>WBZN01001186.1_pt1 | contig 12543 bp, 24 predicted proteins | sample 5204281 | NCBI WGS metagenome assembly WBZN01 (sample SAMN12344347, study PRJNA552823) | activated sludge metagenome | biome: Activated sludge suspended growth; feature: Nitrification reactor; material: Wastewater; isolation source: activated sludge from nitrification reactor of wastewater... | reverse complement strand
CTGAAGCATCTCCGAACCAATGAAGGAAACCAATAGAAGCCTACATAGATTAATTTGCTGCCAGAAATGAAATCAAGATTCATATGCATATCCAAGAGCTTGGATATCAAGAGTATCTTGGACCTTCCATGTTCCATTCCATGGCGCAGGTCTATCACTAAGATTGAAAACTAGTGTGGACGTGAGACCAAAACCGTGATTGTTAACTTTGGGCAAATAGGGGGATGTAGATGGGTGTTGTTTTCTCCATCGTTCCCAGAGCAAATCAACATAACAATGGTGTAAAAAGAAGACAGGATCATTTGGCGAGGTAGTGTCTGCCATGTTCCCACCAACCCAGCGATGAACAGCGTCATGTAACGTACCTTCACAGGTTCTTTCCCAGCTACCTGGGCCCGGTGAATATGGAGTTTTTTTCAGCGCAGCGGCTACGTCATCGTTTTCATTAGGTAAATAAGCCGAAGAGTCAGATCCAAATTCCCTACGTAGCCCCTTATCACCAGATTCGTCATCCCAGACCCGAATTTCAAAATTACCTTGATCAAATGCGAAGGGACCGTTAATAACACGGTCATTTTGCTCGTTGTCTCCATCTCCACCTAAAAAATTATCTGTAAATGGATTATTTAATCCAGAAATATCCCAGTTCCAGAAAGGTAAGGCGATGCTGTCATCTTGCATCGCTGATTGTAATGCGAGTTCGAATTGGCGAAGAAGTATGCGATGCCACGGAAAAAATAGAGGTCCTCGATGTGGCATAGGCATAAACATATCTGGACCCATCATAGCGTTCTTATGAACTTGTACAAAGTCATCATATCGACTTTGATTTCCTGGACTCAGAACACTATCTTCATCATTTTTTAAGCGCAGAATTGCAGCAATGAATTTTTCCTTTTGCTCAGCTGATAGATCACGATGATTTTTGCGAATATTCATGATGTAAATGACTCCTTTCAATTAAATATAAGGAAAGAATTTCTTTTTGAATCTGGCAGATACTAGTTATGAATCCACTTTTGGATGCTATTAATTGAAAGAAAAAGTTATTTTTATTTAAAGTTAACACCTAATTAAACTCAATGTTATTTGAATAAAATCTTCGGGTCATATGGTATTTATCACAATGAAATAAATTTTCCGTCTACCATTTACCGTAGAGACAATGTTAACTCACTGTTATTCAACAGCACTTTCTCAACCATGATCCCACTAAATGATATTCAGTTAAAACTTTTGCATTATCGTACGTTATAACGTACGATAATGCTCTAGTAAGGGAAATTTTAATGAACATAATTAAAGCTACAGAGGCTCGAACTAAGTTATACACTCTGATTGATGATGCTGCTAAATCACATCAACCAATCGTTATTTCAGGCAAAAGAAATAATGCGGTATTGATATCGGAGGAAGATTGGAACGCGATTAATGAAACGCTGTATTTGCTATCGATTCCAGGAATGCGCTCATCAATCAAAGAGGGCATGGAGTCGGATTTATCTGAATGCGCCAAGGATCTGGATTGGTGAATTGGGAAATCTTTTTCACCAGGCAAGCTCAGAAAGATGCAAAAAGAATCAGTCAGGCGGGATTGAAACCAAAAGCAGCTGAGTTATTAATACTGCTCGCAGAGAATCCATTTCAGAGTCCTCCGCCTTATGAGAAACTCATTGGCGATTTATCAGGTGCATATTCGAGAAGAATCACGATTCAACACCGTCTGATATATCAAGTATATCCAGAAGATAAGAAGATCAAAGTACTACGAATGTGGACTCATTATGAGTGAAAAGGAAACGTAGATTTCAATTCAAATTATCATCCAAAGTTTTAGATCATAATTCCTTCTTCCGTAGCTGTTCGTATATTACACCAGCTTACCGTGGTACTAAACAATTAGATTGTGGTGTAAGCAATAAAACTGTGGGTGAAATATAGTATGAGGCCCAGCAGCGTTCTAAAAATAAACGTGGCCAAATTTCACTTAACAAATATGGCGAAGCAAATATTGCGGTTTTCGCCCGCCGCCTGGCAGCATATCAACTTCATCGGCAAATATGAATTTTATAACCGAGTTGATACACTTAATATTCAATAGGTTATAAGAAACTTAATCGCCAGTCTTGAAATCGATATTTCCCCTGTAAGCCGCATATAGCAAGGCTTCCACGGGCATTGTAGGACAAACCACTCTTTTGGTTAATTAACCCCTTTATGATCCCGATGGGCAATTGATCGGCGAGTACAAGGACAATGCATCCACCGCTACGCCAGGAAACCATCTGGTTGGAGGATATTCCAGTGGCCGTGATCCGCAAAGCCACTGCCACTAGCCCGATTCAGATTTACTATATCCATGCCGATCATCTCAACACGCCGGGAGTGATCGTGAACACCACTAACACCATCGTCTGGCGCTGGGAGAACACCCATGCATTCGGTGCCAATCTGCCGGATGAAGATCCGGACGGCAATGCCCAGTTATTTGAATATCATCCCAGATTCCCTGGGCAATAATTTGATCGTGAGACGAATCTGCATTACAACTACTTCAGATACTATGAGCCTGAGACTGGACGGTATGTATCGCCTGATCCAATCGGGCTCGCTGGAGGAATCAATGTCTATGGGTATGTCGAACAAAATCCGCTGAGTTTTATTGATTCAGATGGCCTATTACCCGATGCAATTGTTGATCTCGGGCTGATTGCGTTTGATATCGCTTCCTATGCATACAATAAAGTACGTGGGTGTGATACGTCAGATGACATTACTTCACTGAAAGCCAATGCCGTAGGATTACTTATTCCGGGCGTTACGGGTCTAGGTCTGGAGGTTAGGGGAGTTGATAAAGCCGCTAATATGGGGCTAGGTGGAAATCCTTTTAAAGGAAAAACAAACGAGCAAATTATAGATATGTTCAAGAAGAAAGGATTTGAGGCAAAAGGTCGTGATCCTTCGAAGGGTTTGGGAACATATGTTAATCCAAAAAATGGTAGGCCATATCATATAGATATTAATCACCCGCCTCCAAAACCACCTCATATTGGCGTAGATCGACCCCGTGGCGCGAGAAATTTGAACTTACCAGAATCAAGGGATTTTGATTTATAAAGGATATAAGATGAAGATTACGGTGGAAATTGGCGGCTTTCGCGAGCAAGAAAGAATAGATCCCTGTGTTGTAGAGATTTATTGTGACAAAGAAGGGATAGATTATTTAATTAGAAATTTAACAAAACTCAAGAATATTGGCGATCACACTCATTTCATGACTCCTTCTTGGGGAATGGATGATTTAAGTGAAGATAAAATCATTGATAGCAATGATCTTGCACATCATTTAAAAGTTACATTAATCGATTAGACGATATTACGGTAGCAGTAATTCAAAAAATACCGCAACCAGCCTAATCAGATTTACTATGTCCACGCCGATCATCTCAATACCCCAAGAATGATCGTAAATACCGCTAACACGCCGGTCTGGCGCTGGGAAAACACCCATGCATTCGGTGCCAACTTGCTTGATGAAGATCCGGACGGCAATGCGCAGTTGTTCGAATATCATCCCAGATTTCCGGGGCAGTACTTCGACCGCGAGACGAATCTGCATTACAACTATTTCCGCTATTACGAGGCTGAGACTGGGCGTTACATCAGCCCTGATCCGATCGGGCTCGCTGGAGGAATCAATATCTATGGGTATGTCGAACAAAATCCGCTGAGTCTTATTGACCCGACGGGTGAAGTCGGTATTGTCGGCGCGGGAATTGGTGCTGTTATTGAAATCGGAATACAGGGCTATAAAAACTACCGCAATGGTTGTAACATCTTCGATCCGAGTAATTACGACTGGTGGGATGTTGTTGTTTCTGCTGGAGTTGGTGCTGCTAGTCCAGGTTGGCTTGGTATCGGCAAGACTACATGGCGGTCTGGCGGCGCAATCAAAAATTTATCAGAGCAAGCTGGACGGGCGCTCACGGCGAATCGAGCTCAGAAAATTGAAAATCGCATCGACGCTCACAAAAATACTATTAAGGATGCTCTTATCACGCAGGGCCTCTTCCAAGGAGCGAAGGAAGCAGGCAAACACATCAATGATTCTTTCAATTCTTGCGAATGTCAGCGCTGAGGTAGATATGAAGAAACGGTATATTTATTTGCTTGGTATCGCTGGTCTTGGTTTGGTATATCCGAGTATCAAGGAAACACTCGGTAGTGGAGCAATATTTGCCGGCACCATATTATGCATCGTGTTGATTATTTCTTGGCTGGCGCATTATTTCGGAAAGTAAACACAAATTCTTCAAATAATTTTACATAATCTTTATTATCAGCAATAGAATGCTTAAGAGTTTTTTGAAATTTCGAGTTCTTCTGACATTTGTTTTCGATATGCTGTTAAGCGCTTTTCGGCGTGAATATTCCACTGCCTAGCCAAAGATCGACAAAACAAACGCAATTCCTCCGGATCGACGCCTGCTTCAAGCAGGCGTTTCTTTTCCTTCGCTATATATCGATAGTGATTCCGCTTTGTTGATTTGTTGCGGGTATATCGTAAGTGCCAATATAAATTCATCAGCTTAGAGAAATCGAACATATAAGCTCCAGAGATATCATAATGAGGAATTTAACGGCAAAGAAAGTAAATAAAGGTACAGCAACATTATGGAAGATTACGGTTTTAATCGGTTTAATTACAGCTGTGACCCGCGACGGAAAGTCGGGTCCCCCTTCTACGTTTGCGCTTTCGCGCAAGCCTCGAATCTTCCCCCAACATTTCCTGCTAGTCAGGGGCTAATTCAAAACCAAGTTCATGTAATTCTTGTTTTAGGTCATCGATAATGACTTGCGTCATTTCTCTTTCTTGTAGTGAAAGCTCGTCTAGTAACAGTGACATTTCTTGCTCGTGGAGAGCGCTGCAAATCTCTCTGATACGAATCTTATTATTTGTCATGTTTATCATTACATGGATTTTTTATTAGACCATCCGAACTTCACAGCAGCTTCGCATGTTTCCTTCGGAATCATGACGCGCTGAGCACTCAACCCATAGCACACGCAACCATAATTTTTACCGGAAAGACAGGCAGATATTTGTGTCCAGTCAACGTTTGATGAAAGCATCGAAATATCATCGAAGGCAGGTTTCACAGGATGACTTGAGACGAGAGGCGGAGAACTGGCAGGAATGGGGGCCGGATCGATTGTTTTATCGTTTTCATGCTGTGCCATGCCTTCGGGTAAAACATGCGAATCTGCCTTGGATAAAACTCGTTCTGCTCCGTAGTAACCGAAAGCCGCTGTACTGATAATGCCAATGATGAAAATGAAGAAACTGATCGGGATGGATTTTTTCGGTTTAACGTGTGCCGTTGCAGAGTGGTACAGCTTGAAGGATTCTTTCGGTAGTTTGTAACTCTGAGTTACAGCCATGTCTTTACTGCTTTTAGCTGATGGATTGCGGCAGTATTCCGGCCATTCATACAACTTGCGACCGCTCCACTTCACACCGATGTGTAAATGACGATCCACCAAGGAAAGCACATTCCTATGGATCAAATTCGGTGATTGCGTGATGATGACGAACGACAAGCCATAATGCCGATGAACAGATAAATCTTTTATGTCATCCGAGATCTTGCTTCCCGTTGCCGGCCAGATTTTTTGAACCTCATCAATTACGATAATTGAATTCATTTCAATCGTTGCAAGTATTGGATTAGATGCAGTGCTTTCAGGCGCAAGCACATTCCAACTTCTTATATCCTCATAGGATAGCTCGATTGTCGGGATGGTTAATTTTGGAATACCTACGGTATAAATGATTTGCCCTTTCTTGTGAGCATCACGGATAACTTCCCAAACGACATACGAAGTTTTCCCACCTCCGGGAACAGCGGTTAATAGGGTTATACTCATTTTGGTATAACTCCCAGCTTAGACATGGTTGTGATAGTCAAACGAAAAGTGATGGCGCCGACTATGAGCCCCATTGCTTCCCCTATTCCGCCCAGGTTAGCCAGACTTACAATATCTACAGCCAGATTGTTGTAATGCGTTTGTGCAAACGATACAGCCGTATTGAATGCAGCCGTAACAGCAGTATAAGAAATGACACCGACACCAAGACCAGCTAAGGCTTTCTTTGCAAATGATCCCAGATTTGAATCAAAGAACTTAGCCAACGGAATTAAAATATTAATCATTGTTTCTGACTCCAGCGATGATAAACATTGCAAGGAAACCAGCGACAGCAAGGATTGCAGGCTGCATTGCTACCGCAAAATCACAAGCAGGCTGAAAAGTTAAATTAAGGGTTCCGTAGTGGTAACTAACAGAACGATCAGCAGGACATTGACCAGAACCCCAAGAAGTAAATGTGAAAGTAGAAGGTACGGAATACTTTTCGAGATCGGTATTAGTGGAACTATCAAAATCAATAGTAAATCCTTCGGGTTTTGGATAAGGCGTTTCAGATGAATTGATAGTGGTACTAGAACTAGTGATATTGTTGTTTACATCATAATTATTGACCGTGGTCGATTCGGTAATTTTGATGATGTTTGGATTATTTGTCGGATTTTCCGCTGGGCTTGCGTCTTCCAGTTTTATCTTTGTAGTTTCTTCAGTCGTCCCGGTAGTATTGCCTGACTGATCCTTATTTGTGGTCGTTTTTTTATCAACTATTTTTTCGATAGGTGTTTGAATTTGTGGATTTCCTACAGGAATATCCTGGCCTTTCGAATCAAGTTCTGGAACTAACCGAGGGTCATTTAATTTACTTTCTGCGGCATCCCAGTCACTTTGAGTAGGTACATGAGTTTCAGATACACCTTGCTTGACACACGATCCAGAAACAAGAGCATAACCAGTAGCACAATTGGAAAGCCGAGAAGTATTTGAATTATAAAATACAACATTATCGGTAGTCCTTTTTGCGTAGCATTTATAGTTATTGGAATCGATCTGTTCCAAGTGATCGAATACAAAAGTTGTAGAACTTCCGAGATTCACGGTCATACGCTCAGTATCACTACAACCGGCCTGTGGTGAAGAAGCAGTACGAGAACCCCATGCAGTCCAAGAACCGTCTGTACCCGGATATGAATTAGGTTGTCCCGGCAACGGGTCAGTGCCTTGCATCTGCCATGATCCAGCGTTATTACAGATCGATGACAGTTCACAAACAAGATCAGCAGCAGCAATAGCCAAGCCTACAGGACCAAGTAATTTAGCCATCTTAACTACAGCTTTACCAACTCGACTAGTATCAATAGGGGAATAACGCGTAACCTCAATAGCAAATTGCCCCTTTGGAGACTGAAAAACAGGGGATTCCTTAACTACTAATTGAGTATTTCCCGAAAGTGATCGAACAGTCCCATTTGATGAAACATGCGAATAATTGCCATTGGAATCACGAATGAAACCAGAATGCTCGCCCATATCGAAAACACTGGCAGCAACATTTAAAGGTGCAAAAAATAATACAAAGGTGATTATTTTTAACGTAGTAGTATCCATACAGCCCCGCAGATAGCTAATAACAAAGTGAAATTATCGTAATCAGTGAAAATCATCGTCTTATAACCTCAATCATTTTGCGAATTCCCCAAGCCACAACCCAGACAGAAACAACAAGCCATGACATATCGATAACATCCTGATTGGTGAATTTGTTGGTTCCAGAAGGTGCAGAATAAGTGCAAGAAGGGAAAGACATGGGAAGCTCATAAACCCATTTAGTAGGTGCAGAGTTTCCAGCTGAAACAAAGTAAAATTGAATATTGCTACCGTTAACCTTGCAAAAATAAGCGCTTGAGTTAGTTGTGGAGCCAGTACTGAAAATTGAGGGACCACAAGAATCTGCAACAGTTTGCATAGCATCAGCTTGTGTTTCGTAACATGTATCTTTGAATTTATAGCCCATAGGTCACCAATCAAAAAAGGGAATCCCTAAACAAGCAGATTCCCTTATTGTCAACACAAAGGAGTTTTACACCGGGTTAGTGAATAACGCGGCGCAGCCAAGCAAAAGCAGCAATAACGATAACCACGCCTAAAATGGCGGCTCCAATGGTTGTAACGTCAGTGACTGCGTCACTAATACCAGTAGTGACGCTAGCAGGGACAGCAGCATGAGCAGTACCGAACAGCATAGAAAAGAATGCACCTACTACCATCACGGCGTATTTGTACAGTTTTAACATTATTAAATCTCCTAAAGTTTAATGGTGCGAAATTGCACCCCACTGCCCCACACGTGAGGCAGTAGGCTGTGATTTCAATCAGCGTAATACCAAACAAAAAGACCGAAAGGGATCAAGGACATAATTATTGTTTCGATTAGCATCTTTTATTCTCCAACAGCTTTTAAGTGGGGCATGTCATCTTCGAGGCTGTACCAGTCGGGCATGCTGAGGGGTTGCATTTCAATGATCCTGACTTTGACAGGGAAGCTTTCTACATTGCGTGGCTCGGTTATATCTATTCCATATTCCCGAAGAACCTTTGCTTGACGGTAGAAAGTGCCATTGCTGAGTAATTGCCGCAAATCTTGCCCTGCCATCCATGCAGCAGCATGAACTCTACTGCGGGGTGGTATTGCATCTAAAATATCCGGTTCATCGCTACGATCTACAGAGTTGAAAACTTCCGTTTGCTCGTGAAATACCTTGATCAGTTTTTCATCGCTGATATTGCCGATTTCAACCATATCGAGATCATTTAAAAGTCTACGTTTTAATTCAATTTCCACTCGGACAACCCCCCTTTCCTTGCACCACTGATAGACAGGATCATTTTCTTTGCATCCGTGCTTAAGCATTTCAAGGTGTTTGATGTACGCTTTGAGCATATGCCTTGAGTTTACCCACCATACTGATTCATCACCTGCTCGCCCTTTTTTCATTCGGGATACTGATCGGCTTGAAAGCCAGCGAATAAGGGATCTTGCTTGCGATTCTGAACCCGTTGCAAAATTAGCGGTAAGGTCGATACGCGATACTCGCGCTCCAGGTACGTTTGACTGACCAATTGCATTCCTAATTTTTCCGGCATGGAAAGCTGGTAAGCCTCGAGATAAACAAATTCTGTTAGCTTTCTGAATTGATCCTTGCCATCCAGAATTGAACAGGTTGTCTTTGCGACAAAACCGGCCCACGTTTCCACTGAGTGATATATGACGACCGTCAGATTTGATACTGATTCTGGTTTCATGACTTCCTGAAAAATGCGCGGCGCGAACTCTTTCAAAACGAGCATTACCTTCGGGGTCATAGTCGACGTTGATTCCACCGACATATATCGGGAATGGTTCTGATTCTGTATGTAGCTGAGAAATGGAGAGCCAATCGATAAAGATTTCATTAGCCATGCTCGAATAGGTTGTAATTGATCGGTCACTGTTAGTTAAAAATTCCCAAAATGGGAATGAACGGCGTAGTGTTACTAGCCGTTGGCCACCGACTTAACCGGAGGAACCGAAGTTGTGCCGGTAACAACTTGGGAAATTTTTCCCTTGTAAAGGACAGGCTCGAGGGTTAATTCGATGGCGCAGGGAAATTTGAAATTCTCGAACTGTTTGAGCGCTTCGGGTTCTAGTGGCATCTCGCCGACTTCATAGCCGAAGCCTTCAATTGAGAATTTTTCACTTTTGGTTTGTTCGATGGGAACAATGACAAAAAGGCTTGCCATGTCGAATGGGTTTCCGGATTCTTTTGCTATGCCGTGCATGCGTTTAACGCCTAGTACTTGAGTTTTCATGTTTTTCTACTCCATTGGAGATTAAAAGATATGGTTCAGTGTTTCGCTCTTCGTGACCTCATCGCTCAACACTGAACCGCTGCTAAAGTTGCTCGTTTGTTTCGGTTAAAACCGGGTAATCACTATCTGAAAGGATTGCTTCGGGGTGGAAATTGCGCCAGCAGTCAAAAAGTTCTGGAAATTGGCCGTTATTTGATGCTTCATTCATTGCGCGGTGATATGAGTTCATGATTAACCTCTTTTGACTTAGGGGAACTTGAACTGTATGATCTTTGAATCGTCACACAGCAACAAGAGTTGCTCACTCTAAAAGCAACAATAGTTGCTATCAATAGGAAATTTGAACTATGGAACTCAAAAACTACATAGAAAATGCAGAGAAAAAAGCAGGAAGCCAGAAAAATCTATCTGATATTTTAGGAATATCAGCAGGTTATATAAGAATGGCGAAAGGAGAAAAAAGAGGGTTTCCAGAAGCAATTTGCATCAAGCTTGCAGACTATCTAGAGGAAGATAGGCTTTCAGTCATAGCAGCAAGCGGACTTGTTACAGAAAAAGACCAAGAAAGAAGAAAAATTTTAGAAAGCTGCTTCAAGAAAGTTGCGAGTGTGGCAAGCATTGCACTTGTCACAACGATGTTGACACTTCCTGCAGCAAAGCCCGTAAATGCTGAGAATTTAACAATTCAATTTCAAAAAATCTTTATTATCGGCAATAATAATTTTGTCGATCACTCTGATAAAAGCAATCATGATGCTCTGAGGTATGTTGTCAAAAGAGGAGTCCATAGTTTTAAGCAGCAAGTGGATTTGCATAGTAGAGGGTTTTAGTTTAAAAGCTTCTGCCAATTCATGGCTGGCGCTATGACATGGTCAAGTAAAACCGGACAACTCAGTTAAGCAACTTTCATTACTTTTTCAATTTCTACCTCATATTGATTAGGGCTCTTGTACCTCAAGTATGAGTGCAGTCGATGATTGTTATAAAACATGGAAATATAGTGCAGCACATCTTGCTGAGCTGAGAAACGGGTTTGATAATGGCGCCAGTGGATTCTTTCCTGTTTGAGGCTGCCGAAAAAGCTTTCTGCCACAGCATTATCGAAACAATCGCCAGTGCGGCTCATACTACCCACAAAGCCGTGTATTTCCAGAAGCTTCCGGTGCTCCCTGCTGGCATATTGGGTGGATTCAATCGGTCGTTGCAACACTAGGTTGTTGAATAGATTTTAGATAATCGTTTAGTGCTTCTGCTGGTGTTTTCCATCCAAGTGTTTTTCGAGGCCTGGTGTTCAGCGTATGAGCTACTGCCTGGATCTCTTTAGCACTCCAGCGAGATAGATCGGTGCCTTTTGGAAAGTATTGCCGCAGAAGACCGTTGGTATTCTCATTGGTGCCGCGCTGCCATGGGCTATTTGGGTCAGCAAAGAACACCTTAACACCAGATTCGATCGTAAATCGGGCGTGATCCGATAGCTCCTTTCCACGATCCCAAGTTAATGATTGCCACAGCTGGGTGGGTAGGCTCGTTACTGTCTTTTTCAGTGCATTAGTCATAGTAACAGCTCCGTAGCCAGCAAGTGCGGGGCCATTCTTCTTTCTGGAAATCAGCCCATAGCCTTTCTCGCGTGGCAGATGGATAAGCATGGTAAATCGGCTTGAGCGCTCGACCAACGTCCCGATTGCGGATCGAGTCAGACCGATGATCAGGTCACCTTCCCAATGCCCGGGTAAAGCACGGTCTTCCACCTCCGCAGGGCGACTGGAGATCATAACATCCTCGCTAACATGAGCCCATACTTTAGCCTGTGCCCTGGCTCTCGGTACGCGCAACGCTCGCCCCGTGCGCAGACAACTCACCAACTCGCGTTTGAGAGCACCTCGACCTTGAATGTAAAGCGCCTGATAGATGGGCTTCGTGAGAGATACGCATGGATTTGTCCTCTGGGAAATCGAGTAGTAACCGATTGGCAATCTGTTCGGGCGACCAGCCTTTGACCCATTTACGGTCACCACGATGTGGCTTGTTTCGTCCTATGAACGGCGCCTGTTGAGGTCCCACAATTTTACGCCCATCAGCGCCATGAATCTTCCCTTCCAAGCAGTCTTGAACATATTGGCGCAATCGCAGGTTTGTCACCAGTTTCGCCGTTTTCGGTCGCTTTGCAACGAGTTCTGCCTTCCACTGTGCGACTGAAGCGCGATACTCAAGCCGACCGCTACGAGTCGCAGCATTGCGAGTCAGTTCCCGTGAAATTGTCGACGGACTTCGCCCAAGGCGGCGAGCAATCTCACGCACGCCAACACTTTGCGCTCGCAGCACAGTCCAATCTCTTCTCGCTCAGCAAATGACAAGTATCTTTCGGATATGGGATTAGACATGAATAATGGCATCCCTCCACGATAACGGAACCAGCGTGTACCCACCGCTGACGATACACCAACAGCCTCTGCCGCTTTCTCGCTTGTTATCCCAGTTGCAATCTGCTCCCAAAATAACCGCTCAATCTCGTTGCGAAGTGACGGCGCACCTGGCGAGCGCATCGCCTCTCTCTTCGTCAATTTTTGCATCCACCCTGATGGTCGTCCCATAAACACCTCCATAATCAGATGTGTTGCGACAACCGATTGAATTCACCCTATCTACGACGATCTGATATTCATCTTCAGTTGGAAGGTTTTGATCTTGCGGTTGAATGATCCGTAGCTCAAGGCGTGGTTGTATAAACTCGGCTTTGCAGTAATTGTAATATTCCTCACAATATTTCTG
>WBZN01001787.1_pt1 | contig 12560 bp, 6 predicted proteins | sample 5204281 | NCBI WGS metagenome assembly WBZN01 (sample SAMN12344347, study PRJNA552823) | activated sludge metagenome | biome: Activated sludge suspended growth; feature: Nitrification reactor; material: Wastewater; isolation source: activated sludge from nitrification reactor of wastewater treatment... | reverse complement strand
CCGGGGCCCACGCATCGTGGACCACCTCGCTGACCCGCCCGCGCGGATCGATCAGCTTGTGAACGTGGCCATCCGGAGCGAGCCCGGCGGCGGCGAGCACGAGGTGATCGAACGCGCCGCGCAGGTGATACGGCGAGCGCTTCTCGACATCGCGCAGCAGCGTGACCACGGACGTGAACCGCCCCGCGCCGCGCACGAGCAGCTCGGTCTGGCCGACCAGGCGGACCGCCCGGCCTCCAGTCAGTTCGATCGTGAGCGCGGGCAGGAGCTCGGCGCCGGGAGACGAGGCGCGGCCAAAGCCGATCCGCGTCGCAGCGGCGGAGATCGGCCCGAGCCCCGCACGCCAGGTGTGGAGCACCGCGAGATCGTTCACGCGGGCCGCCTCCGCGAACACGCCGACCGGAAATTGCCCGCGCAGCTGAGCCTCGGCGACCGCGGCGGTGTAGCGCTCGGCGACCGCGGCTCCCGGATCGCGGAGCTGCGAGGCGAACACCTCGCGCAGCATCACGGCGCGCCGCGGCCGATCGAGGTGGAACGGCTCGTCGCTGTGCTCGAGCGCGGCGTCGTCCGGGAGCTCGTCGAGACCGAGCACGGCCTGGGCCCACGCCTGGATCGGATGCTCGAGGAAGTTGCGCAGGTTCGAGATCGTCAGCGAACGCGTGGCCGCCGGGGTGGGCGCTGCGTCCGGCGGCGCGACGATCGCGAGCGCGTCGCGCAGCGCGGCCTGCGAGCCGTGCGCGAGCAACGCGAACAGCCCGTCTTCGTCGGGGATCGGATGGTCTCCTGCGCGCAGGTGGGCGCGCAACGCGTCGCGAACCGCGCACCCCCAGCGCTCGCGGAGCACCGCGGGGACCACCGCGGGCGACGCCGGATCGGGAGCCGCGTGACCCGACCCGCCGCCGAACCTGTGCAGCGGCTGGCGGACGGTGATCTTCGCGAGCGCCTCGCGGCTCGACGCGGCCCCGAGATAAGGGGCGAGGGCGTCCGCGAGCTCGAGCACCACGGACGACGGCCCGAGGGGCTGGCCGCTCTTGGCCTCGACGGCCACGTACGACAGGTACAGCGCCTCGCGCGCACCGAGGAGCACGTCGAGAAACCCGGCGCGATCGCGGTCGCGCGGTGAGACGTCCCCCGGGCGCGACGCCCGACGCAGATCGAGCGGACTCGGCTGATCGCCAGCCGGGAAGGCGCCCTCGTCGAGGCCCGCGACGAACACGACGCGGAACGGAACGGCGCGCATCGCGCCGATCGGGGCGATCATCACCCCGGCGGCGAGCGGCTCGCCTCGGTTCGCGCGCGCGGCGCCGAGCTGGCGGGCGGCGTGCTCGCGCGCCTCGCGAAACCCGATCGCACGACCATCGAGATCGAGGTGGGCGAGGCCTGCGAGCATCGCGCGGACGCGCTCGAGATCGCGCGTCGCGTCCGGGTCGCGCGGCGCGAGGTACACATCGACCAGCCCCGCCAGCACCTCGGCCCACCGGGTGAGGGGCGCCTCGTAGCGCGCGAGCCAGGCCGCGTCCTCCCCGAGCGAGCGCACGAGCAACGCGTAGGTCGCGGCGCTCGCCTGCTTGTCGGCACGTAGCTCCTCGGGAGCCACGACCTCGCCGCCGAGCCTGGCAGGACCCCGGTCCGCGCGCTCGCCGACCATGAACGCCCCGAGCGCGAGGCGCCGCACGCCCTGGTCCCAGTGAAACTGGCCGGGGTGGTCCTCGAGGTACGTACCGTGATGCGAGCGAGCATTCGTGCCGTGCGCGATCCCGAGGCGCTCGGTCCACCGGATCCAGTCCGCGGCATCGACGTGGGGGTAGCCGGCGAGCACCGCCGGATGGGTCATCACGCGGAGCAGATCGCGACGCGTCATCGTCGACGTCGGCAGGTCGAGGAGCGCCAGCATCGCTTCGCCGATCCGGCCGCGATCATCGATCGGCGCGTCGACCAGGTGGCACGGCACGCCGACCGCCGCGAACGCGGACGGCGCCTGCGCGAGGTAGCGCTCGGGGTCCCCGGCGAGCCACACCGCGATCTCGTGCGCGTCGAGCGTGGGATCCTGGTCGAGCCGGCGGCGCGCCTCGTCCGCGATCACCTCGATCTCGCGGCGTGGGTTCGGGCAGGCGAGCACGGTGACGCCCGCATCGGCCGAGACCTCGTCGCCCGGCGGCTGGCGGACCCGGACGTCGTGGAGCAAGCGCTCGCGCGCGGTCACGCCGGGACCGTCGACGAACTCACCGTCGAGATCGCCACCGGTGCGCTCGACCAGCGCGCTCAGCGTGTCGCGCACCGGTCGGCCCCACAGCACGAGCGGCAGCGGATCGCCAGGCGCCTCGAGGCCTCGACGCCCGGCCACGTCGTCCCACAGCTCCTCGCAAGGATCGAGGACATAGACCGTGACGTCGGTGGTCGTCGACAGATCGGTCAGCGCCTCGAGCTGCGCGCGCACCAGGAACGACATGCCAAACACCGACACCGGTGCGTCGAGCCGGGGTGGCGCGAGCCCGATACGGCGGCGTGCCCACGGCAGCGCGGGACCGAGCGCATGCTGGTGGCCCGGCGCCGCCCTCGCGAGGCGTGCGAACGCCGCGGCGAACAGCGTTGCTTGCCAGCGCGCGCCCTCGTGCTCGGCGAGCTCGGCGGGGACGTGACCGGCGAGCAACGCGGCCATCCAGTCCGGGCGGCTCGTCGCGTAGCCCCAGCACAGGCCGGCGAGATGATCGGCGAGCTGCACGCGGCGCGGACCGGCGCGATCACCGGGATCCGGCGCAGCGTCGAGATACGTCGACACCGCGGGCAACCCGCGGATCAGCTCGCCATCGGCGAGCACGGACGCGAGGATCGCCGCGAGCTGCGGCCGATCGATCGCCGTCAGCCTGCCGTCCTCCCCGGGATCCGCCCAGGTTCGCTCGACGAAGTGATCGAAGGTCACGAACTCGAGGCCCGACGCGATGCCGCGCTCGAGCGCGATCCGCTGGCGCAACCACCGGGCGACGAGGTGTCCACCCACGACGATCGTCGCGGGGGCGAACGGATCCGCGGGCGGCAAGGCCTCGAGCAGCGCGGCGAGCAGGTGCTCCACGCGGTTGCTATGAACCGCTCGCAACATCAGGCCGCCGGCACGACCATCCACAGCGCCGAGGGCAAGACCTCGAACCGAGCGGGGAGCCGGCCGGGGGCTTCCCCATCGACGTCGAGCTCGATCACCTCGGTGGGATCGATCCCTTCTGCTTCGACGACCTTCGCGCGCCGCGAGGTGACCTTGTCCATCGATAGATGCGAGCCCTTGTACAGCCGGCGCCCGCTCGTCAGCAGGTCACCGAACGTGAAGTCGCCCAGCGAGATCACGTCGAACATGCCGTCATCGACCTCGGCCCTCGGCGCGACCATCATCGCGCCGCCGAAGAACCGACCGTTCGCCACCGCGACCGTGTTGATCGTGGCATCGACGCGGTCCTTGCCGTCGAACACGAGCTGCACCCGCTGGTTCTTGTATGACCAGGTCGCGCGCGCGGTCGCGTACAGGAACGACAGCCGCCCGAGCTTCTTGCCCGATTCGTTGACCAGCCGATCGACGACGCCCGACACGCCAAACGACGCGATGTTCGCGAACATCCGGGTCACGCGGTCGCCGGGCGTGATCGACGACGAGGACACGAACGTGATCCTGCCGACGTCGATCTTCTTGCGATGGTTCGCGGCGATCACCGCCGCGGCCCCGGCGATGTCGGTCGGTAGGTGCAGCGTGCGCCGGAAGTCACCGCCGGTCCCGAACGGGAGCAGCGCGAAGCTCGCCTCCGGCGCGATCGGCTCGCCTCGCTCGAAGAAGCCGTTGACGACCTCGTTGACGGTGCCATCGCCGCCGATCGCGACGATCCGCTGGGCGCCGCCGCGCAGGGCCTCGCGCGTCAGCCGCGTCGCATCGCCGGGCGCTCTGGTGTGGACATCGTCGAACGGGAACGCACGCCCGATCGTGTCCGCGAGCTCGGTCCAGCGCTTGCCGAGCTTGCCCCCCTGCGAGCTCGGATTGACGACGACGACCGTGCGCGGTGCCAGCATGAGGTCGCAGTATACGCGCCACCTCTGATCACGGCGTCCAGGTGGTTCTCCCGGTCGTCATCTAGCGCGCGCACTCCGCGACGTCGTCGCGATCAGGGCATCGAGTTGAGCCCGAGAAATCCGGCGCTGCTCGCCATGGTCTCCGAGGCCGTACCGGCGCCCACGGCGATGAAGACTCCCGCGAGCGCGAACGGATCTGCGATGCTGGCCTGCTGCGCCCAAGCCAGGCCGTCGGGCGCGGTCTCCCAGAACAGGGTGCCTGCCTCCTCGCGAAGCCGCCACCAGGCCATGCTCGCGTCGAACGGCACGCTGTTGTAGATGTTGCGAGTGCCGTTCAAGATGGTCTCGAAATAGAGGCGACCTGATTGGTATCGAAGGTCGATCTGCCCCTTCGAGTCGGGCGACGTCAGCCTCATCAACGCGTAGGCGCTCGACGCTTGTGCCGGGGGGACCACCGCAGCCGCGACGACGAGCGTGCTCTCGGTCATGTCGTACAGCGAGCCGCTCTCGAGCTCACAATGGGTGGAGGTCGACGCGGGCAAGGTGAAGGAGGCTTGGCCCTGCGTGATCGAGAGCGTGCAAGCACCGAGCTGTGGCCATCCCCAAAGGAAGGTAGGTTGCGTGAACGGGTCCTTCAGGGTGTTGGCCTTGCACATTTGACCGACGGCAGTCCCGCCGTTGAACTTGGCGAACTGGGCGCTGCCGGGCGTGGGATTGGGTGCCAGATTTTCGGCGTCGAGGTGGACCTGGACCTCCGTGATGAAATCGGGACTCGCGGCGGACGCCCGCGCGACCCAGGTCGTCGCGTCAGGCGAGGTCTCGAAATAGATGAGCCCGGCGCTCTCTCGGATGCGCCAAACGCGATGCAGGACGGCATCGAACGGCGGACCCGGTAAGTTCCCGACCTCCGAATCGATGTAGAACGACAAGGCTCCGTTGCTCTCGCTCATCGAGATCGTCTTGGGGTTCCCGTTGGTGTCCCGCTGGTTCGTGAGGAGCTGTAGCGTCGTCCGCGTCCCCGCGTTGGCGACCTGGACGACCTCGATCGAGACCGCCGAGCCGGTCAGGTCGTAGAACGCGGCCCCGGATAGCCCTCGGAGGCCCGCGGTCGCGGGTGGGGTGATCGTGATGACGCCGTCCTGCTGCGAGATCCCAGCCCCCGGGGCGTCCCAGATCGAACGGACCGTCGTCCCTTGAAAATCGTCGGCAACCGTCGCCATCTCCCCACAACGTGAGGGCACGGTCATCGCGTCTGCGACCCCGAGGTCCCCGTCGATCACCACATCAAAGGCAGCGCGGCAGCCACCCTCGAATCCCAGGAGCATCACGGCGAGCACGATCGAAATGGTCCGCGAGCGAACTCCCAACGTACCCATGTTTCCACGGACCAAAATAACGTGTCAAGACGTGTTCCCGACGAGCCGGACCGTCACCTCGAGCCGCGTGGCGTCGGACACACGCGCTCGAGCGACGGCGTGACTAGCCAGGCCCGTCGTTGATCGCACGGTCGATCTTGGTCTTGAGCTCGACGAACCTGCGCAGGAAGTCGTAGTGCCGCTCGCGGAACGCCTGGGTGTAGCGCCGCTCGCGGGCCTTCATACGCCAGGCCTCGGCGAGATCATCGAGTCGGTCGAGCAGCTGCTTGGCGTCCGTGAACGGCGACACCAGCACCCGGGTGGCCGCGGTCTCGACCAGCTCGACCTTGCCGTTCTCCGCCGGGCCGAGGAACGTCAACACCACGGTCTCGGGGTGCTGGTTGCGGATCGTGCGGGCGATCGTCTTGGCAGGGAGATCGCTGATGTCCTCGGCGACCATCGCGTAGTGGAACGCCCCGGAGCTGATCCGGTCGAGCCCTTCGCCGCCGGAGGTCGCGTGGGTGAACTCGAAGCCGTCCAGCTTGGACTCGGTCATCGCCGCGACGAGATCATCGACCTCGTCGATCACGAGCACGCGGAGCTGATCGATGCGGATGGTGCGCGCTGGATCGCGTCCCGCGGCCTTGTCCGCGAGATCGATCGCGCGGCGCTCGGTCTCCATGAACCGCTGGAGGAACTCCTCGTGGACACCACGGACATCGACGAGCACCGAGTCGACCTCGCGCTTGCCGACCGAGCGGCCGGCGGCGTCGATCACGCGCTCCTTGAGATACGCGACCGACTCGGGGGCCTTGAGGATCAGATCGATCGCACCGGCGCGCACGGCGTCGACCGCGTCGTCGTACGAGCGCCGCGGGGTCATCGCGACGATCATCGAGGTCGGCGAGGCGCGCTTGAGCGCGCGGATCGTCGCGATGCCGGTCGTGGGCGAGGGCGTGTCGATGTCGATCAGCGCGACCGAGAAGAACTGTCGCTCGACGAGCTCGAGCGCGACCTCGGCGCTGTCGACGCACGTCACGTGCAGGTTCGCCTCGGACAGCAGCTGCTCGATGCCGGCGTGGACGCGTTGATCGCCGTCGACGACGAGCACCTCGATCCCGACGAGCGAGACCGTTCCGCCGGCGCCCGGGCGAGACACGGAGACAGAGAGGTCGCGGATGGTCATTTCTGCTCGGCTGGTAGTGGGTCGTCGTAGGGGTCGATCGGCATCACGCCGTGGGCGGCGGCTCGCTTCGCCGCCTGCTTCTTCGATCTGGGCTTGATCACGGTGGTGAGCGCCGCCGCGCCGTCGCCGCCTACCGCCGCGGCGACGTCCGTGCGTCCGCTCGCGGCCAAGGCTGCGTCTCCGCGACCTGGCGCCGACGCCTGCGGATCCGGAACCGGTTTCGGCGGCCGTGGCGCCGGCGCCGGCGGCGTGAGCGGCGCGGCCGGACGAGCTGCACGCTCGGCGACCTCGGTCGCCGGCGGCGTCTCGGTGCGCGAGCTAGCGCTGGTCGGCTTCGCCGGGGCAGCGCTCAGGCTCTCGTTCAACATCAGGCCGCCGGCGATCACGAGCCCGATGTCGAGCAGCAGCACCAGCAAGATCAACCCCCAGCGCTTGCTCGACGCCGCGGGCATCACCTGGGAAGGTTCGGCGGTCGCGGGCTTGGCGCGCGGTGGCTGCGAGGTGGGCGGGATGCTGCGCGCGGGGCCGGTGCCGTCACGCGGCGGTTGGCTGATCGTTTGCGGCGGCGGGCCTCCATACGCGGCCTGCGGTGGGTTGACCGCGCCTTGCGGGACGGCGGGCACGCTCTGGCGCTGTGGCGGTTGCGAGGTCGGCGCCGGTTGTGGCGGTGGATAGGCCGCGTCATCCGAGATCTTGCGCGTGGGCGCGACGCGACGCTGCGACCCGGTGACCCGCGCGCCACAGCCGCCGCAGAACCGGGAATCCGGTGCGTTCTCGGTGCCACAGCTCGCACAACGCATCCCGCCACAAGGGTAACTCAGCTCGCGAACCGTCGCCTCATCTCGCCACCGGATCCGGTCGGGACCCTGTGGTACCTTCGACGCCAGCTCTGGATGAGTCAGATCCTCGATCGTGTGCTCGCCGCCGCCCGCCAGCTCGGGGCGTCCGACGTCCATCTAAAAGCAGGCCTCCCGCCGATCTTCAGGATCAAGGGCGACCTTCGGACGGTGCGTGACGTGCCCCCGCTGACCCGGGAGGCCATCGCTCAGTTCGCCGTCCACATGATGAACGACCGCCAGCGGGAGGAGTTCGAGGCCAACCTCGACATCGACCTCGCCTATGGAACGCCGGACGGGGTCCGTTACCGCGTCAACCTGTTCCAGCAGCGTGGATCGGTCGGCATGGTGCTGCGGCTGATCCCCCCCGAGGTCCCGCCATTCGAGAGCCTCAACCTCCCGCCGTCGGTCCTCGACCTGGCGAACAACGCGCGCGGCGTGGTGCTGGTCACCGGTGCGACCGGCTCCGGCAAGTCGACCACGCTCGCCGCGATGATCGACTACATCAACACCCAGAGCGCCTATCACATCGTCACGGTCGAGGACCCGATCGAGTACACGTTCCGCGACAAGCGCTCGATCGTCAACCAGCGGCAGATCGGCACCGACACCGAGTCGCTGCAGGTGGCGCTGCGCAATGCGATGCGCCAGGCGCCCGACTGCATCCTGATCGGCGAGATCCGCGACACCGAAACGATGGGTGCCGCACTGGCCTACGCTCAGTCCGGCCACCTCGTGCTGTCGACCCTGCACACCGTCGACGCGACCGAGACGATCAATCGCATCGTCTCGATGTTTCCGACCCACCAGCAGCAACAAGCGCGGTTGACGCTCGCGAGCGTGTTGCGCGGTGTGATCTCCCAGCGCCTCCTCCCGCGTGCCGATGGCAAGGCGATGGTCCCGGCGCTCGAGATCATGGTCAACACCGAGCGCGTGCGCGAGATGATCGAGGAGCCAGCGCGCACCCGCGAGATCAAGCAAGCGATCAGCGAGGGGCTGCATCCCTACGGCATGGTGTCGTTCGATCAGAGCCTCGCCGCGCTCGTGAAGCAGCGGCTGGTGACGTACGAGGAAGCCGTCAAGCACTCCTCGAGCCCAGCCGACTTCGCGCTGTTGTTTCGTGGCGTCTCCGGCGGTGGATCCGCCTGGGAGGGCGCAGCCTCATCCACAGGCAAGACCGGAGGCGGCAATGACGAGTTCGAGATCGAAAGCTTCGATAAGTAACTGGTTCGCCAGCATCTTCCTCGCGATCGCGGTGCTCGGCGTATGGTCGAGCGTCGTCGAGGCAAGAGGGCGGAAGCGCGCCGTCGAGGCGGGCGGGCGGAAGCGCGTCGTCGTCCTCGAGTTCGAAGGAGCCAAGGCGGAGAAGTTCCACGACGATCTCACCAAGCTGCTCAAGAAGACCCACACCGTCGTCCCGATCGACAAGTGGAACGCCACCGCGGAGGAGCTCGACGCCAGCAAGCTCGACGCGAAGGACCTCATGAAGGTCGCGAAGAAGCTCAAGGTCGACGTGATCATCCAGGGCAAGATCGAGAAGCGCCGCGACGAGTACCTGGTCAAGATCAAGGTGCGTGCCGGCAAGTCGGGCGAGCTGGTCGGAGAGGGCGTCGACACCAAGGCCGATGGTCCGCGGCTCGACGGCAAGGCCTCCAAGGACATCAAGGACGAGCTGTTCGACGTGATCGATGGCCTCGGCTCGAATCGCGACGCCGGCGACGAGGAGGCAGAAGAGGACAAGCCGAGCGTCAAGAAGAAGCCGGGGAAGAAGGACGAAGAGGACGAAGAGACCAAGCCGGGCATCAAGAAGAAGCCCGGGAAGAAGGACGAGGAAGCGGACGAAGCGGCCGAAGACAAGCCGGTCGTGAAGAAGGCAGAACCCAAGAAAGTCGAGCCCAAGACGGCCGAGCCGCGCGACAAGGAAGAAGACAGCCCGCTTCCGAAAGTGATCACGAAGCGCCCGCCGAAGCCCAGACACGAGGACGGCGAGCAGGTCGCGACCAAGGCCGACGACGAAGACGACGAGGGCGGTAGCGTCGAGCGCCGCAGCGGCGATGCGCCCACCAGCGCGATGGCGCTGACACCTGGTTACCGTGCGGTCGATGTGGTCGCGGGCCTCTCGTTCAACGCGCGTCGTCTCCGGTTCTCCTATGACAGCGATCTCGTGAACAAGCCGCCTGGATACAAGGGCGTTCCGGTGGCGGGCTTGCTGATCGATGCGACGGTGTTCCCGCTCGCGATCGGCCACGAAGGTACCGGCCTGCTCAAGAACCTCGGGTTGACCGCGATGTACGACAAGGTCCTCGTCATCAACTCGAAGTCGATGGGGATGACGCTGCCGACCAGCGAGGCGCGGTATGCGTTCGGTGCCGTGTTCCGCTACCCGTTCGGCAGCGGTGGGATGGTCGCGGCCTCCCTGCGGTACGGTCGCCAGAACTTCACGATCACCGGGATGGTCGACGTGCCGAACTTCAACTACACGATCATCGATCCGTCGCTGATGCTCCGGTACCCGATCACGCAGAAGATCGTCCTCGGTGCGAACTTCGGGTTCATGGGGATCCTGGGTACCGGCGCGATCCAGAAGAACGACGAGTACGGCGCCGCCTCGGTGTCCGGGTTCGAGGGCGAGATCGGCGGCGACTACATGCTGACCAAGAACCTGTTCGGCCGCGCGGCGTTCAAGTTCGAGGCGATCAGCTTCACGTTCAAGGGCACGGGCGCCAAGTCGACGAACCGCGACACCGACGCCGAACAGGACGTTCAGGGGGCCAACGACAACTACTATGGTGGTGCGATCACCGTCGGTTATCTCTACTGACGTTCAGTCGACCAAACGATGACGGAGCCTCACTGAGGGCAGGGAGCCCGGCTCGGGCGTGGTCGTCCGTCCGTGGTGTCGAGGACGCCGCGGCGACCACGGCGAGCGGAGCCAGAGGATGGCGGACTCTGCTAGGTTGCCTCTGTGAAGGCCGCTGACGTACGCAGAGCGTTTCTCGAGTTCTTCCAGAGCCACGGACACCAGGCGGTGCCATCGAGCTCGCTCGTTCCCTCGAACGATCCGACCTTGCTGTTCACCAACGCCGGCATGGTCCAGTTCAAGGACGTGTTCACCGGCGCCGAGCAACGTTCGTACAAGCGGGCGGCGAGCTCGCAGAAGTGCGTCCGCGCGGGCGGCAAGCACAACGATCTCGACGAGGTCGGCAAGACCCCCCGGCATCACACGTTCTTCGAGATGCTCGGCAACTTCTCGTTCGGCGACTACTTCAAGGAAGACGCGATCGCCTGGGCGTGGGACCTGTTGACCAAGGTCTATGGGATCGATCCGTCGCAGATGTGCGTGACGGTGTTCGGCGGTGACCCGGAGCTCGCCGGGCTCGGCGCCGATGACGAAGCGCGCAAGATCTGGAAGCGCGTCACCGGGTTCGCCGACGAGCGGATCATCGGCCTCGGCAAGAAGGACAACTTCTGGATGATGGGCGACACGGGGCCGATGGGGCCGTGCACCGAGATCCACTTCTTCATGCACGGCAAGCCGGCGGCGTGGCCGACGCAGGATCCGGCGAGCTGGAAGGGCTGGCTCGAGATCTGGAACCTGGTGTTCATGCAGTTCGAGCGGCGCGTCAAGGACGGCGAGCTCCACCCGCTGCCGGCGCCATCGATCGATACCGGCGCGGGACTCGAGCGCGTGACGAGCGTCGTCCAGGGCGTGAAGTCGAACTACGACACCGACCTGTTCACCGGCATCATCGCGACCGCGGCGGAGCTGGCGCGCAAGACCTACGGCAAGGACCCCGACGCGGATACCTCGATGCGGGTGATCGCGGATCACGCACGGACGAGCGCGTTCCTGATCGCGGACGGCGTGTTTCCCGACAAGACGGGACGCAACTACGTGCTGCGCCGGATCTTCCGGCGCGCCGTGCGTCACGGCAAGCTGCTCGGGATCGACCAGCCGTTCATGCACGAGGTGTGCATGAAGGTGGCCTCGGAGATGGGCGGGCAGTATCCCGAGCTCATCGAGCGCAGGACGACGATCAGCCAGGTCGCGCTCGAGGAGGAGAAGCGGTTCCGCGCCACGCTCGATCGCGGGCTGTCGCTGCTCGATGACGAGTTCGAGCGGATGTCGAAGACCGGCGAGACGCAGGTGCCCGGCAAGGCGGTGTTCACGCTGTACGACACGTTCGGGTTCCCGGATGACCTCACCGAGATCATCGCGAACGAGCGTGGGTTCAAGGTCGATGCGGCCGGCTACGCAGAGGAGATGGCGAAGGCGCAGGAGCGCAGCAAGTTCTCCGGCTCGGATCAGGAGGCGATCGCTGGCGAGCTCAAGGCCCTCGCGAACGAGATCGGTCCGACGAAGTTCCTCGGCTACGAGGGCCGCGGCACCACCGGCGAGGGCGTGGTCAAGGCGATCCTGGTCGATGGCAAGCGCGTGAACCACGCGCCCGCCGGGTCGAAGGTCCAGCTGGTGTTCGACCAGACGCCGTTCTACGGCGAGAGCGGCGGACAGATCGGCGACACGGGTGAGGTCCAGAGCGCATCCGGTCGGGTGCGGATCGAGGACACCAAGAAGCCGACGGGCGACGTCCACGTGCTGATCGGGGAGGTCACGCTCGGGGCGATCCTGGTCGGCGACAAGGTCCGGTTCACGGTCGACGACGAGCGGCGCGAGCGGATCCGCGCGAACCACTCGGCGACCCACCTGTTGCACCACGCGCTCAAGCACGTCCTGGGCGATCACGTCGCGCAGAAGGGCTCGCTCGTGTCTCCGGAGCGGCTGCGCTTCGACTTCGCGCACTTCTCGCCGATGTCCGAGGACGACAAGCGCCGGGTCGAGGATCTCGTCAACCGCGAGATCCGCCGCAACGAGGACTCGGTGATCGAGGTGCTGCCGATCGAGCAGGCCAAGCAGCGCGGCGCGGTCGCGATGTTCGGTGAGAAGTATGGCGACCAGGTGCGCGTCGTGTCGATCGGCAGCGCGTCGATCGAGTTCTGCGGCGGGACGCACGTGCGGCGCGCGGGCGACATCGGGCTGATGAAGATCGTCAACGAGCAGGGCATCGCGCAGGGCGTGCGGCGGATCGAGGCGGTCACCGGCGCCGGCGCGATCGAGTACCTGCGCAAGCTCGAGGA
>WBZN01001786.1_pt1 | contig 12564 bp, 12 predicted proteins | sample 5204281 | NCBI WGS metagenome assembly WBZN01 (sample SAMN12344347, study PRJNA552823) | activated sludge metagenome | biome: Activated sludge suspended growth; feature: Nitrification reactor; material: Wastewater; isolation source: activated sludge from nitrification reactor of wastewater... | reverse complement strand
GGCGGGGGTGGTGGCGGCGGGGGCGGGGGTGGTGGCGGCGGGGGTGGCGGGCCCGATGCAACCGAGGCAGTACCCAAGCTCAGCGTGAGCGTCGACAACGCGACGATCAACACCGAGCTGGCTACCACCAACATGATCACGGTTACCCTCGCGGGATCCGGCGGTTTCAGCGGTCCGGTGACCCTCGCAGCGAGCGTGGTCGACGCGGCCAACGCGCCGATTCCTGGGTGGACGGTGGCGCTTAACAGCACCACGGTCAACGTCGCCGCCGACGGTACCGGAACGGCTGTCGCCACCCTCACCGTGGGTAGCCAGAATCGCGGCCTCGTGGGCACGGTGAAGATCGATGCGACGAGCAGCCTTGGAGCGCAGTCCGTCACCTCTGCCGTGACCGCTCTGAATCAGGTGTCTCTGAACGTCCAGAACAACGGCCAGTGCACGTATCCCACCGGCACCGTGAACGTCGTCATCGGGACGAAGGTTCGCTTCGTGAACAAGGGCACGACGGACAACATCATCATCCACTCCGGTGGCCCGATCCCGCACGAGGACATCGGCGGTGGCGGAGTTGGTCCGAACGCCGCATATGAGGTCACGCCGAACTCCACAGGGACGGCGACCTGGTACTGCCACGCGCCCGGCCCGGACCTCCAAAACAACAACCCGAAGGTCGTGGTCGTCAACTAAGCGCATTGCAGAGTTGTCTACTACTGACCGGCAGGCTCGCCCGATGTGGCGGCCTGCCGTTTGGCGTTTCGGACTGCTCGCAAGTCTGGGTTCGCCGCGTGCTGGGGCCGGCACCAGCGGTGAGCGAGGACCGGCGGAGCAGCCCTCGCAGATCGAAGTGACCTCGCGCGAGCCGAGTGGCCTACTGGCAGCTGCACGGCAAGTTCAAGCCGGTCGGGCGGGGCGCATACAAGGGTACGTTCCAGACGTAGGGCGGCGGTTCCTCGACGTCGAGCTCACCGCGGGCTGCCTAGAAGCAAACCGGACCGTCGGTACAGAAGTCGAACACCGGTCCTTCTTCACAGAACGAGCTCGCGCATTCGTTGTCCGCGCTGCACGGCTCGTTGTTCGCCGAAGGCGCCGCGCAGACGCCGACCGATTGCCCACCGAAGTTGCACCATGCGTCCCCGGCACACGCGCTGCTGCACGCGGAACCGAGCGCCGGGGCGTCCGCACACTGGTGCGCCGGATCGCAGTGGGCGAACGGCGAGCACTCGTCGGACATCGGACACGCGGTCCCCGCCAGCCCGACGGGCACGCACGTCGAGGTCGCGTCGCAGCGAGCACCCAGCTCGGCGCAGCGCCGATACGGGCACGACTCTCCGATCAGCGGCATCGTTCGGCAGGTGCCTGACTGCAGATCGGTCGCGCCGATGCAGCCGAGCCCGTAGTCGCATTGCGAGTCGTCGTCGCACGGGTTGCCCATCGCGGCGAGCGCATGGCACAGGTGGTCCTTTCCGCAGTAAGTGTCGGCGACGCAGTGGGCGTTGACCTCGCAGGCGCCATCGATCTCCGAAGGGCGCTGCGTCGGCTTGCACGTACCAGGACAGCAGGTGTCCCTCGTACAGCTCGGAACATCACAGTCGTGCGATGCGCACTCGGCATCGAACGCGCACTCGTCCCCATCCTTCACCTTCCCCGTGAACACCTTGGTGCACGCGCCGGCAACCCGCGCTTCGCGACGCGTAAGGTCGCAGCTCGCCGCCGCCTGCTCGTCGACGCAGTGTTGCGCCTGCTCTCGGTCGTAGACGACCTTCCCCGCATCGAGCGCGGCCGCGAGCTCCGCGTCGACGCTCGAGCGGAAGTAGGCCACGCACGTTGGTGGATCCGGGAACTCGCCGCAGCGCACCAGGTACGAGCATCGGGCGTCGAGGCCAGCGGCGCCGAACGTCTCGAAGGTGAGCCCTCGGACATCGTCGCCGCAGCCCCACAGCGCGAACGCAGCGACGACGTGGATCCTACGCACGGTACGTCTACGGTACCGCGCCCGGCGGATTCACTCCACTAGCGCTCGAACAGCCTGCGCTCGCGGCTGTCCCATCGCCAGACCGGGCCGGGGCCGCGGAGGTGGACGCCGCCACGCCACTCGTCGATGCCGACCTCGTGCACGCGGTCGATGGCGCCAGCGAGGGCCTGGCGGCCGAGCGGCGTGACCGATGCGTTCATCGACTTCAGGGTGTCCGCCGAGGCTGGGCCGGTGGGGGCACCCTCGATGAAGCCGCAGCGTCCGAGCGTGTACAACGTCCACACCAGGAGACCATCGGTGATCGGATAGCGCGGATCGATCGCCTGCGATGCCTGCATCAGCGCGCTGCCCGTGGCTTCCCCGCGCGCGACCGCCGCCAGGATCTGGCGCTCCGTGCGCGACATGCCGCTCGTCGGATCCGGGAATTCCTCGAGGTGACGCTCGAGCGCGCCAGCGAGGAACGGCATCGCCTTGATCCGGCGCACGAGGAACGGCAGGGCGCGCGGATCGGCCGCGGTCACGGCGATCCACGCGGTGATCGACTCGTCGATCGCGTCACGTGACAGCGGCGCGCGACGGGGCCACAGCTCGGCGAGTTGTTCGGGCTTGAGCTGGCCGAGGCCGAGGAAGTTCGGGATGTCGGGGTGCCGATCGAGCGTGACGATCGTCAGGGTCTGCGGCAGCCCGCGACGCGACAGGCGCGCGAGCAGCCGGATCAGCGCGAGCTGATCGTACAGATCGTGCTCGAACCACAGGATCAGCTCCTCGGCCCCGGCCGCCTCGTCGATCCCCCGATCCCAGGCAGCCAGGCGAGCCTCGGCGTCGCGGAGGCCGCGCCCAGCCCAGAACTCGTTGCGGATCTTGTAGTGCTCCGGGTCGCCGACCGGCAGGACAGGGCCCTGATCGAGGGCGTCGGCCCAGACCCGGATCTCGCCGGGAAGGTCGGCGAGGGACAGCGTGTCGGCGGTGCTGTCGCCGTTGCAGACGTGGACGATGCGCTCCATACGTGTGGCGTAGCAGCGTCGGTGCCATCACCGCAAGGCGTCCAGGGCTGTTGAGCGATCCGCGGCGATGAACCCGCGATCTGGGGCCGCGCGGGGGCTTCGGTCGCGAGAAACGCCACGTGGGCGCCGCCGCTCGATCACGCCGCCGGATCCGCCGCGGCCGTGATGTCCGGCGCGCGTGAACGGATCAAAACGCGCAGGAATAGAGGTAGAGCGACATCGCCTGGAGCAGGTGCGCTGCTTCGTCGTCGACCAACCACGGCGCGAGCGTGACGCCCTCGTAGCCGGGTTGCTCGAGCACGACGAGGAAGGGGCCGCTCGGCGCGAACGACCACGCGGCGACCGGGGCGGGGATCCCCGGGCCTGTGCTCGACAGATCGAGCGGGGACGGGGCAGCGCCCTCCATCTCGCCGCGCTCGAACGGCTCGGTGTGGAGCGTGCGGCCTTCGTGGGTGAGCGTGAGCGTGCCCTTCGTCGGACCGTGACGCACGAGCTCGAGCCCGAGCGGGCCGACGGCGTAGCGCCGTTGCGTCTGGGTCGCGCGCGAGGACGTGATGTCGAGCGGCGTGGGTGACCACGTCCTGGGGGCGGAATCCGGCACCAACCACACCAGGCCAGGAGCCAGGTGGTCCGCGGTGAACGTGATCACGTCGAGCTGATTCTGATCGCAGCCGTAGGGGATCTTGCCGAGCGTCCCGGCGACGACGCGCGTGGGCGTGCCGCGGGTCGCGATCGCGGTGAAGACGGTGCCGGCGAGCAGGCCTTCGGCGGGGCCGGGAACGAGCAGGCTGTGATCGTCGATCGGCAACCACGCGGGCGCCTTGTCATCGCGCTTCAGCGTGGGCGCGAGCGCGAGCCAGCCGATGGCATCGGTTGGAGTCACGTGGATCACCAGCGAGCCGGACGCGACGTTATACGGAGCGGGGGCGGGGCGGGTGCTGCACGCACCCAACAGGGCCGTGACGCAGAGCAATCGGGAGCGAGGATACTCAGCGGCCCGAGGGCCGCCGCGCGCGTCATGCTCCGCGGTGTCTCGTCTCGCGGCAGTCCGAGCGAGCGGCGGCGGTGGGTGATCGTACACGCGGGGGCGCGAGCGTACAGTTCGCCGCGCACCGGGCCCAGCAGGTACGATATGAAATAGCGCGCCGTGACCGCCCGACTTCGCATCGGTGAGGTGCTCCTCCTCCGGGAGAGCGTTGACCCATTGGTGTTGTCGCAAGCGTTGCGGACGCCGGTGTCGGGGATGCGCCTGGTGTCGTTGCTGATCAGCCGGGCGCAACTCGATCCGGATGATGGCGCCTTGGCGCTCGCGGAACAGCTCGATTATCCCGCCGCGCTCCAGCGGCATCTGGAGCGCCGGGATCCGAGCACCCGCAACGACATCCCCCGCGAGCTCGTGCAACGCTGGCATGTGGTGCCGGTCGCGCGAACGCGGGAGGGGCAGCTCCTCACGGTCGCACGTGATCCGACCCCGATGCTCGCGGCCGCGCTCGAACACGCCACGCGCACCCCGATCGTGCTCGCAGTCTCGCCGGCCATCAACATCGAACGGCTGATCCGATCGATCTACGGTCTGGACGGCTCGATCGCGGACGCTCCCTCGGCCCCGGCCTCGGCGGCGCCGTCGATCGCCGACATCGGGGAGGTCCGGGTAAGCAGGGACATGGCGCGTTCCCTGCGGTCGTCGCGCACGGTGTCGCGCACCTACGACATGGGAGATGACCCCGAGCTGCCGCCGCTGCGGCGCACCGCGGCGGAGGCTCCCCTCGAAGCCACCCTCGCTGCGATCGACCGCGCGATCACGCTCGTCGCCGTCGAGCGCCTCGTCATCGCGTACGCGGCGAGCCGCTGGCACGCGGCCCTGCTGCTCACCGTCGCGGATGGCAAGGCGATCGGTCGTCGCGGTCACGGCGACCGCCTGACATCGCCCGGCACGATCGCGCTCGAGCTCGGGATGCCATCGCTCTTGCGACGCGCGATCGATCACCGCGGTGTGACGTCCGACGCTCCCGCGAGCGTGGTGCAGATGCAGTTGAACTACTTGCTCGGTGACGCGACCGCGCCCGCGGCAGCCCCGATCTTCGTCGATCGTCAGCTCCACGCGATGTTCGTGGTCGGGGATCCGCGCGCGTCTGGGCCTGCGAGCTCGATCTCGGACCTGGTCCGCCTCGTCGATGGCCTCTCGGCTGCGCACGAGCGGTTCTCGTCCAGCCATCGCTAGGCCCGACATGGAGAGACGGTCCGCGACCGGTCCGCCCGCCTGCCCGCGGACCGCCGCGGGCCACGCGCGCCGTGCGATCGCGACGGGACCGCCACCTGGACACGCGCAGGTGACCGGCGCGCTGCCCTTGGCTCGACGTTGCGGCTGGCTGGTCGATTCGTCGAGCGCCACGCGCAGCGAACGGCGCGGTCCGGCGTGACTTGGATCCTCGGACGCGCGGCACCGAGCCGCGATGCTACGGTCGCCGGATGTTGTTGCACCAACCGCTGACGCTTCGCTCCGGTCTCGTCATCCCCAACCGGATCGTGCTCGCGCCGATGACCAACGGGCAGTCGCTCGCCGATGGCCGGCTCGGTGACGAGGAGCTCGAGTGGCTCGCGCGCCGGGCGGATGGTGGGTTCGGAGTGATCGAGACCTGCGCCGCGTACGTGGCGCTCGACGGCAAGGCGTGGGCCGGTGAGCTCGGGATCGATCGGGACGAGGACCTGCCGGGGCTGACTCGGCTCGCGACGCGGTTACGGCAAGGCGGAGCGGTGGCGATCGTCCAGCTGTTCCACGGCGGCGTGCGCGCCGATCCCAAGCTGACCGGCGAGCAAGTGTGGAGTGCGAGCACGTGGGTCGAGGATGGCCCCACGTTTCAGGTTCCGCGCGTCGGCACGGTGGCGGATCTCGAACGCGTGATCGGCCAGTTCGCCGATGCCGCGGCGCGCGCGCAGGCCGCGGGATTCGATGGGATCGAGCTTCACGGCGCCCATGGGTATCTGCTGTCTCAGTTCCTGTCGGCGACGATGAACCCACGGACCGATGGCTGGGGCGGAAGCCTCGAAGGACGCGCGCGCTTGATTCGAGAAGTCACGCGTGCGGTCCGTCGCCGGGTTGGCGAGCGGTTCGTCGTCGGCGTGCGGCTGTCCCTCGAGGACTGGGGAGCGGCGAAGGGGCTCGATCTCGAGGAGAGCCTGCAAGTCGCCCGCTGGCTCGCGGAGGACGGCGTGGACTTCGTGCACGCCTCGCTGTGGGACGCGATGCGCAACACCAAGAAGCGGCCTGACCAGCATCCGATCCCGCTGCTGCGCGAGCGCTTGCCGCGCGAGGTGGCGGTGATCGCGTGCGGAGCGCTGTACACGCCGGCGGACGCCGAGAAGGTGCTCGCGCTCGGCGCAGATCTGATCGCGCTCGGACGGTCGGCGATCATCAACCCCGACTGGCCTCGCCAGTCGCTCGAGGCCGGGTTCGAGCCGAAACGCCCACCGATCACCCGCGCCGAGCTGGCCATGCGCGCCGTGTCTCCGGTGTACGCCGGGTACCTCGCCCGCTGGAAAGGCTTCATCGCCGATTGAGTTGTCACCGCCGGTGCTGGCGGCGCGTACGGGCTGGTACAGCCTACTTCGCCATACCCTTGGGGGACACGGTGGGATGGGGCCCCGATTCCCCAGCGTGGGGGCAGTTTCGTTCCTGAATGGCGTTAATGGGGAACGATATCGGTTAATTAGACTGGGCACATATGATGCCTCTCAACGACCACATGCGATGCCGCTGGCTGGGTGCTCTGGCGCTTCTACCGACCGCCGCTTTGTTCGGATGCTCGGATACCGCGTCTTTTTCCTCGCCGGACGCTGCACCTCACCCGTCACTTGATGCATCGGCCCCACCGCAACCGTCTTCATGTGCGAGCGGCGACATCGATATCACTGCGCCGGGTCACGGCCTGACTCCCGCTGTGGGTGATGGCTCGACCGACAACGTGGGAGCGATCAACGCCATGCTCGTCTATGGCCGAGCGAACGGAATCAACGTCTGTGTCCCAGCTGGCAACTTCTTCGTCAGCGACGACATCGACATCAACGGCGGGGTGACGCTCTATGGTCTCGGCGAGTCCTCGATCATCTCGTACCCGACGGGGTTCGGCATCAACCTCGGCAACTGCTTCTCCTATGCCGGAGGGGGCGATCAATGTGCGACATTGACTCAAGCCATCACAGGCACTGTGGCGGTTCGAGGTGATGGCGCGAGGCTAACGAATCTCAAGGTCCGCTGCACCAACTGTACGAGCCGGACCGGCGAGGGTGGAATCCAGGTCTATGGGGGCCAGTGGTATTCCGGATCGACGCCTTCTTCGTGCGCTGGAACAGGCTGCCCGAGCACCAACTGGGAGATCAGCTACGTCTGGGTGGGTGACCCCAGCACGGGACAATCGGCCTCCGGTGGCACCGGGATCTATTCGGAGAACGGGGCCCACGGCAAGATCCACGACAATTATGTGTACAAGTCCCAGGCGGACTGTATCCACAATGTGGATGGGTCGAATAATATAGATATTTATAATAATACGCTGGATACGTGCGGTGACGACGGAATATCAGTCGTGTCGGAAGTCTCTGATCCGATGGGGATCAGCCACGATTTTAACATTCACGGTAACCACCTGATTAGCCAGACGAATGGCCGAGGGTATACCAGCGTTGGTGGTAACAATATTACCTTCAGCAACAACCGTGCTGATATGACGTGGGGCGCCGGATTCTATGTCGTTTCAGAGTCTTCCTACGACACATACGGCTGCAATACGGTAAACATCATAGACAATACGATAACGCATGCAGATGCTGGCAACGTGGGCGTCCACGGATCGGCTTATATATCAGGTGACAACGGAACATCCTATCCGGTCGTGAACGTAACAATGACTGGCAATCATATCAGCGATGATTACAACCTGGGCGTCTACGTCGGAGCAAATGTCAGCGGCTTCACGCATTCCGGGAATACGGTGAATGGAGCCGCTTATTGAACGTAGCGAGTCGGCTCAGACCTCCAACTTCACGGTCGGCGTGACGTTGGGGACGATCTGCTCGATCACGACGTTGCCGCCGGCGTCGCGCGGCGGCCTCATCTCGAACGCGTTGACCGGCTGCGCGCGATTGACCCATAGCGTGTAGTAGAGGTGGTCCGCGCGCGGATCGTCGGTGTTCGGGTGAATGAGGACCGTCAGGCCGAGGCTATTGAGCTGGAGCCACGGGATGAGGATCGGCAACAGGTCGTTGGTGAACCCGAAGTAGAACGATGGCGTCACGTGCGGGCCGCGCGGCCTCAGGTTCCAGTCGCCGAGCTCGACGGGAAACCGCTCGCCCACCCAGCGCCGGATCAGCGCGGCCTTGGCGTAGTTGTCGTCGTCGAAGTAGAAGTGCGCGTGGTAGCTCTTGATCGCCGTGTATGCGCGCGGTTTGGTCGGGATCCCCGACTCGGCGCCTGGCCACAGCCCGGGCGGCCGCGTCGTCGGCTGGCTCAGCGTGTGGTCGCCCCACTCGCTGACGGCGCGATCGGGTGGCGGCGCGAGCACGGGTGGCAGCTCGCCGTTCAGCGCGCGGAACGCCGCGGCCGGCGCGTTGGTGGGGTGCGCGAGCCTGCGCTGCGCGTCGGCGTGGGCGTCCGCTGCGATCACGCCACCGAGGGTCACCGCGCTGGCACCGACGATGAAACCGCGACGGGTGGGCGCGACTCGCTCGGCCCATTCGCGATCGGCCTCGAGATCAAAGTCGGGTTGGTCGACCATAGGATCGTCGATATAGGACGATCGCGACCCGAGAGGAAGATTGACGGTGGATGAAAATCCGTGATAACGGACGTTGCCATGATGCGTTCCGGGTCGAGGTGCGTGCGGTGTCGCGCTCGTGCGCGCCTCGCGCTCGTCGTCGTCGTCGTCGTCGCGGCGTGCGCGCGGTCGGGACCGTCGCAGGCGCCCGTGATCGACCACGCCGCCGAGCCGCAGTGGCGCGCGAAGCTACTCGCTGAGCGCGCAGCACACGATCGCGAGTACAGGACCGACGTCACGTCGCCGCTCGCCGGCGTGGCGCGGTTCGCGCAGACGGCAACCGCATACGCTGCGATCGATGGCGGCGAGGTTCGGCTCGATCCGGCGCCCGGCTCGTCCACCGTGGTGACGTTCGAGCATGACGAACGCGGCGACCTCTGGACGTGGCGCCCGGTGAACGACGCGCTCACCGCGACCGCCGCCGACGGAGTGCGCGCGATCGCGCCGGGGCCGATCACGGAGCCGACACTCATCCGCGTGTCGACGCGTCACGCGTTGCGCGCGCAACGCGTCGACCGCGAGCTCGTCGTGACCGCGTTCGACGCGCAGCGCCCCGAGCTCGCCGCGTTCACCGGCGTGCCCTATTTCGCGCCGGACCCGCGGTTCGTCGTGCGCGCGCTGCTGGAGCGCGCGGCGACGCCCGCGCCGGTCGAGCTCGCGACCAGCCGCGGCCTCCACAAACCGTTCGTCGAGGTCGGCACGTTGCGCTTCGAGCTCGATGGCGCGCGCCAGGCGCTGGCCGCGTATCGGCCGGCGGGGAGCTCGTCGCGCGAGTTATTCGTGCCGTTCGTCGATGCGACGTCGGGCAAGACCAGCTACGGCGCCGCGCGCTTCCTCGATCTCGACGAGCCCACCGATCCGGCCGCGCCGGTGATCGTCGACTTCAACCGCGCGTACAACCCGCTGTGCGCGTTCTCGCCCGCGTACAACTGTCCGCTCCCTCCGGCTCGCAATCACCTCGCGATCGCGATCGAAGCGGGCGAGCGCGACCCGCACCTGCACTGACGATCGCGCCCCGGACTATCGGGGGATCCTCATCGGGAGGAGGCAGCGCTCGACCTCGGACCAGAACTCGTGATCGTGGCGCGATGCTGGAGGTGGGCCGCCTCAATGTTGGCAAAAATTGCCAGTGTGCGCTACACTGCCTTCGGATGCCGACCCGCAACATCAGCCTGACCCGAGAGCAGGACGAGTTCGTCGACGAGATCGTGAAGGCGGGTGAGTATCAGAATGCGAGCGAGGCCGTGCGGGACGCGCTCCGAGCGCTTCGGCAGCGCAGGCAACAAGACGCGCTCAAGCTCGAGCTTCTGCGTGCTCAGGTCGAGCTCGGCGTCTCGGCTCTCGATCGCGGCGACGCTACGGAGATCGACGAGAGCGAGATCGAGAGCTACCTCTCCGCGATCAGCGCGCCTCGCGCACGGCGGGCGAGACGCCAGCGCGCACGCTGACCGATGGCGCGTTTCCGCTTCTCTGGGCCCGCGCATGCCGATATCGAACGCATCCTCGCGACGAGCCTCGAACGCTGGGGCGAGACAGGCCGGACGCGATACGCGGCGCTGCTCGCGGTGGCCATTCGCGCGATCGCCCGCGATCCGGAAGGGGCCGCGACCCGGGGCCGCGCTGAGCTTGCCCTCGGAGTTCGCAGTCTGCACATCCGGCATGTGCGCGGTGCACGCGGCGTCAAGGATCCCGTCCACGTCGTCTTCTTCCGAGCGAGGGACAAGCTGATCGAGATCGTTCGCGTGCTGCACGAGCGGATGGAGCCATCGCTGCATTTCGAGCCTGTTCGAACGGGGCGCCGGCGAAGGTGAACGGGTTTGAGATCTAACGGAAGCAAGCAGAGCGTGCGGCCGAGCGCGTGCTGCGAACGACGGCGCTCAATGAGCGGCGTCCGCGCTCGCGGTCATGTGTTGGACCGGGAATCGGGAGAACTCGACGAAGGCGCCAAGATAACTACCGGGAACCTTTGCTGGAAATCCCGTACTTCTTCATCTTGTCGATCAGGGTCACGCGGCTGACGCCGAGCCGGCGCGCGGCTTCGGATTGGTTGCCGCTGGTGGATTCGAGGGCGCGCGCGACGAGGCCGCGCTCGAACGCCTCGACCTGCTCCTTGAGCGATGGTCCGCTGCGCGCGCCGGTGACGTCGTCATCCGCGACGGGGAGCGCGTCTTGCGAGCTGGCAGGCGACGTGCCGGAGGCGGCCTCGTAGTCCGTGATGCCGATCATGCCGCCCGCGGACAGCGCCGAGAGCCGTGCGATCGTGTTCTCGAGCTGGCGCACGTTGCCGGGCCAGTCCGCGCGCGCGAGGGCGTCGATCAGCGCGGGTTCGAGCGTGATCGCGCCGAGGCCGAAGCGCTCGCCGTAGCGGCGACCGAACTCCTCGGCGAGGGCGGGGATGTCGTCCTTGCGATCGCGCAGCGGCGGCACGACGAGCTCGACGACGGCGAGGCGGTAGTACAGGTCTTCGCGGAACGTGCCGGCCTTGGCCTCGGCAGCGAGGTCGCGGTTGGTCGCCGCGACGACGCGCACGTCGACCTTCTCGATCCGGCCCGAGCCGACCGGCTGGATCTCGCCCTCCTGGAGGACACGCAGCAGCTTGGCCTGGATCGCGGACGGCAGCTCGCCGACCTCGTCGAGGATCAGCGTGCCGCCGTCGGCCTGTGCGAAGAACCCCGGCCGGCTGTTGGTCGCGCCGGTGAAGGCGCCGCGGACATGGCCGAACAGCTCGGCATCGGCGAGCTCGGCCGGGAGCGCGGCGCAGTTGAACCGGATCAGCGGCTGCTTGGCGCGTGCGGACTGGGCATGGAGGAGCTCGGCCACGAACTCCTTGCCGGTGCCGGTCTCGCCGCGGACGAGGACCGTGACATCGCGCGTCGCGACCCGGCTGGTGGCCTCGAGCAGGCGTCGCATCGCGCGGCTCGCACCGATGATCCGGCGGCCGAGGGTCTGCTCGGCGGACAGGCGGCGGTTGTCGATGCGGAGCCGACGCGCCTCGAGGGCGCGCTCGATCACGACCGCGACCTCGTCGATGTCGAACGGCTTGGCGAGGTAGTGATACGCGCCTTGCTTCATCGCGGCGACCGCGACGCGTTCGCTGCCGTGCGCGGTCAACAGGATCACCGGGAGCGACGGATCGCGCTGGACGATCTGTCCCATGAGCTCGAGGCCATCCATCTTCGGCATCGATAGATCGGTGAGCACGGCATCGGCTTCCTCGAGCTTGGCCAGCGCTTCGTCGCCAGAGCGCGCGGTGACCACCCGGTGGCCGCGCTCTGCGAGGATCTCGGTGAGCGTGAACAGGACCCCGGGTTCGTCATCGACGAGGAGGACCGTGGTCACGCGCGCGCCTCGACCATCGCAGCGCGTAGTGCGGGCTCCGGGGATGCGGCGGCCTGGACCGGCAGCGAGATCGTGGCGGTGGTGCCTTCGCCAACGGTGCTCGCGTAGTCGAGCGTACCGCCGTGCTGCGTGATCACGCTCTGCGCGAGCACGACGCCGAGGCCGGTGCCGTTCGGGCGGGTGGTGAAGAACGAGGTCCCGAGGCGCTCGAGATCGTCGGCGGAGATGCCACGGCCGTTGTCCTTGACCTCGAGCGTGATCGCCGCGCCCGGGGCCGGCGCCGCGCGCAGCCGCAGCACGACGCGCCCGCCGGTAGGCGTCGCCTCGACGGCGTTCGAGACCAGGTTGATCAGCGCTTCCTTGAGCCGGCGCGGATCGCCTTGAACGTGGGCCGTGGTGCCCTCGAGCTCGAGCGTGACCCCTGCTTGATCGGCGCGGC
>WBZN01001785.1_pt1 | contig 12565 bp, 14 predicted proteins | sample 5204281 | NCBI WGS metagenome assembly WBZN01 (sample SAMN12344347, study PRJNA552823) | activated sludge metagenome | biome: Activated sludge suspended growth; feature: Nitrification reactor; material: Wastewater; isolation source: activated sludge from nitrification reactor of wastewater... | reverse complement strand
CGAACACCATTGGATACATTACTTGATGGCAAATCAATTTGGGCGGAAAAAAATTTAGCTCAAATCTAAACTGACAGACACCTAAAAAAACTGGTAACTGTCAGATCAGGTCTAAGCTAGTACACCTGAAACGTTATATTGTTCGCGAGCTATATCCACTTATTCTCGCTGATTTGTCAGACGCAGCTACAATTACTTGACATAGGAGCGTCAACGCCGTGTCGGAAAGCTTCTTTCATACCTTAAAAACCGAATTGATCCATCATCAAACGTTTTGCTCTCGCGAAGAAGCCAAGCAGGCTGTGTTTGAATATATCGAAGTGTTTTACAACCGGGAGCGATTGCATTCAGCTAATGGATACATATCGCCCGTTGACTTCGAGTTGCAGCATAATGCCGCTTAACTTTGTGTCCAGAAAAGTGTTGACACATCAGAAGTTTCATGGTGTAGCAACACGTTATCTTGGGAGTTACCGCGGATGGCACAGAATGATTGATCGTCTCGGTCAAAATATTACGCCAACGCTTTGTTTCCTGGCATCTCTTGGAAAAATAAGGCAGTTTCAACAATTAACTGTAACATAGCCTTTATTTTTTACTGCCATGGCTAATATATTGTTTCCTCATTTTCATTTTTTCCTTTAATCAAGATTATTTTCTCTTAACTGGGATGTCTGAGTCTATTAGTTCACAGCATAATGTTTTTTCTGTATTGTTTTGAATATCTTATCTTACAGATAAGGGATTACCCTTAAGTGTTCATCCGGATTTTTCCACCATACATATCCAAGTATATTTAAATAAAGATTTAGTTTTTTTTAACTTGGCATGACTAAATAGAGGAGTAGATCTGTATGATCCGAAAGAAAATTAGTACTGCCTATAGAATGATTCTATTGACGGTAGGGTTTTTATCGGGTAATTATTTGCTTGCATCTGCGACAAAAGATGCGGAAGTGAAAAAATTCGATCAAGCACCGATTACGGATACGAAAAAAAAAGCACCCAATGAAACATTGATTTTTTCGCAAAATACTGCCACCAACGGTTCAAAACCATTTACCACAACCGAATCACCGGGGAAAACACGGTTTGACTTTGATAATCTGACTAAACTTATGGAGGAGCATAAAACACCGCTTTCAGCTTTTACTCCAGATTGGCTTAATATAGCGATAGAGCATCGAACGCGCTACGATTTGTATGATAATGGTTTTACTCGAGCTATCCCTGGTTTTAATGATCAAGTTCATCAACGTACCAGGTTCTTGATGGAAGTTCTTAACATAATAGATCCACTCAAATTTACATTGGAGCTTACCGACATACGGGCACCACTAGCTAATTTTAATCAGCAACACTCTCCTATCTTCGCCAATCATTTTGATTTTACTCAACTTCATCTTGGTTTAATATCCAAAGATTTTTTAGGGACAGGATATGCTACAAAGTTTGAAGTTGGGCGTTTGATTATGGATTTTGGTCAAGCACGTCTGATTGGTGGACATCGGTGGGGTCCCTTTACTCCTACTTTTGATGGCATGCTATTGACGGTAGGTAATGAACAGGAGAAATGGGGATTACGTGTATTTGGTACTCGTCCGGTTAATCGTGAAACCACTTCACTCGATTGGAATACCCCATCAACATATTTTTCTGGCGCGCAAATTACTAATCGCGATATACCGTGGGCTAATGTGGATACATATTTTTTCCAACTAAATGAAGGTAACAAGCTAAGGAAACGTAATTTATCAACGACTGGTTTTCGGCTGTTCGCTCAACCTGCTACCGGTAAATTTGATTATGAGATTGAATCAATGTATCAGTTTGGTGACACTAATGATAAAAACGTTTTTGCACATCGTCATCACGGTGAAATTGGTTATTCTTTTAAAACGGTAATGCCTTTCCGGTTGATTTATTTGTTTGATTACTCTTCCGGAGATCGTGACCCTGACAAAAATTTTGATATTTTGTATGCAAAAAGACGGGTGGAATATGGACCAACTGGTATGTTTGGACCATTTTTCCCTTCCAATCTTATCTCACCTGTAGGTTTTCGTGCGACTCTAATCCCTGTATCATCAGTCAGGTTAATGATGTCACATCGCGCGTATTGGCTTGCTAATAAGCATGGTGCCTATGTTGGTAGTGGCTTACAAGACCCGACTGGTAGAGCAGGGAGTTTCTTGGGTAGTATGCTTGATGTCAGTGTTGGTTGGGACCCACAATGGAGTTATTGGAAACGTGTAAGTTTTGATGTTGGCTATAGCCATATATTCAAAGGTGATTATTTTGATAAAGTGCAACAAAGCCCCGGCTCTGCTGATACTAATTACGGATATATGATGACAACCATCAAATTCTAACGTGTTGTAAGCACTGCGATATATTTATTGAGACCCCTGTAAAATCCAGCAAATTTCCTGTTCCAGTGTAATTTTGGATTTATTGGTAATTCTTTGAGCGTTTTTTAGCTATTTTTCTGTATACGGGCACTTGTTCTTTTGAGGTACCTTTCTTGATGGCTTTGCCGCCACGCTTGCGTGCAGACCTGGGCAATCAACGCTGCCCTTTAAAAGACTCCAGGAAATAGGTTTCATCGGCTTCGACAGTACCATTCATTTCAAACTTTTTCGCAGTTTGTCTTGCTGATTACGGTTCATGCGTTCAATCGATTTTAGCCAGGCTTTAAATTCCGTTGTTTTCACTATGCACACCTCTATTTTTATATCTCAATGCACATTGGACAACCAATTCAATAATTAGTCGACCCTGAAAAACTGCATCAATTGTTATTATGGATCAGCAGTTTCAAAAGGCAGCGTGTTAATAAAGACAAAATCGAGCAATTTGATCTTTTTCCATCAAAGAATTTGCGAAGCCTGCAGTTTTCGCCACGGGAAGAAAAACCAAAAAAATAGCCAATAGCCATTGTTTTAGATTCCAGGCGGTAGCAGCCATTAGCTGTACTAGCTCAGATCAGATCGTACAGTTACCGAATTGATTGGATGTCTATCAGATTAGATTTTATCTCCAGAAAACCCGGGGCGATTCACAGATTCCAACCAGCAGCATCTTAAACAGCAGCAACCCACAATAGGCCGGACGGCCTGCTGCATCTGACACCGGTGCATAATGAGCTACAATCACTTTTTCTATCGAAGCTCAGTCGATCAATTGATCAATTTGATTCAAGAAATTCCCTTTCCGGGTCCGACACACTACATCGTATTCTGAAAAACTCATACTTATTACTTCAATGCTATTGATTTAAAACACAATTATAGCATCTAGATGATTGGTTGAATTTATAACCGCGCAAAAGTCTCATTACATATTAGCAGATGAATGGCCTTGATTTTGCAGATATTGCCGTTTTCTCTTCGTTGGGATTATTTATTGCACCGCTGCTTGTCTTTTGGGTTGGTCGTTATGTAGTAGGTATCCGATGGTTGCCGGAATCAGAAAATGAGCATGTTTCCTCAGGGCTGCTTGATGCTGCTATCTTTGGGTTGCTGGGACTGCTTATTGCCTTTACCTTTTCCGGAACTGCCTTACGCTTTGATGAGCGACGGGAATTGGTCGTCCATGAGACTAATGCTATTGAAACAGCTTACCTCCGGCTGAATTTGCTGTCTACCGAAACACAGCCGGAGCTACGTACGTTGCTCAGACAATACTTGGATGCACGTTTGGAAGTTTATCGGAGGTATATCTGATATGGACTCCGTGCAAGCTGCTTTGGAACAGGTGAATGTGCTTATTCGAGGACGTAGTTTAACTCATGCGGCGGTATTTTCCGTCATGAATGTTACATAAATTGATATGCGCCCTTACCCTTACTTGCCCTTGGGTTAATAGTCGGTTGAAGGCGATGCTCTTCCCATCCACTTTACCTATCGTAGTGGTGTAAATTCTATTTCGCGTTATGGGATGAATGACAAATCATCTGATCTCACACAAAAAATGGGGAAAATAGGCCCCAAACCAATATTTTTGTTGCTGATCGGACACACATTTTGCCAATTTGGGATGTTTTCCGGTCAGTTTGACAACTAAGCCCTTTCTCGGTACGTTCGTTTCTTATGAAGAAAGGCATTTATTTTTCCTATACGCGGAGCGCGTTGAACATGTATGCTTCGTTGCCCGTCCTCGAAAGAGATCCAGGCAGCGCCCTGCTGATGGGCGGTGACGTTTTGAGCGACGGTCGAATGCTCGACCGATTAGTGCGATCGACCCGTCCGGGCACTCCCCTGATCGACCGCGAATATTCGACGGCTAACGATGATCCTGTGTTGATTTCACTACGAGACAATTTGGCATTGGAATATGTGAGCGGCAGCCCCTGGATCGAGATTGGTTTTCCGGAGGAGTTTACGTATGCAAACAATGTCATTCTTCCCGCTTTGCAAGCGAAGCCGTGAAATCTTGGAAGTGTCATTTCGAATCAGGTCTTGCCGCCTATAGGGTCGCTGAGTACCCTTTTTAATGATTTGAGGGCATATCGCGCGAATTGAAAAATAAAGTCTACATTTTAGGAGCGGGAGGCATTGGCGTCGCCCTCGCTTGGTCACTAGTGCGCGCGAACTGGGATGTCACGGTAATCGACGTAGATGCGCGCAAAGTAGAATGTGGAAGTAAGGAAGGCTTGACGGTTGTCGGCTTCGGAACTGAGCATCCTACGTTCATTTCTTTCAATGAATGGACGGTCCCGCAAGACGAACTGATACTGCTTTGTACCAAAACATACGATAACCCTGCTGTTTTAGCCCGTCTACAAAATGCTTCTCGTCTGGTTCCTGTTCAAAACGGCTTCGACCCGGAACTGGATCGAAGAGATCATCCTGGCGAGGGGATTGCCTCGTTCGTGTCGGAATGTCCGCGAGATCGCCCGGTCACCCGGATTACGCGTCCTGGTTGCCTGCATCTTGGCCCGCGTCGCGCTGTGACTGCGGTGGAGCTTGAGGATTTAAAGTTTCTGGCTGCGTCGCTCTCAATTGGGAAGCTATTTCCGGTTCAGTTCGTGGAAGACATTTATCCATTCAAGGCGGCGAAACTGATGTACAACGCAGCTATTTCTCCCTTGGCCGGAGCGGCCGGCGTGGACAACGGCGAACTGTTGAGTGATCCGCTCGCGAAGCGACTTTTTTTTGCGCTGTTGCAGGAGAACTATTCGATCTTTCGGCACGCTCGCGTGCCGCTCGCTCGCATTGGGCCGTTCCACCCGGATACCGTCGCGCGGATTTTGCACACTCCATTGCTCCCCTCGGTGATGGCTGTTTTCTTTCGCCCGTCGCTGCGAGGCACGTATTGTTCAATGGCGCCCGACATGGTTACAGGACGTACGGAAATCGAGGCATATAATGGGCATTTGATCCGACTGGCAGGAACCTATCCATGTCCGCTAAACCGGGCAGCATTTTCATTGATAAACGATATCGTGAATGATCGACTAAAGCTCCATCGAGACAATCTGCACCGGATGGAAAAGGCTTTAACGAGCAGTTCTTCATGTTAAATCTTGTTACTGGAGGTGCGGGATTCCTTGGCTCGCATTTGGTTTTGCGATTACTGGCGAACGGCTCCCAGGTGCGAGTGCTTGAACACCCATCGGCCGCTGTGGAACATCTGCCTCTTGATCGTATCGAACTGATCCGAGGTGACATTCGGGATGTGGCGGCGGTACAAGAGGCGACACGTGGCTGTCATACCGTGTACCATTTGGCCGCTGATCCAAACCTTTGGCGTCGGGATCGTACGGAGTACGATGCAATCAATCACCTAGGAGCGGTCAACGTCATGCGCGCCGCCTTGGATAACGGTGCGCAAAAAATTTTGCACACTAGCACCGAAAGTATCCTGAGTGCTCCGCACTTTAATGGTGGGGCCGTTGAAAATCTTCGCTTGAAGGAACACGACATGCTTGGTCCTTATTGTCTCAGCAAGTTTCGGGCTGAAGAAGCTATTCATCGGATGGTGGGTGAGGGAGCGCCGATCGTGATGGTCACTCCCACGTTGCCAGTCGGCCCCGGAGACCTCAACCAAACACCGCTTACACGAATGATTGTCGCATTCTGTCGTGGTAAGCTGCCGGCTTACCTGGACTGTCGCTTCAACCTGATTGATGCCAGAGACATTGCCATCGGCATGGTTTTGGCAATCGAACGAGGCCGCCCTGGCATTCGCTATTTACTCGGAGCTGAAAACCACCGGCTATACGACTGGCTTCGAATTCTTGGAGAACAGGTTGGACGAACCCCTCCGCCCTGGCGAGTGCCTTACACCGTGGCGTTGGGTGTCGCCCATTGCAGCGAACTGTGGGCGGATTACGTGTCGGGAAAAGTGCCGATGACGACGCGAACGGGAGTGCGACTCACGCGCCGCTGCATGTTTTTTGATCCATCCGTCAGCCTATCCGAACTCGGACTAAAGCCTCGTTCGATCCAGGAGTCCGCGCGGGATGCGGTGGCTTGGTACAGGAAGCAAGGCTGGATTTAGCTGCCATTTGCAGTGCTTTCTAGAACTGTTGCAGCACAAGAATCAGAACTATGGATCTCTGGAAAAGCCCAATAACAGACTATTCCTTGGTTCCATAGAGTCGCAAAATCTCTTTTGATCAAGTGGCATTAGGTGTGTTCTTTTGTGTATATTCATGTCTACATCCTCTCAAAAAGTTGTAAACAACGCTAATAAAAATAACAGCTTAGGATTTTTACCTAACGCGACTAACTTTACTATCTGTTGCTGAAATTCTGCTGAGTATACAGATTTATAATTTTGAGCCATCTCTTATCTTCTCTAAACTTGAACATAATATGCCCGCTCAAAGAGGGCAACTCCAAAGCGCGCAAATAGCTATCACCTCGTTTACGGATAACAAGCAAGATTCGTTTACCTTCGCTTGAATATTGCTTGAGAACCAAACCTAACGATTCTCACATGTTATAATCTTCCAGAGAGTTTAGCGCTTGCTAATTTTCATAAATTCGAACACTTATAGGGTTTCCAAGCGTTTTGAAAGATCAATCAATTAATTATACCTATGAAGGAGGTTTCTCATGAAATCCGTCATCAGCATTATCGTCGCTGGGTCAATTCTGTTTACTTTACCAGCGTTCTCGCAGACCGCAAGTAATGCCAATGGCAACATGGAAATCCTGATGCAGAAGATCAAGGCAGATAAAAAACTGTTGGTCGCTACTAACATGGATTTGACCGATGCAGAAGGTAAAGCCTTTTGGCCGTTGTATGATGCATACCAGAGCGAGCTCCTGAAAATAGATGAGCAACTCGGCAAAATCATTGAAGACTATGCCGCTGCGTACAACCAAGGTACGGGGGGGATTTCAAACGATATGGCAAGAATGCTGATTAATGAGGTGATTTCGATTGAAGAGCATGAAGTGAAGCTGAAGCGTATCTTTCTGAAAAAGATCGGTACGGTGTTATCATCGGCCAAAACGGCTCGCTATATTCAGATTGAAGGCAAGATCAGAGCTGCGCTGAAGTATGAGCTTGCACAAGAGGTTCCCCTAGTGTATGAATCCACTGGTTTAAAGATGTAATTGTGCTGCGGCAAGATCCACGGGAAGGGCTTTTGATTTGAAAGTGATATACGGAGAGAGTCAACCGTAATCAGAGTTAGTAATTATTTTGAAAATCATGCCAGTTGATCGTCGCGGCATTGCATTCTTTAGCATCGTATTAAAAATCGTGAGGAACTTTTATATACAAGTGACTCTTCAACTTTTTTTGATTCCCCTACCTGGCAGAGCTATTATTAGAACACCAGGCTTACTAAATTCTGCGTAAGCATCAGTCAAAAACAGATCTCACCCCCCTTTTCCTCTATTCAACCCGTTTCAAGTGATTGGATTGCGGCCGACTATTATACGAGGAAACTTGCTTGTACAATCTCACGGCTCGTCATTGGACATCAGAGCTTTCAAACAGCTAAGGTCGATCACTTTGATGCGATGACCATCGCATCAAAGTGATCGTGACCATGGTGAAGATATTGAAGATCGTTTCTTCAGTCGCTTCGATCGTGGCGGTGATCATGAGATTTAGATGACTATTTGGAAACATAAACTCAACAAAGGCTTGCTATGGCATACTGATCGGGGTAGTCAATACGTCGCAGGAAGCCATCGGTAATTACTAAAGCAGCATGACCATTCGGCAAAGTATGATACCGGAAGAAGGGCAACTGCTGGGAACGTCAATACCGTGTTGGATAGCTTCTTCCATACCATGAAAATTAAATTGACTCATCATCAAAACGTTCCATTCTCGGAAAGAAGCTAAATCGACTATGCTTGAGTATATCGAGGTGTTTTACAACCGAGAGCGATTGCATTCAGCCAATGGATATATATTGCCCCTTGACTTTGAGTTGCAGCAAAATGTTGTTTAACTTTGTATCCGAAAAAGTGTTGATATATCACTGATAGCATAAAACTGCTCACTCACTGAAAAACGAAAAACAGGGGGGAATCTCAGTTTGACATTCCATTTTATTTCCAGTACTTTCATTTCTTATAAAAAAGTGTGTTTATTTTTCCTATATGCGGCCGGATCAGCGATTCCATCATATCTAAAATGAAATTTCAATGACTTAATCGTGCAAGAAGTACCAGACTTAATCGCTTGTGAAGAATGCGATGCGGTTTACCGCAAATTAGTGTTGAATAATAACGAAGTGGCGTTTTGCAACTGTTGTGGCGCTGAACTGGAGCGTGAAGTGGATTCTCGCAGTCGACGTGTTTTGCCACTGACGATTGCCGGTTTGTTCATGTATATTATTGCCAATGTCTTCCCAATAGTTGAAATGGAATTCAAAGGTATTGCTAGCCAAACGACGTTGATAGGCTCGGTATTATCGTTAAATTCCGAAGGCATGCCTGTGGCGGCATTTCTGGTGCTGACTACAACAATTTTGTTTCCATTGATGCAACTTTTGGGTCTGATTTATTTGCTGACCTCAATAAATAGCGTTGAGCGCCCGCGTACATTCAGCCTATTCGTACGCATGATTCAAACCTTGAGACCATGGATGATGGTGGAGGTATTTCTGCTTGGCGTGATTATCACCTTTGTCAAATTGACCAATATGGCAACTGTAGTACCTGGAATCGCGCTGTGGGCGTTTGGCGCCCTCACGTTTCTTGTCGCATCGGTATTTTCATTTAATCCTCGCTATATCTGGCGGATGTCTTCACTTAAGAAGTGGGAGGAAAAACATGTCCGCAAGTAGAGCTGCTTTATTAGTCGATAAGTCTGCAAGGATCGAGCGGTGCAGACCAACCGCAGCCGGAATGGGCATGGTATTGTGTCATTATTGCGCCACTTTGTGGAAAGATGTTAAAGCCCATGACTATTGCAGACGTTGCGGCGCAAAGCTGCATACGCGAAAACCTGACAGTTTCAACCGGACTTGGGCTTTGCTGATTGCCGCCTGCATCATGTATGTTCCCGCAAATATATTGCCGGTCATGATTACTACCTCTTTGCTGGGGGAGAAGCAGCAAGACACCATTATGAGCGGCATCATTTATTTCTGGGTTTCTGGTTCATGGGTATTAGCGATTATTGTTTTTATTGCCAGTTTTCTGGTGCCCTTATTCAAGTTGGTGGTCTTGGCTCTTCTATTGATAACGGCTCGGCGACACAGTGATTGGCGTCTTCTGCAACGGGCAAAACTTTACCGACTTGTTGAATTGACTGGCCGCTGGTCAATGCTAGACGTTTTCGTCGTTACACTGTTAGCTGGACTCGTACAAATTAAAGGTTTTGCCACCATCCAAGCTGGGATGGGTATCGCTGCTTTTGCTGCTGTGGTGGTCTTGACCATGCTTGCTTCGCTCAGTTTCGATCCACGCTTGACGTGGGATCGTTACTGAACACGAACTCGGGAAATCTGTATGAACGAAGAAGAAATAGGAAAAATAGGAGATTCAATGGAATTCATACCCACACCTAAGAAGGTGCGTGAGCGAGACTGGATTCCTTCATTAATCTGGCTGATTCCTATACTTGCCGCAGTTATCGGTATTTCGCTCGCGGTTAAGACCTGGATGCAGCGTGGACCTGAAATCACTATTGTATTTAACTCCGCCGAAGGACTCGAAACGGGCAAGACTAAAGTAAAGTATAAGGAAGTTGAAATTGGCACAGTGCAATCCATCATGCTTAGTGAAGATCATTCTCAAGTTCTAGTAACCGCTCTATTGAAGAGGGAAGCCGAAGATTTTACTGCAACGGACAGTCGCTTTTGGGTCGTGCGTCCACGTGTTGCCGCTTCCGGTATCTCCGGGTTGAGCACTTTGCTGTCCGGCGCTTACATCGGGGCTGACGCCGGCATTGCAACGGAGAGAACAGACAAATTTACCGGATTGGAGGTACCTCCAATCGTTACGCGCGACAATTCCGGCAAACAATATGTTTTACGTGCCGACGATCTTGGTTCGCTGGATATTGGTTCCCCTGTTTATTACCGTCGAGTCAAAGTGGGACAGGTAACTGCATTCGATCTGAATGACGATGGCAAAGGCGTTACCATACGTATATTTATTAATGATCCTTATGATAAGTTTGTCGGCATTAATACGCGCTTCTGGCATGCCAGTGGTTTTGATGTGCAGATTAACGCCGGTGGCCTCACGCTAAATACGCAATCACTGGTGACTATTGTGCTCGGTGGTCTTGCGTTTCAGTCACCGGAAAATCCTGGTCCTTCCGCCAATGAGAACACCGCTTTTGTTCTGGCGGAAAATCAGACCAACGCGTTAAAAGAAGAGGATGGTGAAGTAGAGACTATATTGCTTAATTTCGAACAATCCGTGCGAGGGTTGGTGCCTGGCGCTGAAGTGAGTTTCCGCGGACTGCAAATGGGACATGTTAAATCAATTGGTGTCCAATATGATCCCGAGCGGAAAGAGTTCCGCATGCCGGTTCTGGTGGAAGTTTATCCCGGGCGTCTGGGTCAAAATTTTATCGAAGACCGGAGGAGCAAGTATACACCGCAACAGCATTTGCAACTCATGATCGACCGTGGTTTACGTGCGCAATTACGAACCGGCAATTTCCTTACCGGGCAGCTTTATATCGCTTTTGATTTTTTTCCTAAGACTAAAACGGCTACTCCGGTAAAGAAAGGTGTTGTCGCAAACGTGACTGGCATAAGTGCTTCTAGCGGATTGATGCAATTGCCAACCGTTCCCAACAGCATCGATGAATTTCAAACACAGGCTTCGGAGATTATGCTTAAGCTAAATAAGGTACCATTCGATCAAATCGGTAACGAGTTGCAGCAATCACTGAAAGCACTGAGGCACACACTGAACAATGTCAGTCAATTGATGAAGAAATTGAACAACGATGTGGCTCCCGAAATTACCGTGGCAATCAAAGATGTGCAGAAAACGTTAAATGCTGCGGAGCGTATGCTATCTGAAGATGCTCCGTTACAGCAGGATTTGCGTCAGACATTGCAGGAATTAACGCGTGCGGCCACTTCACTGAGAATTCTGACGGATTATCTCGAGCACCATCCTGAATCCGTGATTCGAGGTAAACGGGAGAATAAACAATGATACTTATTCCACGTTGCATAGTTGGTGTGATGGTGGCGGCATTACTAACTGTTGGTTGTGCATCCGTTCCGGCAACGCGATTTTATACGCTGTCGGTTCCAGCTGAGTCATCCGGGATGAAGGACGCACCACGGCTTCCGCCATCGTCCAAGCCAATTTTTATTAAAGTTATGCCGGTTAATGTGCCGGAACGACTTGCTCGTCCCCAACTGGTTGTACGTCTGCCGGGTTCAAAGCAGGAAACACAGCTTTCAATACTTGAACAGGACCGCTGGTCATCGCATTTTAATTACGAATTGCGCGACGCATTCACCACCAGCATAGCTTACCAAACCGGAGCAATAAGCGAAACACGCGGAATACCTACAGCTGATCAGCATAACTATCGTATTACGATTGAGCTTAGCCAATTCGATGCAATCGTCGGCGAAAAGGTGCAGGCCAGGTTCGGCTGGACGATTACGCGCTCTGCCGATGGCCGTAACACGGCCTGCTATTCAGTAATTTCAGAGCCGGTTGGCGAAGGCATCGTTGGCGTTGTAAAAGGTGTGCAACGTGTTGTTTCGAGTGTGTCTGCGGATGTATCAAAGAATTTGACTGAGCTTGAGATCGGGCAGGAGACCACTTGTGCAATTCAATATTAGCTTAACCTTAACGAGGTCTGGCACTTCGAGTGCGCTGCAATGATTAGGAGCTATGAGGTGTGCTGTCAAAAACGGAGTCTATCGGTTTAAGCGGCAAGCAGATTTGCTGTATTAGTTCAGATCTAATCGTACAAAGGGCTTGAAATCGAGAACGTTATCGAGTTTGATATGGGTGTTGAAATTTAAAATCAAACATAAATTGTACTAGCTCAGATCAGATCGTACAGTTACCGAATTGATTGGATGTCTGTCAGATTAGATTTGGTTCAGATTTTTGCTGTTCCAAATCGTTTTCCCACTGAGCAAAGTCTCCATAGGAGT
>WBZN01001609.1_pt1 | contig 12571 bp, 14 predicted proteins | sample 5204281 | NCBI WGS metagenome assembly WBZN01 (sample SAMN12344347, study PRJNA552823) | activated sludge metagenome | biome: Activated sludge suspended growth; feature: Nitrification reactor; material: Wastewater; isolation source: activated sludge from nitrification reactor of wastewater... | reverse complement strand
CTTTGCAGCATCAGGACCCACATTGGCCAATTGGGTGTCAAGATCAACATACTGTGCTCCATCGAGGTGTTGTTGTTTGTATCGTTCCTGGGAAACTTTCCCGGCACTTGCGTCTATCAGCACAATATCTTCTGCCTGTCGCAGGGAGATCAACTCTTCCGGTTTTATGATTGGCGATATCTTTTGTTTCATGATCAGTGTTAATAATTAAGCGGTAACATACAACAATGCAAAAATAATGACTACTACGAGCCCGGTTATATTGACTGCTCTTTTGTCTTTTATGAAGACCTGTAGTAACAGATCGATAAGCAAAGGGATCAATGCAGATGCTGTCAGTCCCACCATGACTACAACGCCCCAGCCTTCATTGGCCGACAGTATCGGATAATTGACAACGGCATACACGACACAGCTGACAATGAAGATGCCTGTTGATACATTCAGGATCGTTGGCCTGTAGGTCATAAGTAAAGTTGAAGATTTTTATCAGAAATGCAATGAGAAAGAAGGATGGCAGTCCTGTAAAATAAAAAACCACCCGCCAATCAACGGATGGTTTTACGAGATAAACTATAAGCCTCTTAATTGCCGCCGGCGCCCACCCGTTGCTGTTCTTCTTCGGTGGCGGATGCTTTGCGGCGAGATTGTCCATTTTGTTTACCAAAGCGGTAGGTGAAGTTGATACCGAACTGCCGGTTGTCCCAGCGGTTGCGGATATTGATATCCACGTTGCCGTACTTAGTTAAACCGCGGTACTGCTGCCAGCCAAAGGGATCACGGGCATTGATGCGCAGGCTTGCTTTTCCTTTCAGCAGGTTATTTTTAGCAATGCCAAAATTCATCTGGCCCATCGGGTAGTTCAATGACAGTTGCTGTACATTTTTATAATTGTACCATCCACTCAGTTCGGCGGTCCAACCCTTGCCGATGGTAAAACTGTTATTTACATTAAAGCTGAAAGACGTGTACGACAGGTCAAGCGGAACCACTTCGGATGTTCCGTTCTCATTGGAAATATAGGTTCCTTCATAATGATTGCGGTATACGTTGCCATACAGGTTCACATTCCACCATTTGGCCAGCTTCACCGGTGCGCTTACAGCGATACCCATATTGGTGAATTTGGCAATATTGTCGATCGTAAGGAACCCGATGATTTCGTTATTGCTTCCCTTGGTACGCTTGATGATCTGTGAGATCACATCATTGGTAACGGTATAGTTCAGGGTAGTGGTGAGTTTATTGTTATACGTATGCTTCAGCTCATAGTTCCAGGAAAACTGGGGAGTAAGGTAGGGATTGCCCTGCCGGTAGCTCAGTGAATCCAGGAAGAAGGTGAAGGGATTCAGGTCCTGGTAGTTCGGGCGCTGCAGTCTCCTGCTCACCGATGTGGTCAGCATATTCTTTTCATTGATCTTGTAGCTGACAAAAGCGGAAGGGAATAAACTTACGTAGCTGCGTTTTACGGTAGAGTTATTGGATATCTGCACACCCTTTGTGTTGGTGTTCTCCATGCGCAGGCCACCCTGTATGTTCCATTTTTTTATTTCTTTACTGGCGTTGAGGTAAGCGGCATTCACGTTTTCATCATAAATGAAATGGTTGTTCCGGGCATCGGCTACCCAGTTGCTGCCGGCCTTGCGTACATAGTCCACCAGGTTGTCTGATTTAACGTAGCTCGATTTAATGCCCGCTTCAATGCGTAACCCGTTTTTGAATGGTTTGGTGAAATCGGATTTGATGGAATAGATATTAATGCCGGAAGGCAGGTGCCCTTTCAGGAACATGGAATCGGCCGTTTGCTGGTAATCCCCGTCGAAGAAGCCGGTACGGAGCAACTGGTCGGATACATTCTTATAGCCGGAATAATCCAGGTCCACCGTCAGTTCGGTGCCGGTACTGTCGAATGTATGTTTGTAGTTGAGGTTCGTGCTGAAGTTTTTCCAGCTCAGTTCATTACGGGTATGCGAATTTAGGCGGGAGAAAACATCTCCGTTCAGTGTTGAAAATGTGGTGTAGGTGGTGGGCGTGGGGCGGCCGGCAAACAGGAAGCCATTCAGCACAATGCCGAATGAGTTCTTCTTGTTGGGCGTATAATCCATTCCCAGTTTCAGCGTATAGTTGTTGTTGCGGAAACGGAAAGCGGTATTCACCTGGTTGATGCTGTCGAGTTGTTTACCTGCTTCGTAATAGCGGCTGGTGATGTCGAGCAGGCCTCTTCCTTCGCGGTAGTTATAAACGAAATTGCTGAACAGGTTTACTTTATTCTTCTTGTAATTATAATTTACAGATAGCGTCGGCTTCCAGAGCAACTCAGTATTCCCGTTGCGGCTGAACAGCGAACTGGTATTGCCGAGTGCGATGCTTCCGTTGGATCCTTTCACTTTGCCCTTCTTGGTTTTGATATTGATGACGCCGGAATTACCGGATGCATCGTATTTGGCCGAAGGGTTGGTCATGATCTCCACCTGGTCGAGTGCAGAAGCCGGCATGTTGCGGAGAACATTGGCGAGGTCGGCGCCCGATAAATAAGTGGGTTTCCCATCCATCATTATGATTACACCCTGTTTTCCCTTGAGGCTGATGTTCCCGTCATTGTCCACGCTCACCCCGGGTGATTTTTCCAGCACTTCCAGTGCAGTGGCACCGGCATTGGACGGAGAAGCATCGACGTTCACCACCGTTTTATCAAGTTTCTGTTCAATGAAGGGCTTTTGCGCCACGACGGTTACCCCGTCCATAGCTTTTTGCTGACTGCTCACTTCAATGGCCGCCAGCTGCACATCCGGTTTGGCAGCCGTTACTTCAACGGGGTCACTCATTTTTTTGGCAAAGCCCACTGCAGATGTGCTGACAAGGTATTTTCCTTCGGCAAGTTTTTCAAAAGAAAAATGCCCGTCTTTACCGGTGATGGCAGTTTTCACCAGCGCCTTGTTGTCGGCTTTTAATAACTGAATAGTGGCTGATTCAACGGGTCTTTTATCGGCGGTTACAATGTTGCCCGATATTGCCCCGGATTTGTTCTGTGCAGGAAGTACCATGCACAACAATAAGGCTGCAATGGATAACAGGGTTGTTTTCATGACTAATGTTTTGGCGTATACTTTAATTAAATGGCTGTGTAAAAATGATGAATCATCCGGCACGAAGAATATAAATCGGGATAAAGGGCAATAATAAAGTATGGCAGGAACGGTGTAAAATTGTGCCAGTAGCTGAATGGCTCACGAGGCTTACGGGTGGTGCAACATACGCTGAAAGCCCTTGTCGCTGCTGTATTAAACGGACATTTGCAAATATCTTTCCGGTAAATAAATGATCCATTCACCTGCCATTTATCATTTTCCTTTTGCATACGGATCCGGAGCAGGTTATTTTGTAGCACATAAAATCAATTTATCATGAACCGAAAAAAATTTCTTCTTAATACCGCAGCCGGTGCAACAGCACTGATGTTCGATCCATTGAATTCTTTCTCCCGCCATCCCGAGCCTGAACCATATAAACTGGAGACGGTTAAAGAATTTGTGATCGCCGGGCATAGCAAACCCGACCGTTGCAGAGAGATGCTGGCAGAATATCCAAACCTGCTTTACTGCCGATACGATTGGGGTAATGGCGATTTTGAAGAAGCGATCGAAGGAGCGGGGCACCTGGGTAATAAGGAGATTGCCCGTTACCTGATCAGCCAGGGCGCCAGGCCGAATATTTATGTACTTACCATGCTGGGTGAAACGGCGATTGTAAAAGCTATTCTTGAAAAATATCCTGCCCTGATCAACGGGAAAGGTGCGCATGGGTTTACATTACTGCATCATGCAACCAAAGGGGGAGATGATTCCAGGGAATTGCTGGAATATTTTAAGGAGAAGGGGTTGAAAGATATGCAGATCAGGATCAGGTGATTTGTACCTGTTTTTGACGATTGTCCTTGTCTCGCCCGGCCCTGCTTCCGGTTGGCTGAATATAAAAATACCCCTGCCTGCAATACAATCCCTTTTTTATACGTTACAGAGTGAAAACACGCTTTTTTGGATGTTTACCGCAGACCGCCAGCAATGATCCTGGCTGTTTAGCAAGAATCACATATCTATGAAATTCAGGGTTTCCGCTGCCAGAAATTATAGCAGGGGCATTCAATTGCTTTTGGTCTTCCTCATCATATTTTTGGGTATTACCATTTATGAGACCAGCCAGGTGATCCGGACCGGTATATGGATCAGAAATACACAAGATATAATGAGTTATTCCAAAAAGACCCTCCAGTCGGCATTGGATAACGAATCCCGGTTCAGGGGATATATTCTTACCGGCCAAAAAAGTTTCCTTGACCAGCGGGAGCAGCTGGAAACCCGCATATATAACGGGTTGAATTCGCTGAAAAAACTAACACGTTATCATCCTGCTCAAAAAGCATATACCGATTCCTTATCTGAACTCATTGATAAACGAATAGTCTTTTCCAAAAATGAGATATTGAACTACCAGGTAACCGGAGCTGATGCCACCAGGAAAACCGTAGAGATCAGTGAAGGCCGGTTGTATACAGACCGTATACGGCTGCTGGTGGATAAAATGCAGGAGAGTGGAAATATTATGCTCCGGAGATACCGGGATGCCAACACCGATAGTGTGATAAGCCTCCAGCGGGTATTATTGATCGTAATCGCCGGTATCGTTCTGTTGCTGATCGTGTTCTCACGTAAGGTAAGGTCTGATAATGTTGAAAAAGAAAAAGCCGCTGCAGTCCTCAAGAAGATGAACGACGAGCTTGAATTGCGGGTAATGGAAAGAACACAGGAAATAAGGTCGGCCATTGAACGCTACGATATTCTTTCGCAGGCCACCAGCGATACCATCTGGGACTGGGATATACTAAATAATACGATGCTTTATAATGAAGGTATCAGTAATACATTCGGGTACCAGGCTTCGGAAGTGTCCAACGTGGTTAACTGGTGGAATGAAAAGCTGCACCCGGATGATTTTAAACGGGTAACTGAAATAGTGGAAGAGGTATTTGAAAAGGGGTTACAGAAATTCCAGCTCACCTACCGGTTCCGCTGCGCCGACGGAACGTATAAGTATGTTTTTGACAGGGCCTACGTGATATTTGATTCAAACAATGAGCCCTGCAGGATGATCGGCGCCATGCAGGATATCAGTTCCGAAGTGGAAGAGAATATGCGGGTGTCGAAAGCCATCATTGATACACAGGAGAAAGAACGCCAGTACATCGGTGCCGAATTGCATGATAATGTGAACCAGGTGCTGGCAAGTGCATTGCTGGTACTGAGTATGATCAAAAATGAGAAAATGACCAGAAAGGAAACCCTTGAGTTCATTGAAACAGGCCGGGGGTATATTACAGATGCTATTGAAGAATTGCGGAAACTGTCGCACGAACTGGCCCCTGCGTCTTTTGATAACATCTCCCTGGAGAATGCGTTTAAAAACCTGGTCAAGGATTTTAACCCGGATAACCGGTTTAAAGTGGATTTCAACTTTGATGAAATCTGCAATAAGGCCAGCGATGAGGTTCAGATAAACCTGTACCGGATTGCACAGGAGCAGATGAAAAATATAATCAAGTATGCCGATGCCGGAAAGATAGATATTGCGGTGACAAGGGTAAACGGCTCCATCAACCTGCGGGTTGCTGATAACGGCAAAGGGTTCGATGTAAAGGCCCTCAGGAACGGCATCGGACTTAATAATATCCGGAAAAGAGCCGAATCATTGTCGGGTAAGTTTATGCTGAATTCTTCACCCGGTAAGGGCTGTGAAATATTTGTAACGATACCGGTGGAAAAACATTGACGGGTGAAATTCTTAATTGGCTCTTTCAGATCCAATTCTTTATATCTTACATCAGGCCTGTTCTAAAAAACTCGCTTTCATCTTTCCCATCAGGTCAATCTCCAGCATGCGGCTGGCAATACGGATCATGTTCTTGAATGCCATGGCGTGGGAAATACCGTGGCCGATGATTACAGGTTTGGCAACGCCGAGTACGGGAACGCCGCCGTATTGTTCAAAATTAAATCGGTCAAAGTGTTCATCGTGAATGTTACGGCGTTTTACGATATCATAAATGCTTTCGGCCAGTTTCAGCACCACGTTACCCGTAAATCCTTCGCAAACCAATACATCGGCCTTGGTCATCAGGATGTCGCGGCCTTCAATGTTGCCGGTAAAATTAATCAGCTTATTCTCTTTCAGCAGCGGGTAAGCAGCCTGGGCCAGGATATTCCCCTTTCCTTCTTCTTCACCCAGGTTCACGAGGCCTACCTTGGGTTCGTCGAAATTAAGAATGTGTTTGGCAAACAGGGAGCCGAGGATGGCAAACTGGTTCAGGTTCTCCGGCTTGCAGTCGGCATTCAGTCCAACATCCACCAGCAACCCAAGTGTACCGTCTTCGCGGGGCATGTAAGCGCCAATGGTAGGCCTCAGTACGCCTTCAATGGCTTTGATGCTGAACAGGGCGCCCACCATCATGGCGCCTGTGTTGCCGGCGCTGATGAATGCATCTGTTTTACCCGTAGCCAGTAAATGAAACCCGATGGCAATTGACGATTGTTGTTTCTCCTTTAAGGCTTTGGTGGGGTGTTCGTTCATTTCAATCACCTGTGCGGCGTGAACGATCGTATACCTGCCCGCCGGAATGGGGAAGGACCGGAGGTGTTCCTTTATCTGCGCCTCATCACCAATGAGCGTAAGATGAATATTTGCGTTGGCGGATGATATAAATTCAGCGGCGCCTTTCACTGCTTCCAGCGGGGCAAAGTCGCCACCCATCATGTCCAGACCAATATTCATACAGCCTTCTTTAAATGAAAAAATTCCAAGTCCGGAATTCCTTTTGTCGAATTTCGGACTTAGAATTGATACTTTGAAAAAATATTATGCTTTCAGCGGAGCTTTTTCAGCCACCAGCTTTCCTTTGTAGTATAATTTTCCTTCACTCACATGTGCACGGTGGCGTACATGTGTTTCGCCGGTTGTTTTGTCAACACTCAACGTGGGTTCGCTGGCTTTGTAATGCGTCCTTCTTTTGGCACTGCGTTGCTGTGAGTGGCGCCTTTTGGGATTTGGCATATTGCTTCGTTTTTAATTTTAAAAATTTTATTGCTTCTTCGTTTTTTCCTTTTTCGTTTTGCGGAACTGGTCCAGCCCTTTCCACAGCTGGTTGGCATTCGTTTCCTGCTGCTTCACTTCCATTGTCTTCAGTTTTTCCAGCACTTCATTGTTGCATTGCGGTCCGCCCATTTCTTCTTCGCTGCACATTTTCTGCAGGGGGAAGCTCAGCAGTACAAATTCATAGATCCAGTTGGCCACATCAATATGGCTTTCGGTACGGGAGATGTAAAACACATCCGGGTCTTCTTCCTGGTCGTTCATCTCATCGGGGTTCTCCACCAGCTTTACCAGCATGTTAAATTCGTCCCAGATGTCCATCTTCAGCGGATTGCCGCAACGGTCGCAGGTGATGTCGGCCTTGCCGCCAATCTCGAATTTGAGCAGCATAAAACTGCTTTTTTTGTCGAGCAGCAGCCTGATCCTGGCCTCACAATTACTGAAATCGGGGTTCCCCCTTTCCGCAAAGAACTTATCGTCCACCTCGTAATTGAACTCGTGGATTCCCGGTTTCAACCCCACAAAAGCGATCTCAAATGCCCGTTTACCCGCCATTACGATTGGTTTAAAGGACGGCAAAGGTAAGGGAATTCCGGCAATTTTTGGCCTGAAAATCAGATTTTAGTCGGGATACGGGCTCCCATTTACCGCTGTTTAAGGTGATTTCGGCCGGGGAGCGTGGATTTATTACTTTTAGGGGAGATATGAAGCTCAGAAAATCCCTCTCAATCACCCTTATCCTGGTGATCATCGCGGTTTCCATTCACCTTTTTTCACTCGACCCGGTATGGGTGGAAACCCATTATGCTACAGGACTTTATCCTTATATCAGCCGCACCCTGCGCTTCCTGCTGGGTTGGCTGCCTTTCAGTGCTGGCGATATCATGTATGGGGGCCTGGTGCTGTGGCTCATTATCAAACTGGTAAAACTGTTGCGGACGGTCATCCGGAGAAAGGCAACTAAAGAAGGTTTTACCGGTGGGCTGATCTACGCCATTAATTTTCTGCTGGTAGTGTATATCAGCTTCAACCTGCTGTGGGGCATCAATTACAACAGGATGGGCATTGCCCGGCAATTGGGGTTGAAAATGGAAAAATATTCTGCCGATGACCTGAAAAAGATTAATGAACTGCTGCTGGCAAAAGTAAATGAATCGAAACAGGCTCTCCTGCAAACCCATGCCGGTTATCCTTCCAAGCAGGAACTGTTTACACGGGTGAGCGGAGCTTATGCACGTGTTCAAAGCGTCTATCCTTTTCTTGCATACCAGCCCGTTTCACTGAAACCGTCCGTCTGGAGCTGGCTGGGTAATTATATGGGTTTCACCGGTTACTATAATCCATTCACAGGTGAAGCGCAGGTGAATACACTGGTACCAAAGTTCCTGCAGCCCTTCACCACCAGCCATGAAGTGGCGCACCAGCTGGGCTATGCCAAAGAAATGGAAGCGAATTTTGTGGGATACCTTGCCGCCTCTTCGTCGAACGATACCCTGCTTCATTATTCCGTTTACCTCGACCTGTTCATGTACAGCAACCGGAATTTATTTGAAACAGATTCCGTTGCGGCCAAAGAATTCAGAAAACAACTGATGCCCGCTGTGCAGGATGATCTGAAAGAGTGGAAAAGGTTTTACCTTAAGCATCAAAACCCTTTTGAGCCGGTGTTCCGCTGGATATACGGTGTTTACTTACGGCGGAACCAGCAGCCGCAGGGGGTATTGAGTTATGATGAAGTGACCGGTTTTTTGATTGCGTATTATAAAAAGACGGGTAAGATCTGAACATTTCGTTATTGAAGGTGTTGCACAGACATGAGGTTGTTAATTTCCATACTGGTTCCGCTTTTAGTGGGGGCTTTCGCCGGTTTCTTTACTTCTTCGGGAGTTAACGGCTGGTATGCAACAGCCAGCAAGCCATGGTTCAACCCGCCAAACTGGATATTTGCCCCGGTGTGGACAGCACTTTATATCCTGATGGGTATTGCATTGTACCTGGTATGGAAGTCAGGCGCTGATATAAGGCTCAAACAAACCGCCATCATTTTATTTGCCGTTCAATTGACCCTTAATTTTTTCTGGTCATTTATTTTCTTCAAACTGCAGTTGACTGGCTGGGCCTTTGCCGAGATCATCCTCATGTGGATAATGATCTTTATTACCATTCTTTGGTTTGGAAAAATTTCTTCCCTGGCGGCATGGTTACTGGTGCCGTATATAAGTTGGGTGAGTTTTGCTTCGGTATTGAATTATTTTTTATGGAAGCTTAATTAGAATTTCACCCGCTCCCTGAATGCCGCGTCAAACATGATCTGTGCTTCAAAAGGATCCAGCCATTGTTCCAGCTTCTGTTCTTCTTCCGGGTTCAGGTCATTGAAAAAGATGGCCAGTTCCATCCTTGTCCCGTTTTTCATAGTGAAATAGATCACGTGTGTGAGTACAAAGCCGGTGCTGCCGCCTTTTACGCCGTAATGTTTAAATACTGACTGGAAGGCTTTGTTTTCCATCGGGTATTCCAGTATTTCTGCAATGGTAAAAAAAGCATCTTCGGGCAGTTTCTCCCGTTTGTTCAATGCCTGCGCCACCTGTACGTATTCTTTGGTGGTGGAGGAAGGAAGCCGGTCGCTCCAGAGTTTCTGCAGTTTCATCGAAAATTCTTCGGGCCGGTATTTCTGTTTTGTGCCGCTGTCTTCCTTCAGGTCAATGTGATAGTCATATGCTTCCATGCTGTACTTTTTGTCGGAAAGACTGCGGATGGATTTGATGAGTTTGTCTTCTGTTGTTTTCTTCGGAAGTTGGTACATGAACAGGGAGCCTACCAAGGGGAAAATAGACGTGTGCTGTTTTAAACCGAAAAGACCGATGTTCTCCTGTATGTTGTCGAAGCCCAGCAGGTCCATCAGGTATTCGGTATTGGCATTGCTGCTGAAGATGATCATGCCACGGGCCACATCCACCAATTTTACTTTATCGTCTTTGATAAGCTTGTTGCTTTTGGCATAGTCCAGCCAGGCAGGGTGTGCGCCGCCGTCGGTGTTCGGGATATAGTATTTATCCAGTTCGGCGAGTGCCACATAGCTGTTCTCATCAATCACATTTTTAGCCGACTGTATTGCAAATTCAGCTGCCACCATGATTTTTACCGTGCTGGCCAGCGGCATCAGTTTGTTCTCGTTCAGGCTGCAGACCACTTCATCGTCCTTCGTGATGTACACAGAAGCCCGGTTCTTATTCGCATTAATGAAACGAAGCATGGAATCTGCCAGGGCGGGTTTCAGCTGTGCGCCAGCGATATTGCTGAATAAAGAAACGAGCAGGATGAGTATACTGCCTTTCACGGATGGGTGCAATGGTACCATAATACTATGTGGGTTGTATCAAAAACGGTTTTTCCACATCATGCTTTCCACGGGCTTGTTGTGCTGGCGGCTATACTTGGCATTCTTCTTCTGGTCGTACCGCACTTCAATTTCTCCTTCTACCGGGAAATAGATCAGTTGACCGATGGGCATACCGGCATACACCCGAACCGGTTGTTTAACCGAGATTTCCAATGTCCAGTTGCCGCAAAAACCAACATCACCTTTGCCGGCCGTGGCGTGTATGTCGATGCCCAGCCGCCCCGTGCTTGATTTGCCTTCCAGGAAAGGCACGTGTGCATGCGTTTCGGTATATTCTTCGGTAACACCGAGGTAAAATTCGTGGGGATACAATACAATGCCTTCTTCAGGTATGTCAAAATGTTCGATGGTATTGTGCGCCTTCGCATCCAGTTCTTTGTTCACATACCGGGCGAGGTGCTTGCCCAGGTGTACATCGTAGCTGTTGCTGCCAAGGCATTCCCGGTCGTAGGGTTCGATCTTGATGGTTCCTTTGGAAATTTCTTCGAGGATGCGTTTGTCACTTAAGATCATTGTTGATTTGAAAATTTGGTAATTTAAAAATTTGATGATGCGGCCAAACGCAATTTAATAAAAGGTTTATCCGTAATTTGTAAAACTAAATATTCAACACTCAATTTTCAATTTTCAATTTTCGGCATGCCGCTGGTTTATCAACAAAATATCAACGCAGTCAGCCGGATGGCGGTATGGCATATCACCGAGGACGAACATTTTTTCCTGGCACAGGTTCCTTTGCAGAAAACGATCAGCCATTGGCACAAGCGGCTGCAGCACCTGGCTGGCCGGCTGCTGCTGAAGGAACTGTATCCTGATTTCCCGGTGAGCATGATCCGGATAGCCGACACCAAAAAACCGTACCTGGCGGATGAGCCTTTTCATTTTTCCATTTCACACTGCGGCGATTATGCAGCGGCCATTGTGAGCAAAGAATACCGGGTGGGAGTGGATGTGGAACAGGTGAATGAAAAGATCAAAATCCTTCAGAAAAAATTCCTGAGTGAGGCAGAAATGAAAACCCTTCTTGCCCAATGTTCAATGACTCATGAGCAATGTTTAACTCTCTGCTGGAGTGTGAAAGAATCGGTGTTCAAATGGTGGGGAAGAGGATCTGTAGATTTTAAACGGGGTATGGTAGTTCAGTCGGTGCAAGGCGATGCGGCCGAAGGCAAAGTGCATTGCCTGTTTAAGAACGAAACTGAACTGGTGATACATTATCTTGCTTTCAACAATAATTTTCTCACCTGGGTATTAACGGACCATTGATATCTTATTCACCGGGTCCTGGTTGAGCAGCTGTTTCAGCGACTCATATAATTCCGGGTACGCCGCCTGCATGGCTACGGGTTTTTCAAAAAACAATTCAATGCTTTCGGCCCAGAACTCCTGCGGGTTCTGCTCTCCGTATTCTGAATACAATCCTCCTTTGGCAGACCGCTCCGCTTCATATACTTTATTGCCGCCGGCCAGGTACTCATCATACTGGTTTCTGAAACCATTGTCTACGTTCTCTTCCACAATGAAGGTTTGATAGTAAAGCGCATGAGCCATTTCGTGCAAACCCACATTCTGCCCGTTGGCAGGATTTTCGTATCCTTCCAGGAAATGTTTCCACGACAGGTTGATGCGGTGGCCGGATACATTCCCTTCCAGCAGGCACAGTACCGGCTCGCTTCTCATAAATTCCTGCGGGTAAACATGGATGTACTGGAAATAGGGGAGCAGGTATTTTGAAAGTCCGAATGTAAGCTGTATAGCAGCCGCACTGATCAGCACGGGCATTTCCACAAAACCGGTGTCGTTGTGTATTTTGAACGTTTTATCAGACATGAAATTCCGTAAGCGGTGCAGGAATTTTTCTTTGTGTTCGGAATTTAATGCAGAGAAATAAGGGAACCTCTTCGAAAGGATCGAGTTCAGTTTCTCATCCGCAATGTTCAACTGGTCGCCGTAATAAGTGAGGTAATTTTTTTTCTTTTTGGACTGGGTATTATCCTCATCACCCAACAGGCTTTCATTGTCAAGATGCCC
>WBZN01001783.1_pt1 | contig 12574 bp, 10 predicted proteins | sample 5204281 | NCBI WGS metagenome assembly WBZN01 (sample SAMN12344347, study PRJNA552823) | activated sludge metagenome | biome: Activated sludge suspended growth; feature: Nitrification reactor; material: Wastewater; isolation source: activated sludge from nitrification reactor of wastewater... | reverse complement strand
CTTCAAAGCTGCGGCCTCGACCTCCGCGTTGGTCGCGGACCGCGAAATGACCAGCTCGTCCCGGCGTTTCCCGTTTACTTGTACGGCGATGGTGACTTGATCGTCAACGAGAAGGCCCGGTTCGGCAGCGGGCCAAGCCTCATTCGCGACAAGCGTGTTGTATCCGAGCCGCGCCCAGCATTCTTCAGCCAAATGCGGCATCATCGGGCCGATCATGCGCGTCATCAGCTCCGCAGCCTCACGGATTGCGTGAGGAAGGCCATCCCCGGACTTGGATAGGGCGGCGGAGAGCACATTGGCGAGTTCGTGGATCGTGGCCACGGCGACGTTGAACCGCAGGCCTTCGATGGTCTTGCCGACCTGATCGAGCGCCTTGTGGGCCGCCTTGCGCACCTCTAGCGCTTCGGGCGAGAAAACGGATGGCTTGGAGCCCAGTTTCTCGGGGTAGCGCTCGGCGACGTCGTCGATGATGCGCCAGACGCGCTGGATGAACCGGCCGGCGCCTGCAACGCCCGCCTCCGTCCAGATCACGTCGCGCTCGGGCGGACTGTCGGACAGCATGAACCAACGGGCGCAGTCGGCGCCGTAATGGGTGATGATGTCATCGGGGTCGACCAGATTCTTTTTGGACTTCGACATCTTCTCGATGGAGCCGATCGTGACCGGCCGGCCGCTCAAGACATCGATGGCTTTGCGCTGGCTGCCCTCGCCCTCGAAGCGCACGTCGCTGGGCAGCAGCCAGAAGCCATCTTCCGACTTGTAGGTCTCGTGCGTGACCATGCCTTGGGTGAACAGGGCCGCGAACGGCTCGCGGGTGTTGCCCGAAAAGGAGAGATGTCCGCTGTCGCACATGGCGCGCACGAAGAAGCGCGAATAGAGCAGATGCAAAATCGCGTGTTCGATGCCGCCGATGTACTGGTCGACCGGAAGCCAGTATTTCGCGGCCTTCGCATTGACCGGCGTAGCGGCTTGCGGTGCGGTGAAGCGCACAAAATACCATGAGCTGTCGACGAAGGTGTCCATGGTGTCGGTTTCGCGCGTCGCTGGCTTGCCGCACTTGGGGCAGGCGCAATGCTTCCAGGTCGGATGCCGGTCGAGCGGATTTCCCGGCTTGTCGAAGGTCGCATCCTCGGGCAGCGTGACGGGCAGATCCTTGGCGGGCACGGGCACCACGCCGCAGGCCTTGCAATGCACAACCGGGATCGGACAGCCCCAATAGCGTTGGCGCGAAATGCCCCAATCGCGCAGTCGGAAGTTGACCTTACGCGCACCCTGCGGCTTGCCGCCGAGCTTTTGGTTCTCCAGCCGCCTAGCCGCCTCGTTGAAGGCATCGTTGGTGCCCATGCCGTCAAGAAAGCGCGAATTGATCATCACGCCATCGTCTTCGTAAGCCTTGTTTTTCAGGCTGAACGTGACGGCGTCCTCACCCGGCGGGAGGATCACGGGCACGACGGGAAGGCCATAGCGGCGCGCAAAATCCATGTCGCGTTGATCGCCCGAGGGACATCCGAAGATAGCGCCCGTGCCGTACTCCATCAGAATGAAATTCGCCACATAAACGGGAAGCGTCCACTCCTTGTCGAAGGGATGAACGGCGCGGATCCCGGTGTCATAGCCAAGCTTCTCGGCCGCCTCGATGGCGGCGACGGACGTGCCCATGCGGCGGCACTCCTCGCAGAACTCCGCGAGCGCAGGATTGTTCTCGCTTGCAGCCTTCGCGATCGGATGATCGGCGGCGACCGCCAGGAACGACGCGCCAAACAGCGTGTCGGGCCGGGTGGTGTAGATCTCGATCTCATCGAAGCCTTTAGGGGCTGTCGGCTTGTCGAGGGCCCAGCGGATCGACATACCCTCCGAGCGGCCGATCCAGTTCGCCTGCATCAGGCGCACTTTTTCGGGCCAGTTCGTCAGCGTGTCGAGATCGTCGAGCAACTCCTGGGCGTAAGCGGTGATCTTGAAGAACCACTGAGTGAGCTCGCGCTGTTCCACGAGCGCGCCGGAACGCCAGCCGCGCCCGTCGATGACCTGCTCGTTAGCCAGCACCGTATGATCGACCGGGTCCCAGTTGACCTTGGAGGACTTGCGATAGGCGAGGCCCTTTTCGAGCATGTCGAGGAAGAGCTTCTGCTGGTGCTTGTAATAGTCTGGCGAGCAGGTCGCGATCTCGCGGCTCCAGTCAAGCGACAGGCCCATGGACTTGAGCTGTCCACGCATGGTGTCGATGTTCTGGTAGGTCCAGGCGCCAGGATGCACCTTGCGCTCCATGGCCGCATTTTCAGCGGGCATGCCGAAAGCGTCCCAGCCCATGGGATGGAGAACCGAAAACCCCTTCATGCGCTTGTAGCGGGCAAACACGTCGCCCATGGCGTAGTTGCGCACATGGCCCATGTGGATGCGCCCCGAGGGGTAGGGGAACATCTCAAGGACATAACACTTGGCGGCGGCGTCATCTTCCTTGGAATGGAAAATGTCAGCCTTTTCCCACACTTGCTGCCAGTGCTTCTCGCGCGCGGGCGCGTTGTATCGTTCGGTCGCCATGACGGGATGATCTTTCGGAATCGAAAAGCCGGACGTAAAGAGCCCAAAAGTCCACAGCGGGTCAAGGGCTTGCCCTTCGCGGCTGTGGCGGTTCGCATGAACTTAGGAATTCGCATGGCTTGCCGGCGCCGCGTGACGGCCTTGTCGACCGAGATGCCGATGGACCCGATCCAGGCACCAAGCGCGCGGTGAGCCATGAGTTTTGCGCCTTCATCGCAAAAAGGACGATCGTCATGGCGCGCTCGGTGCCGATCTCTTTCTTTTGGGCAGTATCGATGATACGGCGGGCTTCCGCGCATGACCGGAACTTGGTCCATCTGATCCTCAGGCTGCGAACCCGAAGGCGATAGATAGCGTTCCATGAGAGCCGACGATCGAGCGACAAACTTTCACGACGTGATCGCTGCCATCTCTGCCGCCGAAAAGACGGCAGGACGCGCGCCGGGAAGCGTGACACTGATTGCGGTTTCAAAGACGTTTGGCGCGCAGGACATCCGTCCGGTGCTTGATGCCGGACACCGCGACTTCGGCGAAAACAAGGTGCAGGAAGCGCAAGGCAAGTGGCCGGCGCTCAAGGCCGCATACGCCGATGTGCGGCTTCATCTCATCGGGCCTTTGCAGTCCAACAAGGCGAAGGACGCTGTGGCGCTCTTCGATGCCATTCATTCCATAGACCGGCCGAAAATCGCCCGTGCCGTCGCGGACGAAATGGCCAAGCAGGCGCGCAAATTGCAGCTCTTCGTGCAGGTGAATACCGGCGAGGAACCCCAGAAAGCCGGTGTCATGCCGCGCGAGGCGGCCGCGTTTCTCGCCATGTGCCGTGACGAGTTGAAGCTCGAGATTGCGGGCCTGATGTGCATTCCTCCCGTTGAGGAGGAGCCTGCGGTCCATTTCGCATTTCTAGAGAAGCTCGCTCGCGAGACCGGCGTTGCGGGCCTGAGCATGGGCATGAGCAGCGACTACGAGACCGCAATCGAATTCGGTGCGACCCATGTCCGCATCGGAAGCGCGATTTTCGGATCGCGCTAGGCTGAAACGCAGCAAACTTTGCGCAGTGCCACATGATCTTCACACTTGGCCGTATTTTGCCAGGAATGACCAAGACAGATTGCAAGTCCGGCACGGCGCACCGCCGTGGGCCGCGTTATTTCGGTCTCGTTGCAGTTGCGGGGCTGGGATTAGGTCTCCTCGTCAACGCGCAGCAGGCCTTCGCCGAGTGCGAGGATACGCAAGCCGCCGATACGGCGCAGGTGCAAGGCGAGGCAGCCGACGAGACGTGCGAGGCACTGCCTCCGCTGCTGGATCTCAGTCTACCGGCAGCTAATGCCGCGGCAGCTTTGTCGGAGGACAAGGCGCCGCGTCCTGAGGTGAGCGAGCCGTCTTCATCGGCTGCCGCGCCTGCTCCGCTGGCGGTTCAATCTTCCGACGATAGCGTGTCGGCGCGCGCCAGCCTGCAAACGCTGCGCGACTACAATTCCCAGAAGGTCAAGCGCAAGGTGGAGCAGGCGCAGCGCCTGGCCCCGGAGGCTCTTGTCGCGCCAAAGACGCCTGTCGCATCGAAATCCGCCGTCGATGTGTGGAGCAGCTTGAATGCAGACGGATTGAACGACGCCACCAAGTCAGTGCGGACAGGCGCCGGTCTCGACTACAAGCTTGTCAAGAACGCCAGCGTGGGGGTGTTTGCCGAGCGCTCGGAGACGATTGCGCCGCAAGCATCTGGTGGGGATCAATCCGAGGACAAGGTCGCCGCCTATATGGCATTCAAGGCGCTTCCAGCGGTGACGATCGACACCACGACGCAATGGGAGACCGCCACTGCGGCCGATCCGGCCGTGGGAAAGCAAACCGAGGACAAGGGCTCGATTATTGTGGCGCCACGCATCGGAAAGTCTTTTGCGCTCGACAACGGGCAGACGATCGCGCCCTTCGTAACGGTGAAGCGCGAAATCGATCTGGCAGGCAAGTCCACGAATTCCGAAAGCGCTGGCACAGATAGCGCGGGTGCAGGTGTCACGTTCACCAAGCCGGACAGCTACTCGCTCAGTGTGACGACCGATGTGAGCACGGCTGGTGCGTCAGATCCCGCCAGCGTCAACAGCCGCCTGCAGTTTAAGCTCCCCTTGCCGTAACGTGCAGCGTCGGGGAGGCCGCAAAGGAGTGCGGATCTTTTGCAACGCAGCTCCGCAAGAATGGCGCGATTGCACACGTGTGAGGCAGAAATCTCACGTAACGGAGCAAAGTGCACAGTTTCCAGCCTTGTCTTCACATCCCCACCTCTCATACTTAAGTCGAATCGCCAATATTGGCGCAGGCACCACGTCACGGCGCCAATAAAGCAGCCAGATTGAACTGGATTTGCGAGGAATTCAGGGGGAACCGCCCGAAAGGAGAGGCGTTGAAAACTTGAGCCGACGAGAGGTTGTGCCTTGCACATATTGGCCAAGACAACGTTTGCCCTCGCAGCTTGCGCGCTGGCTGCAAGCGGCTCCGCAGCGGCTGATGAACTGGGGCCGTGCCCCGGCGCCGATCAGGTCGAGACCGAACTTAAGAACTCCTCCTCTTCGGGGTATTACATTCCGGGCCTCAAGCTCATTGTCATGAACAAGACCGTTTTGGAGGGCTATGCGCCAGCTGTGCGCAAGTTCATCTTTGCACATGAATGCGCACACTCCGATCCCGTGGTCGCTGAGGATGAAATGGCGGCCGATTGCGCAGCTTCGCACAAGGGCGCGAGCGAAGGCTGGCTGGATCGCCCCAACGTTATCAAAGTGTGCGCCCATCTTTCGCGGTTTCCCGTGGACGCAACCCATCCTCCGGTAGGCGTGCGCTGCGCGAACATCCGCCGTTGCAGCGGCCTGTTCGGCGATGGCCCTCAACCGCAACTCCAAGATGCGCAGCGCGCGCCTGAGCGAAACCCCGATGCAACACCGTTGACGACGCCGACGGTCCTTGCACGGCAGCTCGACTAGCGGAGAATCGCATACTCGCCGCATAATACTTGGTATCCACCGCAAATTTCCGACCCGCGGCGTGTTTGCCGGTGCCCGATGCTAGCCTTCAGGATGATTCGTTTCGCAACGCGTGCCCGCGCGAAGGAGAGCAGCACACATGGCATCTTCGGCACATAAGAAGGATCCCGTTGAAGCCGAGGCGAAGGCAGCCGCCGCCGAGGCCGCGAACGTGGCGCGCGATGAAGTTTACGAGAGCAATGCCGGAAGCGCGCCCGGGCTCACAAAGCTTCAAAAGGCAAACGCGCAGGCACGTGAAGCTGCCAAAAGCAAGTGGCACGACTTCATGGTCGACGTGTGGATAACGCCCTTCAACGAAATCGAGTTCGGCTTCTGGAAGAAGGAACGAAACAAGGGCAAGTCGCGCCAGTTCACCACCGACATGGACGTGTTCGCCGAGATCGTCGAGTACGGCGAACGGACCGGCGTTCTCGGTTATCGCAAGGAGCTGTGGGACACTGCCACGGGAATGGACAAGCGGCTTGTTTTCAAGCTCTTCTCCGAGACGTTGAACTGGCGCGCCAGCATGGATCTGATGCTCGCGCGCTCGATCCAGCAAACGATAGGGGCGCGGGGCTTGCCGGTGACAAGCTTCCTGATCAACACCTATGATGACGACTACGTGGTGACACTGGAACGCTCAGCCAACAAGTGGCCGCTCATGCCTGAGCACTTCTCGTTCTTCATCATGGAGGATGACACGCCGCGCTTCTACCGGTTGACGCGCGACTTCATCAACATCGGCGGCGATTACACGCTCATCGACCAGCACGGCGAGACTGTCGGCCATCTCGACGGCTCCATTCTGACCATCGGCGGAAAATGGTTCGGCACGGTGCGGGGCGATCATGCCGATCCCCGCGTGATGATGGTGATGAAGTTGTTTGCCGGCATGATTGTGTTCAACAAGGCCGTGCGCCGGCACGTCAAGGCGCTGGCGTACGACGTCGCTGCGGGGCGCGTGGAGCCCGGTCTGCAGCGTCAGGAATCGGACTTGTACCTCAATCCACGCCGGGTGCGCTGATCGGAGCTGCCGCCGCATGGAGATGCGCGATCCCCGCCGGAGCGCTTTGGCATTTTCCCTATGCGCAAGTGGGCCGCCAATGCGTGGTACGGCTTCACGCCGCTTGGTTTCCTCGCTAGCGTGCGGCCGGCGGACAAATCCGCGTCTGGGAGGAGAGGGACGATGCGCATTTCAAAACGGATGGTGGGACTGACCTGCGGTACGGCGCTGATGAGCCTGGGTGCGGTGGGGTACGCTCGGGCGGACGAGACCGGACTTGCCAGTTCTCACACGCTGCGCAAGGAAGGCGGCAGGCTGTGCATGGCCGATCATTTCCACAGCGGCATGGGTGACGGCGCGACCAAGCCCGCGGCACGGACTGCTGCTGTGAAGGCCTGGGCCGATTTCGTCGATTTCGAATACGGGTCGGATTGGGCCCGTTTCGGCCGGGCCGCGTCGGTGTCGGTGAAGTACACCAAGGCCGAGACGGGCTGGACCGCGACCATCGAGGCTCGTCCCTGCCGCTAGAGCGCTTTTCAGGTTTTAGTGGAATTAAGGGAACGCCCCGGACCATCGGTCTCAAGGTTTCCATGGCCTCAAAAAGAAGAGGCCGGAGGCGCGTTTCGCTGCCACCGGACCTCTCTTGAATACGGCTGATGCGCTGTGAGTACGCATCAAGAAAGCCAATCCCCGCTGATTTGCCCCCCTTGGCCCGAGATGCCCAATCTCAAGGGCCCAGAAGGGCACAAAAGCAAAAAATTAGGCGGCCTTCTTCTTCTTTGCGGCCTTCTTCGCGGTCTTTTTGGCGGCCGGCTTGGCGGCCTTGCGGACCGTCGTCTTGCGGACTGCCTTCTTCGCGACTGCCTTCTTGGCGGCCGGCTTTCTCTTCTTTGCAACTGCTTTAGCCATAGGATTTATCTCCCTCTAGAGTTCGAATCAGCTCGAACGAATAAAACATGAGCAAGTTCGTGCAATTTGTTGACAGGGAAATTGAATTTTGCTTGCAGATTTCCGTGCCGGAACCCAAAACTGTTGCAACAATGTCGCAAAATATCTGTTTTTTGGGGTCGCTATTGGCAAATCACGCGACGCAGAGTTGTGCGCAAAGATCGATTTGAGATCCGATTCTGAAAAATCGGCGGCGACGAATTGACGATTTGGCTTTATCAGCGCCTGCCATTTCTATCGCGCGATGCACTGACGATTGATGTGTCGTGAAGCGTTGTGACGATGCGCGACAGTCATACCGCACATCATGTGTTCGTGGTGTTGTCGCACTGCTTACACGCAGCGTGCTCCACGGCTCACGCGACGTCCTTCAGTTTGCGCGAATGGCTGTCGAGTGCCGACAGCAATAAGATAAAGCGGTCTTCGAACATCTCGGTGGCCAGCGACATGTAGTCGAAGCGGCTGGGCACAATCTCGGCGACGACATCGCCGTGTTCGATGTGAAGTTCCGCATTGTACTTGCGCGCGATCGCTTGCATTTTCTGATTCTCAGCAAGGCAATTGAGAACCAGCTGCTTCACGCCGCGATTGCGCGCCGACAAAATAATATGGCCCATCAATTCGGTCGCAAGACCCATGTTGGCGACTTCGGATTCAACCGAAAAGGCAGCTTCGGCCATATCCCCCCAGGTATTGCCCATTCGCTTGAGTTCGGCAGCGGCACGAACGACGCCGTCGAGCGTATAGATATATACGATGGTGCCCGGATCGGCGGCAGTCTTGGCGTAGTTGCGGACGTATTCATCCGAAACAGCATGTGTGAAACGAAGCCGCCGGCTTTCTTTGTCGAGCCGCAGCAAGTGATCTGCGAAAAGCTGCACCTCCGACCGCAGCAGCTTTCGGATGCTTCCAGTGACGGGGTAGGCGTGTATCGACATAGACGTAGTCCCTCTCAATCGATCAGGTACCGGTCGCTAGGCCGGTATCCTGAACGCTAGGTGGTTCTCAAATATGTAAAAATCGGCGTTGCTGCATCGCACCTAAAGCATAGGTGCTGTGCAGCAATCACGCTAGTGAAAGACTGGGTCCAAGCTTTGCGGGACTTCAGCGGATGGCATTCCCGCCACGGTGACATTCCGCCGCGCTCTCTTGGCTGAATTGTCAACCTTGCATGGCGGCCGGCATGCGTTACGGACATCGGGGAGTAAAGCCGGCCCAAATGGGCCTGCAGGGGGTTGCGAGGCGGGAAACGCAGCGAAAATGCCAGGACACGTCTTCAGCCGGTACGAGGAAAGTCTGGCGCTCGGGGAGATCGAGCCCGACGCGGCGCAACGGGCAATCGTGCTGAAGCTCGATGCGCTTGCCCAAGAGCTCGAAAAGCCGAAACCAGCGGGTGGACGTCTTGCCGGTCTGCTCGGCCGCAAGGATCGGGACCCACCCAAGGGGCTCTACATTCATGGTTCGGTCGGCCGCGGCAAGACTATGCTAATGGATCTCTTCTTCGAAGAGGCCGCGGTGGAGAAGAAACTCCGCGCACACTTTCACGAGTTCATGGCCGATGTGCACGATCGCATCGGTGAGGCACGCAAGAACGTGCCGGGTGACCCTATTCCGCATGTGGCTGCCGGCATCGCGAACAGCGCGCGATTATTGTGTTTCGATGAACTGCACGTCACCGACATCGCGGATGCCATGATCCTGGGGCGGCTGTTCCAAGGCTTGTTCGGAGCGGGTGTCGTGATGGTGGCGACCTCCAACGCGGAGCCGCAAAACCTTTACAAAAACGGCCTTAACCGGCAGCTTTTCCTTCCCTTCGTGCATCTCATCATGCAGCGCATGGAGGTGGTGTCGCTCGATGCGCGTAAGGACTACAGGCTTGAGCGGCTGACCGGAACGCCCCTCTATTTCACACCCGCCGATGAGAAGGCGCGCGCCTCCATGGATGCCCAGTGGGTGCGCCTTACGGGACGCCATCCCGGCAAGCCGCAAACGATCGAATTCAAAGGCCGCAAGCTCGTGGTACCGCTGGCCTCGATGGGCGTGGCGCGTTTTTCGTTCGACGCGTTGTGCGACCGTCCGCTGTCAAGTCTCGATTATCTCCACCTGGCACATGCCTTCCATACCATCATGATCGACGGCATCCCGAAGCTCACGGCCGAGCGGCGCGACGTGGCGCGCCGTTTCATCAATCTCGTCGATACACTCTATGACAACAAAGTCTGTCTGATTGCATCGGCCGAGACAGAACCAGATCTCCTTTATACAGAGGGTCCGGGTGCCGAGCTGTTTGAACGAACTGCATCCCGGTTAATGGAAATGCGCAGCGAAAGGTATCTGACCCGTCATTCTCCAGGGCACCCTGATGGGCCTCCTTGCAGCGCGTGACAGGCGTGAAAATTTCCTTCAACGCTTGGGGAGGTTCCAATCCGTACGCTCAGGGCCGCCGCAAGGGAGATTCGGCGGTCCGCGAAGATTGTCCTAAACTTTGGTTCTAACGGGCACCGGGGTGCTTGACGCATCTGCGAAATAGATTACGCAGATGCGATCATATCGGTTTCGGCCCCTTTTTAGGGCATCCCGTCGGCTCGTCTCAATAAACTTCCAGGGAGGATAATCCGCAATGGCGCGCACCAAGATCGCACTGATCGGCTCTGGTCAAATCGGCGGCACGCTCGCCCTTCTATCCGGCTTGAAGGAGCTGGGCGACATCGTGATGACGGACATCATCGAAGGTGTGGCCAAGGGTAAGGCGCTCGATCTGGCACAGACGGCGGCGGTTGAAGGCTACGATGCAAAGCTGTCGGGTGCGGGTCCTGAGGGATATGCCGCGATCGCGGGTGCGGATGTTTGCATCGTGACGGCCGGCGTGCCGCGCAAGCCCGGCATGAGCCGCGATGATCTCCTCGGCATCAATCTGAAGGTCATGGAGCAGGTGGGCGCGGCCATTCGGCAGCATGCGCCCGACGCTTTCGTCGTCTGCATCACCAATCCGCTCGACGCGATGGTGTGGGCGCTCCAGAAATTCTCCGGCCTGCCCGCCAACAAGGTTGTGGGCATGGCTGGCGTGCTCGACTCCGCGCGCTTTTCCTGCTTCCTCGCCGAAGCCGCCGGCGTCTCCATCGAGGACGTTCGCGCGATGACGCTCGGCGGGCACGGCGACGACATGGTGCCGATGGTGCGCTATTCGACCATCGGCGGCCTGCCGCTGCCTGAATGCGTGAAGCTCGGCATGTTCACCCAGGAGGCGCTCGACGCCATGATCAAACGCACGCGCGGCGGCGGCGGCGAGATCGTCGGCCTGCTCGGCACTGGCTCGGCGTTCTATGCGCCCGCGGCCTCCGCGATTTCGATGGCCGAGAGCTACCTCAAGGACAAAAAGCGCATGCTGCCGTGCGCCGCCTACTGCAACGGCGAATTCGGCCTGAAGGATACCTATGTCGGCGTGCCGGTCATCATCGGCGCCAATGGCGTGGAGAAGGTTGTCGAAGTCTCGTTCGATGCAAGCGAGAAAGAAATGTTCGCCAAGTCGGTCGCCTCGGTGCAGGGGCTGATCGAGGCCTGCAAAAAGATCCAGCCGACGCTGGCGTGACGATAAGGCCGGCCTCGAAAAAGGCCGGCCATTTCATGTCGCTTCAATTTCATTATCCGGCGCCTCGCGAGGCCGCCACCAGGACGCAGGGATCATAGAGATGAACATCCACGAATATCAGGCCAAGGAACTCTATCGTCAGTATGGCATCCCGACTCCGAACGGCTTTGCGGCTTTCAGCGTCGATGAAGCGGTCGAGGCTGCGAGAAAGCTTCCCGGTCCCGTGTGGGTCGTGAAAGCGCAGATCCATGCCGGAGGCCGCGGCAAGGGCGCCTTCAAGGAAAAGGACGCGGGCGAGAAGGGCGGCGTGCGGCTCGCCAAGTCCATCGATGAGGTAAAGCAGTTTGCCGGCCAGATGCTCGGCAAGACACTCGTGACGGTGCAGACCGGTCCTGCGGGCCGGCAGGTCAATCGCCTCTATGTCGAAGACGGCTCGGCCATCGATCGCGAGTTATATCTTTCCGCGCTCGTCGATCGTGCCTCCTCGCGCGTCTCGTTCATCGCCAGCCAGGCGGGCGGCATGAACATCGAGGACGTGGCCCACGACACGCCCGAGAAGATCTACACCATGAGCATCGACCCGGCGACGGGCTTCCAGCCCTTCCACGGGCGCAAGATCGCCTTCGCGCTGGGCCTCAAGGGTGATCAGGCAAAGGCCTGCGGCAAGCTCATTGAGAATCTCTACAGGATGGTCGTCGAGAAGGACATGAGCCTGCTGGAGATCAATCCGCTGGTCGTCACCAAGGATGGCAAGCTGATCTGCCTTGACGGCAAAATGGATTTCGACTCCAACGCACTCTTCCGTCATCCCGAGATCGTCGCGCTGCGTGACCTGGGCGAGGAGGATCCCGCTGAGATCGAAGCCTCCAAGCATGACCTCGCCTTCATCAAGCTCGACGGCAACATCGGCTGTCTCGTGAACGGCGCGGGCCTCGCCATGGCGACCATGGACATCATCAAGCTGTTTGGGGCGGAACCGGCGAACTTCCTCGACGTGGGTGGCGGCGCTTCCAAGGAGAAGGTGCAGGCGGCTTTCAAGCTCATTCTGTCGGACCCGGCGGTCGAAGGCATCCTGGTCAACATCTTCGGCGGCATCATGCGTTGCGACATCATCGCCGACGGCGTGATCGCGGCCGCCCGCGAGATGGACATCAAGGTGCCGCTGGTGGTGCGCCTGGAAGGCACGAACGTCGAACTGGGCAAGAAGATCCTTCGCGAGTCCGGCCTCAAGGTCGTTCCGGCCGACGATCTCGCCGACGCCGCCAGGAAAATCACCGGCGAGGTCAAGAAGGCAGCCGCCTGAAGGACCCGAGCCGGGTTTTGTTAGGACCAACGTCGCTCTTGCTGCACTGCAAAAAATGAGCGAAAATGACCGTTAGAGAGGCGGGGCGATCATGGCCATTCTCATCGATAAGACGACAAAGGTGATCTGCCAGGGCATTACCGGTAGCCAAGGCACGTTCCACACCAAGCAGGCCAAAGCCTATG
>WBZN01001781.1_pt1 | contig 12578 bp, 9 predicted proteins | sample 5204281 | NCBI WGS metagenome assembly WBZN01 (sample SAMN12344347, study PRJNA552823) | activated sludge metagenome | biome: Activated sludge suspended growth; feature: Nitrification reactor; material: Wastewater; isolation source: activated sludge from nitrification reactor of wastewater treatment... | reverse complement strand
CCGCTGGAGCCTGGTCGGCGCCATCTGGACCGGGTTCCTGGCGCTGCTGTTCGTCGCCTGGTGCGCCTATGATCTGCCGGGGCCCGAGCGGCTGAACGAGCTGAAGCGCCGCCCCAGCGTCACCCTGCTCGCCGCCGACGGCTCGCTGATCGCCTCCTATGGCGATCTGTTCGGCGACACCGTGCGGCTGGCCGATCTGCCGCCCTACCTGCCCGAGGCGGTGCTGGCCACCGAGGATCGCCGCTTCTACGACCATTTCGGCCTCGACCTGCGCGGCATCGCCCGGGCGATCTACGTCAACCTCACCCGCGGCGAGCTGGTCCAGGGCGGCAGCACCATCACCCAGCAGGTGGCGAAGAACCTGTTCCTGACGCCCGAGCGCAGCCTGCACCGCAAGGGCCAGGAGATGCTGCTGGCGCTGTGGCTGGAGAAGACCTTCACCAAGGACGAGATCCTCGAGCTCTATCTCAACCGGGTCTATTTCGGCGCCGGCACCTATGGCGTCGACGCTGCGGCGCGCAAGTATTTCGGCCGCTCGGCGCGTGAAGTGAGCGTCTTCGAGGCGGCCATGCTGGCTGGCATGCTGAAGGCGCCGTCGCGCTACAATCCGTTCAACGACAAGGACCTGGCGCGGTCGCGGGCGCGGCTGGTGATCGCCAACATGGTCGCCGCCGGTCAGTTGAGCGCGGAGGAGGCCCAGGCGATTTCGGAAGCCTCGGCGCCTTCGGTCGCGCCCGAGGCCAGGAGCCAGATCGGCCAGTATTTCGCCGATTGGGTGATCGACCAGGTCTCGTCCTATGTCGGCGCCGCCGACCAGGACCTGGTGGTGCAGACCACCCTGGACCCGAATCTGCAGCGCGAGGCCGAGGCGACCTTGAACAAGGTGCTGGCGGAACGCGGCGCGCAGATGAAGGCGAGCCAGGGCGCCCTGGTGGCGATGCGCCCGGATGGCGCGGTGGTCGCCCTGGTGGGCGGCACCGACTACCGTGCCACGCAGTTCAACCGCGCCACCCAGGCGCTGCGCCAGCCGGGCTCGGCCTTCAAGGCCTTCGTCTTCCTCACCGCCTTCGAGAACGGCTTCAGCCCGACGCAGAGCTTCGTCGACGGACCGATCCGCATCGGCAACTGGTCGCCCGGCAACTACCAGGACAAGTTCTACGGCAAGGTCACCCTGCGCGAGGCCTTCGCCCGCTCGCTCAACAGCGTCGCCATCCAGCTCTCGGAGAAGGTCGGCCGCAAGCGGGTGGTGGAAACCGCGCTCCGCCTCGGCATCACCGAGCCGCTCGATTCAACCCCGGCGGTGGCGCTGGGCGTCAGCGAGACCACCCTGCTGGAGATGACCGGCGCCTATGCCACCTTCGCCAATCTCGGCAACGGGGTGTGGCCGCGCGGCATCGATCGCATCACCGCGCGCGACGGCACGGTGATCTACGAACGCCTGGGTTCCGGCCCGGGCGAGGTGGCGAGCGGCCAGGCGGTCAACAAGATGCTGGACGTGATGCAGGCGACGGTGGAGTGGGGCACCGCCAAGAAGGCCAAGCAGGATCGCCCGGTCTACGGCAAGACCGGCACCAGCCAGAGCTTCCGCGATGCCTGGTTCATCGGCCTGAGTCGCGACGTGGTGGCCGGGGTCTGGGTCGGCAATGACGACAACACGCCGATGGACAAGGTCACCGGCGGCACGCTGCCGGTCGCCATCTGGCACGACTTCATGGCCGCGGCCCTGGCCGGCACACCGCCCGACGACGTGCGCCGGCCGCAGAGCATCGCAGCGGTCGCCATCGCCACGCCCGGCGATCTCGGCCAGTCCAAGACGCCGGAAGGAGACGGCTCCTGGATCGAGAAACTGCTGAACGGGGATTCCGGCGGCAACGCCAAGCCGGCGCAGAAAACCGGCCTGCGCCCGGCCCAGGGCAGCAACAAATGACCCGAAGGGTCACCCCGGCCTCTTGCGCCGGGGTCCATGGCGCAGCCGCGAGGACGGCGCAAGAGACGGTCCGTTCGTGCGCTGGAGAAATGGATCCCGGCGCAAGGCCGGGATGACGATCGCGCCGGGCGCGATCGTCAGTTCTGCGCCGCCGGCGCCTTCACCACTTCTGCGCCGTCGAGCGGGATCTGCGCCGCCGGACCGACGACGATGAAGCTGAGCTGGTCGGCATGCAGCAGTTTCGCCGCGACCCGGCGCACGTCAGCGGCGGTGACCGCGGCGATCTCCTTCTGCCGGCGCTCGACGTAGTCGGTGCCGAGCTCTTCGAGCTGCAGCCCGCGCAGCGCCTGGGCGGTGCTCATGGTGCTGGTGAAATTGCGCGGATAATAGCCCATCAGATAGGTCTTGGCGTCGGTCAGTTCCTGGGCGGTCGGGCCTTCCTGCGCCATGCGCGCCCATTCCGCCCGTACGATGCGGATCGCCTCCACCACCTTGTCGGGATCGGTCTGGAACTGCCCGGCGATCAGGCCGCCGGCATCCATGGTCCACAGGTCGCTGCCGATGCCGTAGACCAGGCCGCGCTTCTCGCGCACCTCGTTCATCAGGCGCGAGGAGAAGCCGCCGCCGCCCAGCACGTAATTGGCCAGATAGGTGGCGAAGAAATCCGGGTCGCTGCGCTTGATGCCCGGCTGGGCGAACAGGATGGTGGCCTGGGGTGCTGCGAAATCCACCACGCGGGCGCGTCCCTTGCCGGAGAGCTTCAGCGGCGGCATGGCGCCGAGCTCCGCCGTCCGCGGCAGGGCGCCGAAAGCCTGCGCCACCCAGGCCTTGGCGGTGGCGGCGTCGATGTCGCCGACAATCGCGACATGCAGCCGGTCGCGCACGAAGCGGCGGGCGACGAAATCCTTGAGGTCGGCGGCGGTCAGGGCCGTGACGCTCTGCACCGTGCCGTCCGACGGCCGGCCATAGGGATGGCCGTCCAGCATCATCTCATCCAGGTTGCGGCCGGCGATGGTGCCGGGGTCGCCTTCGCCCTGGGCGATGTCGATCAGCAGACCGTTGCGGATGCGCTCCAGCGGCTCGGGGTCGAAGCGCGGCCTGGTCAAAGCGAGGCTCAGCAGGTTTGCGGCGCTATCCTTGTCCTGGGACAGGAACCGCAGGTCGCCGGTGAAGTCGTCCTGGCCGGCGGAGAAGCGGAAATCGATGCCGCGCTCGTTCAGCGCCTTCTGGAACGCGGCCGAATCGAGATCGCCCGCCCCCTCGTCGAACAGCCCGGAGGCCAGTTGCGCCAGGCCTTCCTTGCCGGCGGGATCATAGGCCGAGCCGCCCTTCACGCCGAAGGCCACCGAGACGATCGGGTTGACATGATCCTCGACCAGCCACAGCTCGATGCCGGCATCGTTGGCAAGGTTCTGGATCTCCAGCGCCAGGGCCCAGCGCGGCACCAGCAGCAGCGCCAGCATGAGCGCGCATTTCGCCATCGCGCGGGTCACTGGCCGGCCTCCTGCGGCGCCTTGGGCAGCAATGTGCCGGTCACCGAGTTCTCCACCCGCAGATACTTCCGCGCCGCCGCCATCACCTGGTCCATGGTCACCGCCTCGATCCGCTCCGGCCAGGCCTGCACGTCCGCGAGCTTGCGGCCCTTGGCCAGGGCGCCGGCGACCAGGAAGGTCGGGCCGCCGATGCTGTCGCGGGCCTTGATCGCATCGATCTTCAAACGCTGCTTGGCGTCGGCCAGTTCCGCGGCGGTGATGCCGTCCTTCAGCAGCGCCGCGATCTCGCCGTCCAGCGCCTGCTCCATCGCCGCCATGTCGCCGCCCTGGCGCGGCGTGCCGTAGAAGGTGAAGGTGTCGAGGTCGTAGGCGTCGCCGTTGTAGCTGGCGCCGGCGCTGAGCGCCGATTTCTGCTGCACCACCATGTGCTGGTAGAGCCGCCCGGCCGAGCCGCCGCCGAGGATCTCGGCGAGCATGGTCAGCGCGTAGGGCTCCGCCGCCTGCGCCGGATCCGTCGGCGTGGCGTTTTCCGCGATGCGGAAGCTCGGCGCCAGATAGCGGCGCAGCAGGTAGGGCTGGCGCACCCGCTCGTCCGACAGGCTCAGGCGCCGCGCCGCGGCCGGCGGCGGCTCCTGCAGTCTTTGCCGCGTCACCGGATCGTGGGCGGCGATGGGGCCGAAGTTCTTCTCCGCCAGCCGGCGCACCTCGTCCACGGTGACGTCGCCACCGATCACGAGCACCGCGTTGTTGGGCGCATAGAAGCGGTGATAGAAGTCGATGGCATCCTGGGTGGTGTATTGCTCCATCTCATGGCGCCAGCCGATCACCGGCAGGCGATAGGGATGGTTCAGAAACAGCGCCGCATCCATCGCTTCCTGCAGCCGGGCGCCGGGCTCGTTGTCGATGCGCTCCAGCCGTTCCTGGATGATGACGTCGCGCTCGGGCAGGACGATCGGGTCGCTCAGTTGCAGATTGACCATGCGATCCGCCTCCATGCCCATCACCAGGTCGAGATGCTCCTTGGCGATCTCCTGGTGATAGACGGTGACGTCCTGGGTGGTGAAGGCGTTGTCGCTGCCGCCGCGCCGGTCGATCTCCTTGCTGAACTGACCCTGGGCCAGCGTCTTCGTGCCCTTGAACATCAAGTGTTCGAGGAAATGGGCGATGCCGTTCTTGCCCGGCAGGCCGTCGGCGGCGCCGACCTTGTAGGCCACCGCCTGCACCACCACCGGCGACAGGTGATTGGGCACCACCACGACCTGCAGGCCGTTGGCGAGGGTGAATTCCTCGGCCTCGAAGATCTGCGCGCTGGCGTCGTGGATGGGCAGCGGCAGGGGCGCCAGGCCCATGGCCAGGCCGGCAAACAAAAGGCCGGCGACCTGCGCCGCCGGCCTGAACCGGAATCTCTGTGTCATGTTTCTAGAAGATGCCTTCCAGCATGCCGCGCTTCTTGCGCACGATGACCGGGGTTTCGCCCTCCGTCGTCGGCTTGCCCAAGGCGGCGTTCTCCTGCAGGCGCTTCTGCTCGGCCGCCGGATCGACCACCTCGCCATAGGGTTCCGGATCGCGCCAGAACACCAGCGTATCGGCCAGCGTCTTCGAATCTTCCTGGTCCGCCAGCGTTTCGCTGTCCACCACCTGGCGGATATTGGGGTCGACGCCGCTGGCGCCGGCGCTCTGCAGCAGCGCCGATTCGCCGGAGGATTGCGCACTCTCCGATTCGCCTTCGCCGATCGGCGGAATCTGGTCGGGCTGCAGCGTACTGCCGTTGCCCGAATACTGGAACACCGCATTGGCCGCCTGGTCGCGGGTGGTGCCTTCCTGCGGGCGCGGGGCGCCGGGCGTCGGCGGGCGCAGGTTGTAGTCGGGCGGCATGGAGAGCGGCGCGCGCGACACGACCTTGAATTCGTCGGGCGATTGCTTGGTCAGGCCAAGCTGTTCCTTGACGCTGCTGCAGCCGCCGGCCAGCGCGGGAAGCGCAACGGCCAAAGCGGCGAGCATGAGTTTACGTTTCATGGGCAAAATCTCCTCGCAGGTCGCAACCTGGGAGCCATATCGGCTGGCAGGTTTTTACCGCGATCCGGGGCGGCAAACAACCCACCCTCTGGGGCGAGTTAACCTCTTCATATAAAAGTGATTTCCAGCCCGGGTCAGGCCGCCGAACGGCGCCGGCGCTCGCCGAACACGCCGTCATAGATGAGCAGCGCCACGCCGACCGTGATGGCGCTGTCGGCCAGGTTGAAGGCCGGCCAGGCCCAGTCGTGCCAGTAGAACAGCAGGAAATCGAGCACTGCGCCGATCCGCACCCGGTCGATGACGTTGCCGATGGCCCCGCCGATCACCAGGGCCAGCCCCGTCGCCGGCAGCCGATCGGCGGTCTGCGACAGCCAGACCAGCAGGCCGAGGGCGATGGCGGCCGCCAAGGCGGCGAAGACCCAGGGCCCGACATCGTGATCCGTGGCGAAGAGCGAGAAGCTGATGCCGGTGTTGTAGCGCTCGACCAGGCTGAAGAACGGCGCCACCGGGATCTCCGGCGTATCCTTCAGCAGCCAGTTGAACATGGCGAATTTGCTGAACTGGTCGAGCAGGACCACCAGCGCCGCCAGGCCCGACATGGCATAGAACAGCTTCGGCTCCGCCAGGCGCATTTTCATGCCGCCACCCCGCCCACCGCATCGGCGCAACGGTTGCACAAGGTCGCGTGGTCGTGATGCGCGCCCACCTCGGGCAGCACCTGCCAGCAGCGCTCGCATTTGCCGCCCTGGGCCAGTTCGACCTGGACGGCGACGCCGCCGATATCGGCGAGCGCGAAGGCGCCTGCCGGGGCCGGCGCGTCGCTGAGCGTGATGCCGGAGGTGATGGCGATCTCGCCGAAATCCAGCCCCGCCAGCAGGCTGCGCTGCTCGACGGAAAGATAGACGACCGGGTGCGCCTGCAAACTGGCGCCGATCTTCTTGTCGGCGCGGGCCAGTTCCAGCGCGCCGGTCACCACGCGGCGGATGTCGCGCAGCTTCGCCCATTTCGCCGCCAGCGCGTCGTCGCGCCAGGATGACGGCGTTTCGGGATAGGTGCGCAGATGGACACTTGCCGCGCCGTCTTTCCATGGGCGGGCACGCCAGGCCTCTTCCGCGGTGAAGGCGAGGACCGGCGCCAGCCAGGCGCTCATGCGGACGAAGATCTCATGCAGCACGGTGCGCACCGCGCGGCGGCGCAGGCTCTTCGGCGCGTCGCAATAGAGCGAATCCTTGCGGATGTCGAAATAGAAGGCGGAGAGATCGACGGCGCAGAAATTGTGCAGGTCCATGTAGCAATCGTGCAGCTCGAAGTTCTCCGCCGTGTCGCGCACCTTGGAATCGAGCTCGGCGAGGCGGTGCAGCACCCAGCGCTCCAGCTCCGGCATCTCCGCAGCCGAGACCCGCTCGGCCTCGCTCCAGCCCTCGAGGGCGCCCAGCACGTAGCGGAAGGTGTTGCGCAGCCGGCGATAGTGGTCGGCCATGTTCTTCAGCATGTGCTCGCCGATGCGCTGGTCCTCGGCATAGTCGCAGCCGATGGCGACCCACAGGCGCAGGATGTCGGCGCCGTACTGCTTCATCACGTCCTGCGGCGCCACGGTGTTGCCGAGCGACTTCGACATCTTGCGGCCCTGCTCGTCGAGGGTGAAGCCGTGCGTCACCACCGTCTTGTAGGGGGCGCGGCCGCGCGTGCCGCAGGATTCCAGCAGCGAGGAATGGAACCAGCCGCGATGCTGGTCCGAACCCTCGAGATAGACATCGGCCGGCCAGGCGAGGTCGGCATCCTGGCGCGGCTCCAGGCAGAAGGCATGGGTCGAGCCGGAATCGAACCAGACGTCGACGATGTCCTTCACCTGCTCGAACTCGTCGGGATTGTAGTCGTTGCCGAGGAAACGCGCCGGCGGCGAGGCGAACCAGGCATCCGCGCCCTCCGCCTTGAAGGCGGCGACGATGCGGTCCATCACCGCCGGATCCTTCAAGAGCTGCCCGGTCTTCCTGCTGACGAAGACGGCGATCGGCACGCCCCAGGCACGCTGGCGCGAGATGCACCAATCCGGCCGCTGCGCGATCATGGAATTGAGCCGCGTCTTGCCCTGGGCGGGCACGAAGCGCGTTTCGTCGATCGCCTTCAGCGCCACGTCGCGCAAGGAATTGGTGGCCATCGAGATGAACCATTGCGGCGTGTTGCGGAAGATGAGCGGCGCCTTCGAGCGCCAGGAATGCGGATAGGAATGGGTGAGCTTGCCGTGCTTCAGCAGCGCGCCCGCGGCGTCCAGCGCCTCGATCACCGCCGGATTGGCGTCGCCCGCCTTGCCGCGGTGGGTGAGCACCGCCTTGCCGGCGAAGAGCGGCACGTGGTCGTAATAGCGGCCATCGGGGCCGACGGTCTGCGGCATCTCAACGTTGTTGGCGAGGCCGAGCTCGTAGTCGTCGGTGCCGTGGCCGGGCGCGATGTGCACGAAGCCGGTGCCGGCCTCGGTGGTGACGAAATCGCCGGCGAAGACCTTCACCACGAAATCGTAGCCCTTCCCGTGGAACGGATGCCGCGTCTCGGTGCCGACCAGGGCGGCGCCCTTGCCGCGCCAGAACCCCTTCGAGGCGGTGATGCCGGCATCGTTCTGGAACTGCTCCAGCAGCGCCTCGGCGACGATGAGCCTGTCGCCCGGCTTTGCCTTGGCGCCGTCGACGGCGCCCTTCACGTCAAGCGCGACATAATCGATGTCGGCGCCGGTCGCCAGCGCGCGGTTGCCGGGAATGGTCCAGGGCGTGGTGGTCCAGATGACGATCGAAGACCCAACCAACTCCTGCACCGGCGAGCTTGCCACGGGGAACCTGACCCAGATGGTGTCCGAGACGTGGTCCTCGTATTCGATCTCCGCCTCGGCCAAGGCGGTCTTTTCCACCACCGACCACATGACCGGCTTGGAGCCGCGATAGAGCCCGCCATTCATGACGAACTTGCCGATCTCGGCGGCGATCACCGCCTCCGCCTCGTAGGCCATGGTCAGGTACGGATTGTCCCAGTCGCCCTCGACGCCGAGGCGCTTGAACTCGACACGCTGCACGTCGATCCATTTCTGGGCGAAGTCGCGGCACTGCTTGCGGAACTCGTTGATCGGCACCGCGTCCTTGTCCTTGCCGGCCTTGCGGTACTCCTCCTCGATCTTCCATTCGATCGGCAGGCCGTGGCAGTCCCAGCCGGGGACGTAGTTCGCGTCCTTGCCCAGCATCTGCTGCTGCCGGTTGATCACGTCCTTCAGGATCTTGTTGAGGGCGTGGCCGATATGGATGTTGCCGTTCGCATAGGGCGGGCCATCGTGCAGAATGAACTTCGGCTTGCCCTTGGATTGCTTGCGCAGTTCCTGGAACAGCTGCATGTCCGCCCAGGACTTCAGGATCGCCGGCTCCTTGTTGGGCAGGTCGCCGCGCATCGGGAAGTCGGTCTTGGGCAGGAAGACGGTCGCCTTGTAATCCACGAAAATCCTCTGGTCTCAGCTCAGATCGTAAATTGGCCGCACTAGAACAGACCTGGGCCCAATGGCCCCGGCTTCGGCCCCTGATAGCGCGCCAGGAATTGCCGCGCCTGGTCGCAATCGGCGGCGATCTGCGCCTTCAACTCGTCCAGGCCGGGGAATTTCAGCTCGGGCCGCAGGAAGTCCAGCATCGCCACCCGCAGGTGCCGACCATACAGGTCGCCGGAATAGTCGAACAAGTAGACTTCGAACTGGATCGCGTCGCCGCCCACCGTCGGGCGATAGCCGAGGCTGGCCACGCCGTCGATCCAGTGCGGGTGATCGGTCTCATCCACCGCCGCCCGGACCGCGTAGATGCCGAGCTTCGGCAGCAGATAATCGCCCAGCGTGATGTTGGCGGTGGGGTAGCCGAGCTTGCGCCCCAGCTTCTGCCCGTGCTCGACGCGCCCGGCAATCTCCCAGGCGCGGCCGAGGATCGCCGCCGCCGCCTGCGGATTGCCCGCCTGCAGATGCTCGCGCACCAGGGTCGAGGAATGCACGGCGCCCTTGCCGTCGACCGCGGCGGAGACCGCCTCGACGCCGAAGCCGAGCTCGGCGCCGAGCGCCTTCAAGGTCTTCACGTCGCCGCTGCGGCCCTTGCCGAAGCAGAAATCCTCGCCCACCACGATGTGGCTGGCATGCAGGCCGTCGCGCAGCACGGACCGGGCGAATTCCGGCGCGGTCATGCCGGCCAGCGCCTGGTCGAAATGCAGGCAGCAGGTGTAGTCGATGGCCATTTCCTGCTCCCGGCCCAGCGCCTGCAGCAGGCGCATCTTCAGCCGGAACGGGGTCAGGCGGAATTGCGGCTGGCCGGCGCGGAAGAAGCTGCGCGGATGCGGCTCGAAGGTCAGGATCCCGGTCGGCCCGCTTCGCCGCCGCGCCAAGTCGAAGGCGCGCCCGATCACCGCCTGGTGGCCGAGATGCACGCCGTCGAAATTGCCCACGGCCACGGCGGCGCCGCGGCATTCGGGCGTCACCTCGTTGGGATGGCGGAACAGGCGCATGCGGAAACTATAGCAGGATCAGGCGGGGCGCTTCGGCACCAGGATCTGCGCCTCGCCCTCGATCACCAGGGTCTCGCCGACATGAACCAGCGTGGCGAAGGTGCAGCGGCCCTTCTCCTTGTCCACCGCGGTCGCGGTGACCCGCGCCACGGCGGTGTCGCCGATCTTCACCGGCGCCTTGAACTTCAAGGTCTGGCCCAGATAGATGGCGCCCGGCCCCGGCAGCTTGGTGCCGAGCACGGCGGAGATGAAGCCTGCCGTCAGCATGCCGTGGGCGATGCGGGTCTTGAACATCGTGCCCTGGGCGAAGCTCTCGTTCAGGTGCACCGGGTTGGTGTCGCCGGAGATGCCGGAATAGAGCACGATGTCGGCCTCGGTCACCGTCTTGGCATAGACGGCCGTGGCGCCGACCTCGATCTCGTCGACATATTTGCCGCGCAGTTCCTCCGCCAGGCTCATCCCCGACCCCATCTGTTGCAGTGCGAAAACGGCCGGCACTATAGGGCGGCGGGGGTTCCAGGGGCAAGGCAGGCGGGGGCCGGCAAAGGGCGATGGCGGACATTCCGGAAAGGCCCGGGAAGGCGCAATCGGAGGGGCATCAACCGCCAGATTTTCTTAAGGATTCGAGCCGCATGACCACCCCGTCTGCGACCGAGCGGCGCCGACCGTGATCACCCAGATCGCCTATTCTGACCGCTTAGCTTTGCAGAGCCCGTAGGCTGCGGGATCGAAGCGGGGCGGGAATTGCGTCGCGGTGTCATATTCGGCGCCGCGGAAATCCGCGCCAACGATCAGGGCGCCCGCCAGGTTGGCCCCGGACAAGTCGGTACGGCCGCCGAGATTGTCCTTCGCGAACCGTGTCCGGACCAGGCGCGCGCCGGTAAAGTTGGCGGCCGACAGGGCGCAGCCACGAAACACGCAATCCTCCAGGTCCGCGCCGGCGAAATCCATGTCGTGCGCGAGGAGCCAGTAGAAATCGCAACGCTTCAGCGATGCGCCCGCCAGGGACGTGTCGGGTCCCGTCACCCCGCCGTCGAACTCGATGTCGTCCAGCACCGCGTCGCGCAGGTCGCCGCCAAGCCAATCGGGCGCATGCTCCGTGGCCTCCCACAGGATGCCGCCGGCGCGCGTCCTGATCTGCAGGACAGGCGCGCCGGAGCGGTATCTCGGCTGCGCGTGAGGCGCGTTCATCGCGTCAGAGCGTCTGGATCGGGCAGATTTCCGGGCGGCAGCGGCCCTCGTCGCAGACCCGGCAGACCATGTCGCCCTCCCGCTTGGTGGTCACCGCGCGGTGCAGGATGGCGGCGACGGCCTTGCCCAGGGCCTGGCCCTCGGCCGGGGAGACCAGGCCGAGCAGGTCGTCGGTCACCCGGTTGCGGATCTGGTGCAGCTGTGCGGCCAGCTTGCGGCCGGGTTTGGTCAGCTTCAGGCTCTGCGCCCGCTGGTCGTCCCGGGCGCGGTCCTTGCTCACCAGGTCGCGCTCCACCAGCTTGTCGATGAGGCGCACCGTCGCCGAATGGCTGAGGCCGATGCGGGTCGCCACAGCATCGATGGCGCAGCCGGATTCCTGCTCGACCTGGACCAGGGCGGCGGCCGACATGGGCGAGAGGTCGAGCTCCGTCTGCCAGCGCGCCTCGACCCGGTCCTGGATGAGGATTGCCAGGGTGCCCAGCCAGTTGGCGGCGCCCAGCGGGTCCACTGGCCCCTGGCTTTGGATGTCCTGGCCGAGCCCGACCTGGCTCCTGGCGTTTTGCGCCGCGCCGGCCGGCGCCTTGTCCTGCTTGGTCCCGGAAGTCATCTCAGCCGCCTTTCGCGCCGCATCCTGCTATCGCCCGCTTTTCGCCGCAAGCATCCGGCCATCCATCCGGGCCGCAAAAATACCGCTTGCTTTATATGCAGACTGCATACATATAATACGTCCAGGCCCGGCGGTAAAGGGCGAACCAGCGAGAAAGGTGCGACATGCCCGATTTCACCCTCATCGAAGCGCCCTCCTGCCTCGGCCTGAAGCCGGGCGTGGAGCGCCTGCCCGACGCCTTGCTGCAGGCGGGCCTCGCCCGCCGGCTGGATGCCACCCGCCATGCGCGCCTCGCGGTGCCGCCCTACAGCGCCACGCGCGACCCGGCGACCGGCATCCGCAACGCGCCGCGCATCCGCGACTTTGCGATCATGCTGGCCGACCTGGTGGGTCCGGTGGCGGCGCGCGGCGGCTTCCCAATCGTGCTCGGCGGCGATTGCTCGATCCTGCTCGGCAACCTGTTGGCGCTGCGCCGCACCGGCAAGCGCCACGGCCTGCTGTTCCTCGACGGCCACGCGGATTTCTACCAGCCGGAGACCTCGCCCACCGGCGAGGCGGCGGACATGGATCTGGCGCTCAGCACCGGGCGCGGCCCCGACCTGTTGACCGATTTGGAGCGGCTGCGCCCGCTGGTGCGCGACGCGGACGTGGCGCTGCTCGGCCACCGCGACGCGGCGGAGGCCGCCGGCAACGGCTGCCCGCCTTTGCCGTCGACGATCTTCGCCCAGGATCTGGCGACGCTCCGGCGCAAGGGCGCCGACGCGGCGGCGCGCGAGGCGGTGTGGCACCTGACGCGGCCAAGGAATCCGACTGGCGAACTGGCCGGGTTCTG
>WBZN01001777.1_pt1 | contig 12585 bp, 14 predicted proteins | sample 5204281 | NCBI WGS metagenome assembly WBZN01 (sample SAMN12344347, study PRJNA552823) | activated sludge metagenome | biome: Activated sludge suspended growth; feature: Nitrification reactor; material: Wastewater; isolation source: activated sludge from nitrification reactor of wastewater... | reverse complement strand
GACGAGGACATCGCGTTGCTCTTGCAGGTGGCCAGTCAGCTGGCGCTCGCGCTCGACAATGCGCTGTGCTACGACACAATCAAGTCGCTCCGTGACCAACTCCACAAGGAGAACGTTTATCTTCAGGAAGAAATCAAGTCGACCCACAACTTCGAAGAGATCATTGGAGAGAGCCCAGTGATACGACGAGTGTTGCGGAGTGTGGAACAAGTGGCGCCGACCGATTCTACGGTATTGATCCGGGGCGAAACCGGGACCGGCAAGGAGTTGATCGCCCGAGCAATTCACGATTTGAGTCAGAGAAAGTCCCGCCCATTAGTGAGAGTCAACTGCGCTGCGCTCCCCGCAGGGCTGGTGGAGAGCGAACTGTTCGGTCACGAGAAGGGGGCCTTCACCGGAGCGCTCAATAAGAAAATCGGAAGATTTGAACTCGCCCATCAGGGAACGATCTTCCTGGACGAAGTGGGCGATCTGCCGCTTGAGACCCAGGCCAAACTCCTCCGGGTCTTGCAGGAACAGGAGTTCGAGCGAGTGGGCGGTGCGCAGACGATCACGGTGAATGTCCGCGTCATGGCCGCAACCAACCGGGATCTCAAGGCCGCCGTGACCCAACAGACCTTTCGCGCTGATCTGTTCTATCGTCTGAATGTCTTTCCGATCCAAATTCCTCCCTTGCGGGAACGCACGGAAGACATTCCGATCCTCGCGCGCTACTTTATCGACAAATACATGAAGAAAATGAACAAGCAATTCGAGGCCATCGGCCACAGCACGATGGAGCGACTGGTCCAGTACGCCTGGCCTGGTAATGTGCGAGAATTTGAGCATGTGATCGAACGTGCCGTGATCCATTGCAGCGGTCCGACCCTGGATATCGGAAATGAGGCCTTGTCTGTCACGAGCGCCGCCGTGGCAACTCCGGAACGGCTCATGACGTTGGAGGAAATGGAACGGAGCCATATTCTGAAAGTGCTGGAACTAACCAAGTGGGTGGTCGGGGGCCCCAAGGGCGCTGCCGAACTGCTCAATATCCATCCCAATACCTTGCGGAGCCGGCTTCCCAAACTCGGCATCACAAAGCCTGAGTAGCCCTGTTACAGCCTCGCTGCCCACGAAAAAGAATCACGAACCGGTCCACCCGCCCTACTCCTCGATCGCACCCTGCCCAGATTCCACGAGCCCTCGAACCTGGTACGACCCTTCGTATCACCCTTACGCATCCCACAAGAGCCTCCAATGAAGCCATAGCCTCTAACCATTGGGAATCAGGCGCTGCTCCATGGTTGCGATCGGTTCTCGGCGCGGGCACGGTCCTTGAGATACAGAGGAGCAGCACTCTCAGACGATTTGGAATGCGATCACGGCCCGATTGCCGGAGCCGTTCGAGGAGGCGCCACGATGTTACGAATTACTCAAGTGAGCGAAGACAGTGACCAGGTTTGCCTGAAGGTGGAGGGCCGGGTGATCGGAGACTGGGTTTCCGAACTCGACCGTACCTGTGGGTCTTGCCTGTCCCAGAGCCGACACATCACGCTCGATATGTCCGATGTGACCTACATTGATCGACAAGGAGTCGAGACGCTCAAGAGGATCTTGGGCGAGAACGTGCGGCTGACGGGCGCCACCCTGCTCGTGCAGGCGCTTCTGGGACGGCAAGTCGTCGGAAAAATTCGGCAAGGAAAGACAATCGGACCGGGAGGACCGCCGATCAAGGCAGCGAACCTCACGAATTCCAGGCGCTCTCAATGACACGGACATCGATTGGAAGGAAACTCTACAGGGCGCTGAGGGAAAGGAGGACGTCATGACACACGAGACGCAGTGGAAATGTTTGTCAGAAGGGAATGCGTGGACGTTCATGAAACTTTCCGCGATCCTGCTGGTGATCGGTCTTGGGATGGAAGCTTACATTCTGTTCGCGCATGGGGCAGACACGCTTGGTGAGTATATTCGACTCCTCTTTCTGGCGTCCTGGAGTGGCATTATCGGAATCGCGAGTGTCGCACTGGCGACAGTGTGGCTGCTGATGCGGGCCATGACGACCTGCCGCTGAGGCCAGTCCCTTGCAGGCGACAGGGACCAGGCTCGGGATGGTGGACTGTAGCTGGGACAGCAGGAATGGCGGGAACGTCCATGATGATTTGTTCCTGGTCCCACTGGGGCCGAGTTGTGGAGGGAGATGTATGACTCGCATTCGCGCTTGGAGTGTGGCGGCATGGCTCACGGCGACGCTTGGCTGCGCCGTCTCCCAAGCAGACACACTTCCCGGTGTGCCCTCGGCGCCGAATTCGGAGGCGACAACGGTGCGCACCGCACAGGATGAATCCATGCTCCATAATGACGCCGGAGGGCGATTGTTCGAGCAGGGAGACCTGGAGGGTGCGGCCCGGGAGTTTCGTGAAGCGATCCGGTTCAGTCCTCTGAGTCCCGTGCCCCATAACAACCTCGGCATGGTCCTCCATGTTCAGGGACAGCCCGCAGACGCGCTCATAGAGTTCCGAGAATCCGTCACGCTCAATCCTGGCTATGCGCCGGCCTGGAGCAATCTTGGCTTCGCCTTCTACGAGCTGGATCAACTGATCCCTGCGATGGAGGCTTGGCGGATCGCCGTGGACCTCAACCAGCAGATGGCCGGCACCTGGGCCGGTCTGGCGCTCGATCTCTTCGCCGGTGGCCATGGGGGCGAGGCAATTGAGAGTTATCGGCAGGCGATCCACTTGGACCTGCGTGACGCGGACCTGACCTATCTGCGGACGGTTCGGCATTGGAGCGTCCGGGCCCTCAATCATGCCGATATGATTCTAAGAGTGATCGCAGCCCGGCAGCAAGCGTTCCTTTCTGGTCCGTTGCGATGAGGATGCCGATGAATGCTCCGCTTGCCTCGCTCACGTTGGTCGCCATTCTGGCCGTCTCCTGGATGCCCGTGCTGGCCGGAGACGCACGACTCTTGCTGAATCCTTCTCCTGACTCGCTCGGAGACAATGGACTGCCGAAGGGATGGCAGATACTGCGTTTTCAGAACGTCGCGAAGGCGACAGATTACTCCGTCGAGGCAGACGAAGGGGGAACGGCTCTCAAGGCGGTGAGTCAGGCATCCGCCTCCGGCATCTACACCGAGGTGGACCTGGATGCGAGTGAGTTCCCGCTGATTGCATGGGACTGGAAGGTGTCCAATCTCATCGAGAAAGGGGACGCCACGACTAAGAACGGCGACGATTTTCCCGCGCGGATCATCGTGGCCTTTCATTACGACCCGGCCCAAGCCTCTCTCTTCAAGCGGATGAAGTATGAGATCGTCCGGTTGATTTACGGCCGTTATCCTCCGGGCAGCGCGCTCCTCTACGTCTGGGACAATCGGCTTCCCGTGGGGACGATGCTCGACAACGCCAATGCGTCCTGGGCCAAGATGATCATCCTGGAGAGCGGACCGTCAAAGGTCGCGCAATGGGTCAGTGAACGACGCAATGTTTCCGAGGATTATGCAAATGCGTTCGGTAGCGATCCGCCCAGGCTGAGATTCATCGGGATCATGACCGATACGGACGACACGGGCGAACAGGCGACCGCGTACTATCGGCACCTCTCGCTGAACAGGAGTTGAGCACGATGAGAGACCAGAACCACTCAGCAGCCAGGCCGCAGACGATGGTCGAGTGTCAACACCTGGGGAGTCGCCCGGCAGGGACAGGAAGCGGTCTGGCCTGCGCGGGACTCCTCTCTGTTTTCGTGTGCGCCGGCCTGTTCAGCATCGGAACGTCGCAGGCAGTCGCGCAGAACTCGCTGCTCTTCTCCGAAGACTTCGAAGCGGGTTTGAGTGTCCGCTGGGAGGAGCAGGGATTTCCCAGTATCGCCAGGCACAACGTCTTTTCCCTCGCCTCCGAGCCGGACGGCAATCACTATCTCAAGGTCGAGAGCGACCGGTCCTCTTCCGCCAAAGGCGTGCATCTGACGTTTGCTCCGCGACAATGCCCCCACGTGAGTTGGCGATGGAGGATCTCGAACACGATCGCGGCGGGCGACCTCATGCGCAAAGAAGGCGACGACGCGGCCGCGAAACTCTACGTGGTCTTTCGCGGCCCGTCGTTCTGGAATCCATTGGATAAACGTATTCTGGTGTACCTGTGGGATCACCGGGCGCCGGTCGGAGCCATCTATCCCAACGCCTGGCTGCCGTCTAAAGAGCGAATGGTGATCGTGGAGAGCGGAACCGCAAAGGTGGGCCAGTGGGTGACTGAACAGGTCCATCTGGCGAACGATTTCATGCGGGCATTCCCGGGAAAAGAGCCGGGTGAGGTGGAGGCCGTGGCTTTTCTGGCAGACACGGACAACACGCGATCACGCGTCATCGCCGGCTTTGACGATTTGGCGATCCGTTGCGCCGAACCTGAAACCAATCGAGTTCGCCCATGAACGCGCGCAGACGTGCCTCTACATCGGTTGGTACATGGGCGTATGGACTCTGCGGTTGTTTGTGTGTGGCGATTTTCTCTTCCGGATCGAATCTTGCGGCGGCTCAGGAGGCGAAGACGCTCACACGTCTGCATGATCCCGTGATTGTGAAGACCGGCATCCTCACAGGACTCCCGACCCGCGATACGGCCAGGTACCGGCTCTACAGCGTCCAGGATGGTCACCTCTTGCCCATCCCGTTCCAGTTTGACGAGCGGGACGGCGCGGGCGAGATCGTCTTCAGCGACACCGATGCCAAGGACGAGTTTCAGCTCGACGAGAATGATGAACTGGTCTTTATGGCTAAAGATACCGGAGATCGGCTCGCATCGGAATTGTTGCCGGCCACGAGCGATGCTGCGGTCGAGATTGAGGTGGCCGACCCCGTGAACGGAGAGCGAGGCTGGGCGTACCTCGTCCATTATTCGGCTCACGTTCCTCCGACATCGCCGGTGTCCTATGCCAGATTCGATCCCGCCACGAACCAAGCCCGGACCTCGTTCTACACGATCGACTATTATCCCGGACGCAACTTTTTCACCGGCCTGCGCATCGCGCCCGCCGCAGGCGGGACGGACGAGAATATGCTCGAGCGCATGAAGCTGCGTGTGCACCCCACGTTTTCGTTGCTCCTCTCCACCTGGAGCCCGCTGTTCACCGAAGAAGACTTTTCAGTCCGGATCGACGGGGTCAAGAACGGGCCCGTTCGGGCCATCCGCCGAGTCCGTCAATCACTCAACCTCGGCCGGTACTTCCCCGATATGCCGGGCGGGACCGCCTATACCTATTTCTATGCCAGTTCTTTCACTACTCCCTCGATATTTTCAGCGCCATGGCTAGTCCTGAAGGCACTCCAAGACTTTCAGTTTACCGGCGTGAGCGAATTCCGCGACGGAGCAGGCGGGATGACCTATCGGGATGCCGTGAATCCGCAGCCCCTGGCCTTCTCCGCACAGAAGAACGAAGCCGGTGCCGTCACCGACAAAGATCATGATTGGTATGTCGTCGGCGGGAAACCCGGCACCTATCTGCAGGCCTTCATGATCCCGGAACAATGGAAGGAATGGGGGATTGTCCGGGGAACCGTATTCCGTTCTCAACCGTCGGCAGTTGGGTACAGCCTGCTGAACATGACGAACCTGCGCAAGCCGGGAAACTATCATATGAACATGATCTTCGTGATCTTGACTCGTCCGTACCGGACCGGGGATGAAGTTCCGCCGTTAGCCATGCTTCGACACCCGCTGCACATCAACGCCAAAGCACTTCGGAGTCAGGCGGAAGCGAAGCAACGCACATCGGTGGCTGGATCACCCAAGACCGCAACCTCCCCACCCGGATTTGCCGTGGGACGCGGAAGCGGTGAAGAAGAAGGAGGGATGCCATGATCGGATGGAATCAACCCGCCGGACAGGTTCACCTCGCACAAAGCGGCAGGCGGCGCGAATGGGCGCCGACCCACGCGATCTGCCTCTCGGCCGTCGGCCTGCTGGTGTCGATACTCCTCTCATACAGCCCCGTTCTGGCGGCTGAAACGGGGGCCCCCACTCGCACGATACAAGAGGCCGTCAACCGGGTGATGACGATTCTTGCCGATCCGGACTGGCGGAAGTCCGAGCGGAGCCGGGAGCGGAAACGCTTGGTTGACCAGCCGGGAATTGTTGTACCACCTTCTCTGTTAGTCTTCAGCTCGCAAGCTGAGTGGTTTCGGGGACTGGTGGCTGGCCCCCGAGACTGCTATGGGGCCGGATCGTATTGTAGTGGATCCGCCAACGTTCTGTCAGAATCTGGGCTTCCTTCAATGTATAGAACAGCTCCCCTTCGAGAAATTGGGCCCGCATTTTTCCATTGAATGATTCGATATAGCCATTTTCCCAGGGCGACCCCGGCTCGATATAGAGCGGCTCGACCTGGAGGGTCTTGAGCCAGCGCCGCAACTTCCTGGCGATGAACTCCGGCCCATTGTCAGACCGAATATGTTGCGGGACGCCGTGGTGCACAAAGAGCTCGGCCAACAGCAAGATCACCTCCTGGGAACCGATGCGTCTCGCCACCACCGAGGCGAGACATTCGCGCGTGTACTCATCGAGCACATTCAAGATCCGAAACACGCGCCCATCGTGGGTCCGCTCTGCCACAAAGTCGTACGACCAGACATGATTGCGGTGGATCGGCCGCAACCGCACGCACGACCCGTCAGCTCGCCACAGGCGTGTGCGCTTGGGCTGCTTCGGCGGCACCTTGAGGCCTTCTTGTCGCCAGATCGTATACACTCGGTCTTTCCCCACGTCCCAGCCCTCCCGCTGTAAGAACCAGGTGATCGTCCGATAGCCGTACCGCCCATATTCCTTGGCGAGGGCGATGATCCGGGCCCGCAACCGCTCGTCAGTAGGGTCCGGCTCCGCGACATAGCGATAGCTGGATCGGAGCTGGCCGATCGCCCGACACGCCCGACGCTCTGAGACGTGCAGCACCTCGATCGCGTGCCGCACCGCCTCCCGCCGCCGCGCCGGGCTTAGCAGTTTCCCGACGCGACTTCCTTCAAGATCGACAGATCGACGGCCTGATCGGCGACGATCCGTTTGAGCCGCAGATTTTCTTGCTCCAGCGCTTTGAGCCGTTTGGCTTGATCGACTCGCAGGCCGCCATATTCCTTCTTCCAGCGATAGTAGGTCTGCTCGGTGATGCCGAGTTTGCGACATGCGTCGAGCACGGCCAGGCCTTTACCGGTCTCAATCTCGACGGTGCGGAGATGTTGAATGATGTCTTCGGGCGTGTACCGCTTCCTGGGCATACAACTGACCTCCTGGTTGTGGCCAGACTAACATTCCGTCTGGACCAAATCAGCCCGGCTAGGTCACCACCACGCATGCCAACGGGTGGCAATTCACCATAGAACCTGTCAATCGCGGAGTACGGATTAGTGCGTTTGAAGGCGCTACGTCCTACTACCTCTTTTCTGACTCTGCCATCGTCGAACCAACCCACGTGTGGCACCACAGCATGGATCTGTCCGCAGAACGTGCGCGGGGGCTTGAGGACCATGAGGATCACCTGCAGGCGGGCATATTCTCAGCTGAGCTTCAACTGGGTGAATCGGTGACGCTTATTGCCAGTACGGATTCCAACGCAGGCGAATCGAAGCGCTCAAGCCGGGAAGAGCAGCGGCAGCATGAGCGGACGGTGCTTGACTCGTTTTACTCCGCCCATCCTGATCTACCCGAAACCGTACCCGCATGGACTCAGCAGTTGATCCTCGCTGCAGACCAATTCATTGTCGAACGATCCATTTCAGCGCAATCTGAGGGCCGATCGGTCATTGCGGGGTATCCTTGGTTCGGTGACTGGGGGCGGGACACGATGATCAGCCTGCCTGGATTGACACTCACCACTGGTCGTCCCGAGATTGCCCGAACTACTCTACAGACATTTGCCCTGGTGACTGACCGAGGAATGCTTCCCAACCGCTTCCCCGATGCCGGTGAAACGCCCGAGTACAACACCGCGGATGCGACCTTGTGGTTTTTCGAAGCAGTTCGCCAGTATTACGCCGTGACGCAGGATCGGCAGTTGTTGCGCGAGATCTTCCCCGTCTTGGAAGACATTATTGCATGGCATATTCGGGGAACCCGGTTCCACATTCAAATGGATCCACAAGATGGGCTGCTGTATGCCGGAGAGCCAGGAGTACAGCTCACCTGGATGGATGCCAAAGTAGGCGACTGGGTGGTGACCCCGCGAATAGGCAAGCCGATCGAGGTGAATGCCCTCTGGTTGAATGCGCTAACCACCCTCATCCAGTTTGCCGCAATCTTGAACAAGCCCGCGCACCTCTATGTGGCAACGGCAGAACGAGTGCGCGTGAACTTTCAACGATTTTGGAATGATGCCACTGGCTGGTGTTTTGATGTGATTGATGGGGAGGCTGGACCAGACGCTTCCCTCCGGCCCAACCAGCTATTTGCCGTTTCTCTCCCAGATAGCCCGCTGCGACCCGAGCAGCAGCGCGCGGTGGTGGACATATGTGCGCGACATCTGTTGACCTCTTTCGGCCTCCGCAGCCTGGCGCAAAATGATCCACAGTATGTCGGTCGATATAGTGGCGATCCTCGTGAACGCGATGCCGCCTATCACCAGGGCACTGTCTGGGGTTGGCTCATTGGGCCGTTCATTCACGCCCACCTCCGCGTCTACAAAAATCCCGGCATCGCGGCAACGTTTCTAGCGCCATTTATCCATCATGTGCAGACCCATGGACTTGGCAGTGCCAGTGAAATATTTGACGGAGACCCCCCCTTTACTCCACATGGCTGCCCAGCACAGGCTTGGACGGTAGCCGAAGTTCTCCGTGCCTGGCATGCCATTCAGTCGATGGCACACGACATTCAGGAGAAGGGCAGCGCTCCTCCTGCGCAACCGAGTAAGCGAACCGAGACAAGAAAACCTCGATCCAGAGAAAGAGACGGTGCCAAGCGATGAAGCGACGAATGATACGAGGTGATCTGAAATGATCGATGGCCAGATCTAGAACATTTGGGGGATTGTTCGATTCGCAAGCTGCTATAGGCAAGGCTGATCCATATACTGAGCCGACCGCCAAATAGTGCGTAGTTCATGACGCGGCATAGCGGACATGTTTCTCGTGAAACAGGTTGGTAATCACCTGCGGTTGCTTCTGGCGCCGATACAAATGGCGGCGCACGATGGCCATGAGTTCGGTCCGGTTGGTCGGCCGACTCTTGCCGAGCCCGTTGGTCTTAACGTCCTGATTCAGCAATTCATCGTGGTTCAGTTCCGGGCAGTAGCCCGGCATCCGAATCAGCCGCAGCTGCGACGAGTGAGTGGCGGCAAAGCGCGTGGCTTTCCTGGATTTGTGCACCGGATGCCCGTCCACGATCAGATAGATCTTGCCGACGACCTGTTTGAGCAGCCGCTGCAGGAACGTCACAAAGACGGGTGCCTTGAATTTGCCCTGAAACACCATGAAGGCGAGCGCCCCCTTATTGGTGATGGCCGAGATCATGTTGCACCCGAAGCGCTGGCCGGTGGCCCGTATCACAGGGGTTTGTCCCACCGGGGCATAGCTCGTACCCGTGACGTGGTCGCTGCGCAGCCCCATCTCGTCGCCCCAGTAGATCGCCGCCTTGTCCCGTCTGGCCTGCCGGGCAATCGCTGGGTATTCCTGCTTCAGCCACCGCGCGATGGCCGCATCGTTCCTCTCGTAGGCGCGCCGCACCGGCTTCTGCGGGCTCAAGCCCCAAGCCCGGAGGTACCGCCCCACGGTCACGAGCGACACCGTGATCCCATATTCTCGCGCGATCAGGCTCGCCACCGCCGCGCGCGTCCAGAGATAGAACGGCAGCCTCAACTGAGCGGGCATCTGGCCCACGATCAGGCTACGGATGCGCTGCGCGTGAGCGACGCGCATCCGTCCGCCCTGTCCAAGCCGGCGGCCCCGGCGCTTCAGCTTCAAGGCGCGCAGCCCGCCGACCTTGTCGATCGCCACCCACTTGTTCACCGCACGTACGCTCACCCCATAAGTCTTGGCCGCCGCGGTCTGCCTGAGACCTGCGCGCACGGCTTTGACGGCCAACCGCCGCAAGTGCGCCTGTGCCGCCGGAGCCAGTGTCCTGGCATCGTCTTGTCTGTGCATGGCGCACTATAACATACTACGCACTATTTAGTGAACTGATCAGTATCTATCTGCCGGAATGCATCACCATTGGTTGCTCTACATTTTCAGGGAAGAGAGCAAGGCGTTCTCCGCGTCATATGCTTGATGCCATCGCATTCCTCGCACTCACAATTCTGAGCAACCAGGTGAATCACATCGCGCACACACCGCGCGATCCCCAATGCGAAAGACTTGGTCGACGGGACGGCAAGGTGGGTATTCCCTGGCTTGCTGGATCTTTCCGTGGGCTTGGATATAAGCAGGCACCCATCGTTCGTGACCCGGATGGTCATACGGTGCGGCTCGTTCAACCATGAACCTCAATAGAGGCCGGATCATTTTCATGAAAGAAAACGAGCGGGCCATCTTATTTCAGCCGAACCATCGTGAGCGGTGACAGCCATAACAGAGGCTGCCATGCCATGCGGTGCAAATTCGGCAGCCCTGTCGAACGGTCTGCTGGTGGCTCGTCCGCATGATTCATGAAGAACGAAGGTGAGAAAAAACGAGGAAGCCACATAGCGAACGGTGAGAAATGGGCTGGCAGCACTCCGACAAGATGCCGGTCGAGTGGGGTGCGGAAAGCAGTTCAGCCGAGAAGCCTGGACAACCCCTTCTCGCTCAGAATAGTAATCGTCCGGCCATCCATTTGAATGAGGCCGTCGTCCCGGAACTGCCCCATCGTGGTGCTCACGGTTTCACGGCTGCAGCCGATCAGATTGGCCATTTCCTGGTGGGTCAACTTGACCTTGAGACGGATGCCCTGCTTGTCCGCAACGCCTTCGGTCTTGCCTAGTTCCGAGAGCAGGTGGGCCAGGCGGGCCGGCACCTCGCGAAAGACGAGATCTTCAACGCGGCTCTGGATTTTTTTGAGCCGCAGGCCGATCAGCTTGGTCAGTTTGATCGTCACGTTGGGGTGCATAGCCAAGTATTGATCGAAATCCTTCCGTGGAATCACACAAATAAGCGCATCATCGAGAGTCTCAGCCGATGTCGAGCGAGGAGCGTCTTGCAGCACGTCGAGTTCTCCAAAGACGTCTCCCGCCTCTAAGATCTCGAAGGTGACTTCTTTCCCGTTCGGCGCCGTGTTGGCAATTTTCACGCGCCCTCGCTTGAGGAGGTACACACTGCTGCTTGGGTCTCCAGGAAGGTACAAGGGCTGCCGCTTCTTGACCTCCTCCATGCGAGTGATCTTCTCCATCTCCTGCATCTCAGAGGGGGAAATCCCGTCGAACAAATGAATGTGCTTGAGGTACCAGAGCTTGTTAGGGGAGGTGGGGGAATGGCTCATTCAGTCGGCTCCATTCGAGAGGCTCAGCCTACTCGAATCACGGCATCAATTCAAGACCTAGCCTTTCTCGCAAGGGCGGACGATAGGCGATTCCTCTGCCTGGACTCCCCCGGTAAGCCACTGTCCCAACACCACGATCAATGTCTGTCGAAGCACCGTCCACTCGACCGGTTTCGGAAGGTACGCTGCGGCCGCGCAGAGTTCTCGATGGCGCAGAAGGTCCTGGGGCTCGGCCCCCGTCACCATAATGACGGGAATCTTCGAATCGACCGTCTGAATCGCCAGAAGTGTTTCAATGCCGTCCATTTCCGGCATGTGAAAGTCGAGGAGAACGGCAGACGGTCGATGGTCCTGAAGCCAATGGAGGGCTTCGAGTCCACTATGGGCAATCGCAACATGACATCCTTCAGCAGTCAGCCTGTCTGAAAGTCCCATCGTCATATCAGCATCATCGTCCACCAACAGGATCATGGGAGCGCGCACCGGCTGTTCGAACATCTTGCGCCTCTTCGCTTTCCCAAGAGCGGGATCAGACTTGACTCACCTTCCTCGCTATGGGAAGGAGAGGTGGTTCGTTTACATACCGTATAGAAAGCAGCCGAGTGAAACCGTAAGCCAGCTGACAGTTCTGGGCCCTCGGTTACGGCATGATGGCCTCAGTTGCGAACCCGGGAGACGACCCGTAAGTGGGACTATGAGTACGCATAGATGAGTAGGCAGGTGCTAATCGGACTGTTAGTGTTAGCCGGCGTCAGCCTGCTCGGTGTCGGCGCGGCGGAGCATCTGAAGTCGAGCATCACTCCCCGAGACTCGATGACGATTCAGGCACTCCAGGACATTCTGGCTGTAACGGTCCAAGAGTTGAAAGAAGGGGACAGCCAATGGCGCTTCTCCTATGCCGATGTTGAGATGGCGCTGCTCACCAGTGAGCCGCATGACCGCATGCGAATCGTCGCGCCGATCGGACCGGAAGCCGAACTCACCGACCGACGGCGGAAGCAGATGCTGGACGCTAGAGCGTTTTTGATTTAAGGAACGTCTGATTAATTCACGTTTGTCTTGAGAAATCTGCTCAGAGATTGGTCAATGAGAGCCATCAATCTCGGAACGAGGTCGCCCGGGAGCATCGTATCGGGATTCGCCCGCCGTCGAGCCGCTCCCTCGTGCGGTA
>WBZN01001774.1_pt1 | contig 12597 bp, 9 predicted proteins | sample 5204281 | NCBI WGS metagenome assembly WBZN01 (sample SAMN12344347, study PRJNA552823) | activated sludge metagenome | biome: Activated sludge suspended growth; feature: Nitrification reactor; material: Wastewater; isolation source: activated sludge from nitrification reactor of wastewater treatment... | reverse complement strand
GCCGGGCCCTTCGAAGGCGGCGGCTGGTTCCGCCTGATGGACGCGCTCGGCCTCGCCGGGGATGCCCCGGCCCAGGTGCGGCGCCGTCTGCTGGCCGTGGTCGGCGTGGCGTGGCTGCCGATGCTGATCCTGGCCGGGGTCGAGGGCCTCCTGGTGGGCGACCGGGTGGTCATGCCCTTTCTGCTCGACGTCGGCGCGCAGGTCCGTCTGCTGATCGCGCTTCCGCTGCTGCTGCTGGCGAAGGTCGAGGTGCGCCGCCGCATGCCGGCGCTGCTGCGCCAATTCACGCAGCGCGGCCTGGTAACCGAGGCGCAGCGGCCGCGCTTCGACGCGGCGCTGGCCAAGGCGCAGCGGCACCGCAATGCGCGGCTGCCGGAACTGCTGCTGCTGGTGCTGGTCGGTGGCATCGGCATCGTCGCCTGGCGCCATCATCTGATGTCGGACCCACGCGCCTGGTACGCCGCGGCGTCGCCATCTATTCGTACCAGGAAGATTACTTCGTCGGGCAGATGAGTCTCGAGGATTGCCTGCGCGAAATGTCTGACATCGGGGCAACGGGACTCGAACTCCTGGCGGAGATGGTGGTACCTGACTTTCCGAACCCGACCAGCGCCTGGGTAGATCAGTGGCACGGGTGGATGGAGAAATATGGCATAGAGCCCGTTTGCTACACGCAGTTCATCGACACGATGCGTACCAAGACACGCAACCTATCTGTCGAAGAAGGCGTTGAGACGATGCTGCGGGATATTCGCCTCGCCAAACAACTGGGCATCCGCAAAGTTCGCGCCCTGATTGGCACCCCTGTGCCCATCCTCGAAGCCACGCTACCCCATCTGGAACGGGAAGACGTCTGGCTGGGTGTGGAACTCCACGCCCCCATCAAGATCAATAGCCGGCTTACGGAGAGGCTGTTGAAGCTTGCTGAAAGGACTGACCATTTCGGTCTGGTACCTGACTTCGGAATCTTCCAGAACAAACCCAATCCATATGCCCGCGACCGGATGATTCGCGAAGGAAAGCTGACTTCCGAAGTCGCCGCCTTCATTGAAGACGCCTGGGCTGCGGGTAGGTCGCAGGACAAAGTCGAAGAGGAAGTGGCCCGCATGCCGGGAGGCGGCCAAGCAGGCGGCTACGTAAGCCAGATCTTCGCGATTGTGCCGCAGAATCCGCGGGATTTGTTCCCAATCATGTCCAAGTGCAGACATATCCATGGGAAGACTTGGGGTCTCACTGAAGACTGCATTGACCCGGCAATCGACCTGGCGAGCGTCATTCCTGCATTGATCGAAGGCGGATATGACGGCTACATTGCCACGGAATATGAAGGACAACGACAGGTCCAGGATATCTACCCGTTTAGCGGGCCCGAGATGATCCGACGTCACCACGTGATGTTGCGCAGGCTCCTTGGAGAAGTCTGAACGGCAAGGAGCGAGCCCTTTGCAAGACTGGGCGGAGCCACTGCGTTCCAGGAAGGGCTTTTCCCTGAAGGTGTTCGTGGACTGGGCTCGGTCGCCGAAGCCAGTGCGTCTCAGGACGGTCCGTTCAGGGAAGAATCAGCGCGCCTTGCGACAAGTACCTCTGGTGCGAATGCCTCCTGATTTTGGTCCTAGACCATTCGTCTTTCCGCTTTCGCGGCGCATCAGTTTCGAAGCGCCAATCGATACAGGGCTTCCGATACAAACCCGAATTTCGCCCTTGCAACCTTCCGTCTTTAGCCAAGATTGCGCGGGAACTGACGCCTCAAGAAGTCGAAGTTGTGTTGCGCGTGTTCCAAGGGCGGCAGGGAATATGGGGCCTCCTGCTCGACGTAGGCCAACTCAACGCCGGCGAGCGAAAGGGCGGACAACAGCTTCCGAAAGTCGACCAAGCCATTTCCGAGTTCGGCTGGCACAAGATCCATCCGCGTGTTCGGAGCAGTCTTTTGCATGTCCTTGATGTGCGCCAAAGCCACCCTACCCTTCAGTCTTTTCAGGTAGTCCAGCGGATCGTAACCCGCTGCAGCGATCCAACCGCAGTCGATCTCGAGTTTGACGAGATCGCGATCGAACTGGTCGACCAGGCATTCGAAACCTATTCGCCCCCCACGCACAACGAACTCCATATTGCCATTGTGGTAAGCAAACTTCAGGCCATGAGCGGCTGCACGGCGGGCACAGGAATTGACTAGCTCGGCGCTTTGCTTCCAATCGTTCAGGGTGAGTGCCTGGGCGGCCTCGACAACATCGTTCAGTGTCAAGTGGTCCAGCTTGCTCGACGGACCGGTGCCTGCGGGAAACCAAGGACCCGGGCAAACGACGTATTCGACACCGATTTCCGAACAGCGAGCCATGTGAAGGTCGGGATTCTCTTCGAGTGAAGGTAGTCCATCAACGGACTGCTGAGGACGAAGGTGAATGCTCCGACACGAAAGGCCGGCATCCGCAAGCATTTCACGTAGCTGGGCCGTGGTCTGGCCGTAGTAGCCCACGCACTCTACTTCCCGGTATCCAATGGTGTTAACGGCATGCAGCGTTCGACGCGGGTCACTCCGCATATCGGCGTCAATTGAGAACAGCTGAAGCCCAAGGCGCGGCCGTCGCTTAAGGTCAGAAGCCGGGGCGGTAGTCCACAGCGGCATCGACACCGAGGCCAGAACCGCCCCTGTCACGAATTGGCGTCTGTCTAAGGCACTCATTTCAAGGACACCTCACGGATTTCCACCTTGATACGAAACGGCCCAATCAGCCCACCTCAGCGACTCCTGTCATGCGTGGTCGCAGGAAACCCTTGAATATCTCAACATGGGTACTGCTCATGCTCATGCTCATTCGCCTTCAGTTGACAAGGAAGGACCCCGCCCGGCTTGATCAGCCGGACGGGGTGATTCGCGCGGGGGATGGCGCGAACCAAACCGGGATTAGACCGATACTTTCGCCACCATTTCGGCCAAGGGTAGAAGGCCCTTCAATCGCCACAAGTGCTTGCATCGAATACCGCAATTTCGAAGGGCCGGAAGCGTTTGAGTCCCCTGGATCGGCAGGTCCGAACCCCACGACGCACAGGACGCGCGTCCCGGTGAGTCAGTCAAGTCGGGAGCCGCCTGGTTCAATCCCAATCAGCTCCGTCTATTTCCGCCGTGCGTCAGCTATGTAATCGTTACCGTAAACGGGGTGTCGATGGAAGTCAACGCGTCCCGGCTTTGTCGTCAGGAGGCGGACCCGGGCGGCGCGGTGCTGCCGCGGTATACGAGGCGAAATGGAAGAGTGATATGCAGCGGTTTTGCTATGTGACCGCGAAGGCGACCGACGAGAAGCCTGACCGCCTCTCGACCGGCATCTCGCATCGGCAAAGCCACGGTGGTCAATGGGGGCACCAAGTGGGCCGATACGGGTAGGTCGTCAAAACCAACCACCGACAGTTCCGCCGGTATCGGGATTCCGAGTGCGCGCGCCGCTACCATGACGCCCAAGGCGAAATCGTCACTGAAACACAAGATCGCACTGACACGGTTTGGCTGGGACAAGAGCTTGGTGCCTGCGGCGATTCCACCATCAATGGAGAACTTGGTGCTCTCTATCGACAGATCCTTTAGGGCCTTGTACCTACGAGCTACGACCTTGACGCCCCTAATTCTCTCTGCGACCTGCGGCAGCTCCAGGGGGCCGGCTATGACGCCGATCCTCCGGTGTCCGAGGCCATAAAGGTGATCTGCTGCCTCGGTGCCAGCTGCCTCGTTGTCGATGCTGGTACTCGATACGCCGAACTCGGAGCCAGCGATGAACCCTGTGACAACCGGGGCCATGTCTGGCAAAGACTTCATCCAGGGTCTGATTACGGTCGGGACCTTCTGGCTCAGCACGATGAGACCATCCACCTCTTTGCGCGGCAACATGCTCGCGTAGTGTGTATCGCGCTCCAGCTGGTTTTGCGTGTCCCCAACGAGAACTGCGTAGCCCTCTTTCAGCGCGGCCTCCTCGATCCCCTGGAGGGTTGTCGAAAAGAAGGGCTGTGAAATATCGGGAACAATCACAAGGAGCTTGTGCGTTTGCAGGGTGCGGAGGCTCTTCGCGGCTGCGTTTGGTGAATACCCGAGGCTTGCGATGACGTCCAATACTGATTCCCGGGTCTTGCTGCTGACTTCGTTGGAATTGCCCAGGACCCGCGATACCGTGGCTGTCGAAACGCCTGCAGCCTTGGCCACATCGATGATGGTAGGCCCATCTGAACTCTTTGATCGGCGTGTCTTTTTCCCCGCAGGGACGCCGTGACGATTTACCTTGGCTCGGCTTGGCATGGTTCGATTGCTGGCGATAGCCGCCCCTGGGGTGGGTACCCACTGGAACGATAACCAAACCTCCATTCGGGCGGGATTAATCACAACTACTTTATTCGAAGGGCCTGATGTTGGATATAGGCTTGAGTGCTTGTGCCGTTCGTAACACCGGCAATTTCGGCGAACCGATCTCGGCCCCCGGAAGACAGGAAACCCAGCCAATTGACGTCGTGGCATCACCGTTTCGGGTGCGCCCTTAGGGGCTTGAAAGCGCGCCTCCGGCCTCCTGGCTCCCTAGCCACCTAATCACTGCGCGTGCGGCCGGAATACTGGATTGCCTGGGCATATGTAATCGTTTTCATGCATCCTGGACTGCGGAACGAGGCAGATCCTCCCCTGGGGCATCCTTGACGTACTTTCGGCATCAAGGGTGTAATTCTCGACGATGAGGGGTCGCCAAGCGCTCCATTGAGCAGCCAGTTGGTGCGAGCGTGGTGCGTCATCGAACGAGGTAGCGAAACAGGAGCATTGGACAATGAGGATAGCCCTTGAAGAACACTTCGTTATGGATGACGCGGAACAGATTGATCGTTGGCTCTCGTTGATACCGACGGCCCTCCGCGGTGGCATAGCCGGTATTGTCCCAAAGCTCTCAAACGTAGGAGCCGAACGCATCGAACGGCTGAAATCGGCAGGCGTAACAAAGGCAGTCCTCTCGAATGTCGCGTCGGTCCAAGGCATGCTGGACCCGACGCCTGCAGTTCGTCTCGCTCGGCAGGCCAACGACTACCTGGCGCGTGTCATCAGCGACAACGGAGGCTATTTCACGGGATTCGCCACTGTGCCGCTGCAGGATCCAAAGGCAGCCGTCGCGGAGCTTGAAAGGTCGGTCCGGCAGCTCGGCCTGAAAGGGACTATGGTCTTTGGCCACACCCAAGGTGTGTATCTCGACGACCGTATGTACGACATCTTCTGGAGCAAACTGGAAGAACTCGACGTTCCCGTGTATCTGCATGCTTCCGACGGCATTGTGTCGCCGTCGGTCTACGGAGGCAGGCCGGAGCTCCTCGGGGCCGCATGGTCTTGGACAGCTGAGACTGCAGCCCATACGCTGCGGCTGCTTTTCGGGGGAGTATTCAACAGGCACCCTCGCGCTCGGCTGATCTTGGGGCACTTGGGTGAGACCCTACCTTTTCTCTTGCATCGCCTCGACAGCCGGGCAAAGGCCGGAGGCGTAGACATTGGTTCGCTGCCATCGGAAATCCTGCGGCGGAACGTGGCCATGACCTGCGCAGGTGCGTTCTCGGACGAATCGCTGAGATGCTCAATCGACGCGTTCGGGGCACAGAACGTCATGTTCTCCATCGACGACCCGTTCGAGAACGCGGCTGAGGCCGGCCGCTGGGCGACCAATGTGCGGCTGTCCGACGCCGAGCGGCGCGCCTTCGAATGGGAAAATGCCATGCGGATTTTAAAGCTATGAGTGCGCACGGCGATGGCATCGCGGCGAGATCCATTCCGAGCGTTGGTGAGGGTCTGTCTCGGCGTACTCTCCTTCAGATGAGTTTGGGGTTGGGCTATCTGTCACTCGCCAGAGGCGGAAGAACAGAGCCTACGTCAGGCATCGCCTCAGGTACCCTGGCGCCGGCCGTCGAGGTGATTGTCTCTGCGGATCGTGAAGCGCGATTGCTCAACGAACAGACGCGCCCCGGCACCTCTACGCACGGCGCCAACAACCGCATAGGAGCCCTGAGGGTACTGGCCACGCCTGTCGCCTCCAGGAATCTGCGTCCTGGCGAGATCCAACGCTGCAACGACCTGAGGCAGGAGACTTTCGAGCGCGACAGAGCTGTCCTGGTCGTCCCTACGCTGGCGGGCACCGCGAGCCAAATGAGGCGCACTTTGCGCGCGTCCAGGATACGTGCCGGACTGTTCCGGTTCGTCGGGCATCCTGAGTTGGACGCGATTCAACTGGACCGGGCAGTCTCCTCCACACTGGAAGAGAATTGCGCCCTCGTGGTTTCCAGCGGTGGCGTGCTCCCGGTCCACGACTGCCTGATGCTATTGCAGCGTTCCGAGCTAGGTGCCCACCGGAGCGCGGGACGCATACTTCTTGATCGCGTCGACTCCGAATTTCTCCACTACGTGGGTCGAACAGAAGCGCTGGCCTGCCGCCGGCAACTGGCGAATAACGTGGTCCGGAGACTCGAGTCGTTACAACAGCGTCTCTGGCTGACAACTGGTGGGTTCAACTATCACCCCCGCTTTGAATGCGTGGCCCGCTACTTCTCAGGACGAGTGGTGTTCGCCGTCGACGATGCTCTGCCGTACGACATTGGGCTATGGACCAGATTCCATGCCACGAGCGAACCGGAAGCAATCGGTCTTAGAAACGCAAACGCGGCGCGCCTGTTCATGACCTGAATCCAGCGTGCCGCATTCTTTGCGGTGACCAGACAGGCCCATGCATTGCTGGCGTTGGCAGCTTTGGAGCCACTGCGATTGCAACGGAGCTGCCCCGCCGCACCCGGCGAACTTCGCCGCACCACTTAGACAGGCAGTTTGTGGGCAGCAGCTGCGACCACTAGCCAGCCCTTCACGAACGGAATAGTTGGCGCCATCTTTGCCAAGCGATTCCCAGCGCGGGCGGTCGTTCTGCGCCTACTCAACGCATTGAAATCACTGCACTGCTTCGCGTGCCCATGGGCTCATCTTTGCCACATCTTTGCCAAAAACGGTTCGTTCATTTCCGCCTAATTCATTGTTTTTATTGGCGCCCCCGGCCGGAGTTGAACCGACGACCTACCGCTTAGGAGTGGGCGCTCCATTTGGACCTAACTTGCTGAAGCGGATCGCAATTTCCCTCGAGGTTGGCAAAGATAATTGCCGGCCTAGTACCCCGAATTTCCCGGGAATAGTGCAGTTTCGGGTTGGGATCTTTGCCAGCCCTTCAGGTGAGTTCCAGGCGTGAATCGGAATCGCACCGCCCCAGCCCCGCGTTAGTGGAGCGTTGAGCGGATTCCGTAAAGGAACCTCAAGCCCCTCTTGATCGAATGAATTCAGTTAGGTGTATTGAAAGGAACGTCGATCTGTCCCCAATCGCATCCCCGAGTGCGGTCGGCTTGAACCAACTTTCTTCGCACGATTTTTGGCATGAAGTTCCAAGCTGCCATGCAGTGGCCGCCGGCTGGCGTGCAGCAACTTCCTCTTCACTGACGGCAGGTGTCGGTCGGACTTGCACCTCATCGCTGCCAGTGGATCCATCGGCATTCATGCGGAACAGCCAGTGAATCACGCGTGGCAATGACCCTCACCGTGCAATCATCCGGGGAAAGCCCGGCTGGCAACTGGGCGGTGAAGTTCCAGGCCCCTGACTCAGATTTCGGGTCCCGGGTTGCCAACGGGACCGGCGCCAGCACGACAGGCGCCACCTTTTCTGAATAGAGTTCGACTCTGACATCCTCAGGCGCCAGGCGCCCCAGGCGGACCACCGCGTCCACTCGCTGCGCGCCGGGACTCGCGACGAACCGCGGCGCATCGGCACCCACAGACGGCCATTCCCGCCCGATCCTTTCCAGCCACGCGCTCAGTGCGCGCGCCGCTGATCCGCCCCGCGCCACGCGGCTGCGGTAGTTGCCCGCTGCAGGTAGATAGTAGCGCTCCACGTAGTCGCGCACGACACGATTGGTCGAATACCTTGGCGTGAGCATCGCCATGCTGCAACGCATGCGCTCGATCCATTCGAGCGGCAGCTGGCGCGCGTTGTCACGCTTGTAGAACTGGGGCACTGCTTCGCGCTCGAGCAGGTCGTAGAGGCGGGAGGCCACGCGCGCATCGGCGTCCCGATCCTGGGGCCGCAGTGCGGCCTCGTCGATCGCCCAGCCTACTTCCGGCGTGTAGGCCTCGGCCCACCATCCGTCCAACACGGACAGGTTCAGGCCACCATTGACCAGCACTTTCATGCCGCTCGTGCCGCAGGCTTCCCAGGGTGTACGCGGAGTCGATATCCACAGGTCCACGCCCTGGGCAAGCATCTCGGTGACGCGCATGTCGGCGTCGGCGATGAATACAACCCGTTCGCGCGCCTCCGGGCGACGGGCGAAATCCACCCAGCCCCTGACCAGCGCCTGGCCCTCGGCGTCTGATGGATGCGCCTTGCCCGCCACGACCACCTGCACCGGGCGATCGGAATCGTTGAGCAGGCGCAGCAGCCGCTCCTGGTCCTGCAAGAGCAGGTGCGGCCGTTTGTATTCCGCGAATCGCCTCGCGAAGCCGATCGTCATAACATTAGGATCGAGCACGTGGCGTGCAAATTGCACTTCTGACGGGGTGCCCCCCGCGGCAACCAGCTGCGCGGACAGCCGTTTGCGCGCGAATCGCACGAGCGACTTTCGGGACCTGAGTCGCATTGCCCACAGCGACTCGCCGGCCGCACGGAAGATTCTCGGGGCCAATTCGTCGAGGGTGCCCAACCAGCGCCGCTTGCCGCAGGCGGACGTCCACAGGCTGTCGGCGGCTGCGGAGTCCCAGCTCGGCACGTGCACGCCATTGGTGACGTGCGTCACCGGAATCTCGCCCAGCGGCCAGCGCCCGAAGAGCGGCGAATACAATTGCCGGCACGCTTGCGCATGCCTGCGACTGACGGCGTTGGCCGCGGAACTTCCATTGAACGCAAGGGCATCGAGACTGAAGCCAGCCCGTCCGTCGGCCGCCGGTACCCTCCCCAGACCCAGCAGTCGATCTGCCGGCATCCGCAATTCCGAGGTCACATAGGGAGCGAGCCAGCGGCTGACCATCGCCGGATCATGTTCTCCGTGGCCCGCGCGCAGGATGGTATGGGTCGTATAGAGGTTGCCGGCCCGCGTGGCCATTAGCGCCTCATCGAAATCGCAAGCCTCGGATTCCATGTAGTCGCGCGCCCGCTCAAGCACGGCGAAAGCACAATATCCCTCGTTGAGGTGGCAGACCTCTCGCGCCACTCCGAGCGCCGACAGGAGGCGCCAGCCACCCACGCCCAGGATGTACTGCTGCAGCAGGCGCAGTTGCGGGTCGTCGGGGTACAGCGAGGCCGTGACCGATCGCAGGTAGGGCTCGTTGGCAGGATGGTTGCTGTCGAGCAGGTAGAGCGATCGGCTCCCTACCTGCGCGTGCCACGCACGCAGGCGCAGCGCCTGGCCGGGGAGCGGCAACTGCAGGTCGGGCGTCTCGCCTTCGTCGTTGAGCACCGGCGAGAGCGGCAACTGGTCAGGCTCGTTGTGCGTCTGGACGGCGACCTGCTCGCCCCGCGACGAGATCAGCTGGTGGAAATAGCCCTGCTGGTAGAGGAGCCCCACGCCGGTCACGGGCAGGCCGAGGTCGCTGGCTGCCTTGAGCTGGTCGGCCGCGACGTTGCCCAGGCCGCCCGAGTAGATTGGCAGCGCCTCGTTCAGCATGAACTCGGCGCAGAAATAGGCAACCCCCGCGAGCCGGCTGTCGTGCCCCTGGCGGGCAAACCAGGTATCGGCAGCACGCGCGGGTCGCGCGCCGGACACCAGGCCGCGCAGCAGCTGGCGGATGTCCGGTTCCTCGAGCAACGTCCTCATCCGGGCGAGTGGCACGGAATTCACCACCAGCCACGGATTGCGCGTGGCCTCCCATAGCGACGGATCGAGCCGCGACCACAGTGCGTCGGCCGCGTGGTTCCACGAAGAGCGCGCGTCGAGCGCCAGTTCGTTGAGTTCGGCCAGTCGATGCCCGAGCTCCTGGACATCTCCGACAATCGGTGCGTTTGCGGGTGCATCCATTGCACGTCAATCCTCCCTGGCCTTCATGGAATGCCCAGTCAGTTGCCCGTACCGCCAACCCAGCGTATCGATGGCGGCTCACGCGCAGTCTCTGGCGTCATGGCGACGGGATACCCGACGACAAGGGGCGCCACCGGGACGCTCTGCACGGGCAGCCCGATCTCGTGCTTGCCCTCGGGCATTTCGAGGTAAGCCTGCGCAAGCCCAATCCAGCAGGTGCCGAGCCCGAGGGCGGTGGCAGCGAGCATCAGGTGGCCGGCAGCCAGCGCGCATTCCTCTGTGACCCACGGACTGGCGCGCGCACCGGCGATCACCACCAGGGCCGGCGCGCCATGGAAGATGTCGTAATTCTCGTCGCGCAGCAGGGTGGCCAGGGTGCCAGGCAACCGGCGTGCCTGCCCATCGGCCAGAAGGTGCGCCTTGGGGCGCCGGGACAACCTTGCCAGCAGGGCTCGGTCGCGCACGATGCTGAACTCCCAGGGCTGCTCGTTGGTCGCGCTGGGCGCGCGGATGGCTGCGTCCACCAGTCGCGACAGGGTGGCGGCGGGGACCGGCTCAGGGGTGTAATGGCGTACCGAGCGCCTTGCCCGGATCACCTCGAATAGCGACGGCTCGCTCGACATGATCGGTTCCTCACGCCACCGTGCGCGCATGTCACCCGAACCCCGCCGCCCGGCAAATCCACCCGCCCGCCATTTCGGGCTGGTGCCGGGCACCAGCCCCGGTACGAGCCCGGGGATGGTGCGACTCACCAGAGCGCATTGGCAGCGGTGCCGATTCCTGCCGGCCGCCACCCCCCACAGACTGCCGGCGTACCCTCCCCCAACCCTTCCAAGGAGCGAGCCATGAGCGAAGTGGAAGTACAAAAAGTGACGAGCCAGAAGCGCGAGTCGGTGCCGGCCTTGCGCGAGATGGACGCGGTCATGGAGGCGATCCGGCGGCGCGCGTTCGAGCTGTTCTCGGGCCGCGGTTTCGGCGACGGCATGGCCCTCGATGACTGGCTGCGCGCGGAGCGCGACATCTGCTGGCCGGCCGCGGAATTGCGGGAAAGCGACAGCATCTGCCAACTGAACGTGGCCCTGCCCGGCTTCGCCGGCGACGAGGTCAGCGTCACCGCCGGAACCGACGAGGTGGTGATCCACGCCAAGGCTGCCAAGAGTCTCCCGGTGCCCCGGTCGACGGACCCCGCGGTTCGCTGGTCGGAGTTCAGGAGCAATGACGTGTATCGGCGCATCGTTCTCCCGCACGCGATCGACCCGGCCACCGCGAAGGCTAGCCTCGGCAACGGCATGCTGCAGGTCACGGCCAACCGGGCCGGGGCGGCCACGAGGAACGTGCCAGTCTCCGCGGCGGCCTGAGCATCGCTCGACCCGGGTACCGCCGCACTCAAGGCGCGGCCGGTTGCAGCGGGCTTGCTCCCGCCCCGCTCACCAGCCGCGCGAGGTCCAATGCGCCACGGAAGACCGTGGCTGCGGCGCCCTGCTGCCCGGTGTGCAGTGCGCGCGCCTTGGCGCCGTGGGCCAGTGCCTGGATCAGCCGTGCAGGCGTCCCCAGGTCGGCCCAGCCGCAGGGTGGAGCGACATGCAGCAGCAGTCGCTCTGGGTGCGTCTCGAGGATGTCGCGCGAGAAGTCACGCGAATCGAGGGTTTCGTACAGGGCAGCCAGGCGCTGCGCACGGGCCGGCGCCGGCACCTGCCCGCGCATGATCGCCTCCAAGGCACGCACGGCCTGGGGCATGCGCTCGCGATACCACTCGAGCAGGGTGGCACCCTGGGCAGACACGATGAACGTATTCCATGCGGCGCCCGCGTGCACCAGCCATTCGGCGCGCAAGCGCGACGGCTTCTCCACGAAGGCCCGCACGGGAGAGAGCACGCTCCCTTTCCCGTCGGCGGGCAGGATGTAGCCCAGCTCCGGATCCGGCCACTCCGGCGAGACGCCGATGAGGACCACCCCATCCCTGCACGTGCGGCCGGCCTGTTCTGCCACTCCGATCGCCTCACGAAGGGCCCGCTCGTCCCGGACAAAGTGGTCCGAAGGCATCAGCAGGAGGCGGGCGCCCGGATCGCGCGCCAGGATCGAGACCAACGGGAGCAGAATGCCGTGCGCAGTGCCCCGATTGCGCGGTTGCACGAACAGGTCATCCGGTGCGATGTCCCGGCAGGCCCGTGACCACCAGCGCTCGTGGTCCTCGGCGACGACCACGCACACATGGTCCACGGAATCGACATTTCTCGCCCGGGCCAGGGCTTCGCCGAGCAACGACATCGTGCCGCCGAGCGAGCAATACTGCTTGGGAACCCGGCGCCCTGCTTCATCCAGCGTCAGCGCGCCGAGGCGCGCTCCATCACCGGCCGCCAACACCACGGCCCATGTGCCGGTAGTGCGCAGTGGGCCGGAATTAGGGGCCCGCGCCCGGAGGGCGGGGCACGGCGCGATGGTCATGATTCCATGACCTTCTGGAGCGTGTCGAAGAAGCGGTCGAGGCCGAAGGGCCTGCGCAATACGGTGACGGCCTCCCCAGGCTCGAAAGAGTCGGGCTCTGGCTCCAGGGCG
>WBZN01000361.1_pt2 | contig 12626 bp, 16 predicted proteins | sample 5204281 | NCBI WGS metagenome assembly WBZN01 (sample SAMN12344347, study PRJNA552823) | activated sludge metagenome | biome: Activated sludge suspended growth; feature: Nitrification reactor; material: Wastewater; isolation source: activated sludge from nitrification reactor of wastewater... | reverse complement strand
AGCTTCGGCGATCACTTCCACTACCGCTGGAACCCCGAGGTGTTCGCGGGGCACGGCTATGCGACGGTGTTCATCGACTTCCACGGCTCGACCGGCTACGGCCAGGGGTTCACCGACGCGATCAGCGGCGACTGGGGCGGCACGCCGTACGACGATCTGATGCTCGGCCTCGACGCCGCGCTCGCGAAGTACAGCTGGCTCGACAAGACCCGGATGGCGGCGCTCGGCGCTTCGTTCGGCGGCTACATGATCAACTGGGTCAACGGCAAGACCGATCGGTTCAAGGCGCTGGTCTGTCACGACGGGAACCTCGACGAGCGGATGGCCTACTACGACACCGAGGAGCTGTGGTTCCCCGAGTGGGATCACGGCGGCGTCCCGTGGGACAAGCCCGAGGGCTATCTCAAGCACAACCCGATCGATCTGGTGAAGAACTGGAAGACCCCGACGCTCGTGATCCACGGCGGCCTCGACTACCGCGTGGTCGACACGCAGGGCATGAGCACGTTCACCGCGCTCCAGCGCAAGGGTGTCCCGAGCCGGTTCATCCATTTTCCGGACGAGAACCACTGGGTCCTCAAGCCGCAGAACACCAAGCTGTGGCACGACGAGGTCCTCGCCTGGCTCGACAAGTGGGCGAACAAGAAGTGATGGCGCGCCGCGACCTCACTCCCGGATGATCGGCGCCACCCCGAACGGCAGCGGGACCTCGCGCTCGTTCCGCTCCTTCCGGTCCTCGCGTCGCTCCTCCGCGGGCTTGCGCCCTCGGGGCTCCGGGAGCTCTGCGAGGTCGACGGGCGCGGGGCCGTTGAGCACGCGTCCGTAGCGATCGAACCGCGAGCCGTGACATGGACAATCCCAGGTCTTCTCAGCCTGGTTCCATTGCACGACCCCGTGCAGGTGCGGGCAGGTCGCCGACCGCTCGTGCGCCGTGCCGCTCGCGTCCCGATAGCACGCCACGAGCTGCAGGCCGCGCCGGACGATCGCTCCCGCTCCGGCCGGGACGTCGTGGACCGACGACACGTCGCCGGGCAACAGCCAGTCGGCGTACGGCACCGAGGACCGCGCGGCCTCCTTGAGGAGCGTGCCGACCGCACGCAACCTGCTGCGCCGCGGATCGTAGATGCTCGCCCAGCGGTGGTGCCGGCCGCGCATGAGCTCCGGTAACAACAGGCCCGCGATCGTGCCGTGGGTGAGCCCATTGCCCGAGTCCCCGGTGCATAGGTAGACGTGTTCGAGGTCGGGGCTCTTGCCGATGTTCGCGAGGCCATCCGCGGGCTCGATGATCTGACCTGACCAGTGCGCCACGAGCTTCTCGACCGTGGGGATCCGGGCGCGGGTCCAGCGTTCGAGCTCGGCCCATTGCTGGGCTGGATGACCGTGACCGGTGCGGTGATCGTTGCCCCCGACGATCAAGAGGTCGCGCCCGAGCTCGTCGTGGGTCAGGCGCAAGTAGTGATACGGATCCGCGGTATCCCAGTAGAGCGCGTACGGGATCGAGCCGGTCGGGATCCTGAACGCGACGACGTACGTGCGGTACGCGGCCTGGCGGAGGGGGAGCTTGAGCGGACTGGTGAACGCGCCGTTGGTCGCATCGACCGCGACCCGGGCCACGATGCTGCGGCCACCATCGAGGTGGAGCTGCAGCGGCTGTCCCGGATCGATCCGGTGGACGTGCATGCCGGTATGGATGTTCCCGCCGAGGTCGACGACGGCCTGGGCGAGGCCGCGCAGATACTTGATCGGGTGGAACTGCGCCTGGGAGGCGAACCTCAGCGCCACGCCGGTCTCGAACGGCAGCGGCGCCCGGTCGACCAGCTCGCAATCCATGCCCGCTCGTTGCGCCGCGGCGAGCTCCCGCTCGAGCTCGCGCCCTCGGTCGTGACGATCTCCGGGGGGCGAGATCAAGTAGCCATCGACGCGCTTGAGCTCGCACGCGATGCCGCGCTCCTGGGCCACCGCCTCGATGTAATCGATCGCGGTCTGGTGGCTCTCGGCGACCAGGGAGGCACCTCGCGGGCCGAACCGGTGCTCGAGGTTGTAGAACCGATCATCGACCGCCGAGGCGAGGTGCGCCGTGGTGCGACCGGTCTCACCGCCGCCGATCGGGCCGTCATCGATCACGGTGACCCGGGTGCCGCGCCGCACGAGCTCGAAGGCGGTCGTCAGCCCGGCGATGCCCGCACCGATGATACAGACGTCCGTCTCGGGCTCGAGATGATGGGCATCGAACTGAGGGACGTCGGCGTCGATCCAGACTGACGTCGAGATCCCACCATCGGTGGGCAAGGTACGCATGGGGTCCTCCACGACCACCGCGCTTCAAGCGATGTGCCACGCAGCGCGCACGTGCGCGAACGTCACACACACACCCGCGAGATCCATTACCTGCGCGGGGTCATGTGGGCACATCGTTTGCGAGAAACCCCGGCATGCCTCGTCTCGGTGTTGTTCTGGCGGTCGCCGCGGTCTCGTGTGGCCACGACGCACCGTCGACCCGCCCGGATGCCGGTCCGCAGGAGGATGGCGGGGAGATCGCGGACGCCTCCGATGGACCCGCACCCGACGCCAGCGTTGGCCCCGATCTCACGGCCCCGACGCTGGTCGCGGTGACCCCGGCGGCTGGCCCCGAGGTCTGGCTCCACGAGCCGATCCGGTTCCTGCTCGACGAGGAGATCGTGATCTCGGGCGCGTCGGTCGCGGCGACCATCGACAACACACCGGTGACCGCCGCGCTGGCGCTCGACCCCGACGGCAAGACGATCGTCGTGACGATCGATCCGGCCGCGCGCGGCGTCGGCACGCTCGAGGTCACGGTCTCGGGCGGCATCGCGGACCTCGCGGGCAATGCGCTCGCAGCTCCGCTCGTGGTCCAGCGCTCGCTCTCGCCGTGGAGCCGGCCGAGCGTCGATCGAGGCGTGGCGACCGCGGCGCCCGCGCTCGCCGTCGGGCGCCGCGGTGAAGTGGTGGCGGCGTGGACCATCGGTCCCGTGGGGGCGAGGCGCGTCGTGGTCAGCGATCACGAACACGGCGCGTGGAGGTCACTGGGCGCCGCCCTCGGTTCGGCCGAGACGAGCTCGCCGGCGGTGGTGATCGATACCGATGGCCGCCCCGTGGTCGCGTGGATCGAGGCGGGTCAGGCTGTCGTCCGGCGCTGGAGCGGCGCGGCATGGGACCTGCTGCCATCGCCGGGCGCGGGCAGCGCGGTCGCGCTCTCGGCTCCGCCCGACGGAGGGGCGGCCACCATCGCGGTGTTCGGCTCGACCGCCCGGGTCCGCGTGCTCGCGAGCGATGACACCTGGCAGCCGCTCGGCTCGGACGTCGCGATCACGGGTGCGCTCGTCGGGGAGCCGGCCCTCGCGGTCGGCGCGCCGGGCACCGCCGCGATCGGCTGGATCGACACGGCCGCCAACGTCACCCGGGTTCGCGTCGATCGCTATGCCGGCAACTGGACCGCGATCGCGCCGATCACGCTCGACGCGCCGCCGACCGGCTTCGATCACATGAGCCTGGCCGCGCGCGACCAGACGATCGCGGTGGCGTGGGATCAATGGGCCGGCTCGTACGGCGTGCTCGCGGCGAAGGTGACCGGCACCGCGACCGCCTGGACCCAGCTCGGGCACATCCTCGACGTCGACGCCGGCGGCGACGCGACCGCACCGGCGATCGCGCTCGACGCGAGCGGCGCGCCGATCGTCGCGTGGAACGAGAACATCGAAGGCACCGATCGGGGCGTGATCGCGAGGTGGAGTGGGACGGCGTGGACGATCGTCGGCGGGCCGACCTGGCTGGCGAGCTCGACCGCGCCGACTCGACCGCGCCTCGTGCTGCACGCAGGGCAGGCGCCGGTGATCGGGTGGAGCGCGGGCAGCTCGATCGGCGTCGCGCGGTTCAATGGCCCGCGGGTCGCCGGGGTCGGGATGGCCGCGCGGGCATCGATCGCGGGGTGTGGGTTGGTGGCGGCGAATCCTCCCGCGAGGCTGTCGCAGACCGGTTGCTTCACGGTGCCCGTGGCGTTCAAGCCCACGCCGCATCCCGGCCTCGTGCCGTACGACATCGTCGTCGAGCTGTGGACCGACGGCGCCAAGAAGCGCCGGTGGATCGGCCTGCCCGACGGGATGTCGATGACCACGTCGTCGACCGGCGCGTGGACCGCTCCGGCCGGCACGATCGTGGTCAAGGAGTTCGCGCTCGAGACCACGCCGGGCAGCGCCGCGACCCGCGAGGCGATCGAGACCCGGTTCCTCGTTCGCACCGCCGCCGGCTGGCAGGGCTTCACGTATCGATGGCGTCCCGACGGCAGCGACGCCGATCTGCAGCCCGACGGGCAGGTCACCTATGACTGGCCGATGGCCAACGGCGCCACGCATCGCCACTACTACCCGAGCCGGAGCCAGTGCGTGTCGTGCCACGAAGCCTCGTACGGGCCGCTCCTCGGCCTGCGGCCACAGCAGCTGACGCGGTGGTTCGATTACCGCGGGGTGATCGCCGATCAGCTGCCGACCCTGGTCCACCTCGCGGTCGGGCCCGCGGCGACCGTCACGCCGTTTCCTTCACCGCACGATCCGACGCAGACGATCGAGCAGCGGACGCGCGGCTACATGGCCGCGAACTGCGCGCACTGCCACAACCTCGAGCACATCGCGATCAAGGACCTTCGGTTCACCACACCGCTCGCGCAGACCCGGCTGTGCGAGGCGATCGTGCCGGGCTCGCCTTCGCAGTCGCTCGTGTGGCAGCTGGTGAATCAGCGCCCGGGGATGCCGGCGCTCGGCACGCTCGCGGTCGATCCGCTGCCCGTGTCGCTGCTCGGGACCTGGATCACCGGCATGACGAGCTGCCCATAGCGTCCGGAACCGCTCGCGCTCACAGGTAGAACCGCAGGCCGGCGCCGCCCTGTAGATCGAACAAGGTCCCACCATCGTATGGGCGCAGGATGCCGACGAACAGGGCGATCTCGCCGTAGATCTCGAGCGGTGTGCTGCGAAATCGAAGGCCGATCTCCAACGGTGCGCGTGCGCCGAAGCCGAGATCTCCGCGATCGCCGTACACCGCGCCGCCGATCCCGAGGCGGATCGGCACGACCACCGAGCTGCCTTGCCCGATCCACGGCGTGAGCAAGTAGGTGAGGTGGCCGTAGCCAAAGCCGCGATCGCGAAACGTCGGAACGCCGAGCACGATGTCGAGCGCGGACCGGTGATCGAGCCCGAGCTTGAGATCGAAGCCGGTCGGATCCCCCAGGAAAAAACCGATGCCGACATCCGCGCGCGCGGCCCTGGGAGCAGCGAGCAGCAGAAGCGCGAGTACGAGCTTTTTCATCCACGTATCCTAGACCCATCCCAGGACACCGGGGCGGTTCGCGGCGTTGCCCAGGTACGCGGATCACGCCACGGTGAGGACACGGAGGTACATCATGGGACATCGCCTCGATCGCGGTGATGTGATCGACATGCTCGAGGAGTCCCGGCTCCGGCGCACCCCGGTGCTCGTCAGGCTCCGGGATGGTCGGCAGTTCGAGGACCGCGTGACCGATATCGGGAAGTGGGACGGCGAGGACCACGTCGCGTTCGCCACGCACGAGCTCATCCCGCTGCGCAGGATCTCGAGGACCCGGCGTGCATGGCCGCCCGTGTATACCTACGCGGGGAAGCGCTGACGCGGGAGGGATCCGAGCTCGTGACGCCACGTGGAGGCGACCACCGGGCAGGTTGGCCCGCCAAGGACGATCCGGGACGCCGCCCCGAGCCGTCCTGCCACCGCACACGGGTGCCAGATCGCACGGTGGTCTTCGAAGGAGAGCTCGCCACAGTCGTTCCCACCGGGGGGAACGAGCGCGTCCGCTCACCTCGCGAGCTGGCACGCGCGATGCTCGAGCTCCAGTCATGGACATTCTAACCTGGCTGATCGTCGGTCTCGTTGCCGGTGTGCTCGCCTCGCTCGTCGTCGGTGGCACAGGTTATGGGATCATTGGTGACATCGTCGTCGGCATCGTCGGCGCGTTCGTCGGTGGTTACGTGTTCCGCGCCGCGGGCTGGCACACCCCGTTCAGCGGCCTCGCGGGAGTCATCTTCGTGGCGTTCATCGGAGCGGCGGTGCTTCTGGTGCTCATCCACCTGATTCGAGGCGGCACGACACGCCGCCGCCCCCTGGTCTGATCGCGCCCCCTCTCACCATCGCGCGTGACCGCGGCGCGGCCACGCGGGAGGGACGAACGTGACGATCGGGACGGCTCGCACGCGGCAGCGTAAACTGCAACCGTCGCCACGCGAGTCGGGATATAGATGCCTCGATGAGGCTGCTACTATTTCTGGTCCTGGGTGGGTCCTGCGCGTCTGCCAAGGAGGACTCGGCGCCGCTGACGCCTGCGCGTGAGCTCGCCGTGGGCGGGGCGCGGATCCGCGGTGGCGGAGTTCGCATGGACGTCGAGGTCGGGCGCTCGCAGCCGAAGCATCCGATCAAGGCGGGGACGGTCGTCGCCAGGCCCAACGCGGTCGTGACGCGATGAGCGGAGGCCGCACGCTCGTACTCGCGGCGCTCGCCGCGGTCATCGCGTCCGCGCCTGCGACCGCCGCCGTGCCGACGACGGTCGGCTTCACCGCGCGGCTGGTCGATGACAAGACCGACAAGGCGCTGACCGGCAGCCATCACATCTCGTTCGAGCTGTTCGACGCCGAGACCGGCGGCCGCTCGATGTGGCAAGAGGGACGCGACGTCACCGTCGACGATGGCCTGCTGTTCACCGACCTCGGCCAGACCAGGCCGCTCGATCCGGCCGTGTTCGACGGCCGCAAGCTGTGGCTCGCGGTCACGCTCGACGACGCGACGATGGAGCCGCGCATCGCGATCGAGAGCGTGCCGTACGCGATCCACGCGGGCGACGCCGACACGCTCGGCGGCATGGCGGCCGAGGACGTGCAGGCGCGGGTGACCGGCAGTTGCGGCGCCGGCAACTTCATCATCGCGGTCAACGCGGACGGCACCGTCGCGTGTGCGCCCGATCTGTCGGGCAGCGGCGACATCACGTCGGTGACCACGGGCTCGGGCCTGATGGGTGGCGCCGCGGCGGGGGACGTCAACATCTCGCTGACGAACACCTGCGCGCCGACCGAGCTGCTCAAGTGGAACGGCACGGCGTGGAGCTGCGCGGCCGACGCGAACTCCGGCGGTGATGTCACCGGCGTCACGATCGGCCCGGCGGGCGGCCTGATCGGTGGCGGGACCAGCGGCGACATCACGCTCGCGCTGCTGAACACCTGCGGCTTCGGTCAGGTGCTCAAGTGGAACGGTGCGACCTGGATCTGCGGCAACGATCTCGACACCGACACCAACTCCGGCGGCGACATCACGGGCGTGCAGGTCAGCACCGCGAGCGGGCTCGTCGGCGGCGGCAGCGTCGGCGACGTCGCGCTGTCCCTGCTGACGAGCTGCGGCATCGGTCAGCTGCTCAAGTGGAACGGCTCGGCGTGGGGCTGCGCGAACGACGTCGATACCGACACCAACTCCGGCGGGGACATCACCGACGTGGTCGCGGGCAATGGCCTGACCGGCGGGGGCGCCAACGGCGCGGTGACCGTCGATGTCGTCGGTGGCACCGGGATCTCGGTCGGGGCGAACAGCGTCGCGCTCGACACCGCGTTCACGGATGGACGTTACGTCGATGTCGCCGGTGACACGATGGGCGGCGCGCTCAACATGAACGATCAGCGCGTCAACAACCGCGCCTGCCCGGCCGGGCACGTGCGTGCAGGTGCCAATTCCGGGCTGTGCTTCGAGTTCTCCGACGTCGGCGGGTTGACGTTCTCGGGGTGCGCGAACAAGTGCCGGGCGGCGGGGACCCACCTGTGCTCGTCGGCGGAGATGCGCGCCGTGATCCTGTCGGGCGTGCCCGTCGGGAACGGCGGCGTGATCGGCGACTGGGTGGACGATCAGGACGCGGTCAACAGCGCGTTCTTCATCAACAGCAACACCGACACCGAGGCGATGGCCGTTCGCCCCACGACCACGGTCTCGTTCTGTCGCTGCTGCTCGAACGTGGAGTGATGCGCGCCCGGGGGATCGTCATCGGCCTCGGCGCGCTCGGCCTCGCCGGCTTCGGGGTCTGGCTAGGACGGGTGTCGTCGACGCCCGCCGATGCCCGCGGGGCGCCGGTGCACGCGCTCGCGGATCCGGAGCCCCGGCCGACCCCGACCGAGGTGCGTCCTCCGCGGGCCGCCATGGCGCCGGCGCTTCCCGCGCGTTCGAAGCCGATGCCCGGCCTCGCTGCCGATCTGGTCGCCGCCGATCCGAAGATCCGGCGTGCGGCGGTGCGTGACGTCGCGCGCGCGGGCGACGCGGATCCGGCCGCGCTGCTCGTTGCATCGCGAGATCCGGATCTCGAGGTCGGCGCGATCGCCACCGAGGCCCTCGGGCGGCTCTACGCCGGCGGCCAGATCTCGCTCCAGGACATGGTCGTGCGCGCGACCGATCACCGGCTCTCCGAGCGCGTCCGTGCCAGCGCGCTCGACGGGCTCGGGGGCGTCGCGAACCCCGACGCCGCGGGCGTCCTCGTGGAGCTGCTCGCGCATGGCGATGTCGTCGAGCGTCGATCCGCCGCGATCCTGCTCGGGCATCAGGATCCGGAGCTCGGGGTGCCGGCGCTGATCGGCGCGCTCGGTGACGCCGATGACTACGTGCGCTCCAACGGGATCGAGGTGCTGCGCGCGCTGTCGCGTGGCCGTGATTTCGGCAGCGATGCGTCCGCCTGGCGGGCGTGGTGGCAGTCGCGACCGCGCTAGATGCTGATGTGAATCGACATCAGGCAGATTCCTCGAGCGTCCGGCGGATCTAGATCCCCTTTCGACTAGGATGACCCGCGTATGGGCTACCTCGACGAGAAAAGGTTTGCACAGGCGATCGCTGGCTGTTCGAAGTGCGACGCCAAGGCCTTCGAGGTCCAGAGCTACATCGACCGTCAACTCTCGGTGATGCTCGCCCAGCCCAACCAGGATGGACGGTGGACGCACGACGGTGAGCAGTTCATCGATGGGACGTTTCGGATCAAGTGCATCGCCTGCAGCACCGAGGCGTACTCGGCCGAGGATTGCCCGCGCTGCCATCACGCCGGTGGGCTCGCGAGCGCGCTCGGCAGCGCCGCGCGGCTGACGGTGCCAAAGCGGTGCCCGTCGTGCAAAGGCACCGAGCTCACCGTGACGGCGTTCGTGCCCGCGCGCGTGCGCACCGGCGAGGGTCGCCCCGGTGCGCCCACGGCGATCGCGCAGTTCGGCGATCCGGGCTTTCACATCGCCGGGATCCTGTGCGAGGGCTGCGACTGGGTCGCCGCGGCCGACGGCTGTCCGCTGTGTGGCGGCCCGGGTCCGCTCCGCGAGCGTCCGTGACGATCCGGCGATCGATCGCGATGCGCGGCGCTATCCGACGAACGTGATCTCCCACTCCCGGACGTCGCCGTCGACGGTGACATCGATGACCTCTCCGGTGCGGCGGCCGATCACCGCGCGACCGATCGGCGACATCGGCGTGACCACCGACAGGTGACCATCACCGCCCGGTCCGGTCAGGCTCATGCCGGCACCGACCGGCGCGAGGAAGAAGGTCCGTCCTTCGCCGCTGTCGGCGTCCTCGATCTCGACGATCGCGCCGACCGAGATCGGCGCACGCGCGGGGAGCGGCGCCGGCCGGAAGGTCGTCAACTGATCGACCTCGGCGAGCGCCTGCTTCGCGCGCTGCTGGGAGGCCCGGCCGAGCCCGGCTAGCTGATGCGCGGCGCGTGCGTCCTCGCGCTTCTCATCAGGGGTCGCTCCCTCGCGCGCTTCGGCCGCGGCGGCATCACGCGCGGACAGCGCCGCCCGCGCCGAGACCTCGAGCTGGTGGACGAGCTGGTCGACGAGCTGCTTCTTGTCCATCGGCATAGGTTCGCCTTGGCTCCACGGGCGAGCAAATTCTTGGATCGTCCCGGTGTGGCCACTCGCGAAGCCACCGCGGTACGTTTATGCTCATGCTCACCGGACGGACCGATCTCGAGCGCCGTGGTCCCTTCATGGAGCGCCGGTCGGGCGACCTCCGTGGCCGCTGAACCGCGTATCCTCGATGCCGAGCTGGCGCACTTGTACGCGCTCGCGATGGTCGCGGTCGCACGCGCCGATGATCAGATCGGCATCGAGGCCGGGTTGCGGCTCCAGCAGCGGATCGACGCACGCGCGGGACACCCGGTCTCCCTCGAGGACGTGCTGCTGGCCGAGCCGATCGATCCGGGCCAGCTCGTCGCGCAGATGCACGCGTCCGCGAGCCCGTTCCGGAGCGGCGGGGTACACGCCGGTGAGCTCGCGGCGATGATCGTCGGCGATGCGATCTCCGTGGCGCTCGCGAAGGGCTACGTCTCGGAGGCCGAGGGCCACCAGATCGTGCGGTTCGCGACGGCGCTCGGGTGCACGATCGACGAGGTGCGCGGGATGAGCGAGCACCTCGCGCCGTGGCTCGTCGGGCTGGGCTGACCCGCCGCGCGGGCTCCGGACCGTACGACCGGCGAGCTGCCGTGCTCCAGCGCTGGCGACTATACTGCGCCTCGTGATCACGGTTCTCGACATCACGCACCTCGCCGCGCTGTGCGATCACATGCGCAGACACGGTGCGGAGTCGGGCCGCGATGGCGATGTGATCTTCCGGGTGCGCTCGGCCGAGGAGCCACTCGACGAGGAGCTCACGGTCGCGCACCATCGCGCCGGCTGGAGCAGGTCGCTCGACGAGCCGCTGTGGTTACGCACCTGGGGCCTCGTCGAGGACGGCGTGATCCGCGGTCACCTCGACCTGCATGGCGGCCGGGTGCCGGCGGAGATCCATCGCGCGACGCTCGGGATGGGGATCGAGCGCGGCGCGCGCGGCCAGGCACACGGCCGTGCCCTCCTCGAGATCGCGATCCAGTGGGCGCGCCGCGCCGAGCTCGTCTGGCTCGAGCTCGGTGTGTTCGCGCACAACGCCCGCGCACGCAGGCTCTATGCGTCGGTCGGGTTCGTCGAGGTCGGCCTGGTGCGCGATCGGTTCCGCGTCGATGGCGTGGTGATCGACGACCTCGTGATGGTGCTGGATCTCCACGCCTGATGATCGCCCGAGCCCGTCACGTCGCGTGCTTGCCGACGAGCACGATGTACGCCTCCATCGCGGCGTCCTTCGTCATGCCCTTGCGCTGGGCCCACGCGTCGTACTTCGCGCGGGCCCGGACGTCGAGCATGCCGGGCCGGCCGCCGGTCACGTCACCGAACGCGGCCTGCTTGTACAGCGCGTAGAGCTCGAGCATCACGCCGCTCGCGACGGTGACCGGCTTGATGCGGGCCTGGGCATCGGCGAAGCGTCGAGCGAGGTCGGACATCGGCCGAAGTTACCGCGGCGCGCAGACCGATGCCTGCGCGGGAGCGCTGTCACTCGCGCCGATGTAGCGCGGCTCGTCACGCCGGGCGGTCCCCGGGAGCAACGAGCACAGGTTGTTCTGTGCGGCGGCCTTCGAGACACAGATCCCGGCGGTGGCGCTCGCGGGGTCGGCGATGCAGAACGTGCCCGCGCGGTCGGCGAGGTCAGGACACGAGCCGGCGCACGTCGTGGTGCAGAACCCCGCCGGATGGCAGCGCCCCGCCTGGCCCGCGGCGGTGAACGCGCACTCCGCGTCCGTCGCGCACTTGTCCCCGATGAACCGGGTCGGTGGCGGGGTCACGCCATCGAGCTTCGGGAACACCGCATGGTCGTCGAGACGCACGAACGTGAACCCCGCGGCTTCGAGCGCCGTGAGGATCGCGTCGAGGTGGTCGGCGGTGGACGGATGAATATCGTGGAACAGGATGATGCCGCCGTTGTTCGCCTGTGCCTGCGACAGCACGTACCGCTTCATGTCGCTGCGCATGTCATCGGGGACGTACTTGAACGTCGACTTCTTGCACACCCCGTTACCGGCGGCGAAGCACCAGTCGGCGCTGTCGATGTGCCACCCCGTGACGATGTAGCCGCGCGAGCGGACCGCCTGCATCGCGCTGCACGTGGCGCTGCCGAACGGAAACCGGAAGTACCTCGGCGTCTCGCCGGCGGCGCGGATCAGCGCGTCGGTGCGATCGATCTCGGAGGCGACCTTGGTCGCGCTCTGCTGGGCGAGGTTGATGTGGTTCTGGCTGTGATTGCCGAGGATGTAGTCCGGGTCGGCGGCGATCTGCGCGGCGATGTTCCGCGCCGCCTGCGTGGCGTAGCGCATGCCGTTGTTGAAGAACGTGGCAGGCGCGTGGTGCGCCTTGAGCACCGCGATCACCCGTGGCGTGGTCGCCGGGTTCGGACCATCGTCGAAGGTGAGGGCGATGCGCTTGTTGAACCCACCGTGATCGGGGACCCTCACGCCCGAACAGTCGGTGCCATCGGCCTTGGGCTCGACGAGGCCGTCGTCGTAGGCCGCTTCCATGAGGCCGCTGTCGTCGGTGCAGGTCTCCTCGCTGTCACAGGTGTCGTCGACGCAGGAGATCCCCGACAAGATCGAGCTGACGGCGACGAGGAGGAGCGGTGTAGCGCGCATGGAGCGCCAGCAAAGCAAGCCGCGCGCCAGTGAACATGCCTGTTGTTCAAGCTAGTTATGTCCGGACACTCGAGCGGCTATGGCGAGC
>WBZN01001765.1_pt1 | contig 12628 bp, 7 predicted proteins | sample 5204281 | NCBI WGS metagenome assembly WBZN01 (sample SAMN12344347, study PRJNA552823) | activated sludge metagenome | biome: Activated sludge suspended growth; feature: Nitrification reactor; material: Wastewater; isolation source: activated sludge from nitrification reactor of wastewater treatment... | reverse complement strand
AACTGCTGGTGAAGGATGCCATTCGCCATACCATCAGTGAAGACATGGAAGTCCTGGAAGTGGACTCGGCCAAAGAGGTGATCATTGTGCCGATGAAGCAGATTAAGTACATCGCCTGCGATGCGACTGTGTTCGCTCAAAAATCAAAGGCTTAGAGATTTTCTGGTGCGTTGGTCACGGTTTTGGTCACGGTTCCAAAACCGATTTTTAGCGTATCCAGCTTATCGACGGCTTGTCGATTCCCGCCTGGGATCAGATGTCCATAGGTGTAATGACTTGTCAAGCAGCGGCCCCCGAATGTGTGCATGGCGTGTTCGGTGATGATGGGTTCCGTGGCGACAGAAACGTCGCCAATTTCTCCGCAGGCGTGAGGCCTTGCAGCGCCATCGAGAACCGGTCGTGGTTGTAGCGATGCTCCCAGGCACGCAGCGCCTGGACTGCGGACGTGAAGCCGTCGAACGTGGAGCGACTCCAAAATTCTTCCTCGTCGATGCGATGACTCCGTTCCACTTTGCCGTTCTGTTCGGGCCGGCGCGGTTTGATGTGCCGCAGACGGGTACCGGCCTCTTGCACGGCCAGAGCAAAGGCCAGGGGAATTCCGTCCCATTGTCGACCTGAACCTTGCGAATGGGAAAGGAGAGGGTGTGTCGCACGGTGGCCAGGAAGTCGAGACTGGTGCCGTGATACTTACGCGGATAGAGGCGTAAGACGCGATAGCGCGTGCAGTCATCCAGGGCCGTGTATTGAAAACATTTCTGGCCGGCGATGTTCACCTCCTTCACATCGATCTGCACGCACTCGCCAGGGTGCGCTTTGCTGAACAGGATCGGCTGCCGGGGGCGTCGCGGGCCCGTGCGCCGGATGGGAGGATAGCCAAGGTCCCGACAGATCCGACGGATCGTCGCGGCTGCGACGCGAATGCGATGTACCCGGTCTAGCCAGAACCAGGTCCGCATCGCGCCACAGTGCAGATCGCGGCGGGCCTGTTCGATCAGCCGCACCGCCTCCTCGGAGATACGTCGGCGTCGTGTGCGCGGATGACGCGGGACTAAGCCCGCCGGCCCACTGGCCACCCAGCGGCGGTGCCAGGTCCGGACGGTCTTGCGATCCAATCCGAAGCGCCGAGCGGCGCCTTTGAACCCATACTCGTCGGCATAGCGCAAGATCGCCAGCCGACTATTAATGAGGTGATGGTGTCGTGGAGCGATGTGCAAAGTTCGCAATTCCTTCGTCGTGATCAATCGCATGAGATCCCCCCTGGTGATGGCCTGTGACTGTAGTCCATGCAGGGGGCCCACTCTCAACAAGATATTTCAGCTGCTCACACTCTGGCGACAGATCTCACAGGAGCTGAAGCAGTTTGACCGGGAGATTGAGCGGGTGGCGAAGGCCTCCGCGGTGTGCCAGCGACTGATGACAGTCCCAGGAGTCGGCCCGATCACGGCGGTGGCCTATGCCACGACGATCGACCATCCTGCTCGTTTCAAGCATTCCACTGATGTTGGGGCCTATCTTGGCCTCACGCCTCGCCGCTATCAATCTGGGGAGGTAGACCGTCCAGGCCCCATTTCGAAATGTGGCGATCGACTCGTACGCAGTTTACTCTTTGAAGCCGCCGCCGTGCTCCTGGCTCGGATCAAACAGCCCTCCGCTCTCAAAACGTGGGGGGGCGCCTCGTGCAGCGGATCGGGTTACAGAAAGCTCGCGTGGCGGTCGCCCGGAAACTGGCGGTGTTGTTACATCATCTCTGGGTCACCGAGACACGGTTCTGTTCAACTCCCGGCGGAGTGTGATGCGCAGCCACGATTGACGATGGAGTGTGTTGCAGGCATGGCTCCTGGCCGACGCCTGAATCATCCCGAGACTCGCTTTACGGCATGACCGTGTGAATCACATCGGGAGATTCACGCGTTCTCTGGCAGCATGGTGAGGCGCCGAGCCGACCTCGAAGACGACAACGAGCCGGGAGTGTGCCGCGCCACGGCAACAGAGTTGACAGGCGATTAGACGATAAGCGGATTGAACGGCTCTATGCCCAAGCCCGGTTGCAGGTGCGGCGCCGCACACGTAAGAAGGTGCCGCTGGGCGAACGTCAGCCGCTGGTGAGGCCTGAGACCGCGAACAAAGTCTGGTCCATGGATTTCGTATTTGACCGTAGTGCGGAAGGCCGGGCCATCAAATGTTTGACGATCGTGGACGATGCCACGTCATCCACTTTAGACGAATCCTAAAAGGATGGCCAACAATCGCAGCTAAGGGAATTCCCCTTTGACGATTCAAGCTCTACGGAATGCGCCGCAGTCTCCGGAGATGTGAGCGTTGCCTATTTTCATTTACGCTTGTCCTGCCAGAAGAAAATGACACTCACCAACCGGCGGGCGACTCAAGCACTATTCGATTTATACCATATCCTTAATAGGAAAACTTACACGTGCCTTTCAGGGAGAAGAAGCTCCTGCGGTAAATATCGGCAGCGTCGCAACGGGGGCGAGCCACCCCGGTGGGCCAGAAACAACAATCCGTCCATTTACAGTTCCGTCACTGTCCCCTCGGCCGCCGTCCTGAATGGTAAGCCGCATCAGACCGCTGGGTTCAAATTGCACACCAGTCGTACCATCCCAAGCGAGATTCTCCCAAGATGTGCCATCAAGGGACAGCTTGTAATACGTGTTTGCCGGTTTTGGAAGCTGGACCTCGATTGTCGTGGTTGCACCAGTCGCGAGGCCTTCAAGCTCAAACGATAGGAGACCAACTGGGAAGGAAACCCCAGTAGGCGGTGGGAGACTGAACGACGTGCCTGAGAAATTTACGGAGAGCATCTCGATTCCGGCCTGGCCTGACAGGTTTGCTGTGCCTCCCGTGGGGATTGCTATGCCCTGCCAGATGGGTACGAGCGGAGAGGCCTCGATATCCGTCGGTCCATCACCTACACCTTCCGTTTCACCAACCCCTGCACGGAGTACGATGCAGGCCCGTCCATCGGCGCAGCGGCCCGCGGTGCGTGAGGCTACGTTCGTCCGTGTGCTCCACTCGAACGATCCTGTGAGCGTCGCGCCTGGCGCAAGCGGACCTGGATGCGAGCAGAGCTGCTGGTTAGGGAGCGACCCCTCTCCGCCGGACGGCAAGGCGCAAGTCCAGCCCGAGGCGGTCGGCCCCATGGGGCCTAAGAACTGATCGAGGACGACCTGACAGACTCCGCTGGAAGTGCAGGTATTTAGTCCCACAAGGATCGGTCCGGGATCGGACTGAGGTCCTTTGTTCGTCACTGTCACATCGAACCGAGCGTTCTGTCCTTGCGTAATGGTACGGTCGCCGTCGTCGCTGTCGATGGTTAATACGGTGCCCCCCACCACACCTGCCTCAACGGTTGGACCGTTGAGGAGCACATGGTCCAAAGAGGTCCACACCATAGAACTCAGACGAATGCATCGAGGTGCGGCAATTGGTGCGATGCAGCCCCCGAAGCGCATGCTCGGATTAATGTCGAAGCGAAGTTTTACCTGTGGCGCGCTGCTTCCGGCGGCTACCGTGCCAGCGTGCGTGCATGTGACAAGGGTGTTCTCAACCCCTCCGCCGAAGTGGCACGACCACCCATTGGCTGGGCCGACAATGTGCGCTCTTGTCACAGAGCCAGAGAACGGACGGAGGTTGAACTGTTGATCTGGCGCGTCCGCAGTGCCTTCATTGATGAGTGTGGCTGTTACATCAAGATATCCGCCTGGCTCTGCAAGTATATGTCGTGGAGAAGGGAGGAAACTGGCGTGTAGGAACACGAACGGTGCGATCGGGGTCTCAATACGGGTAGAATCACCGTTCATCCTATCCTCGACTCGGAGAGACGTACACACACTTCCAGAGGCGCACTCTCGCGAGTAGGGAGGGTTGGCGTCGTACTGCACTTCAAGCGGTGGCAGCGCTCGTCCTGCCGGCACGGTACCGACAGGAAGCGCGCACTTCTGGAGTCCTTCCGACTCGAAGCAGGACCATGACGAGCCGGGTTCAACGCTCATCGGCCCCCCAAGACCTGCACCAGGATGGATGGTCAGTTCCGGACTGACTGTGTCGGCTGGCCGCGTGAATAAGATGGTGTAGCGCGTTCTAGTTCCACTTGTGATGGTCCCATCGGAGTGTCTGACGGTGATAGCAGCATCGGCATCTACAGGCGGTTCCTGACATGCGTTGCCGACTCCATTGCCATCATCGTCTGCTTGGTCTGGATTCGGAACGGTGGGACAGTTGTCCGGCATGGCATCCAATACTCCGTCGCCATCGGTGTCTGGGACGGTGAGCTTCCAGCTCACCGTCCCATCGGTCATCGCATCAACCACGGGATAGCGAACCTGACCCGCGACGCCAGCCACAAAATAATACGCGTCTCCACGGCGCACATCGATCTCGACGTTCCCACAACATGGGAAGCCATCATCCTGCCCGCGAGTGAACTTACCGTTGACGTGGAGAACCTGGAGCGTGCGCAGTTGATCGCCGGTGTACGCGATCACTCCAGCGCGGTCGGCTGAGAACTGAAAACGCCCATCCGATGGGGCGTCGAAGCGATACCAGACTGTACCGCCTAGCTCAAGCGCAGGTACAGGTTCGGATCCCTGCACGGTCGAGCCGAATAGGCTCACTGGAATGGAGCCCGATGGCGTTGTGAGGCGGATCGCGTCGGCAAAGTCGTCGTTTGCCTCCGGGGCGCGGAGCTCCCAGTCGAGCGCGAAGTCCCCCCATGACTCAGTGAGTTGAGATTCGCCAGGCGGAGCTAGGATGGCGATCCTATACGTATGGCCAGCCTGTACCCGTCCCCGAATCCCGTTCAAGGAAACGGTCCTCCCCACGGACCTGAGAGCCGTCGGTGGGCCTTCATAGAGATCGACCCGCCCATGGAATAGACTACCACTCGTCTTCCGAACGGTCAGCATGAGAACACCGGTCGCAGGCGCGCGCCAGCGATACCAGACGGATGCTCGATCATGCCCGTAACGGCTGACGGTGGTCTCCGGGGGATTTTGGGCGATGTCGTAGGGTTCAAAGCGTTCCGCTGTGGCGCCGACGGTCGTGCCGTTTACCGTGCCATTCGGCCCGACGATGTCGACGGCCGTTGTAACGTCGTCGTTGGCCGGCTGCGCGGCGATCGGGACGGTCGTAGTAGCACTCGCCCTATCGTTGCCGAGAGTGGATTGCCCCTGGTCGGCATGCGTGAGCTGCGCGTTGAGCTGGACGGGACCAGGCCCTGTCGTCTCAAGCACGAGGGTCAGACTCTTCTGACTTGTCGTACTGAGTGCTCCTACGTTCCAGACACCGGACAGCGCATGGTAGGACCCAGCGTCGGACTCGGCCCTGATGAGCTTTGTCCTGGCGGGAATAGGAACGGAAAGCCGCACGCCCGTATAGGCGTCTCTCGTATTTATTTTATTGATCGCGACACCGAACTCGATTACGCGCCCCGATGGCACACTCATTTGGCGCGGCTTCGAGACCGTGACCGCGAGATCGGCCCCGGCTCCAGCAAGAGTGATATCACCAATGCAGACCGCATTGTTGGTAGTTACATATCCCGAAGAACCATCATCGTCGCCATCGATGCAGTAGAACGCGTTTGGGGGGATTCTTACCGAGGGCACAGGGTTACCTGGGGCGTCCGGGCCTGCATACCAGATCGCCGTATTGTTCTTCGGGTTATCATCGCGTTGGTCGGCGGCAATTGTTCTGGCAGTTGCCGCGTATGGATCGTTGAACACCCCAGAAATTACTAGCTGCCTGTTCTGGGCAACTCCCAGCGCTCCGACCGTCCATTCGGTCCCGGAATATGAGGTCCCAGCATCAGCCATCGCTTCCGAGATTGAGAAACCGGGGCTGAACGAAACGAGCACCTTGACTCCTGTGGCATCCTCCGGCCCTGCGTTCGTTACACGAATCGTGTGGGTTACCGTGTCTCCTCGGGACGGGGCCTTGAGTGGGCTCACGGACATCGTTACTTTGAGATCGGCCCCCGTGTTCAGGTGATCACAGACGTCTCCAAAGCCATCATGGTCAGCGTCGGCCTGATCAGGGTTGGGGATGCCCCGACAGTTGTCGAACGCATCAGCAATGCCATCGCCATCCGTGTCGATCATGGCGGCCTGATCGAACGGTGATGGAATATCCTCGTCACCCTGGTTTTGCGCGGCAATGTCGTCGATTGGCTGCCAGTCGCGATGGTTAAAGTCAAGTCGAGGCCACTCGGGCTCGACTCTAAGAACAGTCCGAAATATGAGATAGCAGTGATTTTCCCCCCGCTTCGATCGAAGAAACTGGTGAGCCATACCCGGGTTACCCCCACTCAGGTCCCAGTCGATCGGTACCGCGTTGGGTGGTACGGCGGTGTTAACGCAAGGGTTCGGGAAGGTCGCGCCTTTGAACCACACGTATGGAAAACGACCTACGAGGTCATTGATTTCAGCCAGCGTGAGGGCACTCGAGAGGTCTAGTCCCTTAGTCTCGTCGAGCTGTGTCTCATCAAGGTCAGGAATTTTGTAGCGTGCATAGTCGAGGGTGCGTTCGAACACCTGAGATCGAGTTTGATACACGTAGTTCATGACGCTGAAGTGGTTTGGCTTGTAGATGAGGTTGTCGACGACGCCGTGCCGAAGTCCTAGCGTGTGACCGAGCTCGTGCATGAAAGTGCCTGCCTGCAACTCGCCCCAACAGTCATCAAGTGTTATGCAGTACACCGTGTGTGCACCGGCACTGTAAGCCTGGTAGTCCTCCCACATGCCCACGCCAATAAACATGTCGCTGCCGCCATAGGTGGCAATTCCACTCCCTACGCCATCAGCCCACTTCCCTCCGAACAGGGCATAGCGAAAGACGAGAGCTTTTGCGCCAAGAATGGCATCACAGTTCCCGCTGTTCCGATCGGTAGTGGTGCCGAAATATCCAACAATAGAGGGAGGAGGTTTAGCGTGGCATGGGTTCCCACTCGCGCCACGCTTCAGGATTTGGAATTCCGACGTGGCCCCTTTGAAGGAAGTCGATGTCGCGGTTGGGAGCGCCTCGTCGACCAAGTCCGCACTCCCGGGGCTGAGATGCAGATCAATGCCGCCTGACCCTCCAATTGGAGGAGGAGCATTCTTGAATGCCTCGACTACGGCTGAAAGCCCCATAGGATGTAGGCCAGTAACTCCCTTCACGGTGCCAGACTTGGGCTTGTCGTGTGCTATGTTGTTGTCGATCCAGTCGATCTCGACAAAAACATCGCGCTGATCGCGTTTGGCATTGAAAGGAGGCAGGGGAAGCGGGAGATCGTTCGTACCATTGCCATCGGTATCGATACCAAAATCTTCCCAATCATCACACAGCGAATCACCGTCGTTGTCGGCCGTACCGTTGCCGTCCGTATCGTAGCAAAATGCGGAGAATTCGGATGTGTCTCCTTTGGCGTCGGTCACTGTTGCTGTAAATGCGGCCCTCGGATCGACGACGCCGGGAACGTCCAAGCGCCAGCGACCGTCTCGTGCGATATTGTTCTGGGAGACAGTTCCCACCCACGTGCGCCCCTCGCCAAAGCTCGACGGGTTCTCAACCGTGGGGGTGAGGGGCCATTGGAGCTCGCCGCGGATGATAACGCCGGGACGTATCACGCCATGGTCGTTCAGTCCGGAACTTTGGTCAGGACCTGGATCGAGGCGATACACATCGATCGTGAGGTCGGCCGTTGACACATCCGGAACCTGCACGAACCCACTCACCATAGTAGTAGATGTTCCAGGTTTAACTGATCGCGACACACCGATAGGAAAGTCGACGTCACTATCTTGGGGATCAACGTTGTTGGGCGTGACGCCGAACCCCGGACGGTCAATGCCGGCACCGACGTTACGGAATATGGAGTTCCCACGGATAGTTGTTGGCGTGAGCGCTGGATTTAGGTGCCCTTGTGCAACAGGATCAGGAGTTGCCAAGGCGACGCCGGAAATCTTGTTATATGCGATTACATTGCATGCAGCCGAGCACGGCGGATCTGGGACTCGTTTTTTTGCGTAACCGATTACTGTGCGAATAGCTCCCTCGGTCACGAGAACGCCAACGTCGTTTGGAACCGCTCCCGCCCTGTCCTTGCTGACCCCGATAGCATTCCCTTCGACCCTCGTATCGTGAACCCCGCTGCCACGTAACATGATTCCGTATCGCATCGAGCCGATCACATTGTCTTTGATCAAGGTCTCAGCTACCTCTTCCGCTGGGGTCATGGAGCTAACAACAATTCCGTCCGTTTTCTCCTCTCTATATAGGATGCCATCGATGACTAACTGATTACCGACTCCATTCGTTCCTACGAGGTTCCGCTCGATCCTCGCCCCCTGCACGCCAGCACCCACTTCAATGCCAACGGGAGAGACAGAAGTCTCTGTTGTGCCCATACCAACCACATGATTGTCGGCGATTACCGGTGACATCACGGATGCCGTATGTCCAGACACATTTCCCTTGATTAGGATGCCTGAGGACGGACGGAGCTCGGGAGTGCGCCCGAGTATAGTATCTCCGTCTACGCTGACGCCGATCTTATTATTGCGTATAGATACGAGATTTGAGCCGTTAACGACAAAGATTGCCACTCCGCCTTTTTTCCGTGCCGTGACGACGTTGCCGTCCACGGGATTCTCGCCTCCGATTGCGACTCTTAGAGACGCATGGACGTAGACACCGTGCTTGTCATCGCTAACTTCGAACAGATCGACCTCTGAGCCTTGCTGGTTTGTTCCAATAAAGTTTCCCGAGATAACAGTATCCGAGGCATTCCAGACGACAATGTCATCGCATGGGAAGCCGGAAATATTGAGACCGCGGATTAGCGACTGCGCTCCAAATACGACGAAAGCTCGCCCAAGTGCCACGGCATTCGGGCCCGTCTGGATAGTCCCGCATGACAAACGTGGGAGGCCAGTTCCGTCAACTCGAACCGCAGGCTCAGGAATTCTCGATCCGCCGTCTCCGGGACGAGGCTGAGCCCATCCAACAATCTCAACCGGGTTTTGGAGTGCTGGTAAATAAGATTTGAGCGTGATAGTCGTCGGAGTGCCGAAGGCAAACTCGATTCTAGCCTTGGTTGGTTCATGATTCGCAGTTTGCATTGCAGCGCGGAGCGTGCATGTTTCTGGGTTGGGTGCTTGTGACGCAAGAGTGTGCTCAACAGTGCTGCAAACTCCGTCGTCGAGATCGCCGTCCGGGAGATCCGTAGCGAGTTTCACAATGTAGGTTCGCCCGCTAGGTTGCGCAGTAGCATCAGGATGGTACAGGCCCACTATGGCGAGTGTCATAGCTATGAGCGCCATCGCAGCTCTCAGCAATCTCATAGGCATCCTCCCTGATGCGCCCCTCCACATGGAGTGCCGTCCTTTATTTTTTCGCCTCGACATGTTTTCGGCCCGAACGAATGGCAGCACCAGAGACAAACTGGTTCTCGAAGATATTGCCTTACTGTCAGGTGCGAATAATAAACAGTTAAGTCCACGACTAAGCCCGCCGTTCTGCAGGAAATCAGAATCTAATTCTTATCAACCCGAAGACGGTTGAGGAAACACTGTTGAGCAATCGGCGAAGTAGGTATTTATTGGCAAAACCCAATTACTATTGCTTTGTTTCTATGTTTTCATTTGTGCGGGCAAATATGAATAACCTCAAACACTAGCTTAAGAGGAGTGAAAGCTTTCTGGGCAGGGGAGAGATGCCCATGATTAATTAGAAATGCAAGTATTTAACTAGGCTGAACACACGGTTCGCATAGCTAGTATTACTAACCTGCCAAAAAGTCAATGGCCACCTGCATGTGTCTCGGTAGCAGCCCCCACCGAAAACAAAATGGTTCCATTTTTCATCCGTGAAATGGATGTTGGCGTCCTACGTATGGATGCATTATTCTTTTTCGCGTTCTTGATCTCTATAGGACTAGAGCGTAGAAGTGCGATGAAGAGCAGCCAACGTTCTGCGTAGAGACACATTAAACGAATTATGATGTTCTCGAAGCACGAACTTGCTTAAGTCATAATGCCAAGACTTTTAGCAGTCACCAACTCAAAGCCTGATTTTCAGGAACACCAAGACACTTACAAAGGATGTTGCGTCAACAATGCTCACGTCGGAGGTGTCTCAATGCCTGATAGAGCTGTTTCATTCATTTGCTTATTCACGGCCATGTTGCTTTCGTTCCAGTCCGGCTGCGATTCATTACCTGGTGTTTCGGAGCACTCAGAACTGAAGATAAATGATGAATTCTCTATAAAGTTCGAAGGGGATCCGATGCAGCAAAAGAGCATATTTGTATTCTTAGATGGCACAGCCAACGACCACCGCGACACAACCAATGTGTGGAGACTTTTTCAAGAGGTTAAATTACACAAGAACTTGCAAACGATAGGCCGATACATTCCTGGTGTGGGGAGCATTGAAGACCCTTTGGACGATGATCCGAAGCTTGCAGTAATAGGTGATGCTTTAGGTAAGGGTATGGAGCCTCGTATTGAGGCTGCCTATGAATTTATCGCGGAACATTACAGGGCTGGGGACAAAGTGTTTATATTTGGATTCAGCCGGGGTGCTCATCAAGCGAGGGCGATAGCGGGCATATTGGCATATGCCGGAGTTCCGGCGCCTTTAGATGGCGATAAAAGGCAACGGCACAAGATCCTGAATGGGATTATTGATTTCCTAAAAGACATAAAGGACGAGGATTTTCTTAAACAGTGGGCGGAGTGGAAGCCAAATCAGGCACCGCTGTTGAGCCAACACATCCAAGGAGAGGGAGTAACTCAGGCGAACATGCAGCCCGTGGAGGTAACCTTGCTGGGCGTGTGGGATACCGTCCCCGGTTCGTCATTTAAGAATTATGCCGCTTGTAAGGAAGAGATAGGTATTGCGAAAAGGAATATTTCCGCCGTTCCGGGCATCAGTAAGGGTCAAAGATATAAGTCAGATTCCTATCCTCCGATCCGGCACATTGTCCACGCCGTTGCCTTCGATGAAAACCGCACCAAGTTCATGCCCCTGTATCTCTGTCAAGCCATCGCCCCGCACTACACACGTCTAGAGGAGATATGGTTCCCAGGGGCCCATGCTGACGTCGGGGGAGGATATGACAACACTGAGCTACCGAATCTTTCTTTAAGTTGGATGATTGAGCGACTGGAAAATAGCTACACGCTTGCTTCCCAACCAAATCAATTTGTGGGAAACCCTAAAGGTTTGGCCCATTGGTCATATGGTGATGGGGTGGGCAGTTTGGGAAGCAAGTGCCACGGACGAAAATACGATGATCGGCAGCCACCTTTAGGATATCAATTCCATCCCAGCGTGGAAGAGAGAAAGAGTGGCGGGCTTGCACCAATCTGGATGGAAGGAAAGAGGCAAGAGATGATTTACCCTGTTAGCTGCCGTGGAGAGAAAGGGTGAGTTGGTACTAGAGGTGGCCCCGCTTGTTTGGACAGCATGTTTCCGTTCTTAAGTGGAGCCTCGCGGGTTACTGACGACGCGGCTGTCAGCCGAGTCGTCAGATTGTCATAATCCACCTGGTCGGGCGTCTGACCGTCAAGCGCCCGATGCGGCCTGGTCTGGTTGTAGAACGTCAGGTAGCGCTCTACCCCCTGTTAGGCTGCGCTGACGGTCTCGTAGGCGTGTAGATACACCTTCTCGTATTTGATGCTTTTCCAGAGTCGTTCCACGAATACGTTGTCGCGCCAACAGCCTTTCCCGTCCCTGCTGATCTGGATGCCGTGCTTTTGCAGCAAGCCCGTGAACTCCAGACTCGTGAACTGACCCCCCTTGATCGGTGTTGAAGATCTCCGGGGTGCCAGCCCGCGTGATGGCCTCCTGAACCGCCTCGATGCAGAAGTCGGTGGAGAGCTGCCACGCCAGCACCCGGCGGCTGGCCCAAGCCAGGACCGCACACAGGTACACGAAGCCCCGGCGCATCGGGATAGAGGTGATGTCCGCCGCCCACTGAAATATCTTGTTGAGAGTGGGCCCCTTGCATGGGCTACAGTCACACGCCATGACAAGGGAGGAGCCAATGCGATTGATCACGACGAAGGAACTGAAAACGTTGAGCATCGCCACACGACATCATCACCTCATCAACAGCCGGCTGGCGATTTTGCGTTAGGCCGACGAATATGGGTTCAAAGGCGCCGCCCGGCGGTTCGGCTTGGATCGCAAGACGGTGAGAACGTGGCACCGTCGTTGGGTGGCCAGTGGGCCGGCGGGGTTAGTCCCGCGTCATCCGCGCACACGCCGCCGCCGTATTTCCGAGGAGGCGGTGCGGCTGATCGAGCACGCGCGCCGCGAGCTGCACTTTGGCGCGATGCGGACCCGGTTCTGGCTGGACCGGGTGCATCGCATCCGTGTCGCGGCCGCGACGATCCGCCGGGTCTGCCGGGACCTCGGCTATCCTCCCATCCGACGGACTGGGCCGCGCACACACGGCAACCGATCCTGTTCAGCAAAGCGCACCCTGGCGAATGCGTGCAGATCGATGTGAAGGAGGTGAACGTCGCCGGCCAGAAATGTTTTCAATACACGGCCCTGGATGACTGCACGCGCTATCGCGTCTTACGCCTCTATCCGCGTAAGTATCACGGCACCAGTCTCGACT
>WBZN01001763.1_pt1 | contig 12631 bp, 10 predicted proteins | sample 5204281 | NCBI WGS metagenome assembly WBZN01 (sample SAMN12344347, study PRJNA552823) | activated sludge metagenome | biome: Activated sludge suspended growth; feature: Nitrification reactor; material: Wastewater; isolation source: activated sludge from nitrification reactor of wastewater... | reverse complement strand
CCACCACAAAGCTAACGTGGGCCTCAGAGGCATCTGGTCTACGGGAGTCTCGGCCGATGTGTCGTACCATTATGTTGGACAAGCCACCTACCCTGTAGCCCAAACGTTTACCCTCTTAGCGCCGTTCGGCGTGCCCTTCGTCAATCCTCAGGTCAGCAACTATAACCTACTCAATCTTAGAGTCGGCTATCGGTTCTGGCAGCAGACAGCCGAGGCCGGCTATCTGCGCGAGGCCGAAGTGGCGCTCTCCGTCTTCAATGCCCTGAATGACACCCATCGCGAGCATCCACTGGGCGATCTACTTGGGACACGCGTGATGGGGTGGCTGACAGTAAAGTTGTGAGAAGACCTACAGGCTTGACCGGAACGGCGCTGGAGACTCAGAAATGGATGGTCACTACAGTCACGTCGCTATAACTGCCTGGAGACAGACGCTCTGTTGAAGCAGGGATTTTTCCATAGATACTCATGGAGTGCGGGAGGTTTGTACCAACGCCATGGACAGCCGATCCAAGGGGGTAGCTGTTCGCATAACCGTGATCCCCCCATTCGATACTCAAGCTCGAATCCTGATACAGTCTATACGGTAACTTGAGGTTTTGGTCGGGGCCGGCCAGCTGGCGCGATTGCACCGCTGCATCAAAGTTGGCTCCTGCGTTGAGTGCAACATGATACTCCACCCCTTTGGCACAGGTCACACCGATAGTCCCTTTGCCGATCACGACCTGGGATGACCAGGTGCCGAACTCAATGCCGGTGGCCGAAACGGCGCACTGCGGTAGAACCGTCACATGAACCGGCAAGATCGTCGTCACACTACCGGCAAGTCCCTCGGTAACTGCCATTACCCATCCCACAACCACGCTGACAACAAGAGACAACAATAGGCGCATGGAGATGCCCTCCCTCTCTCGCTCTATCGGCTGTCTATTGGGAAGACTGAAGAGCTACAACAATACGAAATCGATCTTCGACTAACGGTCTAGGTCTGCGAGGGGATTTATAGATTCCCCCGCCCTATCTGGTGAGGGAATCTATTCTAATTTCGCGGGAGTTCCCCAACCTGGCAGGGTGGGGGTGTGAGCTGGGCGCCGTCTGTTGCTCGCCTGGTGCGATGATGGCCATCGATGAAATTCCATCGACAGGCGCATGTGGTGTACAAGACCCAGTACCATTTGGTGTGGGCGACGCGGTATCGGCGGAAAATTCTCGTGCCCGGTGTGGCAGAATATGTGAAGAAGATCCTCCGGGGGGTGCGGGAATTTCACCCGGATTGGTTTCTGGAGGAGATTGGCGTGGACCGGGACCATGTTCATCTACACATGGTGATTCCGCCGAAGTACGCGGTTTCAAGGGTGGTGGAAACCTTGAAAGGTGTGACCAGTCGGCAGCTGAAAGAGAAATTCCCGCACATGGTACGCAAAGTGTATTGGGATGGTGGCGGGGTGTGGGCACGAGGATTTTTCGCCTCCACGGTGGGCATCAACGAGGCCACGATTCGGCACTATGTCCAGCACCAAGGCGAGCAGGAGACGGGTCAAGCGCAGCTTGAATTGTGAGGAGACCCCGCCTGGAAGGGCGGGGTTCTTGATTCGTGTGGGATGTGCTTTGGGGACAATTTCTTTTAACATCACTCTCAGGACAAAAGAAATACCAGATAGGCGTTAGAAGATGACCGTCACCACTACCGTGTCAGTGAATGTGCCAGGCGAATTTCCGACGTTCTGAATCTTTCCATAGACAGTCAGAGCTTGTCCTGCTCCAGTGCCGGTTCCGACGATCCCACTGCCAAGATTATAGGTTTGGCCAAATCCCGAATCACCCCAGATCTGCGTCATAGCCGAATCCTTGTATAACTCATAAATGGACCCCCCTGGTCCTAACGCACGCGCACTCACAATACTCACACGCGTCCCCCCATCCAGGGTCACCGTGTACGGTGTTCCAGAAATGCAGTTGACGGTTATAGTCCCGGTACTGGTTGCACTGGTTCCAGCGACGACACTGCCGAAGTTGACCCCTGTCGCTTGAACACTACAACCTGCAGTGACAGTCAACGAGATTGGCAATGTCGTTGTGACAGTGGCCGCTCGACTACTTCCGACGGGAATCATGAGCATTACCAAGGCACAACACGCCACGGCTATTGGGGACATTCTATCCTTCATCTCTACCTCCTTTTGTTTTAAGAGACAGGAAACCCTTGAATTTGTTTTCTAATGAGCACTCGACGCATTCTTTTGGCACGATAGTGCCTGATTGGTACCTGATAGTGCGACAGGCGATTGATCGATATCTTGATTCGCAAATTTCACAACGACGCGCAGCTGTTTCGCCTCCAGGCATGGTTCTTTCTGAAGAGGCACGGAAAACAGGCGGTGCGCGCCCGGCAGCAAATACCAACCGGACACTTCCCGATGAAACAGTTCACGCTCCGTCCCATCGACGCCAACCACCTCGATCGTCTTCACGTACACATGACGATTCCCAGGGTTTATAACTTGAACTTCAAGATTCTCGTTGACCATTGTCGCCCGTTCAATTTCGATTGCGGGTTTCCCTTTCTTCGGGACGATGAACACCGGCACTCCGAGTCGCATGGCCATCTGTAATGTCGCTTCTCCAGGCTTTTGCACAGGCAGTTCCGTTATGTACAGACGATACGTCCGTTCATGAGCAGTCGCCGGAGGGCCTTGATACCCTAATTTAACCTGCTTCTCCCATCCAGCCTTCACGGTCACAATACCGGGAAAAATGAAGAGCGACTTCGTCGGTTCATACTGGTCCTTACCGGTCGCATCCTGAGCCCACTCCACCGCTTCGAACTGCAATGTGATATCGCTCTCACTGTCGTTGCGTAGTGTGAGTGTTTGGACTTTCTGATCATTTTCAAAATAGACTTTGATAGGGACCACCTTGAAATTCCCGGCTTCCGCACGAGATGACACCCAACCTGCCACGATGATGAGCACAACGACGAGCCAGTGTGATCGCATATTCCTCATTCCAAATCTCAAGCGTCTCCCTCAAAAGATCAGAGTTACCACCACGGTATCCGAGTGGACGCGCGGCAGCGCCGTCTGGCCGGCGGGAATTTTTCCATACACGGTCAACGTCTGTGCAGCGCCTGTTCCAACACCTGAGACAGCCGTCCCTGACTGATACGTGCCTGCGAATCCTGCATCGCCCCATTCTTGTGTCAGACCCGAGTCCTTATAAAGCGAATAGGCGAGGAGGGTCCCGGCGGTCGTTCCAGATGAATCCATGTGTCGGCTCGTCCCTAGATTGCCAGGGCCAAACGTCAGCCCTCGATCGAGCGTGATGTTGTACGCCACATCTATGCCGCATGTGACCGTGATTGATCCAGAGGAAGTTACCGCCGCACCTGAATACGAGCCAAAAGCGACACCCGTCGCACTGACCGAACAAGCCGACGCGCCAGTCGCCGTCACAGGCATGGTCGTCGTAACGGTCGATGCGAAGACTGTCGGTGCGATTCCAAGAAGAGTGAGCGTGCACCCAATGATGAATGTTGCATATCGAATCATCCTAAACCTCCTTTACCACAACTTACTGCCACAAACCGGCCATCCCTGACACCATCCTCATCCAGGTAATGGCCAGTCTCTTGGCGCAGCCGTAGCCACGAGCCTAAAAATTGACGGTGACAAGTACAGTGTCGGTATATGTTCCTCCAGGAACAACCTGATTCGCATACAGATGTCCAAAAACAGTGTGCTGCTGCGAAGCGCCCGTTCCAGTCCCTGCCTTCGGTGTTCCATTGGGCATGGTGCCTTGAAAACCTGAATCGCCCCACACCGTCTGGAGTCCATTCTGTTGATACAATTGATACTCCAAAAACACTCCGGCAGAAGCCATGCGTCGGTGGCCGGTCCCTGCGCTAAAATTATTACCGCCGTTTAACGTGATCTGGTACGGCACATTACTCGCACAGGTGATGTCAATGGTGCTGGTGGAATCCACACCGACACTGGAATAGGCTGGAAAAGCAAAGCCGGTTGCAGCGACCGTACAGGCGTCGCCCACGCTTACTGTGACAGGAAAGCTCGTCGACACGGAGCCGGCATGAACAAGTTGTTGAGGAGCGAGCGACAGTGTTGCGATGGCGAATAAAAGACCCATTGCTTTCTTCATGGATAACCTCCTTAAGATGTATTGTTGTTCCGAGTTCAGCAATCTCATTTACCAATCAATAATCACTGTGATCATGTCGTGATAGCTGCCGGCTCCGGCACGCTGTCCACCGGGCACCACGGCATATATCTGTAAGTCGCTGTTTCCGCTTGGCACTTGTTGGACGAAGGTGTTGGCAGCACCATCGCCCCAAATCCGAATGCCCATTGGATCGAGATAGAGGTTGTACCGTACGTGGTCGGAACGGTCGGCCGAGGCAAGTATCCGTGTTGCGAAGCCTCCCTGCGAATGCATCCCGGCACTGAGACGAACCACGGCTGGGCTGGGACAATTCAAACGGATGGTGCCCATTCCAGTTGTCGGTTGATTGGTGATGGCATCGTATTGTCCAAAGACCACACCGGTGGCGGTAGTTTGGCAACTCAACGCTTCTTGGCTGAGTACCAGGGACCATAAGATCAACGCGCTGGCACTCAGCTGCACATAAGGTCGGATCAGTGAATCTGTTGCCATGTTTCATGCCGTGACTTTCTGCCAGCACGTCTAAAATAGAAGTGTCACCGTGATGGTATCTGTGCCGCTGGCATTCGTCGGAGCGTTAATTGCTTGTCCTCCTCGCACCAAACCAAATACGGTCAACGTTTGGTTCGCACCAGTCCCGGTGCCGGATTGGCTGCTCCCATTCGGATACGTATTAGCCAGATCACTGTCCCCCCAAATCGTCGTTCGTGCGGTATCCTTATACAATTCATATCCCAGCTGTTCGTTGTTAGAGAATGTCATCGCTCGATTGACTACTGGACCGTTTGGACCTATGACGCCATTTTGGAGTGCTGTACCAATATTCAGGTTCACCTTATAAGGAAGGCTCGATGGGCAGGTCACGGAGATGGTTCCTGTCGCCGTAAGTGCCGGTGCGCTAGAACCGGCTGCATAGTTACCGAAATTGATTCCTGTTGCTGATAGTGAACAGTCTCCCGATATTTGCACAGAAATCGGCATGGTGGTCGTGAGCGTACCAGCTTCTGTTTGAACTGTGCATGCCAGGAACATAAAGAACATGGCCGCTGCGGTGAAAGAGAAATGGTTCTTCATTACACACCTCCAGATTTGTACAGGTTTCACGACTGCTTATTGTTCTTTCTCCGGTGATGAGACGGACAACGTACATGTGATGGTTCCCACATCAACTTGGATCTCGTCGCTCTTAGGTACTGTCAGGTTGCACAGGCCCGTTTTCCCTCGCCAGTCGACTTGCAGAGGAACACGTCCGGTTGGCAAATTTTCCAGATAAAACTGACCGTGCGTGCCGACAAAGCCGGAAATGTCCTTTTTGCCGGGAAGCTTGACGGTCAGCTCGGCATAGTCCGCTGACTTTAACTCCCCATCCACCAGCACCATCAATTTGCCGACGAAGGCCTGCAGCTTGGTGACATCAAATTCCACTAACGCCCCGCTGCGGAAGGCAGGCGCGACGTGTTGGCGAACACGGTCCACCTGGTATTCGACCGGCAACGCGTTGGGGTCGATCGAAAGATTGTTCCCCAAATACGAAATCATCTCAGGAATCACCAATTCGCCACGGCGATTGGTGGTCCCCATTGATTGGTTATTGAAGGCGACTTCGACATTCTTGAGTTCCGGTACCCGCACCAAGGCAAAGCTATCGATAATCGGCCGTGACAGATGCACGCTGTTGTCCAACAGCGACACACTGCCCGCTAGTCGCAGATCATGGCTCAGCCGGCCCTGTCGCTCCCGCACAGCTGCCCCGACCGTCCCATAGGTGCCTTGATATTGGATGAAATCGTCCGTGCTGTATTGGGTTGGCCCCCTCTCCTGATCCAGACGACTACCCTGTAGGCGATAGGCCAGTCCCGGTCCGAGCGGGGGATTTCTTTGCAGCACGGCCGTCTGTTCCATTTCTCGGTCGCGCATGCGATGCGTCAGCAAGCCGGTATGCCTCGATCCAAGGGTAAACGTCACGCCCACAAACACGTCCGTAATTGAGAGCGGTTTGAATGTCTGGGACACACTCACTTGCAGGTACAGGGGACCGAACAGCGGGCGGCTGTAGAACCCAGACACCTGTTGGGTCTTGGACTGCACGTAGGAAGTCGTCTCTGAATAGGTCGCGGTGAGCGAGCCGAACGGTGCCTTGGCACCGCCAACACTGACGAGCCACGCCAGTTTCGGCTTATCCAAGTCCGCGCCGGTCGCGAGATTGGCATAGTCGCGGGAGAGATATTGGACCGAGCCTCGTACGCTCACCACACCGCTGCTGTAGGTGTAGCTGGCGAGCGCGCCGTACCCGAACGTCGAATGGTCGCGACTCATCGCAACATTGGTGTCCAGCTGCCCATAGGATCCCAGTCGCAGACTGCTGACCGGCCCCACATTCGTCCGCTGGGCCGACATCTCGCCACGGAATCCCGCGGTGAGCCATGAAGTCCAGCCATACCGGTGCACGGCGATCGCCTGCCATTCGCGGTAGTCGTTGGATTCCAGACCAAGGTTGCCCCGTCGAAATCCAACGTTGTAGCTGTAATCGGACAACCCTTGCTTCAGTAACTGGGGCGACATGTAAAAGGGCGCATTAATTTGCGTGACACGTTGAAACGCGTCACGAATGACGATGGTGGTATTATTCAGGCCGTTGTTCACCGGAACATTTTGGAGCGTGAAGGCTCCCGGACTGAGCTGCTCACGCTTGACCAGGCGCCCGTTCACATAGGTCTCGACTTCAGACGGGGTTTCCAGAAGATCGGATAAGTTGAGCCCGGGGGTCGGATAAAAATACGGCGTGAGCCCAAAATTTCGGGAGACTCCGATCCCTCCCAAGACTCCTCCGCTGCCCAACAATCCAGAAAAGGCCGAGACGTCCCCAATCGTGATGCGACGCTGATCGTCCGGGCTATCATGCGTGAGGCTCGAGAGGAGGCGTCTAGCGTTCTCCGTTGATTCGGTTTTTGTATAGGTAAACGTCGATTGACCGAGCCACCGGCCCACCCGTACTGCCGCCTCAGTCGTTCCTGCCAAGGTCTTTTCATCAGTGGCGATCAGGCTGTAATTGAGGAAAGCGCTGTTGGCGAACGTCGTTTTGAGATTTGGGGGCGGTTGATTGAAAAAATATTCCCGCACGGTCCTTGAGAATCGCTCCGGGACAACCGTGAGATTCAACGTACTCGTGTCTTGATCGATAGCATAGGTCACGGCAGGCGCCAGCGCCCGCAGTGAAACGTGCGGCTCGCCGTTCATGGTCTCCCCGGACGGCAAGTCCTGTAATCTGATTTCTGACAACGTCGAACGTGGCACCATCACATCTCCATCAGGCGCCACGACTGCGAACGTTTCACCCTTGTCCTCCGTGTTCACCACCAATCGAAACACGGCGGCCTCCTGTGCTATTCCGACACTCGACTGCATCCCCCATCCCATAACCAATGCGAAGACAACCGACCGCCAAAATAGTTGCTCTTTCAGAAATTCCCAATGCACCCCTGCCCGTCCCATCCCTCAATGCGTCGCATTCTTCCCTCACATGAATCACGACTAGGCCTCACAAACTGACGGGAGCATGCTGGGCAAAACCATCAGCCCTGCAAGGAAAGCGACAAACGGCACACTAAGATCTCTGCTCAGGACGCAGTACCTGACGAGCAAACAATATGCCACCTGGCTAGGCAGGCTCTGTGACGAGCAGGTAATGATCAACACAAATGGCAGTTGACTCCCAGAACGTCAGGAACTGTTGAAACTACTGAGGTGTTAAAACACTCCCAGCTTGGGAGTTCTCCTGTGAGACCAGGACTATTGCTCGACTGGAGACGCCGCTTGAGCGAACTGTATCCAAACAGATTCGGTATCGAATTGGATTCACCTCCCTTAGTAAGGCACGAACAGCAGTGAGGAATAGTGGATCCGATTAGTCCAGGAAATTCTGCGTGGATATTCTGTTCAACTTTGTTTACATTTCTCGCGCTTCCGTGGCAAGACTTGCCAAGACTCAGCGCGAGTTGCTCAGGAGGGAGCGCCTGGGCCTCTGTAAACGATACAAGGGCCTTTCATTGCTATGAGCGTGAGGCGGTTATGGAGCATTGCCATAGTGATCTGGTGGATGAGTGATCCACTCTGGTGCTGGGCCGACCCGTCATCCCTGCTCCCTCGAACATCTTCAGGAACAGAGCAACAGCTCCAAGATGAAACTCTCTACCTGAAAGAAGAAACCGTCAGCATCGCCAGCCGGTACGAACAGCCGATTTCAGAAGCGCCGTCGAATGTCTATGTCATCACCGACGAAGATATTCGGATGTCCGGAGCAACCGATCTCCCCACAATCCTTCGCCGAACCCCAGGCCTTGAAGTCATGCAAATGAGCGGGGCCGAATTTAACGTGAGCACACGTGGCGACAACCAGCCAGCAGCCAACAAAATGCTCGTCATGATTGACGGCCGCTCGATCTATGTGGATGCCCAGGCTCAGGTGTTTTGGAAGTTACTGCCGATTACGCTGCCGGAGATCAAGCGGATCGAGATCCTCAAGGGGCCTGCGTCAGCAGCCTACGGATTCAATGCATTCGATGGGATCATTTCGATTACGACAAAATCTCCAGAGGAGATGCGCGGCGCCACGCTGCAATTCGGTGGTGGAGACGTAGGCTCGCTGAGTGGCGCTGCCATGTACTCCAATGTGGCAAACAAACTCGGCTTCCGTCTCTCAGTCGGTCATGACCAGCACGGTCAATGGCGGAATCGCGATGCGTTGGCCTTTCGTTCGAGTAAATTCAATGTTTCCACCGAATACGCCCTCACTGAAGAGTCTAAATTATTACTCAGCGGTGGACTCGCGGACGCAAACCGGTTTGACGGCCCCATTGCAGAATCTTCCATGTGCGCCTGCGCTTTCTCTCAGCGCTATGCCTCCGTTGCATATGAGCGATCTCATCTCTTTTTGCGCGCCAACTGGACGGGCACCCTAAGTTCTTCAGATAGCATACTACTCAATCCGCTCATCACATCGTTCATGCAAGTCTTTAATCTTAAGGGAGATCCAATACCTCCTACCGAAAGTCAGACCAATACCTATAACCTCGAAGCTCAGCATTCATGGGCACTGGGCCCATCTAATCGTTTGACCTACGGAGCAAACTATCGGCGCAGCACCTTCGAGAGCAATCTCATATCGCAACCAGGCCGTGAAGATCGCTTTGGACTGTACCTTCAAGATGAATGGAACATTTCCACCTCTCTCACTCTTCTCTCAGGGGCACGATATGATCTCCACAGTGAAGTCAATGGTACCTGGAGTCCACGCGCGGCATTGCTTTACAAGCCGACTCCCAACCATGCGTTCCGGCTTGGGTTATCGGTAGCCTACCGTCCCCCCACAATGTATGAGTCGTTGGCTGCGTCTCGAGCAGTGATCACGTTACCAACGCCAGCCATTTCACCTCCTCCAACAATTGCGCGGGGCTCTTCCAATCTTGCTCCTGAACGGATTATTTCCTACGAACTTGGCTACCAAGGCTGGCTCTGGGCCCATCGGCTGCGACTTCGCGGAAACCTCTTTTTCAATCACATCACTGATCTAATCAACGTAATCCCGCTGTCGCCGGGTATCGCTTCCTATGTCAATATTCCAGGCCAGGCGGATATATATGGAGGCGAGGTCGGCATAGAAGCCTTGCTCACACAGTGGTGTTCAGGCTTTGCGAATGTTACCTACCAGGATGTCGGACAGTCGTTTATCGATACGAGTAAGCGGGGGGTACCTCATTGGCTTGCCAATGCCGGTTTGCGCGGCAACTTTGGCACAACCTGGAGCGGCGAACTACTGTTTCACCATGTCGCGAGCACCACCTATCCGCTAACCAACACAATTCTACAATTGGCTCCGTTGAGCGGAATGGGCCCACCAAATCAAACAATCCGCAGCTACAATTTGCTGAATCTTCGCCTAGGCTATCGGTTCTGGCAGCAAGAAGCAGCAGCCGGCTACAAGCGCGAGGCCGAAGTGGCGCTCTCCGTCTTCAATGCTCTGAATGACACCCATCGTGAACATCCACTAGGCGATCTCCTCGGAACACGCGTGATGGGGTGGCTGACGGTCAAATTGTAACGAGGCATAGCTGAACGAGCTGAGTGATCCCATACCATCTTGAGAGACCCAGCTACCTCCTGCGCCTCACTCAGGCTCGTAATTGAGGTTCGGTGAGAGCCAGCGTTCGACGGTACGAATGTCCATCCCCTTGCGGCAAGCGTAGTCTTCAACTTGGTCTTTCCCGATCTTGCCCACGGCAAAGTACTTGGCGTCCGGATGGGAAAAATAGAATCCGCTGACCGATGCCGCCGGCCACATGGCATAGCTGTCCGTCAACGTAATCTCCGCATGTTCATCCACTTGGAGCAAATCGAACAACACCCGCTTCTCTGTATGGTCCGGGCATGCCGGATAACCAGGCGCCGGACGGATCCCGCGGTATTTTTCACGGATCAACTCCTCATTCGTCAGTTGTTCCGTCTTGCCATACCCCCACTCTTCTCTGACCCGCTTATGGAGACATTCGGCGAACGCTTCAGCCAACCGGTCCGCAAGGGCCTTCGCCATGATCGAGTTGTAATCGTCGTGATCCCGATCGAACTGTTTACAGAGATCATCCAGCCCGATACCTGCTGTCACAGCGAAGGCTCCGACGTAGTCCTGCCGACCTGAATCTCTTGGCGCTACATAATCAGCGAGCGAAAGATTCGGCTGCCCTGTCGGCTTCTCCGATTGCTGTCGAAGATGGTGGATCGTCGTGAGCACCCGCTTTCGAGAAGCATCCGCATACAGTTCGATGTCGTCCCCGACCGAGGCAGCCGCAAAGAAGCCATAGACACCTTTGGCGGTGAGCTGTCGTTTCTTGACGATCTCATCAAGGAGTCGCCGCGCATCGTCGTAGAGCTCTTTCGCTCTTGGCCCGACGGTCGGATCGTCGAAGATCGTTGGATAGCGTCCCTTCAATTCCCAGGTGTGAAAAAATGGCGACCAGTCAATATACGAAATAAGTTCAACCAGCGATTGGTCTTCAATAGTTCGCACTCCCAATACGGACGGTGTAGGAATATGGGTCTGGTCCCAGTGTGAGACAAACCGATTGGTACGGGCCTGGACAATTGAGAGGAGTGGTTTGGCACCACGATCCTGGTGCACCTGTCGCATCCGCTCGTAGTCGTCCCTGACTTGCTTCACAAACCCTTGCCGTTGCGCCTGGCTCACTAGACTTCCCACCACACCGACTGCGCGTGAGGCATCAAGTACATGGACCACGCCTGGCGCATATGAGGGGGCGATCTTTATTGCGGTATGAGCCTTACTGGTTGTTGCGCCTCCGATCAAGAGCGGCACCTCGAACCCTTCCCGAGTCATCTCCTTCGCCACATGCACCATCTCGTCGAGCGAGGGTGTAATGAGTCCACTCAAGCCAATGATGTCGGCTTTGTTCTCTCGTGCTGCAGCCAGAATCTTCTCGCAGGGCACCATCACACCTAGGTCAATCACTTCGTAGTTGTTACAACCCAATACAACACCAACGATGTTTTTGCCGATGTCGTGCACATCGCCCTTGACCGTTGCCAGCAACACCTTACCCTGCGACTGAAAATTGCCGGACCGTTTCTTCTCTTCTTCCATGAAGGGCATGAGATAGGCTACGGCCTTCTTCATGACACGCGCGCTCTTCACGACTTGCGGCAAGAACATCTTGCCTGACCCGAACAGATCGCCGACCACATTCATGCCGGCCATCAACGGTCCTTCGATTACTTCAATCGGTTTGGCATACTTCTGACGCGCCTCTTCTGTGTCCTTGTCGATAAAGTCCGTAAGGCCCTTGACGAGGGCATGGGACAGCCGCTCCTCAACCGTCCCCTTGCGCCATTCGTCGTCCTTGACCGCAACCTTGCCCTTCGCCTTAACCGTCTCAGCAAACGTCACTAGGCGTTCGGTCGCATCCGGCCGACGATTGAGCAGCACGTCCTCGACAAGCTCGAGCAGGTCCTTGGGAATCTCTTCATATACGGCCAACTGGCCGGCATTGACGATGCCCATATCCAACCCAGCCTTGATGGCATGGTAGAGAAACGCCGCATGCATCGCCTCGCGAACAACGTTGTTGCCGCGAAATGAAAAAGAGATGTTGCTGATCCCGCCGCTGACCTTCGCACCAGGCAGATTCTGCTTGATCCAGCGCGTCGCCTCGAGAAAGTTCACCGCATAGTTATTGTGCTCATCGATCCCCGTCGCCACGGTCAAGATGTTCGGATCGAAGATGATGTCTGGCGGAGGAACTCCAACCTGCTCCGTGAGGATTTTGTATGAGCGCGCACAGATTTCTTTCTTCCGTTCCAGCGTGTCGGCCTGCCCCTGCTCGTCAAAGGCCATCACGACCACCGCCGCCCCATAGCGACGAATCACCGTCGCCTGGTCGATAAATTT
>WBZN01001760.1_pt1 | contig 12638 bp, 9 predicted proteins | sample 5204281 | NCBI WGS metagenome assembly WBZN01 (sample SAMN12344347, study PRJNA552823) | activated sludge metagenome | biome: Activated sludge suspended growth; feature: Nitrification reactor; material: Wastewater; isolation source: activated sludge from nitrification reactor of wastewater treatment... | reverse complement strand
ACTTTGCGTACGGCTGCCTAACTCGGTGGTCTATTCTATGCCTAGGGGTAGTTGCAAAATTTTGAGCAATGCGTCTTCTTGACGGGGAAGGCTATGGGCGATATAGTGAACACTTCATTTATAGTGTTCAGATTGCCTCAGGTTGCTCATCCGAATCGATTGAATCCTGAACGACCGATGCGTCGCAGAGCCGGGATTCCGATCAGAAAAGTGGAACTTCTTCAGCCGGAGAGTCTAGGCCCCGATGGGTTAGATTGTGGCCGAAGTCGGTCCACGTCGTGAGCATCAAGCTATACAGTCGGTCCTTCTTGTAGTGCGCTCTGACATCCAGCCGAGGTAACTTCTATTCTCGACCAACCCACCAGATTAGCCCAGGGGGCGCCGGCCAGCGGGAAATCGGCTGCGGCTCAATACATCTTCTCCCAGTCCCCCACCACCCCAGCTGAGCGCTTTTTGTTGTTCCTGGTCATGACTACTCTACCGCTGGAGAATACTGTCCCCACAGTGGCAGGGATGACGCTCAGCTTTCTCTTGTTTGCCGTGCTCGCCGCATATGTCATTGTGAATCGTCCTCGCGTCTTGGGTAAGGTATGGTATCACCCCGTCTTCATCGCAGCCTATGCCTTCATCGGCGTCAGTGCCCTTCTTGAATTTTCAAGTCCTCTATCCAGGTATGGAGACATTATCAGATTCGGACAATTAATCATGGGAGCGGTCTGTGTGGCGGTAGTGTGTCGAGATCGCTCAGCATTGACTGCCGGTCTATACGGATATATCGCGACAGCCTTGTGGGTATCTGTAGTTCTCTTTTCGATCGGCTATGGAACTCTACAGGGAATGGCGGCAGATGATTTCGACCAAGCCAGCAAGCTTCGGGGGCAAGCCTATGGGGAAAAGCCTTTGGGGCTCAATGTAAATGGGTTGGCCTTTCTATGTGCTCAGGGAGCAATCGTTGTATTCGCCCTGTCTTTATCAGACAGGATCAAGCATCTCAGGGTTCCATTGCTGGCAGTAGGTGCTTTCTGTCTCACTGCATCACTTTTGCCGATGTCCAGAGGTGTCGCGCTAATCATTCTAGTATCTTTTGCGACCATTCTTTATGTCCAGGGACTCAGATTCGGGAAAGCATTGATCATTGCTGCTGTCTTAGGCCTAAGTGTGTACACAGTAGTTCCTGACGCTATCTGGGGGCGAATGGTGTTCTCGACAGAGATAAAACAAGGTAAGATGGAAAGCCGTGCACAGTTATATACCACGGCAGTCGATCGCCTGCCGGAGTATATCGTCGCGGGCATCGGGTCGGGAAATTTCTTTGGAAAGTGGGGAATCGAGAAAGGGTTTGGCAGATCGCACAATGGTGTTACGTTAGCGCACGGTGTACATAACTCAATCTTAGCGATCACAATCTACTGGGGAGTTCTTGGTGCATCGTTATTCCTATGGATCATGTGGCAGATCTATCGTTCCATCCCATCACAATGTGGTCGTGACGGGCTTGCGGTTGCATTGGTGGGGATCCTCGTCTCGATTGGTTTATATCTGTGTCAGATACATGGATTTTATGACAAACCGTTTGCATTCGCTGTTGGTATGCTGGTTGGTGCTCGAGTATGGATTTGGCCGTCGGGAGTTGTGTCGAATGGTATGGCAAAGTAGCGCGCCATCGGTGCCGACCTGTAGAACCTCTTGTAGGATATCCGTCCAGTGAACTGCCGCCTCCTCTATCTTGTCGGGCAATTGGGTCTTGGAGGATTAGAGCGACAGCTACTATACCTACTTGAATCTATGGATAGAAGGAAATATCAGCCTGTTGTCGCTGTGTGGGGCAATTCTCCCAATGAGCATTATGCTCCATTAATTCGCGCGCTCGATATTCCCGTTATTGCCCTTGGGGCGAGGCCGACACGTTTGGCCAAATTTCAGGCCCTGTACAGGTTGGTGTCTGATCTGCGACCGGAGGTCATCCACTCGTACACGTTTTATACGAACATCGCTGCCTGGTGGGTTGCGCAAGGGACGGCGTCCATACCTATAGGATCTGTGCGAAACACCTATACCCTGGACCGCGAGGCTGCGGGGAAGTTATTTGGGCGACTCTGTGGGAGATGGCCGTCAGCGCAAATCTACAACAGCTTCAACGCAGAGCGTGAGGCGAGGCAGTCTGGTGCAATATGTCAACCTTCCCGTATCTACGTCGTTACAAATGGAATAGATCTCGATCGCTTTTCTGCCAAGCCGCACCCTGAACAGGGATATGTTCTGGCGGTAGGTAGTATGTACGAAAAGAAGCGTTGGGACCGATTGATTCGAGCCGTCGCGCGTCTCTCCCGGTTGGGCTTACAGCTTGAGGTCCGCCATGCCGGCGTAGGACCACTGCAGCAACAACTAGAAGCCCTCGCAAAGAGTCTTGATGTGGGACACCAGTTCAGGTTTTTGGGTGCTCGATACGACATCCCAGATCTATTTGCCGGTGCGGCATTTCTGGTCCATTCTGCCGAGAATGAAGGTTGCCCAAATGTCATCATGGAGGCGATGGCCTGCGGCCGTGCCGTTGTCGCTACCGACGCGGGAGATGCTCCTTATTTGATGGATAACGGCAAGACGGGGTTTGTCGTGCCAAAGGAAGATGAAGGCGCACTTGCCGATCGTATGGCAACGCTTCTCAAAGATCGAGATTTGTGTCGCCGGATGGGGGATGCTGGTCGGACAAAGGCTGAGCAAGTATTCGGACTCGAACGTTTGAGGTCGGAGACTTTCTCGGCCTATCAGGCTGAAGGCTGGGAGAATAGGTAGCATGTGCGGAATCGGTGGCTGGATTGGCAGCCAAGACAACGGCAGGGAAGTTGCTGATCGTATGCGCAAGGGGTTGCATCACCGAGGCCCGGATGGCTACGGCGTGAAGTCTTTTCCATCAGCCACGCTTGTGCATACCCGTCTCTCCATCATCGACCTTTCGGAAACCGGTACTCAGCCGATGGCCAATGAAACCGGCACGGTCTGGAGTGTTTTCAACGGTGAGATTTATAACCATCGAGAGTTGCGGGCCCATTTGGAAAACAAAGGGCATCACTTCAGAGGCCATTCAGACTCTGAAGTCATCCCACATCTCTATGAAGAGTTCGGCATAGGTTTTGTCGAACGGTTGAGCGGGATGTTTGCGATCGCGATTTATGATGTTCGCGCTGAAATGCTTCTGCTCGCTCGAGATCGCTACGGGATCAAGCCTCTTTTTTACGCTCCGACGAAGTTGCGGCTGGCGTTTGCGAGTGAGCTCAAGGCCTTGCTCTGTGTAAAGGGGATCGATACCAGGCCGGATCGACAGGCAATCTACGATTCTGCAGCACTGTTCTATATTCCGGCTCCCGGGACGTTCTATCAGGGGATCCGTGCCTTGCAAGCTGGAGAAGTTCTCGAGGCAACTTTATTACAGGATGGCGCGATTTCTTGGAAGACGCGCCGGTATTGGAAGGGAGTCATCGCACCGGACCCGAGCATGTCCTTGTCGGACGCCGTTGATCGGGTAGAAGGGCTGATCGCAACGGCCGTGCAACGCCAGCTAGAAAGTGAGGTGCCTCTCGGTTCTCTACTGAGCGGAGGGATTGACTCCTCACTGGTCAGCGCGGCAGCGCAACGAACGCTTCAGGGAAGGCTGCGAACCTATAATGTTCGTTTCTCTGACCAGAGGTATGATGAGACATCAGCCGCATTAGCCGTGGCCCAACACATTGGAAGTCATCACATGGCTCTCGATATGGATGAGGGCCAGGGAACATGGGAAAGTGTCGTAGATTTGTTGATGCATGCGGGGCAGCCATTTGCGGATACGTCGCTCTTCGGCGTCAATGCGGTGTGTCGCTTGATGCGTGCCCATGTCACCGTGGCGCTTTCCGGGGATGGCGGGGACGAAGGATTTGGTGGATATGATGTCTATTGGCGTCTGGCCAGGATTGCGCAAATGCAACGATTTCCGGCTGCTCTATGGAAGGCAAGCGCTTTGGCGCTCGGCCCGTTGGCAAACCTTGCCGTTGTGTCGCCCCATCTTCCCGCTCGCCTCACGGAAGTGGCAAATGGCGATGATGTGCAAATCGTCCAAAACCTGTTCACCTTAATGCGAGAGGAGGAATTGCACGGGTTATGTTTGGACTATGGGAAAATGTTGCCGGTGCGCCGGTTCTTTGAGCGGCAGTGGGAGCACTGCATACCCAGGACCACGGATCGAGTGGAGAGGCTCTCCGCATTGGCGACGGAAGCCAACGTGCGTGTGACATTGGCGAACGACTTCCTGTTTAAGGTTGACCTCGCCAGTATGAAGGAAAGCCTTGAAGTTCGTGTACCTATGCTGGATGAGGAATTGTTTTCATTTGGCCTCACCTTGCCGCACAAGCTCAAGGTGAAAGGGCGAGAGTGCAAGCAGGTGCTGCGGGAGGTTGCCGCACGGCAACTCCCCCTTGTGATCGCCAAGAAGCCCAAACATGGTTTTGCGGTTCCTGTCGATCGGTGGGTGAATGCTGAGTTTAGGTCACGAGTTAGAGAGACACTGCTTGGCCCATCAAGTCGGTTGCCTGAAGTTTTTAGACCGGAGGGGTATGAATCAATCGTGGAAGCGTTTTGCAGCGGTCGCTCCGACGGAGGCCTTTCACGGGATGCTATCTTCCGGAGGACAATTTTCTTGCTTTCTGTCCACCTGTATTTGGCGAGAGACGGATCGGTCGTCTAAGTAGAGGAAGCTGAAGACTTATGAGTTTTGTCACTCTGTGAGCCAAACGTATGGTAATTATAAAAAATCAGCACAGGCCAAAAGTGCTTTTGGTCGGCAACTTTCTATCTGCCACTAGGGGTACTCGAGGCGTGTGCGAGGATCTTGCCCTCCGACTCAAGGCTTCCGGTTGGTCAGTTATCACGACATCCTGTCGCCCTGGTCGTTTGGGACGGCTATCTGATTTTCTGCTGACTGTTTGGCGGTGCCGAAGCCAATATGACGTCGCACATGTCGATGTTTACAGCGGGTTGGCATTCGTGTGGGCCGAGTTAGTGTGTTGGGCTCTAAGAATGGTGAAGAAACCATACGTGCTGACACTTCGCGGAGGAAATCTTCCGTCATTTACTCAAAAGACTGGTGAGCGTGTCCCTCGCCTGTTACAGAGTTCACCTATTGTGACCACACCTTCGGCCTACCTCTTTGAGCAGATGCGTTCCTATCACAACGAGTTAGTTCTGCTGCCAAACCCGTTAGATCTTGAAAAGTATTCGTTTAAGCATCGAGCATATCCTGCTCCAAAATTAGTCTGGCTCCGAGCGTTTCATGATATCTACAATCCATCACTTGCTGTTCAGGTAGTCGCTCAACTGGAGCAGGACTTTCCAGATATCCGGCTAGTCATGATGGGTCCCAATAAGGGTGATGGGAGTTTTGAGAAGGCGAAGAGTTTGGCGTTGCAACTTGGTGTGGCGGATAGGCTGACGTGTATGGGCCCTGTCACCAAAGACGAGATTCCACAGTTGCTCAATGAAGGCGATATTTTTTTGAATACACCCAGAGTGGATAATACGCCGGTGAGTGTGCTGGAAGCGATGGCATGTGGCTTGTGTATTGTGAGTACAAATGTGGGAGGAATTCCATATTTGCTTGAAGATGAGAGCGATGCGCTATTAGTCCCTACTGATGATGCTGCCGCAATGGCCAAGGCGGTCAGTCAATTCCTGACCAAGAATAATCTGGCCGAGCAGCTGTCGACAAATGCACGCCGGAAAGTTGAACAATTTGATTGGTCAATGATCCTCCCAAGATGGGAGCAACTTCTTATGGATATTGCCGAAAAAAGCCGGGCATGACAGACACCCTGATCAAACTTTACAATCGTCTACCCTCATCTTTACGTTCTGCTGCAGCCAGCATGCGCGGCCTATACCTTCGGTCGTGGCGGTACGGTCCAGAAACCGAGCGGCTTGTCGAAGAAGCGCTTGATCGTGAGCGGTGGGCCCCAAATCAGTGGAAGGCTTGGCAAGAAGAGCGCCTTGCGTATGTGCTTCACCGAGCAGCCACACAGGTGCCTTTCTATAGGGACCAATGGTCTGAGCGACGTCGTAATGGGGATAAAGCTTCGTGGGAATATTTGGAGAATTGGCCTATTTTAGAAAAAGGGTCTGTGCGGAAGAATCCAAATGCCTTTGTGGCTGATGACTGTGATGTGCGGAGGATGTTTCGTGAACAAACAAGTGGCACCACTGGAACGCCGATGGTTTTGTGGTGGAGTCAAGAGACGGTACGTGGATGGTATGCATTGGCTGAAGCGCGTTGGCGGAAGTGGAACGGGGTGTCCCGACACGACCGTTGGCTGATGTTGGGTGGACAGCTGATCATCCCTGTCAGCCAGGCAAGGCCGCCATTTTGGGTGTGGAACCAAGCGCTGAATCAGCTCTATATGTCCACCTATCACTTATCACCTCGTCTGTCCAAATACTATTTGGAGGCGATTGACCGTTATCGCCCCGTGTACATGATGGGGTATTCTTCGGCGATGGCGACACTTGCTCAGGCGGTCTTAGAGTCGGGAAGACAAGATCTTCGGTTAACTGTTGTCATAAGCAATGCCGAGCCGCTTTTTGAATATCAACGATCGATGATTGCTGAAGCCTTTAAGTGTCCTGTTCGTGAAACTTATGGAATGGGAGAGATTGTGGTTGCTGCAACGGAGTGTACTGCAGAACGGTTACATCTTTGGCCTGAAGTTGGTTGGGTGGAAACAGTAGAAAATAATCAGGTTCTACACGACGGTAGTACCGGTGATCTCGTATGTACAGGGCTATTCAATACAGATATGCCGCTCATTCGATATAAGGTAGGCGATCGTGCGAGGATGCTGGCTGGAACCACGAACTGCAGCTGTGGCAGGATGCTTCCTGAGATTTCACGCATCGAAGGTCGAACCAACGATGTACTCATAGCACCAGATGGTCGGCGGGTTTATTGGGTCAATCCTGTGTTTTATGGCCTTCCTGTGAACGAAGCGCAAATCGTACAGGAGAAGCTTGATCGTTTGCGGGTGCGCTACGTTCCGGCTACTGGATGGACACATGAAACAACGCGTTCAGTCATCAGTCGGATTCACGCAAGGATGGGTACGGTTGAAGTGATTATGGAGCAAATAGACGCGATCCCACGTGGACCGAATGGAAAATTTCGGGCTGTAATCAGTGAACTTTCTAAGGAAGTCCGCGATGCATTATCTGTCTGATTCCACGGAGTTTGCAACGGGGACTCTCTTTTCTGGCACTCTCTGACGAATGGCTGATCAGAGAAAAGATGAAGGTTGAAATTGGCGCACTGTATGTGGAAAATCGACGAAACCATCAAGATGTCGGTTGAAATTTTCTGAGCCGATCCATGGTTATTGTTCTTATCATGTTGTCTTCTGACTCTGAGCAGAGGACGCCTCTTCCTGCTTGGCCTCAATTGTGGCTCTGACCTGTGGAATCTTGGCACAGCCCGTCCCATTTATCATCTTCATCCCCGGTGGCTTGGTCACCCTGGCATGCCCGAATTTCAGGAGGGAGGGGTTCTCAGGTGCCTCGTCAGAGGGGGCTCTCCGATTATCCTGGGATGGTCAGTAAACTCAGAGCATTATTGATGTGTCATGGGTAACTTATCGTCTCCATCCGTCTTATATTCATAGGCACCAATATCATAGGCATGTCCTTGTGGGCGAGTCGTCCCATCGAATGCCGTTCTAGTTTCCGCCAGGGGCAAGCCCTTGTCTATAGCTGGGCTTTGCTCAGTCAAGGCAAAATTCGGCGACGTAGAAAGTATGTCAGGAGCATTGAAAAACTCAGGGTTGCTGATATTTACGATATTGCCGGATTGTGTGTAGTGGACCCATTCTCTAGCCCCAGGGCCGAGAAAAACCTTGGCCCCGGGCGCTGTTGCATAAGCGAGGTTGTTTCTGATTGCTATTCCCGTGCAGCCCGTTGATGTGAAATTAATCCCTTGCGGCGAACTGGCAGGGCTTGTGACACCGTTCTCGTAGAAAATGTTGTTTTCAATCCTCGCATTATTGCATCTATTCCCCCATACGACGATACCAGCTTGGGTAATAGAATACGCCAGTGTATTATTGGCAATGATCCAATTGTGTGATTCGGCAAAATCCACTCCTGCAAACTTGGCAGGGTTATGGGCGGCGCTGCCTGACCCGTTTAATTGAATGCCATATCCGCGGTTATCGTAAATGAGATTGTTTGTGATGGTGATTTGTGAACCGTTGATGTAGAGTCCATGACCTCCAGGTGGGGTGGGGTCCGTAATAGCATTATGATTGATAATATTTCGATCAATCAGAACTCTTAAACTGCCAACTCCAAGAATACCGCTTCCATCTCGGGCGTCGTGAATCCAATTTCGGCGAATGACAGAGTCATGCAGGTTGTGCCACTTAATCCCGTTATAGCAGTGTTCGATTTCAAAACCTTCGATCGTTATCCAGCCGATAGGGAAGCGACTCCCACTTGCGTTAAAAATGTTGATTCGGTGTGTGAGACTGTGATCAATGCAGTGAATCTTGGGGGCTTCACCGGGATAGTTGAGTAACTTAATGGGTGCTGCTGATGTTCCAGACCGCTTAAAACTAATGACGCCTTCGTTGTACGTCCCGCCTTTCACATATGTCGTATCTCCAGCAACCATGGTGTTCACCGCGTAGGCTATGGTCTGCCATGGGCGTTCTTCTGTGCCAGGATTACTGTCAGTTCCGGTCGTGGCAACATAATACGTAACTGCATAGACTGCAGCAGCTTGAAAAAGTGCACCGGCAAGAGTACAAGCACCTATTACTCGTTTGAGTTGAGTCATGTGGAAGCTCCCTAATATAGCATTTAGCCCCTGATCCACGGGCCTGCAGTGATGGAGTAAGTTATTGCCTTGAAGGAAATCGCACCAAGTTTAGGGAGCAACCGTCGTGCCAAATGGACCGTTTTAAGAGTCAGCAAAAAACAAAGGAGAAACGGTAGGAGTATGTTTCAGTTAGTTCAAAACTGTTCATCGGTCATCAAATGTGTCCCTGAAGAAGGCTAAAAATAAAGAAGAAACGGTAAGAGCTTGTTTCAATTAGTTCAAAACTGTTCGTCAGTCATCTGAAGTGGCTGTTGAAAAAGGCTCTAGGGTCGGACAAAGCCAATAGATGCGTGTCCTAGCGATAACTAATCTATTTCCGACACCACGGTGTTCAACAATGGGTACCTTCGTCGAACAACAGGTCGTTGGGTTAAAGCGTGGTGGGTTGGAAGTGGATTTAATGGTTGTGAACCGACCTGAAAAAGGCATGATCTCCTATTTCACTATGGGAGCTGCTCTTCGAGAGAGTATAGGACGGTTCAAGCCCGATGTGGTCCATGTCATGTACGGAGGTGTTTTGGCAGAGCGTGTGACAAGCATTGTCACAAAGATTCCGGTAGTCGTTTCATTCTGTGGGTCAGATCTTTTAGGAGAGCGGTTATCCGGAATTCTTAGGAGAGTTATCAGTGAATGTGGGGTCCTTGCGTCGCATATCGCGGCTGAACGGGCGGTTGGCATTATTGTTAAATCTCGAAATCTCGAAGAGGTACTTCCGGCTTCTATAAATCGGTCCAAGGTGAGGATCATCCCGAACGGCATTAATCTCGAGCGATTCAATCCACTCGACCGGGTGGACTGCCGCAAGAAATTGGGATGGAGCCTCAGTAAATTCCATGTTTTATTTCCTGCCAATGCGGGTGATCCTGTTAAACGGCCATTATTGGCACAGGCGGCAATTGAGGCCGCCAACAGATTAGGGCTGAATGCTGAGATGCATCAACTTCGAGGCGTACCCCATGAGGAAGTCTCCATCTGGCTGAATGGCAGCGATGTTGTGCTGCTGACTTCTTTGCATGAAGGGTCACCTAACATTATCAAGGAGGCTCTTGCGTGCGACGTGCCGGTTGTGTCGGTGGATGTAGGTGATGTGCGTGAACGAATTAGTGGGATTGAAGGATGTCATATTGCACTACCAGATCCACACGACTTAGGCGAGAAACTGCATTTGGTACGGGCAAGAGGCAGACGGATAGCTGGTCGTGAAAGGATGCAGCAGATTTCTTTAGAGCAAACCAGTTTGAAGCTGAGGTCCTTCTACCTCGAAGCAATTGAGTTCTCGCGAAGACGAACAGAAATGAGTGGTTCGGGGTAGGCGTAGAATCTTGGTGGAATTTATGCATCAATAAACAGTGGCTAGAGGCCCGTATTTCGGCTGGACATGGAGAGACATTATCGAGGCTGATGGGCTGTGTCGGCTATAGGGATCCTCGGTGCATTTGAAGTACTACTTGGCGCAACGGAAGGCATGACGTCGCCATTAGGCTGGTATTGATAGGCGCCTATATCATAAGCATGCCCATCGGGACGAGTTATGCCGTCGAGTGCTGTTTTAGTTGCAGCGAGGGATAAGCCCGCGCCACGAGCGGGGCTTCGTTCGGTCAGGGCGAAGTTCGGTGACGCAGGAAGAGTCGATGGGGCATTGACGAATAACGGATTCCCTGTGATATTTCCAGATTGCGTGTACTGGATCCCTTCAATGGCCAAAAAGCCGAGAAAAGCTGTAGCGCCACTCCCGCTCGAATAGGACAGATTGTTCCTGATCTGTATTCCGGTACAGGACGTCGAGACGAAATCAATCCCCTGCGGAGCACTGGAAGAGAGTTGGACACCGTTCTCATAAAAGATATTATTCTCGATTCGCGCGCTGTTACAAGTTGAGCCCCATATGGCAATGGCAGCCCGGTAGGCTTGGTATGCAATCGTGTTGTTGGCAATGATCCAATTCGCTGAGCTAACGTATTCTGGTCCAGCGTATTTGGCGTGATCGTACTTGTACGCACCGGCCAATTGAATGCCGTAGGCTAAGTTATCGTAAATGAGATTGTTCGTAATCGTGTACCCCGTTCCACTCGCGTAAATGCCGTGATCTTGGTTGCACTGCGGTGGCTTGGCGGCACAGGCAGCAAACCCCCCATTGTGATTGATCACATTGCGATCAATTAGAACCCTGGTGCCGGTTCCCAGAATCCCTTGCCCAGGGGAATTGTCATGAATCCAATTGCGCCGAATCGTGAGATCGTGGGTGTTATGGAATTTGAGCCCATCGTAGCAATTCCGGATCTCAAATCCCTCAATGGTGATCCAGCCAATTGCTGTATGGGCTCCGCTTTTATTCGCAATGATGATCCGATTAAACGGTCCTGTGACGGGGGTCGATGTATTGCAGTGAATAATCGGTGCTTCACCGGGATAGTTCAGTAATTTAATCTGAGCTGAACGAGTCCCCGACCGGCTGAACAGCATCATCCCCTCATTATAGGTTCCCCCACGAACATACGTCGTGTCCCCGGCAACCATGGTATTCACTGCATAGGCTATTGTCTGCCATGGCTGTGCTTCTGTGCCAGAATTGCTATTACTCCCGCCTGTGGCGACATAGTATGTTGCCGCGTGGACCGCAGCGGTTTGAAAAAACGCACCGGCCAAAATACAAGCCACTATTGCTCGCCTGAGTCGAGTCATACGGGCTTCAGTACTGAGTGTCTGCTAAAAAATGAACGCTTTTCTGACCGTATTTGAGACCATCATTATTCCAAGCGGTCTTCCGCGACACCCAGAAAGTAAAAAGGTTTATTCAGGTTGGCTCAAAGCTGTTCATCGGCCATAGGTGATGTGCGCTGAAAGAGTCGCCTTTGTACAGTATGATCCTGCTGAGACAGGGGGCATCCTAAACCGTCCAACAGGACTTTGCAACGCTTGGAGAAGTGCAGGACAAGATTCTGTCCCTTCACTTCTAGCCAGGAAATTGGAGGAGGGTTGGGATCTTTCTGGGTTTGACCACCTCACGACTTACAGTAGATTCTACGTGGCACCGGGTTAGTTCGTAAGAAGTTGATACTCGGCCTTTGGACGAGTTCGGTCATGTGGAGCGCTCATAATCCTTATCGAGGCACCAGGACAATGCGGTGGTCATTCGTTGCAGCAGAATGGGATAAGCCGCTGGCAGAGAGTCAGAGTGAGATACGGCTGTAGGCCGAAGCACCGCGCTGCTGACGCAGCGCGGTGGGAGTATTGAGCGGATACTAGGCCATTAGGATTTTGGCACATCTAAATACCTCAGTTAGCCACTTGGAGTGATGTTGGCGCAGCGAGTGCAGTGCTACTGCTATAATATTCAAAGGCACCCATATCATAGTAAGAGAATTGGGGGCGAGACGTGCCAAGATATGACGTCTTGGTCACAGAGGAAGATAAGCCCTTGTTGATGGCCGGACTTGTTGACTTGAGGGCAAAATTTGGCGATGACGGGAGTGTGGCAGGGGCATTCACGAAATTTGGATTCAGTGTATTCACGATGTTCCCGGATAACGTATAATTGACTCCTTCGACTGCTCCAGCGGTGAGCCACTTTGTACCGCCGGATCCGCTTGCAAAAGCAAGGTTATTATTGATCTTTATCCCTTTGCAAGTCGTTGATACGAATCTAATCCCTTGGGATGCATTGGAAATGTTTGTGACGGCGTTTTCATAGAAAATATTATTTTCAACCCTGGTGTTGTTGCATTGACTCCCCCAGATAACGAGACCGGAC
>WBZN01001248.1_pt2 | contig 12641 bp, 12 predicted proteins | sample 5204281 | NCBI WGS metagenome assembly WBZN01 (sample SAMN12344347, study PRJNA552823) | activated sludge metagenome | biome: Activated sludge suspended growth; feature: Nitrification reactor; material: Wastewater; isolation source: activated sludge from nitrification reactor of wastewater... | reverse complement strand
AAGAGCGAGGAGGGAAGAGGGAGGAGGGTTAGGACCTTCCACTTCTCTCCTCCTTCGCCCTTCTCTCCTCCTCTTTCTCCCGCTCGCTTTCCTGGCCGTCTTCTACGTCTGGCCGCTGGGCGCGATCCTGGCGCGCAGCCTTGTGCCGGGGGGCCGGCTGGATCTGTCGCCGGCGCTGGCCGTGTTAGGTCGGGCGTCGACGTGGGGCGTGATCGCGTTCACGCTCTGGCAGGCTTTGCTGTCGACCGTGGCGACGGTGTTGGCCGGGTTGCCGGGCGCATATCTAATCGGCCGCTTCGATTTCCCGGGCAAGCGCTGGCTACGCGCGCTCTCGGGCGTGCCCTTCGTCCTGCCGACGCTGGTCGTGGGCGCCGGCTTCAGCGCGTTGTTGGGCGAGCGCGGGCTGGTCAATCAGGTCCTGATGGCCGGGTTCGGTCTGCCGACGCCGCCGGTGCAGGTGCTGGGCAGCCTGGGTGCGATCGTGCTCGGACACGTCTTCTATAACACTACCCTGATCATCCGGCTCGTCGGCGACGCCTGGGCCCGTCTCGACCCGCGCCCGCTGGCGGCGGCGCGCACGCTGGGCGCCTCACCGGCTCGGGCGTTCGCCGAAGTGACGCTGCCGCTGCTCGCCCCGAGCCTGGCCACGGCGACGTTGCTGGTCTTCACGTTCGACGTCGCCAGCTTCGGCGTCATCCTGATCCTGGGCGGCCCGCGGTTCGCGACGCTGGAGACCGAGATCTATCGCCAGGCCATGAGCCTGTTCAATCTGCCCGCCGCGGCCGCGCTCACGCTGCTCCAACTCCTGCTCACGCTCGGGCTGGCCGTGGCCTACAACCGCCTGACCGTCGCGGCGGCGCGGCGCGGCCTGAACGCCGGGGCCAGCGGGGTGCGACCGCGGCTCCGACCGTTGCACGGTCGCGCGGCCTGGTCGGCGCTGGTCGTGACGCTGCTCGTGGTGGTCGGGTTGATGGGCGCGCCGCTGCTGGCTTTGGTTGGGCGCTCGCTGAGCGGTGCGGAGGGCCCCACTGCGGCGGCGTATAGCGAGCTGTTCATCAATCGCCGCGCCTCGGCCTTCTATGTGGCGCCGATCCAGGCTTTGCTGAACTCGTTGAGCGTGGCCGGTGTCACGGCCCTGATCGCCCTGGTTTTGGGGCTGCCGGCCGCCTACCTCATCAGTCGCGCCGGGCGGACCGCGAGGTGGCTCGACGCCGCGTTGCTGCTGCCGCTCGGGACTTCGGCCGTGAGCCTGGGGCTCGGCTATTTGCTTGCATTCAACCGCGCGCCGACCGCATGGCTTGGCGCGCCGTGGCTTCTGCCGGTGGCGCACGCCCTGATCGCGTTCCCGTTCACGGTGCGCAGCCTGTTGCCAGCCTGGCAGGGCATCCGGCCGCGCCTGCGGCAGGCCGCGGCCGTGCTCGGCGCAAGCCCGTGGGCGGTCGTCCGCGAGGTCGACCTGCCGCTCATCAGCCGCGCCGTGATCGTGGCCGGCGCCTTTGCCTTCGCCATCTCGCTGGGCGAGTTCGGGGCGACGGCACTCCTGACGCGCCCGGACTTCCCCACTCTGCCCGTGGCGATCTTCACTTACCTCGGCCAGCCGGGGGCGCTCAACTACGGCCAGGCGCTGGCGATGAGCACGATCCTGATGCTGATCTGCATCGCCGCGATCGCCGTGATCGAGGGTCTGGGCGGAGACGAAGCAGGGGCGTGAGCGTTCAACCAAAGCCAACCGGCTCAACCCGACGGGGCTCGCCGGCACCCGTAGCATGAACGACATGGTGTTGAACACTCGGATCCTCGATAATCGTTTGACCGTCATCCACTACGCTACCGAGACGCCCGGCTATGCCGTGGGCGTGCGCATCGAAGCTGGTTCGCGGCACGACCCGCCGGCACAACGGGGCCTGGCCCATGTACTCGAGCATGTCCTCCTGTATCTACCGAACGGAGAAGGTCGAGAGCTGCTCTACGGATCAAGCGACGGCAAGATCCGAACCGAAGGCGGCTGGACCACGCGCGAGGAGACGGTGTACAGGCTCAACACGTCGGTCGAGGCGCTGCCGCGCGCGCTCGAGTGGTTGAGCCAGGCGCTTTTCAACCCGAGGTTCGTCGACGAGGTGCTGCAAAATCAGCTTCGCGTCATCGACAGCGAGTCCGAGCGCTACCGTCCATACCGTCCGTCCGTCCCTGTGAGGAAACGCCTCGACTTCGACAGTGCCTTCTTCGACGACGTCTGCCTGGCTGATGCCACGATCGGTCACGAATCGACTCGAGCCACGATCACGATCCCGCACCTGTCCGCCTGGCACGCCGAAAACTACGTCGGTGCTCGCGCGTCGGTGGTCGTGGTCGGTCCGGGCGAATCGAAGGCCGTGTTCGACGCCGTCGCCGCCACCTTCGAACGCGTTCCAGAGGGCACGGTCTCGCCTCGATTGGAGCCGGCGCGTTTCGGCCACGGGACGGGTCGCCGCATCCGCCGCTCGTCGCCAGACACGGGATCCAAGACCTACATCAATCTGGGCTATCGCACCGGCGGCACGAACGACCCGGACTGGCCCATGTTCGGGCTGTTGTACGGGCTGATCTCGAGGCGGCTTGACAAGAGCTTGCGCAACGACCTTGGGCTGACGTACAACATCCACGTGTCGCGTGACGGCGGGCCGGATTGGGGACGTTTCCACATTTACGTCGACGCCTTGCCGAAGGAGGGCAAGAAGCTCTTGCGCGAAGTGGACGGTCTGCTTGACGACATGCAACGCCTGGGCTTCTCGCAGGACGAGTTGACGACGACCCTGGCAAGATCGCGAACCCGAGTCGGTGCACTCACGTCGCCGGACGAGGTCCTGACCGAGATCATCTGGCAACTCGACGGCTGGGTCGTACACCCGAACGGCCCGGTGGAATGGAGCACCGAGGAATGCCCGCTGGATCGCGTCAACCAGGCGGCCAACCGTCTGCTTGACCCTCGTCGGACCGTCACGGTCTACGCCGAAGGTCATGCCGGCGGGTCGGGCACGACGACGACGCTGATTGTGATCAGCGTGCTTACCCTGGTCCTCAGCCTGCGCAATGAGCTGAGCTGGCTCGGGACGCAGGGCTGGGGCCACGTCGCGATCTGGTGGGCGCGCATCTTCGGCTAAGATGGGCCGGATGCTGGAACTCAAGGACCTCCACAAAACATTCGGCGCCCAGGCCGCCGTGCGCGGCGTGTCGCTGAACGTCGCGCCGGGCGAGGTCGTGGCCGTGCTGGGCCCGAGCGGCTGCGGCAAGTCGACGTTGCTGGCCCTGACGGCCGGGCTCGAGACCCCGGATTCCGGCGATGTGCGGTGGGCGGGCGAGAGCGTGCTGACGACGCCCACGCACCTCCGCGGCTTCGGGTTGATGTTCCAGGACTACGCCCTGTTCCCGCATCGCGACGTCCACGCCAACGTGGCCTTTGGTCTGCGCATGCAGAACCAGCCCGCCGACGTGATCGCGGCCCGCGTGACTCAGGCGCTGGAGGCCGTCGGCCTCGGCGGCTACGACAAGCGGACGGTGACGACTCTCTCCGGCGGCGAGCAGCAACGCGTCGCCCTGGCACGCGCGCTGGCCCCCCGCCCGCGCGTGCTCATGCTGGACGAGCCGTTGGGCGCGCTCGATCGTGCGCTGCGCGAGCAGTTGGTGGCGGAGATCGGGCGCATCCTGCATGCCTGGGAGGGCCGCCCGTCCGTGATCTACGTCACCCACGACCAGGCCGAGGCCTTCGCGCTGGCCGAACGCGTGGCCGTGATGCGCGCCGGTCGGATCGAGCAACTCGACACGCCGGAGGCGTTGGTGCGCGAGCCCGTCAGCGCGTTCGTGGCCGAGTTCCTGGACCTGGGCACGTTGATCCCGGCGCGTCTGGTGTCGGCTGATCAGGTCGAGACGGCCTGGGGACGCTGGCCGATCGCCCGGTCGGACGCCGCGATCGGCGCAGCCGGGCACCTCGTCATTCGAACCGATGCGGTGGCCGATCGGCGCGAAGCGGCGACCGGACCGAGCCTCACCGGCCGCGTGGTCGGCCGCCTGCCGCAATCGTTGGGGGTGCGTCTGGTGCTGACGCTGGCGCACGGGCCAGAGCCGATCGATGTGTCGCTGAGCGTCCGCCCGGAGCGGGCGGCGCCCATTGGTCAAACGGTGAGCCTCACGCTCGATCCCAAGCGGCTCTACTTCATCGCCGAGACACCCGACCCCGCTCAGGGCACTATCAGCGGTTCCGGTCCGGCGCCCCGATCCCACGTGCAGGCGTAGCGCGGCTCGAACCAGCCCGCGTCGAAACGTTCGCCACATGCAACGGTGATCGCCACGGTCACGGCCTTGGGGTCGCCGGCGCCCAACTGTGTGAACAGATCGAGGGCCAGCTCGCGCGTCAGAGGCTGTGCGCCGATGGTGCACGCCGGCGCGGTCGCCGGGTCGCAACGCACGTCGACGTTCGTGACCTCGGCGGTTGGGTCCCGTTCCCGCGCGATCTGCATCAACGTCCCGACCGTCTCGGAAGCCACCTGCGGTGTCTGGCGCTGGCGCGCGGCCTCGGCCAATCGCTGGCCGACGCCAACCGACAGGCACAGGCCCAAGGCGGCGAAGAGGGCCAGCGCGATCATCATGTTCGTGCGTCGACGCGATGCGGGCATGGGCCTCCCCTCACGGTTGGTCGTGGTCGGATGGCACGGTCAGCCAGGACCAGAGTAAGTTGCGATATTCATACACTACGGTCGCAAGGTCCGCCGGGCTAAGCGCCCAACACGGTGGGCAGCCGGCCTGCGGCGCAGGCTGCACCGACACGGAAACCTCGCCGTCGAGATAGGCGTGAAAGAGGTCGCCGGCCCGGCGACTGTGATAGCTCGACGTGACCAGCACGATCGAGCGCCAGCCCAATCGGCGGGCGAAGCCGAGGGTCTCGGTGGCGTTGCCGACCGTCGTTTGCGACCAATCTTCGACCAGAATGATCTCACTCGGCAGGCCCAGCGCCTCCGCCTGGTTGATCATCACCTCGGCCTCGGGCACTGTACGCCCGCCCTCGAGCACGTCAACGCCGGCGCTGATCAACACTACGGGCGCGATACCGCGCCGGTAAAGGTCGACCGCCAGCGCGACTCGCTCGGGTTTGTGGTCGCCGCCGATCACGACGATGGCGTCGGCCCGAGCGGGCAGCGGGTCGCGCACGACGAGGGCCGTGGCCGATGCCGAAATTAACGTGACACAGCCCATCAGGCCGATGGCCAGCCCGATCCCGCACCGGATCCTGCGGCAGCGAAGGGCGTGGCGCGCCGCGCCGACTGATTCGAGTTTGGCCTGCACGCGGTGATGATACCCGCCGTCCGAGGTTGATGGGCGACCGACCGGTCGTCCCAGTGGTGATGGAGTGGGTGTGCGCGGCCTGAGGTCAGAGTCCTCGCTCGACCAGGGTTCGGATCCACGCCCGGTGCTCGGCATAGTGGCCGGCCGTGTTACCGGAGATGACGACGTGGGCGGCCGGGCCGTCACCCTCCCCCGGCTCGTCCGGCAGGAAGTATCGGTAACGACGGGCGAGGTCGGCCTCGGGAAGCGCAGCCAGCAGCGCCAGGAGCTCGCGGTGAACGACCCGCCATTCCTCACGCGCCGCCGAGGGCGTTGCGCCCGAAGTCCGGTGACGGATCGCGACGTTGATGGCGTCCGCCGGGCCCCGCAGATACAGCGTCTCATCGATCCCGAGCCCGGTATGCCGTGGCCGGCCGCTGAGGAAGTGCACGACCGACCGCTCCCAGCGCGCCAGGTGGATCACGTGGTCGACGACCGTCCAGCCCTCCGAGTCGCGGACCGTGGTCCATTGAGTTGGGGTGAGCCGGTCGAGGGCGTCGTTCAGGCCTGTCCAGCCTTCCTCGATCGCGCGGAGCAACTCGCGCTTCGGCCCGGCAAGATCCTCGGTCCACGGTGGCTCGGGCCTCGCGGTGTGCAGGGATCGACCCTGAGCGACAGAGCCCGATAGGTCGGTCGAGGGCTCCAAACCCAGCTCGGCCGCGACACGCAGGTGGTGTTCAGCCTGAGCGTCGTCACCGATCTCGCGGTACGACTGACCCAGGTTGACGTGTAGCGACGGCAGAAACGACTCGATCGCCTCGGGGTTCGCCAGTTGCGCCTGGGCGTAGGCCACACGGTTCCAATGCAATCGTGCCTGCGCATCCGTCTCGTAGCGCGCGACGTAGTGCGCGGCGACGCTGGCCTCGAACGGGTCGCCTGCCAGCTGCCAGGCCTCGAGACACAGCGCCCGGGCTTCGGCCAGGCGGCCAGCATATTCGAGCCGCGTGCTTTCCACGCAACGTCGCACAACTGCGTTCTCGAGCCAGGCGTTGTGTTCCATCGAAGCGAATTATAGGGGCGAGTGACACCGCTTTGCGGTGGGCGAGCAGGGCAATCGCACCTTAACCAGACAAGGCTTGTTGATGCCGCGGCAAAAGCTACTGCAGAGCCGATAAGGCGCGATTGCCCTGGGTGGGCGAGAAGAAACCGCTCCGATCGGACCGATATGCCAGATCGATGGTCTGACCATGTTCGAAGTTCGAGGCGAGATAGCGCAGCGAGACCGGGCGGTCATCGCCGCCTTCGTCGGTCAGCAACAAGGACTCGCAATACACGGCGATGTCGACCACGATGCGCTCATAGCGGTAATATGCCAGGGCGCGCGCGTCGATGTCTATGACCCCGTAACCGGCATAGAACAACGTCTCTTCCGCTTCGGGCACACGCCAGCCGCCGTAGAGACCGGCTCCGATGAACATGAGATCGCGCTCCTTCGGCGCCAGGATCGGATCGTCCCAATCGACCACGACCAGGCCATCGCCGGCGCTCAAGAACACGTTGCCGGCGTGGATGTCCGAATGACAGACGACCTCGACCGGTGGGTTCGCCACGAGATCCGCGGCCAACCTGTCGGCGCGTTGCACGAGGTCAGTGATCGCGGCGCGGCGCCGGCGAAGCAGGTCCGCGGTCTGCGCCGCGACGGGCTCCGCCCAGGTGCCGCGCTCGACGCGCTCGAGGAACGTCAGCGTCGTTTCGCGCCACCGCGACCCGTAGTCTTCACGCCGCAGACGTCGGCGCAGGTCAAGCGGGAGCGTCACCGTGTGCAGGCTCTTGAGGGCCGAACCGAGCGCAAGCCACTGACCCTCGGTCAGGCTGACCGTGAACCCATCCTGGCCGACGACGAACGGATACAGGATCGAGGTGAATCGGTCCAACCGGCCCCAAAGCGCCCCGCCCCGAGTTCGACAGGGAGCGATCACGGGAACGCCGCCCTGATCGCTCAGGAACCCGGGCAACTCGACCGACAGCGGGTCGAACGCGCCGCTGCGCAACTTGAGGAAGAACGCGTCGCCGGCTGATGTGACCAGGCGGTAGACCGCCGTGTTCGGATCCGCCCCCAGCGCCAGAAATGTGACCTCGGCGGCTTCCACGCCATAGTCGTTACGAACCGCCTCGACGATGGCGGTGTCTGCGAGTATCGGCCGATCCAGCATGAGTGTGGGACTCCGGTCAGGTGTGTGAGGACGACAAACGGCCCGGCTCAACCCGCTGCTGCGGGCGACACAAGAGCCCGATATAGCCGTTCGTCATCGACGAGGAAGCAACAGAACACGATCTCTTCGGGCGCGCCGGGCAACAGCGCGAACGTTCGCGCTTCGGCCACGGCGATCCGGGCCGCGGCCGCGTGCGGATATCCGTAGATGCCGGTGCTGATGCACGGGAACGCAATCGAACGCAGACTGTGCTCGGCTGCGACGTTCAGCGACTCCCGGTAGCAAGACGCCAGGAGCTCAGGTTCGCCGGAGTCGCCGCCCCGCCAGATCGGGCCCACGGTATGGATGACCCACCTCGCCGGCAACCGGTAGCCCGGCGTGATCCTGGCCTGGCCGGTCGGGCAGCCATCGAGCTTGCGGCAGGCGGCCAGAAGCTCCGGCCCCGCTGCGCGATGGATCGCGCCATCCACGCCGCCCCCGCCCAGCAACGACTCGTTGGCCGCGTTGACGATCGCGTCGACCTGCAGCCTGGTGATGTCGCCGCGCAGGATCGAGAGGGTGGTCACGCCCACCAGTGTATCGCGAAGCGTCGGGCGCGGCAGACGCTAGCCCAGGATGTGCACGAGCAAGATGTCGGGCGCGGAATAAAACGAGACCGCTGTTGTGGGAGCTCCGGTTGTTCATATCCGCGAAATCCGCGTAATCCGCGGCAAAGACGCATGGCAGGGCGTGCCTGCACTCAGCCCAATACCGCCGCCAGATCATCGGGGTCGCGCAGGACCGGGCCGTGGCCGACGCCGACGACCCGCGGCCGGAGCGCCGCGAGCCGACGAATGCTCTGGCGGTTCCGGGCCGGGTCGGCCGTGAAAATGGGCAACGGCTCGCGCAAGCCCGGCCAGGTGGTGATCAGATCCATCGTCGTGATCACGTCGCCGGCGATCAGGACCCGATCGGCCTCGCGCCACAAAGCGATATGGCCCGGCGAGTGGCCGGGCGTTTCCAGGACCACAAAATCGCCCACGCGATCACCTTCGGCGAGGGTCCGGGCGACCGGATGACCGGGCCCCGCCCAATAACGTTGCTGCAGTCTCATGATGGGATGTCGCGGATCGGGCGCGTCGAGGAGGATGTTGCCGCTCTCGGCCGCGGCGCGATCGCCGGCCCCGCACCAGAGCGGCACGGCCCGCTCGCGACAGATCAAGGCACTGGCCCCCTGGTGATCGGCATGCGCATGCGTCAGCACATGCGCGGTCAGGGTACGCCCATCCAATTCTCGTAACAGCGCCGGGCCGGACCAACGGATCCCGGCATCGACCAACACCTCACCCACAAGGTACGCGTTGATCGCGTTTCTGGGACCGAGGGGGATCTGATAGACGCCGTCGGCGATCTCGATCACGGCCGTGCACTCCGTGTTGCGTCAAGTGGGCTGGGACGCAACAGCCCCGGCAAGAAAGCCCACGGATACAAAAGCAGATACAGGTTCGGCAGCCACCACTGCCAGTCGACCTCGCCGCGCAGGGCCCAGAACGCAATCGCGTTCAGGCCCGATGCCGAGGTCAGCGCCAGCGAGGCGATCGCCAGGCCGCGCCAATCCAACCGACCGGAACGCGCGACCCAGAGCGCCGTCAGGCCGGTCGCCGAGATCAGCAGATCGAGCGGCAGGAACGACCAGTTCCAGGCCACCAGCACCGGGTCGTGATAGCCGTTGAACGCCCACTCGGCCGGCACCCGGCCGAGCGCCGTGATCAGCCAGTACACGAGGAACCCGATGTCAGTGACATAGAAGAACGGCTTCAACGATTTCATCGACGCTCCCGCGGCGACGGCCGAAACAGGCAATGCACGCTGACCGGCCCCACCACAGTCGTAGCCGTCAACGCAAAACCGAACCGTTGATACAGCCCGACGTTGTCGGCGTTCTCGGTGTCCAACCCGATGCCGAGGGCACGGGGATCCTCGTCGACCCGCGCAACGACGTCGTCGAGCATGAGCCGCCCGAAGCCCCGCCCCCGCAGCCCGGCGTCGACGGCGATCAACGCCAGATAGTACGTGCGCCCGCGCGGTAGCGCCGCTCGCGTGTGCCGTAGATAAGTCGTGATCAATCGGGCGTTGCGCCATGAGAGACCGATCGGCTCGGTGACAGCCCGCGCCACGACCCGCGGCCAGGCCCGGCCCTGGGTCTCGGGCGCGTCAAGGATGTAAGCACCCACCAGGCGCCCCGCGTGTCGGAGGCCACGCACCTCGGACCCGGTCCACAGACTGAGATCAAACAGGAAGGCGAAGAACTCACGACGACGTCGCTCGGAGGCGGGTGAATTGGGGCCAAACAGCGCCACGTACCACGGATCAACGGCGAAGGCCCGGCTCATCACATCAACGAAGTCGGCTCGGTCCCGTTCGGTCAACGCGCTCAGCGTCGGCGTGTCCATCGTCCCATCGTCTCACACACGGCGAAACGGATCGCGAGGACGCGAAGCCGGTGTGCACGGGCGAGTTGATGCGGTTGGCAACCCGGCGGTTCACCCCACCCGTCGCTTCACCTGCATCGGCAGACCGAAACGCGGCGTCAGCGTCAGCCCGGTGCGTGCCACGAGTCGGGTCTCGGGCAAGAGGCGGAGCGTCACCCGGCTCGCGATCTGGGCCAGCAGCAGGCGCGCCTCCATCGCCGCGAAGCTATTGCCGATGCAGATGCGCGGCCCGCCGCCGAAGGGCAGGTAGGCCTGCTTGGGCAGTGCAGGCTGACGCTCGGGCAGCCAGCGGTCCGGGTCGAAGCGCTCGGGGGCGGCGTACCAGCGCGGATCGCGATGCACCAGGTAGATCGGTATGCTCACCTGCGCGCCGGCCGGCACGACGCCGAAGCTGAGCGGCACGTCGCGCTTGGCCACCCGCCCGATGATGAAGGCCGCCGGGTACAGGCGCAGCGCCTCGTCGATCACGCGGCCTGTGAACGGCAGATGCGCCAGATCGGCCAGCGTCGGCGCGCGGCGACCGTGGTCGAGCACGGCGTCGACCTCGGCGTGCAACTGCGCCTCGAAGCCCGGGTGCTGGGCCAGCAGCGCCATCGTCCAGTTCAAGGTGTTGGCCGTGGTCTCATGGCCGGCGAGCAATAGCGTGGCCACCTCGTCGCGCAGTTGCGAGTCGCTCATCGGCTGACCGTCGTCGTCGCGGGCCGCCAGCAGCATCGAGAGCAGGTCGCCGGTGTCGTCAGCGCCGCGCGCACGGCGCTCGGCGATCAGGGCGTACACCACCTCGTCCAGGTCGCGGCGCGCGCGCCGGACGCGCAACTCCATCGGCGTCGGCACCCAGGCCGGCAGGAACTGCCGGTCCGCGAAGTAGCGCTGCATCACATCGACGGCGCGGTGCACGCGAGCGGCGTCGGCCGGGCGGATGCCGCCCTGCGCGTCGTCGACCGAGGCGCCGAACAGGGCCTGAGCCACGATCCGGAAAGTCACTTCCGAGAACGCCGAGCTGACCTCGACGCGCGCACCGTCGGCCCAGCCGTCGAGCATCGCCGCGCCGTGGGTCGTCATCTGTTCGGCGTAGCGATCGATCCGTCGGGCGTGGAAGGCCGGCGCAGCCAGCCGGCGCTGTCGGCGCCAGAACGCACCGTCGCTGATCAGCAGGCCGTTGCCCAGGAAGCGCCGCACGCCGCGCGTCGCGTCGGTGTACTCGTCACTCTTGCCGAAGTCGTCGGCGTGCTCGACCAACACGCTCTGCAGATCTTGCGGCTCGGTGACGAAGACCACGGCTTCGGCGCCGAAGTGCAGCGCAAACGTCGGGCCGAACTCGGTTCGCCACCCGCGGATCGCCGCCAGCAGATCGTGCGTGAAGGCGCGCGCCAGGCGTAACTGGCCGCCGAAGCCGTCAAAGCGCGGCCCCGGTAGCGCAGCCAGGGAATTCAGGGTCATGGGACTTTCCTTTGCTCGTCGGTCTCATAGGGTGTATCAATTTCTAGACACAGTGTCAATTACGGAATTGGAGGGCCTGTATAATAATGGACACATGTCTACTTCGAGACCACGCCCCGCCCAACTGGCTCCTCCGGCGACCGACCGACGCATTGCGCGCACACGCGCCGCATTGCGTGACGCCGTCTTCGCGCTCATCCGGGAGCGCGGCTTCGACTCCGTGACTGTGCAGGACATCACCGACCGCGCCAACCTCAGTCGCGCGACGTTCTATTTGCATTTCAAAGACAAGGAGGAGCTGCTCACGGTCAGCCTGCAGGAGATCTATGAGACCCTCCGCGGCCCCGGGCCGGATCCGTCTCTTGACGCATTGCGGGCCGACCCGGAGGTGGAGCGCGACTTCTACGCGAGCGACCTCCGGCACGTGGCCGATCACGCCGAGCTCTACCGCACCATGCTCAGCGAGCAGGGCGTCTGGCCGTTCTGGACGCGCATCCTGGATTACCTGTACGAGAAGGCGCGTGCGGATTTCGTCCGGATCGCGCGCGACAACGGGCGCCCGCCTGTCGTTCCGATCGAACTCGTGGCGAGCTTCTGCGCCGGCGCAAGCCTGGGCGTCCTGCGCTGGTGGTTGCTCCAGGCGCCGGAGACGCCGCTGGATGAGCTGGCGAATATGATCCGCCAGATCGAGGGCTACGGGCTGTGGTGGTCGCTGGGCGTGGATCTGCCGCGCCCCCCGATCCCGCCGGCGCCGCGCGGCAAACGAGCGAAGTGAGCGCCATGCAGTACACGATCCGCAAACTGGCCGAAGACGGTCGCGAGGTGTTGGCCTACCCGGGGCGGCTCGTCGCCCGCGAGCTCGGGTTCATCACGCTCGAGGCCACGTTCACGCTGCGCGAACGACTGGACCTGGGTTATACGGTGTTCGAACGCGGCGACCGCATGATCGAACACTTCTTCAGCGAGCGCTGGTACAACGTCTTCGAGTGTCACGCCGTCGGCAACGACGCGTTACGCGGTTGGTACTGCAATATCGCGCGACCCGCCGAGATCGACGATGTCGCGGCCGAGGTGCGCCAGATCGATCTTGCGCTCGACGTCTGGATCGACCCGGCGTTCAGGGTGCAGGTGCTGGATGAAGACGAGTTTGCGGCGCTCGACCTTGACGCCGTCGAGGTCACGGCCGCCCGATCCGCCGTGGAAGCGTTGAAGGCGTTGGCCG
>WBZN01001759.1_pt1 | contig 12645 bp, 8 predicted proteins | sample 5204281 | NCBI WGS metagenome assembly WBZN01 (sample SAMN12344347, study PRJNA552823) | activated sludge metagenome | biome: Activated sludge suspended growth; feature: Nitrification reactor; material: Wastewater; isolation source: activated sludge from nitrification reactor of wastewater treatment... | reverse complement strand
AAGCTCGTCGCCTTCCGGGCAGAAAAGGGCAAGCTCGATGCCCAGGCGCCGCTCCTGCTCGCGATGACGAGCTCGATGCGGGTGGGGCGGGAGTGGCTCGGTCGCTACCTGCAGGTGCGCGAGCTGTGGTTCCAGAACCAGATGGGAGCGATCCGTCGCGCCGGCGAGCTGAGCCGCTACCTGGCGCGTACCAGCGCCGAGATCAGCGACAATCCCAGCAACAGGACCGCCAGTGGCACGATCCCTCCAGCGAGATCCTTTGACGGCAGCACCCATTCAATCAGCGCAGAATATGCCGCGACCGAGATGACAGAGAGTGCGAACATCACGGGAATCAGGTAGCGCCTGGCGATGCCCTGCAAGCGCCTGGCCTCGTTCCAGTTGCCCTCCCGGCTCGCGATGACCAGGAGTGGCGAAACGTTTACCCGCAACATGGCGAGAACGTGATACAGGCCGTCCACAATGAGTGCCGCAAAGCTGTAAATACCGACCTGCCGATCTCCCAGGAAAATGCCGATGACCAATACATCCACCCTGGTATTCAGTTCCAGCAACGCGCCAGAGGGCAGGCTCTTCACTCCGAACGTGAAGTGAGCCTTCATCCAGTCCTCGCTCGGGACCAACCAGGACAGCTCTCGCAACCACGCGAGGTAGGTCACTCCCGCAATCGTGGTGACGCCTTCCGCTACCAGAAACGCCAGCCCCGACCATTCAAACGGCAGGTCCGAGCCGGATATCCAGGCCACCCACAGCATGACCAGGACGTACCGCGCCGCCTGCAACAGCGAAAACGCCCGCATGTGCCGCAGACCGTTGATGTGCGCTATCAACACCTTGTTCAATGGGAAAAGGGCGAGACCCAGCCCAGCGTAGCTGATGGCCATCGCACCGCTTTCACTGCCGAACACCCGCAAGAACAGTGGCCTGCCCAGATATACCGCTCCGGCAACGATCAACCCGGCAACGAGCGCGAACGCCGTCGCCGTCGCCAGCATCCGGCGCCTTTCCGGCTTGTCTTCTGAAAGATGAGCCGAAGCCCGCAGCACGGAATAGTGGATTCCACAGACCGCTAACTGCGATGCGACGATATAGACCGCGTATGCGAGATTGAACACACCCAGGGCAGTCGCGTCTCGCAGCGTTACCACAATCAGGTTAATGGCGATTCCGCTCAGCGTGAGCACACCAAAGCTGCCCATCGTCCACAAGACGTCTCGTGAGAGCTTCCGATCCCCCCCTGTTTTGCTGCCGCTCAACAAGTCGATGCCTCGGCGCCGCCGTCGCGCCTCATCCGAGCTTCGGTATGCGGTTGATACGGACCAGCGCTTCATCCAGGCTGAAGCCGACTAACTGGGCATACTCCTTCATGGCTTCATACCGGGGCCTGTTTTCTTCCTCGACCCGCTTCAAGGCCGCATCCCTCGTGATCAGGCCAGCCCTGATCTGATTGCTCCTGAATGTGTCGTGCTCCGAAAAGCCCGCCACCGTGTGATAAATGTAGTTATAGAAGGCGGCCGTGCCATCACCGATTCTCCAGGTGCTAGCTGAATCGGCCGACGACTCCCATCCGTAGTGCTGCGACAGGGTGTGCGCAATCTGCTGTTCATCCCACTCGAGGTACTTGTAGAGATAGACGAATTCCCGCCTGCCGATATAGGTCGAATAGTAGGCAAAGAGGGAATCGAACATGGACCGGTTGATATATGCGGGATTCAGCAGGAAGTTTCTCGCGTAGTACCAAAGCAGCTTCGCCTTCCCGCCGGAGTCCAGGCTGACCATCGTATTGTGGCTGCGATCCCGGATCCCGCAGAAGCCGGTCTTGAATCCAGTCACCTCCAGGTTGTTGCCGCCGCAAAAGATCACGAGATCAATGCCAGTCTCCTTGCTGAGTTCACTGGCATAGTGAAAGAACTGTTTGTCGCCCGCCATGAACAGGGGCACCATTCCCAACTTCGGCCGGCGAAGCCATGCTTCGACGTTCAGGCGGATATTTCGGCGTTTCCTCAGGATATCTGCCGACCTGATGATATGTTCGACACCGAGCTCTGCGCACACCCTGGAACAGTTGCGCCGGGCTTCGTCGGTGACCATGGCCCAGTCGTAAGTATAGGCAATGGGATTCATGCCAAACTCGCGCTTGAGCACATGCAGTCCGTAGCAGCTATCCCGACCTCCACTGAGCGCCACGATGCAATCCCGTCCGCCATCGTTCCTTCGATGCCTGGCGAGCTTTTCTTCCAGCGTAACGCCCAATTCATCCGCCTGGGCGGCTTGTTCGCGGCACAGGTTGCAGACGCCTTCTGAGTCGAAGCTGATGAACGGGAAAGTGTGCGGAAGTATGCAGCGAGTGCAACGCTGCATCTCGGGCCGGCGCGCGGAGACATTTGCCGTGTTCTTCGTCACCACCTTAACCAAGGGTTGCCGCATGCCGCCTTTTTCTGCGAGTGCGAACGGCGAGCACTCGTGGCTGCCCAGATCAAGCAGCATCGCGCGCCCGGCCGCCAACTGCTCGATTCGCACCTCCGATCCGGACAAGGCGGCCGCATGTTTTCCAATTGTGCGCTCGAGGAAGTAGCGCTCAGATGCAAACATGAACAATCCCAGCCGCTCGAATCGGGCCGTATAGATTGATCCGACGTTGCTCGCCAAGGCGAGGACGTGCTCGTCCTTGCGAAAAAACGCGATATTGGCCTCGCCCAAGAGCTTGGCGTATGTACCCGCAATTGCGTCCTGCAAGCTCCAGCCCTCCGACCTGTACTGGTCGATCAGGCTATAGATAACCTCGGTATCCACCCTGGCGGTACGCACGAGCTGCGGATTCTGCGACCACAAGTCCGCATCGTTGACAACGATTCCGTTGTGGATGCCCAACGATCCCCCGGTCTCGATTGGCTGATTGTTTTCTTCGAGACCTTGGCTACCGTTGGTAACCAGGCGGGAGTGGCCGATCATGGCCATCCCATCTGCCCTGGTTGTAGACGAGAACGCATCCTCGAGCAGCCTGCGGCACTCCCCGGACTTGAGCATTGCGCGAGCGGGCTGCGACGCTCTCAGGTACTTGAGGGAGCTGCTGCTCGCAAGCGCCAGTCCCGATGCCTCACTTCCCCGGTTCTGCGACAGCAGAGCGAGCTTCAACAAGATTCCCTGCGCCTCGCCATTCGAAAGCGCACACCAGGGCGCGAGACTTACGCCGAATATTCCGCACATCAGCGAGCCGTTCCTGTTCGATCCACCGACTCCCGTTTCAGCATGAGCAGGACTCTCTCCTGGTTAGCCCTGATTCGATCGAGCATGTCGGCGACTACGCCAACAATGACAAACAAGGTCGACATCGCGAGCAGGAAGGCCGAGGAGAAGCCGGCATACAAGTAACCCGCGAACCGGCCGGTAACCAGGAAGTGGCCGAAAAACAGGATCCCGAGCAGCACCCCTGGCACACCAAAAGCCAGTGCGATGCCCCAGAAGAAGCGCAGCGGGAAATAGTCGCGATAGCCGCGCAATATGATCTTCAGCGCATTTATCGCGTACTTGCGAATGCTTCCAGCGACCCTTGACTGGCGGCCCTCGAAGTACTGCACATGAATCGGCACTTCGAGGATCTCGACTCCCTTGGCCGCGAAATCCAGGAAGGTCTCCTGTGTATAAGTGAATGCGCCGTGCAGATTCAGGCTAAGCAACGCACGACGGCCATAGCACCTGAATCCGCACGACACGTCTGCGAACCTTCTCCGCACCAGCTTGCTGATCAAATACGACATCATCCTGTTGCCCACGCGCTTCACACGCGGCATCGTTGCAGGCACTAGATCGGCATCTATGAATCGTGATGCTGTAACCATTTCCGCCGCGTCGGCGACTATCGGTGCAACGAGTTTTGGAATATCCGCGGGGTCGAATTGCCCGTCACCATCGATATTCACCATGATCCCGTAGTTCTTGGCGATGGCAAACTCGATGGCCGACTGGAAGGCCGCGCCGACACCGCGATTCCTGCGGTGCCGAAGCACGATCGCCCCCGCAGCCCGAGCCAGATCCGCTGTGGCATCTGCAGAACCGTCGTCGACGACGAGCACGTCAACGCGGGAGACACCAGCCATCTCCCGGGGCACCGCGGCGACGACCTGTGCGATGGTATCCGCTTCGTTCAAGCACGGTATGGCGACCAGCAGCGCGTCCCCATCGCTCAACATCATGGAACCTACATTCATTCCCAACTCCAGATTCACGAACGCGCGACGCGCGTAATTGCCGGCGCAAAACCCCTTCTGCCGATGAAGGCCACGCAGGCCAATGCAAGGAGAAAGCGCGCATCCAGAAGCCCACCGCTGACCTGCTGGCAAATCAGCAAGAACCAGCACGCAGCCACCAGCACCATGGTCCTCGATGAAACAAAACACGCGAAAGCCAGCAAGGCGATGCTGCCAAGCACGACGCCGGCCTCGGACCACAGCTCAAGGAAAATGTTGTGTGGATAATCGGCCCAGGCAATTCCCGAGCTCGCCGCCCAACCGCCAATTCCAACCCCGTACGGCTGCGTCGCAATCATTGTCAAGGTTTCCCGGATCATCAGGACCCGACTCCCGATGCTGCCGAAGTTCTGGGCGGTCAGTCCCGAATCAAACACCGAGACCGCGAGGAACATCCTGCCGAGCAGCGGCGAGTTCGCCAGAAAGGCGATTCCCAGCGCAATCATCGTCGCAGCTAGCGTGGCCATCGCGATCAGCAGCGCCCTGCCGCGCCATCCCGACCCTTGCCAGATCGACCATGCGCCGATGAGTATCAGTGCGATGAGTGGACCTTTGGACTGCGTCCAGACGACTGCCGCGGTGAACAGGAACACCAACAGGTATCGCCTAGGCCCTTGATAGACAAAGCCCGCCAGGATTGCCGCCAGGCCCATTTGCCTCGCGAAGACATTCGGCCCGTTGAACAGGAAGTTGACGTTTCGATCGAGGAAGCCGCGTTCAACTTTGTAGAGCACCGCCGCCGCCAAGAGCAGCACCGATGCGACGACCCAGAGCTTCAACGTCCTTGTCAGTCCTATGCCGGATATTGCGTAAGCAAGCAGCAATGCCGCTGCCGCTGATACGGCCAGCAGATTGACCAAAGTAAGTGCGCCTCTCTCCGGGTCCCTGCTCCAGATCAACGTGGCGCAGACGGGTGCAACCAAGCTGAACACAAGTATGATTGCGTGTCGCACGTCCACGCTCAATGGAACCAGCAGCCCGAGAAGAATCGCGATGGCAAAGAAAATGGAATTGAGTGGAACGCCGGAGATGGTCAGCCTTGCATCCGGCGTGAACTGACCGATCATGAGGACGCCCAGTGCCACCAGGGAAGCGATGGCACCAAGGCTTGTCTTCGCACCGAGCGTTGTCGTGTACCCCACAACAGTCACAAGGCCCTACCCCCGACACTCACTTCTGCTCCATCAACAGTGCTGCCAACATCCCGGCGAATGCGCCGAAAACCAGTCCGATCAACGCCAGCAGCAGTTTTCTTGGTGAAACATAGTCGTCTGCATCTGGAGCGGCTGCTGGGTCCACCACCCGAAACGCGAAATCCTCCGTGACATTCGCGAATGCCTGCTTCTTGAGCTCGGTCTCCATGAGCCTTGAAAGGGAGCCCCGAAGCTCCACCTGGTCGGCTGCCTCAATCGCCCGCCGAAGGTAGGCAACCGTTCTGGAGGCATCTGCGATGGTACGCTGGCGTACTTCTTCATTGAGTCGCTTCACAAGGCTGTTGGCCCAATACGCAGCCTGCAGCCGGTCTGTCCAGTCGATGCGAAGAGTTACCAGCCCGGAGGTCGAGTCCTGTGATACAGAGCGAACTTTCTTGCCGAAGTAAGTAATTCCCTCCTGGATGGAAGGAACCTTGCTCCGGTCATTGTGTTTCCAATCACTTCGCTCCGCATCCCAGTCCCGGGAGAACAACACCGGCAGCAGCGCCTCGCTCTCAATAAACTCCCGGGTAAATTTCCTGGATTCAAGCACAGCCAAGGCGTAGTTCGACTCGAGATTGGAGCCCGCGCCGAGTCCGAGGCCAAGCATCGACGAAATTCCCGCAAGCTGGCCGCCCACCGCCCCCATGGCAGCATCGACCGCGCTCCTGGATTGGGGCGCCAACACTACCTCGGCGCGATACACGTGAGGCATCAAGAACGCCGCGCCAGTAAATGCCGACGCACTGACAAGTGCTGCCAACGTGACCGTGCGCCAGTGCTTGATGAGCAGGCCGCTTGCCGCCCCAAGGGCAGAGACATCCTGCGCCATTCCTCCTGGCATGACAGTTGTGGGCGGAAAATTCTTCAGCCTGTCTTCCATGGGGTCTTCGTGATGCAGCTGCAGCTAAAGGTGGCTCGCATCATTAGAATGAGTTGATCGCCGCGACCGAGATCGCGACGTTATATAGAATCTGCGTCACCGCCTGCCACAATGGCAAGGCCGGCAGGCGTTCCGTATCGAGCGGCACGACTACCGTGTCGCCCGCTTCCATCCGGACGTTCGACCCGCGGCTGAACCAGCGGTTCGAGGCGCGCGCTACCACGCTGCCGTCAGCACGCACTACATAGATCTGCTTGTCGTCAGCCTTGCGCGTGGCACCGCCCGAGAGTTCGATGTAGTCGTCGCGCGAAAGCTCGGCGCGGTAGAAATGCGAGGTGGGATTCTGCACTTCGCCGAGCACCGTAACCTCCTGGCGCTCCTTCGGGATGATCAGGCGGTCGCCGCCACGCAGGGCGATATCGGCATCTGAGCCAGGCGTCGCCGCGATCGCCGCGGGCAAGTCGATGACAAGCCGGCCCACCGCTTTCGCCGTACGCAGTTGCGCCAGCAAGGACTGGCCGACGGAAAGCGCCGTGCCCGCACCCGCCTGGTTGGCGTTCGCGCTCTGCAGTGCGGCGGTCGCGAGGTCTGTCTGCAGGCGGTCCGCAAGCCGGTCCATCTGCAGCTGTTCGCGCTCGCGCAGGCCCGCCCGCGTGAAGACCGCCCCGCGCGGCGACGCGAGCGAAGTCAGGCCGCCCGCCCGCTCGAGCACCGAGCGCAGCGACTCACCGCGCCGGATGGGGTATTCACCGGGGAAGCGTACCTCACCCTCGATCTTGACGACTTCCTGCTCGCGCCACTCGGGCGTTTCCTTGACGAGGAGTACATCGAAGGACTGCAACGGCAAGTTGGCCGAGGGATCGCCATCCAGGGCCGCGGCGAGGTCGATTTCGATGGTTTCGGTCTGCCGCTCGGTACCGATCACGCGAAAGCGGGTGAGTTCGGCGCCGGCGGTATATGCAGCATCGCTTAGTCCGCCGCCCGCCCGCACTAGATCCGACACACGCATGCCGGGCTCGAGCGGATACTCGCCTTTGACCTTGACCGCGCCCTCGATGTGCACGGCCTCCGTCGGCTGCGCAGCGCTTGCCTGCAACTTTAGGTCGCGCAGCAACGGGCCTACCACGGCGGCTCGCCCGGACTCGAGGTCGAATATCGTCAGCTGATCGCGTGGCTGCAGCACGATGTCGGCCTGCGCGCCCGGAGCACGAAGCGCGGCGGCCAGATCCGCAGACAGGACAGCGATGCGCTGGCCTGGCGGCAGCTCGCGGCGGACGAGCACATAGTGCGTATCGGCGTTCGGCTTCAGGTCATCGAGCGAGCGGATCGCATCCGACAGGCGCAAGCCTTCACGCCAGGCCACGGCGCCTGGCTGGTAGACATGCCCCGATATCGTCACGCCCGAATCGAGCGTGGGACGGAGCCGGGCGACGCGCAGGATGTCGCCGTTGCCGACACCCTGTGCGCGCCCCTGACCGGACGAAAGGTCGACATCGACGACTACCCGGCGCTTCTGCGCATCGATGTGCGACAGGTAAGCCGTGCGCGGATCGCCTTCGGGCGTGAGTCCGCCGGCCAATTCGATCGCGTCCGCCGCGCGCGTGCCGGCCTTCAATTCATAGATGGCCGGACGATGCACTTCGCCATCCACGGCCATGGTGGGACCCACCGGCGGGATGAAGATCACGTCACCCGGCAGCAGCTTCGCGTCGTCGCGCGTGTCGCCGCGGATGAGGAGGTCGTACAGGTCGAGACGCCGCACGACCGCACCCTGGCGCTTCAGCTGCACGTCGCGCAGCGAGCCGATCGGCTTGACGCCGCCGGCGGCATAGATCGCCGACGTGATGGTCGCGAGGCCGCTCACGGTATAGGTTCCCGGCCGGTTGGCTTCGCCGAGCACGAACACGCTCACCGAGCGAATGTCGCCCATCGAGACGCTCGCGCGCACGCCGATCATCTGGCTCGCCACGCGGTCCTGGAGAGTCGCCTGCACGGCGCTGAAGCGCTGCCCGGCGACGCCGATCGGTCCGAGTTCAGGGAAGTTGATGCGCCCGTCGCGACCAACCGTGAGGCGCAGGCTGCGGTTCTGGTTGCCGTACAGGATCACTTCGAGCTCATCGCCCGGCCCCACCACATAGTCGGCCGGCACCGGCACTTCGGTGACGGGTGCAAAGGTCGAGGGCGAATCCTGGAACAGGTCGTAGCCGAAAGGCTTGAGGCCAGCGGGGCCCGACTTTTCGATCGGTAGGCGGGTCACCTTGATAGCGAGTCCGTCGAGCGCAGGCTCCGCACCTAGGCGCAATGCGGCCTGCTCTTCGCTGAGGCCGGCCAGGGGCATTGGCGCGAATCCGGGCAACAACAAGGCACCGTCGCGATTCAGGCGATAGGGATTGCGTTCCTTGATGCGCTCGATCGCCTTGCCCAGTTCGTCCCTGCGGCGCGCGTCCCAGTCTTTCGCCGGATCGACGACCACGGGTGGCTGGCCTTCCTGGGTCGACGGCAGGACCCTGGGCTCCGGAAAGCCGATCGTGACAATGAGCACGTCATCGCCCTGCAGGGATTGCACACGCCGCAGCCGTTCCGCAAGTTCCGCGCCGGCTGCCTGCGGGTTGTCGACACCCACCCCCACATCTGCCGCCTTCTTGTTCTGCTCCTTGTCTTTCGTCGCGGTTCCCGTCTCGGCACCGACCCCCAACTGTTCCAGCAACATCTGCCGCTGTTCGGGCGTGAGGTTGCGCAGCATCTCGAGCTGCTGGGCGCTCGGCACCTGCGCGAGCACGGGCAACGCCAGCACGCAGGCCAAAGAAAGAAGAAGTTTGCGCATCAGAACCCTTGCCGCCACTCGATGAAGCCGGTGAAGTCAGCGCCTTCCGCCGGATCGATGTCGTAATCGTTGTAGCCGAGCCCGAGCCTCAGTTCACCCCGGGCGAGCGGGCGATTGTACTGGAGCGCAACGTTCTTGAGTCGATTGGGCGCCGGTCCGCCGCGCTCGAGGTCGGCCTTGCGCAGCAGCAGGTTCAGGGAATCCCCGGCGGGCCGCACCAGCATGACGCCGAGCGAGTACATGCGCCCATCGCCGCCCATCGCATGGCCGATCGATTGCCCGCGGAAGGTGTAGCCCTGCGGGTACAGGTGATGGCGGTAGGCGCAGCCGAAGATCGGCTCGCTGCGCGTGAAATTGCAGGAGGTATCGGCGAACTCGAGGTGCGCCCGCAGCGCACCCCAGGGCGTCGACCTCGAGGACTCCGCGCCCAGGAGCCCTAGGAATTTCGCCGGCAGGCCGCCCGCTTCGTCCTCGCCGATGAACTGGCCATAGAGCGCGAGCGGCAGCGGCTTCCAAGGCGAGGCGAGCCGAAAATCGTAGCCCGCCAACTGGTTGCCGGGCTCATCGCTGGTGCCGGGACTGGCGTCGGAATTGTCGTGGCCAATCAGCAGATCCTTGAAGGTGCGCCAACCGCACGGCCGCCCCTCGCCGCACCATTGGGCCGTGCGACTCAAGCCGAACTCGAGCCACGGTCGCGGCTTGAAGTTGACGCGCGCGGCGAAGAAACGCACGTCGGGCACCGGGACATCGCTGCCTTCCATCTGCCCGAGCTCGAGGCTCGCGCGCCACGGTCCGATCCAGCTGAGCCACTTCGACTTGAATGCATCGGTGTAGTTGCGCTCGACGCGCAGGCTCGGGATCGGGCGCGCGGCCGAGCCGAGAATCAGGCTGCCTTCCCAGCCTGGCCCCCACCAGCGCTCCATCCAGCCCGCCGAGATCATGAAGTTGCCGACGTTGAGGCCGACGTAGCTGCCGTCGAAGCGCGCCGACTGGTCGTCGCTCGCGTCAACGACACCCGTGACTTGCAGGTTTGCCGCGAGACGATCGCCCATCCACGAGGCCTGCAACTCGAGCTCGCCTTCCTCGCGCGGCGTATCGGAGAAGCCGCGCAGCGGATCCGGATCCCGCGCCCCGGCCGCGCGCACGCCAGCGGCGCCGAGCCCCGCCCTCGCCTCCCGCCGCGCGGCGCCTTGCAGCCGCGCCAGCGCCTGGCGCAGGGCGTCGCTGGCGTCATCCGGCAGGCGCGCGGCGTTCACGTCGCGCGCGACATCGGGCCAGGAAATCGGCCAAGTCGTGATGGGGCCGCGCAGGATGCCGGCGTCGGCCAGCAGTTCGATGTCGTGCCGCAGCGTCAGATCACCCGGCGCGAGCCATGGGGCAGCCGATGCACAGGGAGCCGCCACCATCACCGCCAGCGCCAGCAGGCAGCGGGCGCGGCTATTCTTGACCACAGTCGAAATTTCTCACGGCGATTCTCTACCCGCCCCATGCCGGCGGGGCCGCAGGGTACCCGATTTCCGGCATGAAGATGTCGTCATATTCTGACATCATCCCGACCCCCGTTTCAGGGTAGGCTTCCACCTCATGCGCGTCCTGTTCATCCCGGTCTCCGCCCCGACCGGCACGGGGGAATATGCGCGGTCGCTCGCGATCGCGACGGCGCTGCGCGCGTTGAAGGCGGACGCCGGCATTTCATTCGTGCTGAACCGGCATGCGCCCTACGCCGCGGCGGCGCCCTTTCCGGCCGTGCTGCTGCCGTCCTCGCCGACCTTCCATCCGCGGGAGGTTTCGGCACTGATCCGCGCCGAGCGCCCGGACCTCGTGGTGTTCGACAATGCGGGCCGCACGGCCCAGCTGCGCGCCGCGCGCGACAGCGGCGCGCGCGTGGTGTACATCAGCTCGCGCCCAAGGCAGCGCCGCAAGGCCTTCCGCCTCAAGTGGCTGCCACTGCTCGACGAGCACTGGATCGCCTGGCCGGAGTTCATGGCGGGGCCGCTGAGCGCGACCGAGCGGCTCAAGATGCGCCTCGGCGGGCATCGGCCGGCCGTGCGCTTCTTCGACACCATCGTCCCGACGCCCTCGCCGGAGGAATCCGCCGCCGTGGCCGCGCGCTTCGGCCTCGAGCCGGACCGGTTCGCGCTCGTCGTACCGGGTGGCGGCGGCGCGCACCCGGGCGCGGAGCAGGGGCCACGCACCATGGCGGCGGCCGCGCTGCGCCTCGCGCGTGGCGGCCACCCCACCCTGCTGGTCGGTCCCCACGGCCAGGTCATCGACGGCAACCCGCAATTGCGGCACTCCCCGCAGTTGCCGATCCGGGAACTGGCCGCGCTGCTGGCGCGCGCGCGCGTCGTCGTGGCCAATGGCGGCGACACCCTGCTGCAGGCGCTCTCCTTCCAGCGTGTCTGCGTCGCCGCGCCGCTCGCGCACGACCAGGTCGGGCGCATCCAGCACTGCGCCGACGCCGGTATCGCGACCGGGGTCGAACTCGATGAGATGGCGATGGCCTGTGCTGCGGACGAGCTGCTGCGCGACGGGAACCGGCGGGCGCAGCTCACGGCACGCATGGCGCAGCGGCCCATCCGCAATGAGCTGGAAGTGGCGGTGAACTCGCTTGTCCGACTGGCCGCGTAACACCGCTGCCCTCGCGGCGCTCCTCGGCGGACTGCTGTGCTGCCTCGCCGGCCCGGCGCAGGCACGCGGCGTGTCGCCCTATCTGCCGGTCAATCTCGAGCCGGAAATGGAACGGCAGATCGAGCAGGTGCTCACCCTGGCCGACCAGCCCTTCCTCACTCGCCCGATCGCCGCGGCGGTGGTGTGGGATGCGCTGCCGAAGGCCTGTGCGCAGGATCTCGCGCTCTGCCGCAGCGTGGAGCGCTACCTGGCGAGATACATGAACCGGGCGGGCGTGGCCGTGGCGTCGATCTCCGGCGCGGCCAGCGACGGCGCCGGGCGCACGGTGCCGAATCGCCATGGCCTTCCCGGCGACAGCGCCTGGGAAGCCTCGGCCCAAGTCTACTGGCAACCCTTCGATCATGCGCTGCTCTCGCTCGGCGGCGTGGGCTACGAGGGCGACGTGACTCCAACCGGCTCCCTGCTGAGCCTCGGTTGGGACTTCGCCCAGATCGACGCAGGTTTTCGCGATCATTGGCTGTCGCCTTTCTCGGATAGCGCCATGCTGCTGTCCACGGAAGCCCCGACCATGGCGTCGGTCACGGTATCAAATTACCGGCCGTTGACGCGCCTCGGCCTGCGCTACGAGGCCTTCCTCGCGCGGATGTCGAACTCGAACGACATCCTGTTCGAAGGCGGCCTGACGTCGGGCCATCCCCGCCTTGCAGGCCTGCACCTGTCGATCGAACCCGCGAGCGGCTGGTCGCTCGGTTTCAATCGCATCATGCAGTTCGGCGGCGGCGCGCGCGGCGGCAATTCCTTCGGCGACATCCTCGACGCCTTCTTCAACCCCTCCGGCAGCGACAACGTGGCGAGCGCCGCCGATCC
>WBZN01000628.1_pt3 | contig 12650 bp, 5 predicted proteins | sample 5204281 | NCBI WGS metagenome assembly WBZN01 (sample SAMN12344347, study PRJNA552823) | activated sludge metagenome | biome: Activated sludge suspended growth; feature: Nitrification reactor; material: Wastewater; isolation source: activated sludge from nitrification reactor of wastewater treatment... | reverse complement strand
CCGTCGCGCAATCACGGAGCGATCGGGACGTCGCGGGTCTCGGCGACATAGTGCGAGCCGCGCGCACGTTCGAGCGCTTGCTCGTAGCGCACCCGCTGCGCGGGGGCGAGCTTGCCGGCGAGCCGGGTCGCATAGAAGCCCTCGTAGAAGTCGTCGGGGACCACCTCGACGGTGATCCGCGCGGCGAACGCAACCCCGATGCGGCCGCCCGACCAGGCGCGCGACATCACGGCACGCTCACCCGGCGGGATCCGCGTATCGCCGCGCTCGTGCCACGCGCCGTCGAAGGAGAGCTCGCGGCCGATCCGTAGCCTCGCGCTGGCGCCTGCGATGCGGCGGCCGCGCGCGTCGACGAGCTCGATCACGAGCCACACGGCGGGGGTCGGGGTGGTCGGTAGGTAGTGACCGGCGCCGATGTTCTCGAGCTCGGCGACCACGGAGACCGCGTCACCGGTGCGATGCGCGGACGCGGTGAGCGCGATGCCCTGTCGGAACGTCGCGCGGTCGTGGACACCCAGGAACCTGTGCTCGCGGTTGGGCATGTGGCAGTGCTGGCACTGGATGCCGCGCTTCATGTAGGGCCCCTCGAGCCACTCCTTGTAGGTGTTGAGCAGGGGCTTGCCCTCGAGGGCGTTGCGCGGCGGGAGCTGGTGACACGACATGCAGAAGTCGCCGCGCTCGTAGATGCCGAGAGTCGTCAGCGGGTAGCCGGGCAACGGCAGCAGCGACGGCGCGACGCCGGGCGGTCCATGGCGCCGCCAGCCGCGGACGTGGCAGCCCGCGCACTGCAGGCCCTCGGCCCGGAGCCGGAGATCCGTGCGCTGCTCGGCGAGCGGGGCGTGGCAGCGCTGGCACGAGGCGACCTCGGAGGCGGACATCCCGTCGTCGAGCTGGGCGAGCAGGCCGGGCGAGGCGGCGGCGCCGTGAAGCGAGGGCTGCCACTCGCGGAACTGCTTCGCGTGGCAGCGGGCGCATTGCTCGGCGTGGAGCGAGGCCTGCGCGGGCGCGAGGGACGCGGGCGGCGGACCTTGTGGTGCGATCGGACCTGCGAACACCGGCAGCTCCGCGGGATCGCCCGATCCGGGCCAGGTTCCGACGAGGATCGGCGCCGTTCGATCGGCCGCGATCTGCGCATCCTCGAGCGCGCTGCGATCGCGGCGATGCGCGCGGATCTGGATGTCGAGCACGTGATCCGCGAGCGCCCAGATGTCGGCGTCGGGGATCGTGCCCGAGAACCCCGGCATCGCCGTGCCCGCGAGACCCGTCGCGATGCTGGTCGCGGCGGCGCGGCGGCGCGCATCGCGATCATCGGTCGCGCGGGGCCGGCGCAACGGCTGGAACGCGAGTGGATACGGTCGCTCCTCGAGCGCGAACGCACGCGAGCCGTCATTCTTGCCGGTGCCGTGACAGGCGCCGCACCACTTGCCCCAGAGCTGCGCGCCGCGCTCCGCATGTTCCGGAGGTGGCGCCGCGAGCACGATCGGTCGGGCTGCGGTCGCGAACAGCTCGGGCGCGAACGCCTTCACCACGTCGAGCAACTGATCGAGCTCGCCGTCGTTCAGGTCGAAGCCCGGCATCGAGCTCCCGGGGGCACCGTGGCGGATCACGGTGCGGAGGTCTTCATCCGTCGGCGGCTGCCCGATCGCGCTCGACCGCCACTTGTAGTCACCCCGCGAGAACGCGCGCGGCTGGCCCCACGTGAACGGTGCGGCGGGGCCCTTGCCGTCGCCAGCGGCGCCGTGGCACGGCAGGCACGAGCGCTCGTACAGCGGCCATCCCGGTTGTCCGCGCGGCTCGATGCGCGCCCGGCGTCCCCATGCGCCGAGCACGATCATCATCGCGACGAGGAGCCACCGCTTCACGCCGTGAGGCTGCCGCAACGCGGCAGGTAATGCCAGCGATGGCACGCGCCCTTGTCGTCGATGCGCTGTGTCCCCGACCGGTCGTCACGAACGGCCGCGCGCCGATGTAGGCGTTGGTCTCACGCCGGCCGCGAATTGACGCGGGCAGCGGCGGAGGCGATCCTTGGTTCGTGCGTAACAAGAATCGGGTGCTGAGCACGGCGGTGGTGCTCGGTGCGGCCGTGATCGCGGCGTGTCTGGGTCCGAGCGTGTCGACGTCTTCGCAGCCGGTGATCACGGTGACGCAGGATCCATATAACTTCGGCTCGGTGATGGTCGGGTCGACGGTGATGACCAGCCCGAACATCGTGATCTCGCCGCAGACGATGACCGATGACGACGTGATCGTCGGGATCGACGAGAGCTGCCCTGACTTCGATGTTCAGCTCACGCAGCCGTTGCCCGCGCGGGTCTACAACCTATGCAGCGCGACGGCGTTCGGTGGCGCCACCTACGGCAGTGGCACGTGCTTTCCGGTGTCGTACTCGTTCACCGCCACGTTCCATCCCAACGGCCCCGGTCCGACGAGCTGCAGCGTCAACATCCGTTACAAGCTGTCGGGCTTGGGTTCGGGCTCGGGTTCGGGTTCGGGCTCGGGCTCGGGTTCAGCGGGGAGCCAGACGACCTATCAGCTGATGCTGACCGGCTCCGGCGTGGCGCCGATGTACGACATGACGATCTCGCCGACGACCGTGCTGCCGCTCGGAGACGTACCGGTCGGCTCGACCAGCACGTTCCAGTCGGTGGTCCTCAAGAACACCGGCACTGGCAACCTGACTGTCACGGGCAATAACGGCGATCCTCTGCACTTTCCGACCGGCGGGCAGGCGCTGACGTCGCACGTCCTGCCCGCGCCGCTCGGGGCCGACACCTACAAGGTCGCGTGCTCGCCGACCTCGCCGAACGTGCCGATCAGCACGACGCTGTCGTTCGCGAGCGCCGAAGGCCCGTCCCGCTCGATCACGCTGACCTGCCGAGGCATCACCTCGGCGCTCGAGATCGATCCGAGTCCGGCCGCGTTCGCGCCGACGCTCGTCGGGCAAGCGCCGAGCGATCTCATGATCTCGCTGACCGCGGCGACGACCACGACCATCACCAAGGTCATGCTCGATAACACATCGAGCCCGGAGCTCTCGATCATGGCCAATCCAGCGGGCACCGCGCTGGCCGCCGGCGCGACGGTGTTCGTCCAGCTGCACTACACCGCCGCGACCGAGCATCCGTCGGGCGTGCTCGGCAACCTCGTGATCGGCACCAGCACCGACAGTGATCGCAACATCACGATCACGGCCGATGCGCTCACCGGCATGATCGGGACCACGCCCGCGGATCTTCGGTTCGGGCCGGTGTGTGCGAACAGCACGACGAGCCTCGATCTCACGGTCTACGCGGCGGCCGCGGGCACGCTCCAGCTCGAAGCGGTGAAGCAGCCTGCGGCGCCGTTCTCGATCACCGGGCCGCAGAGCGGCGTGCTCGCGGGTAACCATGGTCCGGCCGTCATGCTGGTGGCCAAGGTCGCGCCGACCATGCCGGGCAACCTCGAGAGCAGCTTCGTCCTCGAGTCGAATTCGCCCGCCGACACGACGCATGAGGTCAAGATGACCGCGACCGCGTTGCCTGCCGGCGTGAGCGCGACGCCGGACCTCGTGCACTTTGGTCCGGCCAAGGTCAACTCCCCCGCGATCCGCGAGGTCTCGATCACGAACTGCGGGGCGGCGGCGATCGCGATCACGGCCGCGCATCTCGAAGGCGCGAACGCCGATGACTTCACGATCGTCGACCCCGCGGATCCGGCGACGACGGTGACCCAGATGGGGTCGACGAAGTTCTTGCTCGCGATGACGCCGCACGCGAACGGGCCCAGGACCGCGCGGCTGGTGGTCGACTACGAGGGTGGCGGCCAGGCGATCTCGGAGCTCGACGGCAACGGCTTCGGCGGTGATGACGGCACGAGCAAGGAGCGCGTGACCTACTACGCGTGCAGCTCGTCGCACCCGGGGTCGGTGTGGCCGATCGCCCTGGCGCTGCTCGTGCTCCGCCGCCGCCGCGCCCGCAGATAGATCGCGACGAGCGCGGCGAGCAGCGGGCTGTGCGTGCTCGAGCGAGCATCGCAGCACCCGCCCGGCTCGGGCACGACGCAGCGGGCGGGCTCCGCGCCAGCGCGCTCACCGGGGGTGGTGACCAGCGCGCGCACGGTCCCGTCATACGAGGCGACGACGAGCCAGGCGCCCGACGCCGCGAGGCCGGCGAGCACGGGAGCCCCGATGTCGACGTGCCACAACCCGGCGCCGGTATGCAGATCGAGCGCGCTGAGCCGGCCCGACGTGTCCGCGGCCCACACGACGTCGCCGGTGATCACCGGGGAGGCCTCGAAGCCGGACTCGCCCGCGCCCCGGTAGTGCGTGGTGCGCAGCGGGGTCGGGCGCCCGGCGAACCGCCACAGCACCGCGCCGCTCGTCGCGTCCAGGGCGACCAGATCGCGGTACAGCGTCGGGACCACGAGGACGCCGTGGGCGAGCGCGGGGGTCGCGACCGTCGCGCTGCCCCAGTCAAATCCGGCCGGGTCGACCTTGGTGACCCAGCGCTCGTCGCCGGTGACCAGATCGACCGCGATCACCTCGGTCAGGCCATTGACGAGGTACACGGTGTCCTCGCCGATCACCGGGGACGCGTTGATCGCGGTCGCGAGATCGCCGCCGAAGCGCCATAGCTCGCTGCCGGTCGCGCGATCCCAGGCGACCACGCCTCCGAGCGCGCGATCGAACGTGCCCACGGCGACGCCCCGGGCGGAGGCCACCGACGCGAGTGACGGAAAGTCCTCGCTGTCGTGCACCGGATCGGTGGTCCACATCGCTCGTCCCCGATCGATCGCCGCGAGCTTGCGCTGATTGCCGATCAGCACGTCGCCATCGTCGATGATCGGCGAGCCGAACGTGGTCGCGCCGCGTGGGGCGACGCCGAGCCCGAGCTCGTGGCGCCAGCGCACCGCGCCCGAGCTCGCGTCGAGCCCGAGCACCGTGCCATCGAGCTGGGTCGCGATCACGGTGTCACCGAGGACCGCGGGCCCGCCTCGCACTGGCAACGCCATCGCCGCACGCCAGCGCACGGCGCCGGTTGCGAGATCGAGCGCGATCACCCCGCCCGTGCCGCCGACCCCGAGGTCGGTCGCGGTGACATAGACGGCGCCGTTCGCGATCGCGGGCGCCGCGTTCAGCACGTGCCCACCCACGGTGGTGGTCCAGCGCGTGACGATCGGCGGCACGAGCTCGTGCGCGGCGGCGCCGGTGTGAGCCGCGTTGCCGCCGAGCTGTGGCCAGGGCGCGCCCGGTCCGGGCGGGTCGACCTGGTCACAGACCTCGAAGCCGACCGTGCGGGTGGCGTGGGCTCCCGAGGGCGTGCGGGCCTCGACGGTGATCGCGTGGCGGCCCGCCGGCAGGGCAGGCAGCTCCGCCCGCCAGCTCCAGCCTCCGGCGAACCGCAACGTCAGCGGTGTGCCGCAGTCGACCCGCGCGGCGACCGCGGCGTGCCCGGCATCGAGCTCGGTCGCGACGATCAAGGAGCCTCCGGTCGTGGCGACGCACTGACCGCGCGCGGGTGCGAGCACCTCGAGCAGCGGCGCGTCGACGACCGTGCGGTGATACGCGCCGAGCGCGCCGCGATCGAGGGTGATCACGCGATAGCCGCCCGGTGTGAAGTCCAGGCCGCCCATCAGCATCGGCTCGGTGGCGAGCTCGATCATCCCATCGTGATCGACGACGCGATTCGAGTGGGTGTGACCCGTCAGCACGTAGTCGACGCCGAGCTCGTGCAGCACCCGGATCGCGTTCGGGCTCGGCGGCGCATGGGTCAGGGCGACGATCGTCATCGTCGGCGCCACCCGGGCGAGCTCCGCGCCGAGGTAGTGCTCGATGTCCTCCTCGAGCATCGACATGTTCCACACCACGAAGTGCACGTTGCCGATGTCGAAGCTGTAGTTGTCGGGACCATAGCGGCGCAGCCAGGTCGCGCCGCCGTCGTACCAGTCGTGGTTGCCAGGCACCGGGATGTACGGGACGTCGACGCCCGCGAGCGCCGCGTCGACGCGATCGAACTGCTCGTCGCGATCGCTCTGGGTGATGTCGCCGAGGATCGTGAAGAACGCCGGGCGCGGCTCGAGTGCGGTCGCGTCCGCCACCGCCCCGGCGAGATCATCCGCGAACGGCTGCGCACCGGTGATGTGCGTATCCGCCGCGACGATGAACGTCACCGGGCCCGACGGCGGCACCGCGAGCCGGCGCAGGCCGAGATCGAGCTGCTCCTTGCCCTCGACCTGCGTCCACACCGGTCCCGGGATGAACCCGTCCGGCACCCGGACCCACGCGATCCCCTTCGCGTCCCTCGGGAGCTCGAGCTGGAACTCGCCTGCAGCGTTCGTCACCGTGAACTGCTGCACGTCGAACGCGACCACCGCCTTCGCGATCCCCGGCTCACCCACTGACGGACGCCCGTCGCCGTTGCGATCGTCGAACACCAGCCCACGCACCGTGCGCGCGGATGCTGGCGCAGTCAGTGCGAGCAAGACGACGATGGCAAGGTTCATAGGGACGAAGGGACGCTTTCCACTAGCGCAACCAGTTCCGACACACACAAACGAATGATCGCGCGGAGATGGAGAGGGACGCTCTCCACTAACTCAACTGTGCATTGTAACGGTTGCCATGACGGCCGAAGCTGGTGAACACGAGTCGCTCTCCACGAGCTCAACCGCAATGTAGGGGTCTAAGTCTTGGACACCGGCGCTGCTGGGTGAGCTCGTGAGCGATAGCTGAGTCTTGGACACCGGCGCTGCTGGGCGAGGTCGTGAGCGATAGCCGAATCTTGGACCCCGGCGCTGCTGGGTAAGCTCGTGAGCGATGGCTGAGTCTTGGACCCCGCGCTGCTGGTTGAGCTAGTGGAGAGCGTCCCCATCCATCTTGCTGAAATCATGTGGTATGCGTGCAATTTCGTGGTTGAGTTAGTGGAAAGCGTCCCTAGACCGCTAGACCGCTAGAACGGAGAGATGTCGGCGGCGGCTTCCCTGGCCTCGAGGAGCGCGTGTAGCTCCTTCACGATCGCGGGCTGGGCGGCGACGAGGTTGTTCCGCTCGCTCGGATCGGCGTCGATGTCGTAGAGCTCGAGGATGTTGCCGTTGTCGATCAGCTTCCAGTGGCCTTTGACGATCGCCGTGATTCCGCCGGGGTTCGAGCGGTCCTTGATCATCGCTGCGAAGGCGGTGCCGTCGGGGGAGGAGGGCCGCTTGCCGTTCGCGAGCTCGACGATCGATCGTCCGTCGATGCTCGGGCCGCGTGGGGTCTGGAACCCGGCGAGCTCGACGATGGTGGGGACGAGGTCGGTCAGGCTCACGGTCTCCTGCACGAGTTGCTGCAGGATGCCGGGGCCGGTGATGACGAGCGGGACGCGCATCTGCGAGTTGTAGAGGTCGGTCGAGTGATATGCGTGTCCGTGCTCGCCGAGCGCCTCGCCGTGGTCGGCGGTGACGATCACGATCGGGGCGCGACCGGGCGCGCGGCCGGCGAACGGCCGCAGGACTTCGCCGAGCATCGCGTCCGAGGCGGCGAGGGACCGGTCGTAGAACCGGGTGCGCTCGACGTCGTTGTGACCTTCGCCGGTGCTGAGGGTCCAGTTGTGCGGCTCGAGGATGTGCATCCACAGAAACAGCGGTCGTTTGCCGGGGTGCTGCTCGCGCTGCTCGAGCCAGGCGCGCGCCATCGTCGCGAGCTTGCTGCCGTTCGCCTCGATCTCGAGGTGCTCGAGCCCCCGCTGCAGCCCGGTGTGAACTTCGGGGCTCCAGAAGCCGTAGCAGCACATGAAGCCGGCGGTCTCGTAGCCGCCCGCCTGCAGCCGCTCGGCGAGGAGCACGTGGCGCGGGTCCACGCGCAGGGCCCAGCCGACGACGCGACCGCGCACGCGATTCGGCGAGAGGCCGATCACCATCGAGGGGATCGAGCGCCGCGTCACGTTGCTGGGCGAGAACGCCCAGGTGAACACCGAGCCGCGCGCGCCGAGCTCGCGCAGGAACGGCATCTCCGCGGTGCCTCCGTAGGGGGGGGTATGGTCGGCGCGCACGGTGTCGATCGTGATCAGCAGGATGTCCGGGTGCTCGGCGCCTGGCCGGTCGGTCGGGCGAAACTCGGCGAGCGAGACGTTGGCGCGGATCGCGTCGAGATCGAACAGGCGCTCGATCGCGACGCCCGCGAGCGGACGATCGCCCCAGATCTCGAGCGTCATCGAAGGCCATGACGCGCGAGCGCACACGGCGAACGCCACGGCTGCGCCGCCGAGCACGAAGATCGAGCCACCGATGGCCGCGCGTCCCCGGCCGAGTCGCGGCCACACGGCGTGCACGAGACCGGCGGTCGCCAGGGCCAGCGCGGGTGCATGGAGCAGCGTGGTGTCGATCGGCCCGAGCCGGGGCTTCATGACGACGCGCCACACCAGGTAGAGGAGCACGGTCGATGCCAGCGCGGCGCCGATCAAGATCGCCCTCGGGCGCAGCAGCGTGGGCCGTCCCGATCGTCGCCAGCGTCTGTCGATCCGCCGGGCGATCGCGGCGAGCCCGCGGGCCGCCGGCTGCGACGCGGCGACTAGGAGCAGCGCTGTTCCGAGCGCGAGGATCGACTCGCCGAAGCTGGTCCCCAGCGGCTTGAACGCGGTCCGCCCTGCGAGCGTCCAGGTGCCCTGGTAGATCGCGCACGCCAGCGCGACGGCACCAAGGCCGATCACCGCGATCCATCCGGCGAGGCGAGGTGCGCCTCCGCCGTCCTCGGTGAGCTGCGCGGCGAGCAGCCGCGGCTGCCATGCTGCGATCACGCCGCGCACCAGCACGCTCGCCACGAGCAGGGCCGGCACCGCGAGCAGCGCGATGAACCCGGTGGTGATCGCCACCCCGAGCGCACCGCTGATCCCGACGCCCTCGTAGACCCCGGCGATCACCGCCCCCGCGCACGCGGCCACCGCGCTCGGCGCGAGCCAGCGGGCGATCGGCACGAGCCGCGAGCGAACAGAGGAGAGCACGGCCACGCTGCCGTCGAAAATTGTACTGCGGTGTGGCGCAAAGCGCTCGTAACCAACGGGGTGGAGGTTGGACGTGCCGCGGGCGGCGCGGTAGGGTCGTGGCGATGCTGCGGCGAGTGGTTGCGCGTGCCCGGCGCTGGGGTGCGGCGCTCGGCCGGCTCCCGGCGGCGGTGCTGTGCCTGGCCGCCCTCGCGACGGCGGTGATGTACTGCGGCAACGACAACCTCGACGCCGATCCCGCCGCGCCGCGCGGCGACGGTCGCTATCGGCCGGTGATGGCCCGCGGCGATGGCCACATGCACTTCTTGATCACGCGCTCGATCGTGTTCGATCGCGACTTCGACTTCGATAACGATCTCGCCGAATTCGGTGACCCGTGGAATCAGCCGCGCACCGTCACCGGCCGCAAGAACGTGATGCAGCAGATCGGGCCGTCCCTGATCTGGGCGCCGATGCTCGCGGTGACCCACGGGCTCGCCGTGGTCGCCAACCTGTTCGGGGCCGGCATCCAGCCCCACGGCTACACGATGTTCCACCAGCGGATCCTGTTCGCGTCGAGCGTGGTGTTCTCGTGGCTCGCGGTCGCGCTGGGGCTGCTCGTCGCGAGGCGGCTCGTCGGCGGCCGGTGGTCACCGGTGTGGGCGGCGGTCGCGGTCCTCCTCGGCACGACGCTGACCTACTACGCGACCTTCATGCCGAGCTACGCGCACGCGATGGATGCGGCGGCGTGCGCCGGGTTCCTCGCGCTGTGGTTCGTCACGCTCGGCGAGCTCCGGTTCAGGCGCTACCTCGGCCTCGGGATCCTCCTCGGGCTCGCCGCGATGGTCCGGATCCAGGACGTCGGGTTCGGCGTGGTGCTCGCGCTCGAGCTCGGCGTGCTCGTGTGGCATCGCCTGCGCTCCGACGAGGCTGGCGGTGCGCGGGCGTCGGTCGCGATCCTCGGCCGTGGCGCGGTGGTGCTCGGGATCGCGATCGTCATGCACGTGCCTCAGTTCTACGTGTGGAAGCAGATGTACGGGGCGTGGTTCACCACCCCGCAGGGGCCGGGGCAGATGCGCTACTCGCATCCGATGATCCTCGAGCTGCTGTTCTCGTCGCGCAATGGCTGGCTCTCGACGCACCCGCTCGCGTACCTCGGCGTGATCGGCCTCGGCATCGGTGCGAGCTCGGGGCCGCGGCTCGGACCGCGCGTGCGGCTGGTCTGCGGCGCGATGCTGCTCGCCATCGCGGCGCAGGTCTGGGTCAACGCGGTGACCTACGAGTGGTGGAGCGCGGCCTCGTTCGGTCAGCGCCGGATGGCGTCCTCGACGTTGCCGCTCGTCGTCGGGATCGCGGTGCTGCTCCGCTGGGTCCACCTGCGCGTGGGCCCCCGGTTGTCACCGCGCGTGCAACAGGGGGTCGCGATCGCCATCCTCGGCTATTTCGTCGCGTGGAACCTCGTGTGGGTGGGCCGGCTGACGCACGGCCGCGCCGCCGGCCGGGACAACGTGCCGAGCTGCTGCGCGGACGTCCCGCCGCCGCTGTCGTGGATCGCGCGTCCGGTGTATCGGCTCGTCGGCAATCCGTTCGAGTTTCCCGCCAGTGCGCTGTTCGCGGCGCGGCACGGGGTCGACTGGAAGCGCTGGGACGTCGCGGTCGGCAGCTATGCGCTCGTGCCCGGCGTGCTCGGCTACCAGGACGGCAGCTACAAGCTCGCGACCGGGACGTGGAACCAGGCCGGTCCCGGCGGTGCGCCATATCTGCTCGACGGCTGGGGCCCACCGCAACGCGACGCCGGGCCGCCGCCGCGGCTGTTCCGGTGGACCACGGCCCGGCGCGCCGAGTTGCTGCTGCCGCTGCTGATGCCCGAGCCGCATCGAGTCACGATGCCGATCGCCGCGAACGTAGGTCCGGGAGAGAAGCTCGAGGTCGAGGTCCAGTGCAACGGCGCCTCGGTGGCACGCGCGTCGATCGGCAGCTCGTGGACGACGATCACGTTCGACACGGACGGAACGATCGGCAGCAACGAGATCGCGATCATCGCCAACGTCGCGCCCTATCGGTTGCCGCCGGGGGCGAGCCCGACGCCCGCGCTCGGGTCGCTCGCCGTCGGTGTGGCCGTCGGTCCGTTGGGCGTGGCGCTGCCCCATTGAGCGAGCTATCGTCGACCGTGGCGCGAACCTGAATCGCTGGATCACCGCGATCCGGATGCTCCCATGCCGCCCGTTCCGGTTCACTGACCGCTGTTCGCGTTAGGTGTCACTGGTTCGCTTGCATCCCGGACCTCAGTCGCGGCATCCAAGGACCATGCAGCGCTTGCCACACGTGGTGATCATCGGCGCTGGCTTCGGAGGCCTCAGCGCGGCGAAAGCGCTCGCGCACGCCCCGGTCAACGTCACGCTCCTCGACCGGCGCAATCACCACCTGTTCCAGCCGCTCCTCTATCAGGTCGCGACCGCCGCCCTCAACCCGAGCGACATCGCGTATCCGATCCGGTCCGCGCTCGCCCGGCAGAACAACGTGCGCGTGCTGCTCGCCGAGGCCGAGTCGATCGACGTCGCGAACCGGCACGTCGTGCTCGACGATGGGATGCTGACGTACGACTTCCTGATCGTCGCGACGGGCGCGACCCACTCGTACTTCGGCAAGCCGTGGGCGACGCGCGCACCGGGCCTCAAGTCGATCGAGGACGCGCTCGAGATCCGCCGGCGGATCTTCCTGGCCTACGAGGCCGCGGAGCGCGAGTCCGATCCCGTCGCTCAGCGCGAGTGGCTGACCTTCGCGGTCGTCGGCGGGGGGCCGACCGGTGTCGAGATGGCGGGCGCGCTCGCCGAGATCGGGCTGACCACGCTCGCGCACGACTTCCGGAGCATCGATCCGACGCAGGTCCGCGTGCTGCTGTTCGAGGCCGCGGACCGCGTGCTCCTCGCCTATCCGCCGAAGCTGTCTGCGGCCGCGAAGCGCGCGCTCGAGAGCCGCCACGTCGAGGTCCGGCTCCACACGATGGTGACCTCGATCGACGAGCGCAGCGTCACCGTCCGGGCGGGTGACGGTGACGAGGTGATCGGCGCCCGCACCGTGCTGTGGGCCGCCGGGGTCGCCGCGTCCCCGCTCGCGGCCACGCTCGGCGCACCTCGCGATCGCGTCGGGCGCGTCGAGGTCGAGCCCGATCTCTCGATCCCGGGTCACCCCGAGGTGTTCGTGATCGGCGATCTCGCGAAGACGTCGATGCCCGATGGCTCGCCCGTCCCCGGCGTCGCGCAGGGCGCGATCCAGGGTGCCCGGCACGCCGCCCGGATCATCGCCTCCGAGGCGCGCGGGACCCCCTCGCGACCTCCGTTCCGCTATCACGACAAGGGCAACATGGCGACGATCGGCCGTGCCTCGGCGGTGGTCGCGACCAAGCGCGTCGCGCTGGATGGCCTGCTGGCCTGGCTGCTCTGGTGGGTCGTCCACATCATGTTCATGGTGGGCTTCCGCAACCGGGTGCTCGTGATGCTGGAATGGGCGTGGTCGTGGTTGAGCTTCAAGCGCGGTGCGCGCCTGATCACCGGGGAGGTCGGCAAGCTCCCGGCGATCCAGACGATCGGCCTGTCGGCGACCGTGCGTCCGATCGACGAGGTGGCGCGGTTCCTCGGCGGGCAGGTGCCTGTGGAGATCGTGCAGCCTCCCGCCGCGAAGACCTTCGACCTGCGGGTCGTCGTGCCGGTGGAGGAC
>WBZN01001272.1_pt2 | contig 12656 bp, 14 predicted proteins | sample 5204281 | NCBI WGS metagenome assembly WBZN01 (sample SAMN12344347, study PRJNA552823) | activated sludge metagenome | biome: Activated sludge suspended growth; feature: Nitrification reactor; material: Wastewater; isolation source: activated sludge from nitrification reactor of wastewater... | reverse complement strand
CATCACCAGACCACACCGAGAAAGGCCTGTACAGATGAGCAAGGTGTTCTTTAGCGTCGGCGTCTCCCTCGACGGATATCTCGCACCGCCCGGCATGGACATGGCCCACGCCGGCGATCCGACCTTCGAGGACTGGGCGGCCCAGTGGGGCAAGCTTCACAGCTGGATCTTCCCGCAGCGGTTCTTGCGCGAGAGGTTGAAGCTCGGCGACGGCGGCGAGACCGGCACGGACAACCAGATCGTCGAGCACACGTTCCGGCGCACCGGCGTCAGCATCATGGGCAAGCGCATGTTCGAGCTGGGCGAACAGATGTGGCCCGAAGAAGCGCCGTTCCACACGCCGGTGTTCGTGCTGACCTCGCAGGTCCGCGAGCCGTGGGTGCGGCCCGGCGGCACGACGTTCTACTTCGTCAACGACGGCGTCGAGAGCGCGTGGCGCCAGGCGCGCGCCGTGGCCGGCGAGCGCGACATCCGCATCGCGGGCGGCGCCGATGTCATCCAGCAGTACCTGCGCGCCGGGCTCGTCGACGAGTTCGCGCTCGCGATCTCGCCGGTGATGTTCGGCGGCGGACCGCGCCTGTTCGCAGGCGTCGGTCGCCACGTCGGCGTCGAGCTCGTCGAGACCATCGCATCGCCGCGCGTGACCCACGTCCGCTATGCGGTGCGCAAGCCGTAACCTGGTGCACCGTGATCAGCCTGTTCGCACCAGGACCCACTAACACACCGAGACGACTGCAAGGCCACGCGACGCTTGGTCACTCGTGATCGTCTCGTCGAGTAGACCTGGGACAGGTGCTCGTCGGCAAGCCGAGGAACTCCAGCACGCTGTTCGTGGTCGGCCACAGGTTGCCAGACATGGAGCGCGATCCGCCAGGATCCCTTCGTCACTCACGTTGCTCGCTCACCTCGCCTCGTCGAGACCACGCTGATCTCTGGCACGCCGCCCATCGTCTGCGTTACGATCATCCGCATACATAAGGGGGGCGGATGACGGTACCTGCGAAGGTGGCATCGCGAATCGCGGCGGGACTGAAGAAGTTCCAGGCGGTTCTGGCAGCTGCGAAGGCGAGAGACGTTAACGAGTCGGACACGGTCGTCATCGTCGTGGATCTCCTCCAGGAGGTTTTTGGCTATGACAAGTACGCGGAGATCACGTCCGAGCACTCGATCCGGGGAACGTTCTGCGACCTCGCCATCAAACTTGAGGGCGGCCTCCAGTTCCTGATCGAGGTGAAAGCGATCGGTACCGAGCTCAAGGATGCCCACGTCAAACAGGCGGTCGACTACGCGGCGAATCAAGGGACCGACTGGGTTGTCCTTACAAACGGTTTGAGCTGGCGCGTGTACAAGGTCACCTTCACGAAACCGATAGAGCACGAGATTGTCGTCGACCTTCACGTTGGCGAGATGAGCCACCGAAGCGACGAGCACATCGAGTTGCTTGGCATGATCTCCAAAGAGGGTTGGCAAAAGTCGAGGCTCGGCGAGTACCACACGCAGCGGCAAGCGCTGAGCAAGTTTTCCGTCGGCGCGCTGCTCGTCGCCGAGCCAGTACTCGACGTCATCAGGCGTGAGCTGCGCCGCATCTCCCCAGGGGTGAAGATCGACAACGACGAGATCAAGAACGTGCTGCTGCACGGGGTCATCAAGCGCGATGTGCTCGAGGGCGAGAAGGCGGACCAAGCCCGACGTCAGGTCAGTCGGGCCGCCTCACGAACGTTGCGGGCGAGAACACCCAAAGAAGGCGTACCAGTGGAGCCGCCCCCCGCGGCCGGTCAGGCGGAGCCTGCCGCCGAGATCGATGTCGGCGACTGATGTGCTGACGTGCTCGCGGTGATGACTGCCTGGCCAAACTGGACGAAGATCCTCGCTATCACAGCCGAACGGAGGACTTCGATGGCGACACGCAAGAAGACTGTCGGAAACGCACGCACGAAGGCGGCAGCGAAACCGTCGAAAGCGAAAGCGAAACCATCGAAGGCGAAGCCGAAGAAACCGACGACCAAGGCCCTACCCGGACCGGTCGAGTTCGAAGGCACCCTGGCCAGCCTCTTCGGTGGCGGTCGAAGCAATCGCCGCAACGGCGGGGAGGACGTCTCCTACCAAGCGCAGCAACTGATCTTCCAAGCCTTCGAGAGTCGTTCGCCACGTCGCCGCGTCGAGCTCGCGAACCAAGCGTTGGCGATCTGGCCCGACTGCGCCGATGCCTACGTCGTTCTCGCCGAGATGACGCACGAGCTCGGTGAGGCGACAGAGCTGAACCGGAAGGCCGTCGAGGCCGGTGAACGAGCGCTCGGCAAGAGGGCGTTCACCGAGGACGTGGGGGGCTTCTGGGGGATCCTCGAAACGCGGCCCTACATGCGAGCCCGCCTTGCTCTCGCTCAGTGCCAGTGGGCGTCGGGCGAGCGCGACGAAGCGATCGAAAACTACCGGGGGATGCTGCTCCTGAACCCTGGTGACAATCAGGGCATCCGATACCTACTCGCCGCGTGCCTTCTCGAGGTTGGCCGGGATGATCAAGCCGCCGAATTGATCGAGCATTACAAAGACGACGCGAGCGCGGCGTGGGCCTATGCGAGCGCGTTGATCGCGTTTCGGCGCCAGGGAGACAGCGAGGACGCGCGCCAGTTACTCGCGGAGGCCAAGAGCACGAACCCGCACGTTCCGGCCTATCTGACCGGGAAAAAGAAGATGCCGAAGCAGCTGCCCGACATGATCGGGTTCGGTGACGAGAGCGAGGCAATCTCGTTGGTCGGCGACTACGGCAACAGCTGGTTGCAGACGCCGAAGGCGATCGACTGGTTGAGATCGCAATGACAGCTTGACGAGCTGCTGCCGGGCCCGTGCGCGCGCGCACCGACGCCAGCATGGCGCGGCCGCGCCGCCCGCGCGCGCGCAGGCCTACGCGCCGGCGGCCGGCTTCGACCCAGCGTGATCCGTGACCGTGCGGACAAGCGCGAGCGCGAACGCCCACGCGCCCTCGGCGGTGTTCGGGGCGAGCGCTCCGATGCCCATGAGGCCGTGGACTTCGACCAGGGTCGGTGCTCGGTCGGCGGGGATGTCGCCGCCTGCATGGCCGGCCTGGCGAGCGAGGTGAAGGAAGATCGTGGCGCATAGCGCCGCGATGAACCGGCGCGCGTAGACGAACCCGTCGGGCAGCGCGGCGGGGGGCGCGGCGTCGTAGGCGGCGATCAACGCGGACGCGGTCGGATCGTCCATGCGCAGGAACATCGCGACCGCGGCCAGGTCGTAGAATGGATCGTTCGGCCCGGCCATGTCCCAGTCGAGCAGCAGGAGCCGCTCGCCATCGAACACCAGGTTCGACGGGTTCATGTCGTTGTGGCTCGTGACCAGCGGACGCAGGCGCGGCGGCGGCGTCTCCGAGAGCACCTGATCGATCGTGGTGCGGACGAAGCTCGGGACCGTGAACGTCGCGAGCTGCGCCCGCATCGGCGCGATCAGGTCGCGCGGATCGCGCCACACCGCCTCCGCGGGAAGCGGCAGGGCGTGGACCCGGCGGATCGTCTCCCCGAGCTGGCGGATCGCGCCGTCGCGAGTCTGCGGATTGAACAGCCGCGGCGCGAACCCGCGGTTTGCAACGAGGTCGCTCACGACCGCCCGTCGCGCCTCGTCGTGATGGATCACGCGCGGCGCGACGCCGGCGTCTCCGGCGCGCCGCTGGATCTCGAGGCTCTGGCGCCATGCCTCGATCGGCTCGCCCTCGCTGGCGACCTTGAGCACGTACGCATGCCCCGCCGCCTCGACGCGGTACACGCCTGCGCCCGACAGCCCCCCGGGGATCCTCGTGAGCGACGTCGTCGGGCCGCGGAGGTGGTCGGGCAGACAAGCTTCGAGCGTCATGCTCGCAGCATAGCCATTCGCGCCGCTCGCACTCTTGGCCAGGTGCATAAAAGCCTGCGCGGTGGCGACATGACGGCGAGCCGCGGCTTACCTCGGTCCGCGAGCGCGGCGCGGGAGATTTCCCGACCGACGCGGAGCGGCGCCAAACTTGCAACTAGCGTCTGTATGAAGGCAGCGAGGATTCACGCGTACGGCCACTCCGATCAGATCCACATCGAGGAGATCCCGCAACCAACGGTGAGCCTCGATGAGGTGCTCGTGCGGATCTACGCCGCCGGGATCAACCCGATCGACTGGAAGATCCGCGAGGGCTACCTGGCGAGGGTCGCGCCTCGGGCGTTCCCGTTCACGCTCGGGCAAGACATCTGCGGCGAGGTGCTCGCGATCGGCGCCGACGTGCGCGACGTCGAAGCCGGTGACGTGATCTACGGGTTTGCGAATGGTGCCTATGCGGAATACGCCGTCGTCTCGCCGGCCATGATCGCGTCGAAGCCGCGCACGGTCGACGAGCGCACCGCGGCAGGCCTGCCGACCTCGGGTCTGACCGCGCTCCAGCTCGTGACCCGCCACGTCGATCCGAAGCGAGGGCAGCGGATCTTGATCCAGGGCGCCGCAGGCGGCGTCGGCACGATCGCGGCGCAGCTGTGCCTCGCCCGAGGGGCGCGCGTGATCGCGACGGCGTCCGCCAAGGACGTTCGATCGCTGGTGGCGCTCGGTGTCGAGCAGGTGATCGACTACAGGACCACCCGGTTCGAGGACGAGGTCGTCGACGTCGACGCGGTGATCGATCTCGTGGGCGGCGATACGCTCGCCCGCTCGTTCCAGGTGATCCGCGACGGTGGCGTGCTGGTGACGACCGTCGGCGCGATCGACCAGGAAGATGCCGCGAGGCGACGAATTCGCGCGACCCGGTTCGTCATGCAGAAGCGCGCCGAGGATCTCGAACAGCTGGCGCGGCTCGTCGATGACGGGACCGTGAAGCCGCCCGGTGGGCAGGTGTTGCCGCTCGACGAGGCGGCGCGAGCTCAGGATCTCAACCAGACCGGGCAGACCTCGCACAAGCTGATCCTCGCGGTGACCTGAGGTCAGCAAAGCGCGCGCGAGCTCGTCGATGCTTCTGCGCTGCTACTCGACCCGGCACGCGTCGTCGAACTCCAGGCGGGGCAATCGCGGATGCAGCCGACTCGCGTCGCCATGACCGAGGTTGACGAGCAGGAACGAACGCCACCCCGTCGCCGCGAAGAACGACGCATCGACCTGTGCGCGATCGAAGCCGCCCATCGGGCCGCAGTCGAGGCCGAGCGCGCGCGCCGCGAGGATGAGGTATCCGCCCTGCAGCGTGGCGCTCAAGAGGCCGAGCCAGTCGCGCTCCTCCGCCGGCATCGCCGCCAGCTGGTCACGCATCTGCGGTCGCGCCGGGAACAGTCGTGGTACCTGCTCGTAGTATGCGGGGTCGTAGGCGAGGATCGCGGTGACGGGCGCCGCCATCGCCTTCTCGACGTTCATCGGGTGCAGCGTCGGCCGCAGCCACTCCTTGCCGGCCGCCGTCCGCACGAACGTCACCCGCATCGGGTGCGTGTTGCCTCCGGTCGGCCCAGCGCTGAGCAACTCGTACAGCCGCCGCAGGGTGATCTCGGGGACCGGTTGATCGAGCCAGGCCACGTGGGTCCGCGCAGCCGTGAACAGAAGGGCGAGTTCCTCGTCGCGAGCGATGGGCATAACCCAGGCATAGGCGCTAGTCTTTAGACGATCGATGTCACGTCGTCCTAAAGAGATATCCCAGCGTCCGACCGAGCTGGAGCTAGAGAGTCCACGCGGCGACGTGCTGTCCGACGTACTCGGCGTCGTGCTCCTCCGAAACGCTGTCTATCGGCGCATCGAGGCGTTCGCGCCGTGGGGACTCCGCATGGCCGCACGGCCGCGCGCCACGTTCTACGCGCTCGCGCGCGGCAGCGCGTGGCTCGAGGTCGCGGGTCAGGATCCGCTCGCGCTCTCGGCGGGCGACGTCGCGTTCATTCCCCACGGTCGCGCCCACGTCCTGCGCGACGCGCGCACCACCGTCCCGCAGGCCGCGTGCGACGGCCCGGCGCGCCACGTCGGTCCGGTCACCGGGACGCACACCATCGGCCGTGGCGGCGCGGGCACGTCGATCATCGCGGGCTTCTTCGAGCTGGACCAGCGCACCCCGGTGCTCCTGTCGCGGATGCCGGAGGTGATCGTGCTGTCGTCGAATGACGATCCCCGCATCCAGGCCACGGTGCAGCTCGTCCTGGCCGAGAGCGCGGTGCCCGGTCTCGCGAGCGCGCTCGTCCTTCACCGACTCGCCGACGTGCTGCTCGTCCACGCGCTGCGCCTGATCTCGCGCGACCCGCTCTGCCCGAAGGGCCTGCCGGCGCTCGCCGATCCTACGTTCCACCACGCGCTCTCGCTCATCCACGGCGATTTCCGGCGGGCGTGGTCCGTCGCCTCGCTGGCCAAGGCCGTCGGCCTGTCGCGCTCCACGTTCGCCGCCCGGTTCACCGAGCTCGTCGGCGAGCCGCCGCTGCACTACCTCGCCCGCTGGCGCATCGCGCGCGCCGCCGAGCTGTTGCGCGACACCGACGACAGCGTCGCGCAGATCGCGGACCGCGTTGGCTACGAGAGCCTCCCGTCGTTCAGCAAGGCGTTCAAGCGCTGGCGCGGCGCCAGCCCCGGTGCGTTTCGCGCATCTGCGCGGATCTAGACGTACCCGTACGGCGCTCGACCTCTGCGGAGCGCTCGCACGCCGACGTCGGCGACACGCGTGTCCGCCTCGACGACGTTGGTGCCAGCAGCCAGGGTAATCCGTCACCGACCCTGCCAGCTACAGGGACCGCGTTTCCCTGATCCAAGGGCGCACCCCGCGGACTGGGGCGAGCGCAACCTGCTGCGCAGGACTACAATCCTCCGGCCCCATCCGCCTCCTGGGCGGAGTGCTCGCGAATGGTCGGCCGTTGCCCCGATGCCTGGCTTCCCAACATGAAGTCGCCTCCGGTCCAGGGTCGCGGACTGGGCGGCGGCGGCGCGGCCGGCGCCGGCTTGGGCAGCTCTCGAGCACCGCCACCGCAAACGTGGGCAAGTTCGTCCGTGATCGAGAGGAAGGCATCGGTTGCGAAGCGCATGTTGGTAGCGAGCTCCACAGCACGCGCTATGCCACGGCTATGCTCCTGGAATTTCAGGCGGCTGGGTAGCTTCCTGCATCCCCGAGGACGCGCTATCGGCGGCCGCGACGTCGTTGGTCTTGTCGATGATCTCCGTGAGGTCGCTGGCGTCGGAGCGCCAGACCGCCGCAATGGGGCCGAGGACGGAACGCCAATGCCGGAGGTGCCGCCCACCCACCGGCTTCGCCGCCGGCGACGGCGATCACGGACTCGGCTTCGATCGGCGTCCTGGGGCGCGGAGGCCGGCCAGCTCGAGCGCCTCGAGCTCGAGCGTCACGGAATGAACACGATGCGTTCGCCGGAGGCCGACCGAGGGGACCACCATGCGGCCACGTCGGCGAGTGGAACTTCACGCAGGTTGACCTCGAGCGTTCGCGCCGCGAACGCGGCGACGATCTCGGGCGCGACGCTGAACATCTCGGCGGTACTCGACGCGCCCTGACCACTCCCCAGGACGCGCAGGTTGCGCTTGCGCAACAGCGTCGACGACAGCGTGATCTCGTCGCCGGCGACCGCGCCGATCAGGACCCATTGCAGCAAACGCGACTCGGCCCGCCGGTGCCTGCAAAGCTCGGGCAAGACGACCGACGTCACGGTCCCCCAGAGGTAGTCGAGCACGATATCGACTTCGCTCGCGACGCGAGCCACCGCGTCGCCATCTGCCTTCGTGCCGGTCAAGCGAACGATCTGATCCGCGCCGAGGGCCCGCGCGCGTGCGAGCGCATCGGCGTCTCGCCCGACCGCGATCACGTCGCCGGCGCCTCGCTGCTTGGCGACCTGAACGGCGAGCTGACCGGACGTTCCCGTCGCGCCGAGCACGAGCACGCTTTGCCCGGCCTGGATCGGAGCCCGCTGGGTCAACGCGACCCACGACGAGATCGCCGGCAGCATGCCCGCGGCGATCACCGACGAGCGCACGCTGTCGGGCAGCGGAACGGCGAGGCGCGCGCTGGCCAACGCCTGCTCGGCCATGGTTCCGACGGTGTCGCTCGCGCCGAGAAAATAGACACGTTGTCCGTTGGCGAGCCGGCCCACCCCATCGATGCCGGGCACCAGCGGGAGCACGCCCTTGCTCGTGTAGTGAGCGCCCGAGGCGCCGGAGCGGACCCGCGGGGACAACGCGGCCGCGAGGACATCGACGACGATGCCGTCTTCCTGGGCTGGGAGCTCGAACAAGTCGTATTGAGGGCCTTGATCGAAACCACGCACGACGGCAGCTTTCATCTCGCGCTCCATCTAGTTCGCATCACGAACCAATCTAGTTCGTGATACGAACAACGTCAAGCCAAGATCCCGATGACGACGCCAGGTCACGACCTCACCGACGGACTGTTCCAGCTGTCGTTTCTATTGCAGTCGCGCTTGGCCCGGATCGCGGCACAGCACGATCTCTCGGTGGTGCAAGTCCGGCTCCTGGGGATCCTTCGTGACCGCGAGCCCGGCATGCTCGAGCTGGCTCGATACCTCGATCTCGAAAAGTCGAGCTTGAGCGGCCTCGTTGGCCGCGCCGAGAAGCGCGGGCTCGTCGAGCGCATCCCTTCCGTGGATGACCGGCGCGCCGCGACGATTCGCGTTACCCCGCGCGGCCGCAACCTGGCGCGCGCGATCGCCGAGGCGGTGCGCGTCGAGATCGACACGCTGGTCCAGCCGCTGCTGGAGCCCGAGCAAGCGCGCCTGGCTGGTCTCATCTGGCGCGTGGTGCCCGCGGAAGGCAGCTAGGCCAGCCACGCGACCTGTGGGGTCACCGGCGCGTCTTCTGATCCCACGTCGCGTAGACGCCGAACCCGAAGCCGATCGCGGCCCCCACGACAGCGCCGATCGCGCCTCCGACGGGGGCGGTGACCGGAGGGAACACGGGGAGCGCGGTCGCCCCGATGATCGCGCCCGAAGCGCCGAATTGCAGCGTCTTCTCCGAGGTCGCCATCCAGTCGATGCCACCGTTCACCCAGATCAATTCACTTCGGTCGATGGTCATCGCGAGGTACCTCCAGTTGGCCCAGCTGTATTGCAGCGATGGTGCCAGCGCCTGGGCGAACCCAATCGTGCACGGCGTTGCTCATGATGGTCTTCGTCGTGAGTCCCGCGGAACGCAGGTGTGCATCAACGTTAGGGATCCCGAGCCGGGTCACCCGCGCGGCGGCCCATTCATGGCGACAACAGTAGTGACCGGTCGCGCCAGCGTGGATCCTTGGCTTGGCCGCTGCCCGGCGGTCGCTGCGAGTCCAGGAGGGCCTCCTGCGAGAGCGCGAGGCTCACAGGACCGTGCAGCTCGGGTACTTGTAGGTCGTATCGCCCGTGAGAGCCCCGTTGCGGCAGGTCAATTGAGTTGACTTGCACGTGATGGGTGGCTGGACCGTGAGATGTAGCCACGCCGTGACCGTCGCGCCATTGGCGACCGCGGCGCCCCCGAAGAGACAGTCACCGGGTAGCAACAACAGCTGCCCTTGCTCCGCGAGCGCGTGCTTGAGCGCGTCGTACGAGAGCGCTTGCACGGCGGTTCCGGCGTCGATCGCGAGCGACGCGGCCGTTCCTGCCGCCGCGCCCATCATCATGTATTGAGGCTCCATCCGGATGGCTCGATAGGCCATCGAGCTAGCCGACACCGTGACCGAGACGAGGAGATTGGTTTTCTCGCTGCTCCGGGGAGTCAGGGCACCATACGAGATCGGGAATGGTGCCCCAGGAGTCTTGCCGGTCCTGGTGTACGGATCGGACGCGGCGCCGAGCGAGGTTCCCTCGTACCAGAGCTGCCCACCATGATCGAAGTACTGTCGATAGTGTGAGTCCATCCGGTAGCCACCCATGGCGATCGGGTCGGGGACGCTGGTCTCGTTCAAGACATCTTGCTCGGTCACGACGTAGCTGCCGACCATGCGCCGGCCCTCGCGGATATAGAGCTGGTACGGGAAGTACTGATTGTCGACGAACTCGTCCTTGCAGGCGCCGTACTTGCTCATGTAGCCCCGAACGTCCTCGGGTACGTGCGCATCCGTGGCGAGGTAGTAGAGCAGACCTTGGTCGTAGTCCGAGATCGTGCGGCGGGCCATCTCCCGAGCGTTCGAGTCGCCATCTGGATAGCCGTTCACGACCTCGACGACGTCCGTCGAGTAGGTTCCAAGGCCGTTGACATCGTATTTGCCCGCGGCGTACGGACTCGCCGCCGGATGGAAGAACCAGCCTCCCACGGAGGAGGGATCGTATCCTGGGTTCCGCGTCAAGTAGTCGACGATCCGCTGGGCGCCGAGGAACATCGACGGGTCGTAGGTCGCCGGCTTGAGCTGACTGTACGGAACGGCGTTGTCCCCGTGACCGGCGACGTCCGTCGCACAGAGCCGGAAGTTGTAGGCCATGACCTTCGTGTCGGCGCTCCCAACAGGTCCGGGCGGCGACGGCGACACGAACGGGAGGAGCCCGCTGGTGGGATCTCCGGGTGTCCGGTACGGATCGATCGCGCCCGAAAACACCGCGAATGGTGCCATCACGCCGGCCTCGGGCTCGTTGTATTGCGCCGCGGACTCTCGGCCCCACGTGTACGTGACACCGGCCGCCGCCATCAAGTCACCTTCATAGCTCGCGTCGATGAACTGCTTCGCTACGTAGTCGGCGCCGTCGCTCATGGTCACGGATTCGATCACCGTGCCCGAGGAGCGGACCGCGACGACCCGTTCCTCGGTCTTCACGATCACGCCGGCTTCATGCAACATGGTCCGGAACACGTCGCGGGCGATGTGTGGTTCGACGACGTAGGGGCCGATCGGACCTGCCCCGTTCGCGAGCTCGAGCGCGTTCGTACGGTGAAAGAAGTCGAGCGTGATTCCGGTGATGACGCTCGACGTCCCCGAGTCGGTCAAGCTCAATCCTCCTGCAACCATGCCTCCCCACCACGATGTCGGTTCGAGCACGATCACGGACTTCCCGAGCCGAGCGAGCGTGATAGCCGCGGTCAAGCCCGACGGCGTGCCGCCATAGATCAGGACGTCACGGCTGATCGTGAGCGCCGAGGTATCCGCAGGCCCGGAGAGCGCATCCACGGTGTCCTTGGGGCCTCGGCAACCCGAAGACAGCGCCAGGGTGGCGATCATCAGGGACCCGAGGAGCGCGCGCCACGTGGGATCGTCTCTTCGCACGCCACGCAGCTTGTCATGGAACCGATGGGAACAGATCGATTTCCAGTCGGGGTCGGGACGTTGTCAGCGCGCTGTTACCGGACGAGGACTGCACGTTTAACTGATCGTCCTTCACCCGCTAACTTATCAGGATCGCAAATCGCGAGACGATACCGGGGGTCCCGAGCCCCTGGATCGTACACACCCGCAGGGGCCAAAGGGGTACACTTGGTAACCGTGAACCAGGCGCTGATGATCTCCATCACGTCGATATTGTGCGTCGCGTGCGGACGGCTCGGGTTCGACGCTGCGGGGACCGACGGTGCGGGGGCCGACGCTGCGGGGGCCGACGCCCAGCCGACCGACTACGTCAGCACCGTCCTGGCGAGCTCTCCGATCGCCTACTGGCGGTTCGACGAACCCTCGGGTGGAACGGGCGGAATCGCTCGAGATGTCTCGGGGCACGGGAACGACGCGGTGTACAGCGGGTGCACCATGGGCGCGGTCGGCGCCCTGCTCGACGATTCGAACACCGCGGCGACCTTCGACGGCGCGGTCTCGAATGTCCAGGGACCGAGCTTTCCGTTCGCGCAGCGCGCGAGCTTCTCGATCGAGGTGTGGGCGAGCACCAGCGGCCAGATCGGCAACCAGCACGTCGCGAGCAACGAGACCGCGACCGGGAATCGCCAGGGCTACGCCATCTTTCTCAACGGCGTCTCGACCGTGGGGTTCGAGCGCTTCGTCGACAACACGCTCGTGATCGCGAGCGGACCGATGTTGACGAACGGACGCTTCGCGCACCTGGTGGGCACCTACGACGGCGCCGAGCTCGTGCTCTACGTCGATGGTGCCCCAGCAGCCGTCGCCGCCGACGCACGGCCGGCCGTCGGGACGACCGCCGCGTTCACCGTGGGGACCGTCGAGTCCACGAAGTACTTCAACGGAACGATCGACGAGCTGGCGATCTACGACCATGTCCTTTCGGCGGACAGCGTCGCCGCGCACTACCGCGCGTCCGGGCGATGAGCTGCGTGGCCGCGCTCGCCGAGGCCGTGGTCACTTCCGGTCGATGGCCTTGCGCAGCATCTCGCGCATTGTCCGCTCTGCGGTAGGGACCCCGATCTCCGCGATCGCGGCCGGTGAGAGGTTGAGATACTTCCCGAGCGCCCGAACGCGCCCTGCATCGGCCGGTTCGGCGCCGCCTGTGACGGTGACGAGCAAGGGGATCCGGATCTCGCGTGGATCGTCGATCGACATGGTTCGTGCTCCTCCAGAGAGGGGATGCACGCGACGCGCCAGCGAGATCGTGCGCTCGGCGCGAAGGCTCGAGGGCATGGCGTTCCCGGGTGTCAACACCGGTAGGCCGATCCGGGGCCTGCCCGGCGATCGAGCCGAGCATCAGAGCGGCTGGACCGCGGCCTTGATCAGCTCCTTGACATGCGCCTTGTCGACGTTCGGGTTGCTCGGGTTCCACTGACCGGTCGGCGCCCACAGGAAGTCGATGTGGTTG
>WBZN01001756.1_pt1 | contig 12657 bp, 8 predicted proteins | sample 5204281 | NCBI WGS metagenome assembly WBZN01 (sample SAMN12344347, study PRJNA552823) | activated sludge metagenome | biome: Activated sludge suspended growth; feature: Nitrification reactor; material: Wastewater; isolation source: activated sludge from nitrification reactor of wastewater treatment... | reverse complement strand
GTCGCGGCTGATATGGCGGGCGATCTCGGGCGAGAAGAAGCGCGACAGGTTCTCCTGCGCGTGGCTGCCGGTCACCGCCTGGGTCATCATCCGCCGGGCGCCGTGGATGGCGAAGGCCAGGATGGTGGTGACGGCGAGGATGGTGATGATCTTGTCGAACTCGGCGCCGAGCAGCACGGAGTTGGAGGTCATGTACCGCACGTAGTCGCGGGTGATCATGGCGTCGCCGGGATTGGCCGAGATGGCGTAGCCGACCAGCGCCAGCCAGCCGAGCGCCGCGGCGAGCCCCGCCAGCACCACGTAGCGCACCTCGAAGCGCAGCGCGCGGAGCGCGATGAAGATGTAGACGTATTGCTGCGTCGGTGCCTTCAGATAGAACGAGGCCGGTTGCATGTATTGCAGATGGAAGCTCCAGATCAGGCTGTAGAGCAGCGCCATGTCGAGGGCGATCGATCCCGCCAGCAGGATGAAGCCCATGCGGATGCGATAGGCGAGCGCGATGCGGATGACGGTCGCCGCGAAATAGGCGCCGATCGCCGCCGGGGTCAGCAGCCAGATCTCGGTGTTCATCGGCGCCGTCTGCCGCGCCAAGCCATAGAGCACGCCGAAGGTGACGACGATGCCGAGCTGGATCCAGCCGATCATCCGCTCGCTGTTGTCCTGCAGCCGGGTGATGCGCTCACGCACCACCGGCGGCAGATCGGCATTGGCATCGCGGTTCCGGGTCATCGTCGCCAAAAGACGCATCCAGCCTTCCTTGGCCCCGGGTTATCGCGGGGGCATCGCGGGGGTTATCGCGGCGCGGTCAGGCGTGCCCAAGACTATGCCCGCGGACTATGCCACCGCGGATCGCTTCCCGGCCTACACATAGCCGCGAGGACGATGCCTTTGGGTTATCGTTTCTCCAGCCACAAACTGGTCACCGGCCCCGCCGCCGGCACCTGGCCGAGCGGGCCGCCGGCCAGCCGGTCGCGGAAGCGGCTGGCGGCGTAGTGGCTGGCGAAGACGATGCGCCAGGCGCCGTTCAGCATCAGCGCCGCCACCGCCGATTGCTCGTTATAGCCGCGCCATTCCCAGGACGCCGGATAGGAATCGGGCAGGAAGATGTCGTGGAAATGCACCAGCACGCCTTGGGGCAGGCGCGGCAGGATCTCGGTCAGCACCAGCTCCACGTCGCTGCCCGGCACCAGGATATGGCTCGAATCGACGAACAGCGCGTCGCCCGCCTCGAGCGTGTCGAACAGCGCGCGGTCGGCCGCCTGCAGGGTGGCGCGCTCGAAGCGGATCGGCAGCTGCGAGAGATCGGCGCGCGGCTGCGGGTCGATGGCGATGAACGCGGTCGCAAGCCCGCCATCGGCGATGGCGCGGCAGGCGAAGCGGGTGGAATGGCCGGAGCCGATCTCGATCATGCGGCGCGGCGCGCGGACGCGGATCAGCGTGTAGAGCATCGCCGCGTCGAGGCCGCAGAACCAGTCCTGGTTCCAGCGCGGCTGCGGCGCCGGCGCATCCGCCGCGATCTTCAGCAGGTCGGCGCCGTGGGATTCCAGCGCGTCGAGCGCCGCCTCCATCGCCGGCTCCGCCGCCGCATAGGCCCTGACCGCCGCCTCGTAGCGCCCCGGCGCCACCACCGATTTCGCCCGCGCGTAGGGAATGAAGAAGCCCTTGCGGTCGAGCCCGGTCACCGTGTCGAGCCCGAAACACAGCCGCCGCCACCAGGTGCGCAGGGTCATGACGGGAGCTTTCGGCTACAACGTGATCTCGAGCCCCTCGCGGGCGACGAGCGTGCCGGGGCGGGCGGCTTCGGCGTCGCGGGCGATGCGGTCCATGAAATCGTCGTCATGGGCCGGATCGTGGTGGAACACCACCAGGCGCCCGACCTTCGCCGCATTGGCAAGGCGCACGCCCTCCTGCCAGGTCGAATGGCCCCAGCCTTCGAAGCGCGGATATTCCTCGTCGGTATAGGTGCAGTCGTAGATCATGTAATCGGCGCCCTCGACCAGATGCAGGATCAAGGGGTCGGGATGGCCGGGCTCATGCTCGCAATCGGTGATGTAGCACAGCGACCGGCCGGCGAAATCGATGCGATAGCCGGTGGCGCCGTTCGGGTGGTTGAGCGGCGTGGTGCGGATGGCAACCCCCGGCCGCGGCCGCAGCGTGTCGCCGGCGGCGAAGTCGTGATAGTCGGGCTTGGAGGCGAAGACGTCGAGCGGCACCGGGAACAGCGGCTCCACCATCATGCCGCTGATCGCGTCGCGCAGCGTGGTGCGCGGCTTCAGGTGCCCGGCCCACAGGCGCAAATTGCTGGCCGGCTGGTAGAGCGGCGCAAAGAACGGCAGGCCGACGATGTGGTCGAGATGGGTGTGGGTGAAATAGATGTCGGCGTCGATCGGCGATTCCGGCATCAGCTTCTGGCCCAGCGGGCGCATGCCGCTGCCGCCGTCGAGAATCAGCAGATGCTCGCCGCAGCGCACCTCGATGCAGGAGGTGTTGCCGCCGTAGCGGACATATTCGGGCCCCGGGCAACTCAGCGACCCGCGTACACCCCAAAATCGTGCCGTGAACCGCACCGTATCGGCTGCCGTCGTCAAACTCTTCTACTCCCGGCGTCCCCGGTGCATTGGGCGGCCGCACCCGCGGCCGGATCAAGACCCGCCCAGATTCCGGGGCCGCGATCGGCTCCGGCGCATCCCGCTGGGCGGCGCGAGGGGATGATGGCATTGTTTCACAGCCCAGGAAAAGAGGGAAAGTAGCGGATGCCAAGGCCCTGATATATCGGCCAAAGAGCCGTCCGCCGGAGGCGCGCCGCCGGCCCCGCCGGGCCTGGTCTTTCCGGGCCTAGCCTTTGACGTCGAATGTCGGCTTGAACCAGGCCGGGGCCAGGCTCTCCTCGATCTTCAGCCGCGCCAGGCCGGCGCGGTCGACCACTTCGATCGCCGGTCCGGCATGGGTCAGGGTCAGCGTGCCTTCCAGCGCGCGCACCGCCTGGTCGATCGAGATCTTGCCCTGCATCACCGGGGAATCGGTCGGCGCCGCCAGCACCTTGCCGCGCTTGATCGCGCGGAAGGTCCCGTGGGTGAAATAGTCGGCCAGCACCTGGACCCGCTGGGTCAGGCCCTTGGCGCGCAGCAGGCTGACCGCCGCATCGGCGGTCACCGCGCTGCCGATGATGTAGTCGATGTCGGGGTGCTCCTCGAGCACCTCCTCCAGCAGCAGCATCTGCACCTCGAAGCCGGTGTCGCCCCATTTGACCGCGACGATATCGGCGGCGCTGTCGGCGATCGCCGGGCGGAATCCCTCTTCGACGAACTTCACCCAACCGGCGCCCTCGGGCCCCGGGAACCAGGCGACCCGCACCGGCGCCGCGCCCTTCGGGTGGCGCGCGGCGAAATACTTGCCGATCGCCGCCCCCATATCGACCCAGGAGACGCCGGCCTTCGCCGTGATGCCCACGCTGTTGATGTCGTTCACCGCCGCGATCACCGGCATGCGCTTGGCGATCTCGCGGATCGTCGGCGTCAGCCCGTCATAGGAAACCGTTCCAACGATCAGCGCATCGGCCGCGGCGGCGCATTCGGTGATCTGCGCGATCTGCCGCTCCAGGTTGGGATAGCCGCCGGCCTCCACCACGTGCAGGCGGATGCCCAGCCTGGTCGCCTGCTCGACCATGCCGTAATTGACCGAAAGCCAATACGAATCCTTGAGATGCGGATAGGAGGCGCAGATGCGCCACGGCTGCGCGGCACGCCGCAGCGGCGTGTAGTCGCGCCGCGTCGCGCGGCCGGCATAGTCGAAGGGCGGCGACCAGGTGTCGACCGCCCAGACCTCGCCGGCGCCGGCATCTTCCGCGTCCTGGCCGCGGGCCGCGGCGGCCGACAGTCCTAGAGCCAGCAGCAGAGCGAGGAGCGCTTTCACCATGTCTGGTTTGATGCCGTGCCGGATCGATTCTGCGGCGCCGCCGCGCGCGGACGCGCTGGTCCTTGCCGCGTTTGCGGAAGTACGATGAGCTTAGCGCGTTTTCCAAGGCTGACAAAGGCGGAACAGGGTCATGGCTTTCGCTCGGCTCGGAATCGGCGCGCGGCTGTTCATCGCCTTCGTCGGCATCACCGCCGTGTCGCTGTCTTCCGGCATCGCCAGCTGGTACGTGCTGCGCGAGATCTCCGGCGCGCAGTCGCTGCTGATCACGCAGGCGCTGCCGGCGGTGGCGGCGACGCAGCGCACCGCGGATGCCACCGCCAAGCTGGTCGCCGCCGCGCCGGCGCTGACCGCCGCCGCCGACGAGGCGACCCGCCGGCGCCAGGAGGCGGCCCTCTCCGCGCTGGCGGAGGAGATCCGCCGGTCGGTCGCGGATGCCAACCTGTCCGCGCTGGGCGAATCCGAAGTCGCCGACCTGTCGCGCACGGTCGACGCGCTGATCGCCAATTTGTCGGCGCAGAGCCGCCTGGTGCGCGAGCGCATCGCGCTCGAATCCGCCTTCTCCGGCCGCGCGGTCAGGACCATCGCCGCGGCCACCGCCATCGTCGATCTCTCCGAGACGCTGGTGTCGAACGCCTCGGCCGGCACCTCCGCGGTCATCGCCAACCTCTACGGCCTGGTGGAGGACCCGGCGCGGCAGGAAGAGGCCTATGACGCGCTCGACCGGCTGATCGAGGAGGACATCTACCGCATGGGCGGCATGTTCGAGCTGCGCCTCAGGAGCTCGCAGATCGGCCTGCTCGCCAACCGGCTGACCCGCGCCCTCACCGAGGACGAGGTGCGCGAGATCGCCGCCGGATTCCGCGACCACCTCAAGGTGATCCGCCGCCGCGTCGCCAGCATCGACGATCCGGTGCGCCGCGACCAGGCGGCCGGCTTCGCCGACGTGCTGAAATCGGCCGTCGGCGATTCGCCCTGGGACGACAGCCTGTTCAGCCAACGCCTGCGCCTGATCCGTATCGGCCAGCAGCTCGACGGCGTCGCCGCCGCCAACGGCGACCTGTCGCGCGCGGTCAGCGGCATCGCGCAATCCATGCTGGCCGCCTCGGAAGGCTATGCGCGGCGCACCGCCGACCAGGCCGGCGCCGCCGTCGGAACCGGATTCTACAGCCTCGTCGTCTCCTCGCTCGTCGCCATCGTCATCTCCGGCCTGATCGTCTGGCTCTATGTCGAGCGGCGCGTGGTGCGGCGCCTGGGCACGCTTTCCGCCGCGATGCGGCGGCTGACCGACGGCGACCTCGATGTCGACGTCGCCGACGAGGGCACCCATGAGCTGCGCGCGATGTCGAAGGCGGTGCGGGCGTTCCGCGACGAATCGCAGCGCCGCCGCGCCCTCGAGATCGAACGCGAGCGCACCAACGAGGAGCTGCGCCGCCACCGCGAGGAACTGCAGGTCCTGGTCAGTGAGCGCACCCAGCAGCTGCGCCACGCCAATGCCAAGCTGCAGGACGAGGTGGCGAACCATGCCGCCGCGCGCGAGAAGGCCGAGATCGCCAATCGCGCCAAGTCCGACTTCCTGGCGGCGATGAGCCACGAGATCCGCACGCCGATGACCGGCATGCTCGGCATGCTGCGCATCCTCAACGGCTCGCGGCTCGGCGTCGAGCAGCGCCGCCACCTCGACATCGCCACCGGCTCGGGCGAGGCGCTGCTCGGCATCCTCAACAGCATCCTCGACTATTCGAAGATCGAATCCGGCAACGTCGCCGTCGAGCCGATCCGCTTCAACCTCAAGGACACCCTGGCCGGCGTGGTCGAATTGATGCGGCCCTCGGCGGTGGAGAAGAAGCTGAAGCTGTCCTTCGCCTGCGACCGCGCGGTGTTCGGCGATCACCTGGGCGATGCCGGCAAGCTGCGCCAGATCGTCTTCAACCTGGTCAGCAACGCCATCAAGTTCACCGAGGCCGGGCGGGTCGGCGTGGTCGCGCGCCGGCTGGAGCGGCAAGCCGGGGTGGACCGCGGGGTGGACCGCATCGCCATCGCCGTCACCGATACCGGGATTGGCATCGCGCCGGCCGATCTCGGCCGCATCTTCGAGCCCTTCACCCAGACCGACGCCTCGATCACGCGCCGCTTCGGCGGCACCGGCCTCGGCCTCGCCATCTCGCGGCGGCTGGCCGAGGTGATGGGCGGCACGATCACGGTCGAATCGACGCCACACCAGGGCAGCCGCTTCACCCTGGTGCTCGACCTGGCGCCGGCCGAAGCGGTGCCGGCGGACGGCGCCCGCGCCGCCGCCGCGGCGGGGCCCGCCCCGGCGCCGCGCCGCATCCTGGTGGTCGAGGACGATGCGGCGACCCGCGTGGTGGTGGAGACGTTCCTGGCGGCGATGGGCCATCGCGTGGTCATGGCCGAGGACGGCTTCCAGGCGATCGCGCTGGCGGCGGCGCAGCTGCCCGACCTCGTCCTGGTCGACATCAGCCTGCCCGGCATGGACGGGTCGGAGACGGCGCGGCGGCTGCGCGCCATCGCCGGGGGCCGTCCGCTGCCCATCGTCGCCATGTCGGCGCATGTCTTCCGCGACGAGATCGAGCGCCATGTCGAGGCCGGCATGGACGGTTTCGTCGGCAAGCCGCTGAGCCCGGACTCCCTGAGCCAGGCGATCGCGGCGGCGCTGACCGGCGGCGCGGTGGCGCCGGCAATCGCCGGGCCCGCCAACCAGGCGCCTGATCGCCAGCCGCCTGATCGCCAGCCGCCTGATCGCCAGCCGCCCGATCATCAGCCGCCCGATCATCAGCCGCTCGACCATCAAGTGCTCGACGCCGATCTCGCGGCCCTCGGCCACGCAGCGGTGGAGCGGATTCTCGGCGCCGCCGAGGAGGCCCTGCCGCGCCGCCTCCGCGCCATGCGCGAGGCGCTCGCCTCCGGCGACCTGCGCCGGCTGGCCGATCTGGCGCATGCCACCCGCAGCGCGGCCGCCGCGGCCGGCTTCACCGCGCTCTACCACAGCGCCGGCCGGCTGGAGGCCGCCGCCGCCGCCGGCGACGCGGCGATGGCGGACCTGCTCGCCGATTGCGAGGCCGACTACCCGCCGGCGATCGACGCGGCGCGGCGCCTGGTGCGCGCGCGCGCCTGAGTTGCCAGTTGTGAACGCGGCCGTGACCTCAGCGATGCCCTCGGCGATGCCCCCAGCGATGCCCCCAGCGATGAAGGGCGGCTAATCCAGCTTGGGCGCGAACAGGTAGCCCTCGCCATGCGAGGTGACGATGATGCGCGGATGGCGCGGGTCGTCTTCGAGCTTCTGGCGCAGCCGGCGGATCACCACGTCGACGGTGCGGTCCGACGGATCCCAGTCGCGATGCGCGATCTCATAGAGGATGCGGTCGCGCGACAGCACCTGGCCCGGATTTCCGGAGAGGATGGTGAGCGCCTTGAACTCCGCCCGCGTCAGATCGATGAAGCCGCCCTGGCGGTCCTGCAGCGTGCGGTTGGCGAGGTCGAGCGTCCAGCCGAGGAAGCGGCGCAGGCTCCTGCCCTCGCCTTCGCTGCGCGAGCGCCGCACCCGGCGCAGCAGGTTGCGCACGCGGGCGAGCAATTCGCGCTGGTCGAAAGGCTTGGTCACGTAGTCGTCGGCGCCCATCTCCAGGCCGACGATGCGGTCGACCGTGTCGGTCCTGCCGGTGACCAGGATGATGCCGACCTCGGAGCGCTCGCGCTGCTCGCGGGTCAGGCGCAGGCCATCCTCGCCCGGCAGGTTGATGTCGATCATCAGCAGGTCGGCCGGCTTGTCGGCAAGGATCTGGTGCATCGCGCCGCCGTCTTCCGCCTCGCTGACCCGGTAGCCCTCGGCGGTGAAATAGGCGGCAAGCTTGGTCCGGGTGACCGGGTCGTCCTCGACGATGACGATATGCGGGGCGGCGGGGCGCATCCGCTGTTTTTAACATCCTTTTACAAACCGCTCCACGCTTTTCACCACTCCGCACCAACCGCTTAACAGCGCGCCGATACAGTACCTCCGCCGTTCAAACGTGCCGTTGAAACGCTGCTGGCCGGATGGGGACGCAACGGCATCCGCTCCACCGACCGCAATCATGGGGAGGTGTGCATGAAATCGTTGAAAAGAATCGCGCTGGCGACCGTCGCCGGCGCGGGGCTGCTGGCCTTCGCGCCGGCCGCCGTGCTGGCCGAGGATTCGGCCGATCCGATCAAGATCATCACCAACAACTGGACCAGCCAGGTGGTGCTGTCCAACATCGTCGGCCAATTGCTGCAATCGAAAGGCTACAACGTCGAATACGTGTCGTCGGATACGCAGCTGCAGTTTACCGCCCTCGCGAATGGCGACATGGATTTCCAGGTCGAGGTCTGGGAAGGCTCGATGGCGGAATCCTTCGACAAGTCGGTCGCCGCCGGCGCCGTCGATCTCGGCGCCCACAATGCGGTGACGCGCGAGGATTGGTGGTACCCGAGCTATGTGAAGGAGGTCTGCCCCGGCCTGCCGGATTGGAAGGCGCTCGACGCCTGCGCCGCCAAGTTCGCCACGGCGGAGACCGGCGCCAAGGGTCGCTTCGTCGGCCCGCCGGCCGATTGGGGCAAGCATTATTCCGAGCGCATCCAGGCGCTTGGCATGAACTTCCAGGAAGTCGCGGTCGGCCAGGCGGCGACCCTGTGGGCGGAGCTGCAGGCCGCCTATGACCGCAAGGAGCCGGTCGTGCTGTTCAACTGGACGCCGAACTTCATCGAGGCGAAGTTCGAGGGCGAGTTCGTCACCTTCCCGGAATATGACCCGGCCTGCCTCAGCGACCCGAAATGGGGTTCCAACCCCGACGCCGTCTATGATTGCGGCGCGCCGGCCAGCGGCTATCTGAAGAAGGCCGGTTCCAAGCAATTGGCCGAGAAATGGCCGGCGGCGGCGGAAGTCCTGAAAAAGGTCAACTTCACCAACGCCCAGATCGCCGACGCGGCGAAGATGGTCGATGTCGACGGCATGACGCCGGAAGACGCCGCCAAGAAGTGGATCGAGACGAACGAGGCCACCTGGGGCGCCTGGTTCAGCTGATCCGTCCCGCGCGATCCGGAAACCGGGCGGAGCGCAATCTCTGCCCGGTTTTCTTTTCCCCGCCGTTGCGCGAACATGACAACGAAGACCGCGCCGATGAGAGCGGCGGCTTCCGGGAGAGGCGATGACGGAACAGGCCGCGATTTCCTGCCGCAACCTGTGGAAGATTTTCGGCGCCGATCCCGCCGGTTTCCTGGCGCGCCACGGGCACGCGCCGACCGACGAGGATTTCCGGCGCGAGGGCTATATCGGCGCGGTGCGCGACGTCTCCTTCGACGTGCGCGCGGGCGAGATCCTCATCGTCATGGGCCTGTCCGGCTCCGGCAAGTCGACGCTGATCCGCGCCCTCACCCGGCTCAACGATCCGACCGCGGGCGAGATCCTGTTCGGCGGCAAGGATCTGCTGCAGGCGACCCAGCATGAGCTGATCGAGCTGCGCCGGCACAAGATGGGCATGGTGTTCCAGCATTTCGGCCTGCTGCCGCATCGCAACGTGCTCGACAACGTGGCGTTCCCGCTGGAGGTGCGCGGCGCCGGCCGGACGGAGCGCGAGCGGCATGCGCGCGAGATGCTGAAGCTGGTCGGGCTGGAGGGGCGCGAGGCCTATTTCCCGCGCGAGCTTTCCGGCGGCCAGCAGCAGCGCGTCGGCATCGCCCGCTCGCTCGCCGTCGGGCCGGACATCTGGTTCCTCGACGAGCCCTTCTCCGCCCTTGACCCGCTGATCCGGCGCGAGATGCAGGACGAGTTCCTGCGGCTGCAGCGCCTGCTGCGCAAGACCATCGTCTTCATCACCCACGATTTCGACGAGGCGGTGCGCCTGGGCGACCGCATCGGCATCATGAAGGACGGCCGCCTGGTGCAGCTGGCGACACCGGAGGCGATGGTGGCCGATCCCGCCGACGACTACGTGCGCGAATTCACCAGGCACGCGCCGCGCGACCGCATCATCACGGTGGGCGCCATCGCCGCGCCAGTGAACGGCGTCGCTCCGGTGAACGGCACGGCCGCGGCGGGAACGCCGGCCGGAACGCCGGTCGGCGCGGCGGCGAAGATCGGCGATGTCGCGGCGCGGGTACTGGCCGCCGACGCGCCGGTCCCGGTCGCCGACGAGACCGGCCGCGTGATCGGCGCGGTCACCCGCGCGGCAATGATCGCCGCCCTCTATCCGGGCCAGCGCGCATGAGCGACGCGGCCCTGTCGGCGCGCCTGCCGCAGGCGTCGCGGATCGCGCCGGTTCTGCTGCTGTTCAGCGTGGTGGTCCTGGTCAGCGTGGCGGTGGCGCTCGCCCTGCCCGCCTTCGACACTTGGCCGGCCGAATGGGTGGTGCCAGCGCGCCAGTGGGTGACCGCCTTCTTCGCCTGGTTCAGCGCCGTCGCCAAGCCGGTGACCCGCGCGATCGCCTGGCTGCTCCTGCAGCCCCTGGCCCTGGTCGAGGCGCTGCTGTTCCGCGGCGTCCCGGCCTGGAAGCAGCCGCCGCTGCCCTGGGTGCTGATCGTCGCCGGCGTCGCCATGCTCGGCCATTGGCTCGGCGGGCGCCGCCTCGCCTGGTTCTGCGGCCTCTGCGCCTTCTATCTCGCCATCTTCGGGCTGTGGCCGGATGCGATGCAGACCCTGTCCATCGTCCTCGTCACCGTGCCGCTCGCCGCCGGGCTCGGCCTCGCCCTCGGCATTTGGGCGACGCGCAACGCGCGGGTCGCGCGGGCGCTCAACGCCTGCTTCGACGTGATGCAGGCGACGCCGCACATGGCCTATCTCGGTCCCGTGGTGGTGATGTTCGGCTTTGGCCAGGTACCGGCGATGCTGGCCACGCTGATCTTCGCCATGCCGCCGATGGCGCGCTGCACCATCCTCGGCATCCGCACGGTGCCGAGCGACGTGGTCGAGGCCGGACGGATGTGCGGCTGCACGCCGCGCCAGTCGCTGTGGAAGGTGATCCTGCCGGCGGCCCAGCAGACCCTGCTGCTCGGCCTCAACCAGGTGGTGATGCAGACCCTCGCCATGGCGGTGATCGCCTCGCTGGTCGGCGCCTCCGGCCTGGGGCAGAAGCTGCTGTTCTCGCTGCAGCAACTGCAGATCGGCAAGGCGGTGGAGCAGGGCGTCGCCATTACCCTCATCGCCATGGTGCTCGACCGCATGACCCAGGCGGCGATGCGCCGCGCGCCGCGGCACCTGGCCGCCGGCGCGCCCTGGCACCGGCGCCATCGCCACCTGGCGCTGTTCCTGGCCGCCGCCGTGCTCGCCATCCTCGCCGCGCGGCTGGTTCCGGCCCTGGCGGTGCTGCCCAAGGAGTTCGCCCTCTCCTATGGCGGGCCGATCAACGACCTGGTGCGCTGGGTCTCGCGCGAGCTCTTCGTCTACGTGAAGCCGGTGCGCGACCTCATCACCATCTGGCTGCTGCTGCCGGTGCGCGACTTCTATCTGTGGCTGCCCTGGGCCACGGTGATCGGCCTGCTCGCCGCCACCGGGTGGTGCCTGGGCGGATGGCGGCTGGCGCTGCTGCCGGCGGCGCTGTTCGGCTTCCTGCTGGTGGCCGGGTTCTGGACGCCGCTGATGCTCACGATCTACCTGGTGACCGGCTGCACCCTGCTCAGCATCCTGATCGGCGTGCCGATCGGCATCTGGGCGGCGCGCAATCCGCGCGGCGCGCGCGTCGTCCTCACCGGGTGCGACACGCTGCAGACCTTTCCCAGCTTCATCTACCTGATCCCGGTGATCATGCTGTTCCAGACCAGCGACCTGTCGAACGTGATCGCCATGCTGTTCTACGCCACGGTGCCGGCGGTGCGCTTCACCCATCTGGGCCTGGTGCGCGTGCCGGCGGCGACCATCGAGGCCGCCATCGCCGCCGGCACCACGGCGCGCCAGCGCCTGTGGAAGGTGGAGCTGCCGATCGCCTTTCCGGAGATCCTGCTCGGCATCAACCAGACCATCATGATGGCGCTGGCCATGGTCGCCATCACCGCGCTGATCGGCTCGCGCGATCTGGGCCAGGAGATCTACAAGGCACTGCCCGGCGCCGATACCGGGCGCGGCCTGCTGGCCGGCCTCGGCATCGCCTTCATCGGCATCGTCGCCGACCGCCTGATCGGCACCTGGGCCAAGCGGCGCAAGGCGGAGCTGGGCATTGCCTGAGGAGCGCGGCGGGTGAGCCGGCAGATGCTGCTCGGCGCCTTGCTGCTCAGCCTCGCCTTCGGCGCGCTGCATGCCTTCGGCGTGCTGCTGGCGCCGCTGCAGGCGCAATTCGGCGGCGGCCGCGCCGCGATCAGCGCCGCCTATGCGCTGGCCATCGCCTGCCTCACGCTCGGCGTGTTCCTGAGCGGGCGCCTGGCGGCGCTGAGCGGCGCGCGGCGGGCGCTGCTGTTCGGCCTCGCCGGCGCCGCCGGCCTGGCCCTCGCGGCCTCCGGCCTTGGCCTCGCCGCCTTCCTCGCCGGCTACGGCATCCTCTTCGGCCTGGCCAACGGACTGGCCTATGCGCTGTTCCTGGATCGCGCCGCGGCCGCCGCCCCCGACGCGCGCGGCCTCGCCGTCGGCGCGGCGACCGCAACCTATGGGCTGGGAGCGGTGGCCTTCGCCGCGCTGCTGGCGCCGATCGCGGCGCGCGGCGCGCCGCTGGCGGCGCTGTGGCTGATGGCGGCGGCCGTCGCCGCGGCGGGCGCGGCCGCGGCTCTGCTCTTCGCCGGCGCACC
>WBZN01001755.1_pt1 | contig 12658 bp, 11 predicted proteins | sample 5204281 | NCBI WGS metagenome assembly WBZN01 (sample SAMN12344347, study PRJNA552823) | activated sludge metagenome | biome: Activated sludge suspended growth; feature: Nitrification reactor; material: Wastewater; isolation source: activated sludge from nitrification reactor of wastewater... | reverse complement strand
GCACGAGGTCGTCCCCCGGCGCGCCGAATCCATGGAGCAGCACCACCCACGGACCATTGCCCCCGCCCTTGCCATCGGTCCCGCCGGTCAGGCGAACCGTGAGACCGCCGAGTTTTTCAACACGCATCTTTCTCCAAGCGCAGAATTAGAGTGGAATTAAGCAGTCTCGAACTAACTCGCTCTTCTAGCCTTTGAAACCGCTCGCACCCGTTTTTCCAACTCAGGGCCGAAAGACTGCACCGCTCGTTTCTTGGCTTCGACCACCGAATCCTTATCCTTGAGTATCATCTGCGGTCCCGTCTTTGACGCAAGACCTTCTGACTCGACACTTAGATAGAGATACTGGTTCTTGACGTCCCACATAGCTCCATCCAAAACAAACAAAGAATCCGTGTGCGTGCCAGGTACTAACCACAGACCCACCACCGTTAAGTAAAGAAACGAGGCGAAATTGTTGTAACGGTCAACTTCTGTGATTCCATTGAGGACCAGGACTGCATCGGCTCCATGCTCGGCTGCCGCGAGGCGAATACCAGCTAAATCGTTTTTTGCGACCCTCGCCGCTGGGATGATAAACATATCCGACACAACTCCCTCTGATCTCAGTTTCTCTGCCACAGAAAGAATATTGTCTTTGTCCTCTCCCTCCCACCTCCAGTTTTGACTACGCAAGCTGTCGTTATAGCCTCTCGGTTCCGCTTGATCGCGTTGCAAATACACTGCGAGACGAAATGGAAATGGCAATTGAGGTTTCAAATCCAATGCTCTTTGTATATCGGAGGCACTGATCTGAGCTGGACTTTCATGATTCAACTGCTCACGAAGAGCTCCTCGATCGAATCCTCTCGCACATCCGACAATGGATAGAAGCAAGACAAGCATTAAAACTGATTTCATGCATCCTCCACAGGTTTTCGTGTGTCCACTTGTCCCAAATTTAGTGCCTTCAGGACGAGCAGCTCACACTGAGATGTTTGCCCCAGTTCGGTGGAGCGGCCGCGTAGGAATTCATGTCGGGGTGATCCGTGTACGGATCCTGGAGCAAGGTGAGCAGGCGGTCGATCTCGGCATAGTCCTTCTGCTGAGCCTTCTCGATGGCTCCTTGCGCGAGATAGTTGCGCAACACGTACTTCGGGTTGACGCGATCCATCCGGACACGCCGCTCTTCGTCGCGGCTCTGCTCAGCGTGCAACCGTTCCCGATATCGAGCGGCCCAGACATCGAACTGCTCAGGACTGAGGAAGTGTTCCCGCAGCCGTTCGTTCTTCGCACCAGGCTCGGATGAGAAGGCGCCAAGCTCGCGCCAGAAAATCGTGTAGTCGACCCGGCTGCCGACCATGAGCGACTTCAGCTCTTGAAGCAGCGCCTCATCCTCGACACGATCTTCTTTGAGTCCGAGCTTCGTTCGCATGAGATCCCGATACGATCGATCGATCATGGGCTGGTACCCATCGAGTACCGCTTTGAGTGCTTCCTTCGGCGCGAGCGGCAAGAGAGTTTGCGCCAAACAACTCAGGTTCCACAAACCGATGTACGGCTGCTGATTGAAGGCATAGCGCCCGTTATAGTCCGAGTGGTTGCAGATAAAGCCCGGGTCGTAGTCGTCCATGAACCCATAAGGACCGTAGTCCAGCGTCAGCCCGAGAATCGACATGTTGTCGGTGTTCAACACGCCATGCGACCACCCCACCGCCTGCCACTGCGCAATGAGTGCCGCCGTGCGCTCGACCACTTCTGCAAAGAAACGGAGATACTTGTCGGCGGTCGACGCCAGATGGGGGAAATACGACTCGATCACATGGTCGGCTAATCGCTGAAGATGCTCATGCTGCTTCCGGTAATAGAAGATTTCAAAACTCCCGAACCGCACATGCGACGGCGCCATCCGGACGATAGTCGCGCCGGTTTCCACCTGCTCGCGGTAGACCTTCTCGTCGCTGCCGACCAGGCAGAGGGCGCGCGTCGTCGGAATGCCGAGTCCGTGCATCGCTTCGCAGCAGAGGTATTCGCGGATGGCCGACCGCAGCACCGAACGCCCGTCTCCGTCGCGGGAAAACGGGGTCATGCCCGCGCCTTTCAGATGCAGATCCCACCGCTCGCCGCGCTCGTTGAGGACTTCTCCCAGGAGAATCGCCCGCCCATCGCCGAGCTGGGGCACATACACCCCGAACTGATGACCGGAATACAGCATGGCCAGTGGTTCCATCCCCGGCACCAGCAGGCTGCCGCCGAACACCCCGGCGAATTCCGATCTCGTCGCTTCACGCGGGTCCAGGTCGAGCAACTCCATGGCCACCCGGTTCGCACTGATCAGGAACGGTGCACTGCTGAAGGGAGTGGGATTCACCTTGGCATAAAAGGCTTCCGGCAATCGCGCATAGCGATTATCGAAGCGGAGGGTTTCTAGCGTGTGGAGAGTCATATCCTCGACGCCGGTCCGCAGGATGCCGGCCTATCCTTTCTCCCCGTCACCGGAAGTTGGCTTCCAGGTCGGACTCCAACGTAAAGACAAAAATGCGCTCACCCACGACGGTATCGATATCCGTGAAGAGCGCCGTGATCTTGGCTCCGATCAGTTCCGCGACTTGTTCGCACAGCCGTTCCCGCCCTTGTGCGATCAGGTTCTGGCGGAGGCGTTTCACCATATCAATGCCTTCCGCCGTCTTGGCCAATTGCCGCTCGGCCGGCGTCAGCACCCCCTTCAAGCGCACGACGAGCATATCGCGCACAATGAACACCCGCACCTCGTCCGGACCGCGGCCCAGGAATTCCTGCTCAAATTTGATGATCGCCGTCCGAACGGCGGCTTCTTTTTCACCCTTACTGGCCACGGTTCCTGCTATCCTTTTCGTGTGAGTCTGCGCGATGGTCGGACGGATTATAGTCGCGGCTGCTTCCCCACTCCAACCCCCCTCCGCCCCGCCTCGAACAGGGCCACGCTCACCCTCCGGGTTCGCCGACTTTTCGCTTGCAATTACGGGGGATGCACGGCTACATCTACCGGAGTTTTCCGGTGGTGCCGACGAAAGGTCGTGATTCGTGCGCGGCCCGGACCCACACCAGTCATGCAATGAGACAGGCAGTAGGGTCTTGCCGGTGTTTCCCTGTTGGGAAAGGCCGGGGACAGTGCAGGCCAGTCGTTGGTTCCTTGTTGCAAGGACCGTCGGCTGGCCTTTTTCTTTTCATGGATCATAGAGGGTCGGCATGTCTTTCCTCGTCCTGGTCCCGTTGTTGCCGTTGCTGACGGCCTTCATCGTGATGACCGGCGACCGCGCCGAACAGGACCAGAATGCGCGGGCCGGGCTCCTCCCGATCGTCGCGTCGTTCTTGGGTGCCCTCCTCACCCTCGCGCTGGTGACCTCCGGTGGGCCGGTCACTATTCAGTGGTACGATCCGGCGGCCATCTCCAATCTCGCCTTCCCGATCGGCTTCTACATTGACCGGCTCAGTGCCGTCATGATGGTCCTCATCACCGGCGTGACCACGCTCATTTATCGCTATTCCATGGGGTACATGTATCAGGATCGCGGGTATCGGCGATATCTGGGCATGTTGGGCCTCACGACCGCGGTCCTGCTCTGCATGGTTTCCAGCGCGAATCTGGTGATGCTGTTCATCTTCTGGCAAATTCTCTCCTGGCTGCTGTTTCTTCTGGCCCACAATCACGGCCACGCCGCCACCCTCTCCGGCGCCGCCAATACGTTCACCATGTTGCGGCTCAGCGATGCCGCCTTCCTCGCAGGCATTGTCCTAGCCTATTCGTTGTACGGCACGTTCGAGTTTCAGACCTTGTTTACACGCGCCGCGGAGACGCCCATCACGCTCTTCATCTGGCCCGAACTGGGTTGGGAGATGAACGGCGTGACCGCCGTGACGTTGCTTATTTTCGGCGGCGCGATGGGCAAGTCGGCCCAGTTCCCGATTCACACCTGGCTGCCCCGCTCACTCTACGCGCCGACGCCGATCCACGCCCTGTTACACGCGGGCATCATCAATGCCGGAGGATTTCTGCTCAACCGGCTCGCCCCGCTGTACGGGCTGAGTCCATCAACGTTACACGTGGTCTTCATCATCGGCATGCTGACGGCCATCCTCGGCGCCACCATGATGTTGACTCAAAACGACATCAAGAAAACGCTGGGCTTTTCGACCATCGGGCAGATGGGCTACATGATCATGGAATGCGGCCTGGGCGCCTTTTCCCTCGCCGTGTTCCATCTGATCGCACATGGCCTGTTCAAAGGCACCGTGTTCCTCAATTGCGGCAATGTCATCCATAAGGCCCGCCAGGAGCCGTCGTTTCCCCACCTCGATCGGGAGGCGGAAGAGAGCGAGTTCTCCAACCTGACTTGGTCGACCGGATTCTTCACCACGTTGGTGTTGCCGCTGATCATCCTGCTGGTCACTCACGGTGTCCTGAGAATTCCGCTGCTCGAATCGCAAGGCACCGTCATTTTCCTGTTTTTCATCTGGGTCACCTCGTCGCAGGCCATCCTCTCGCTGACGCGCATCCGTGCCGTGGCTTCGTGGAAAGTCTCTGCCGCCATGCTGGTGACCCTGGTCATCGTGGTCTTTACCTATCTGTTTGCGGTGGAGAGCTTCACTCGCTTCTTGTACCCGAACCCCGAAGAGGTGGCCTCCTACTTTAAGGCGGCGGCACTTCCCGGGCGACTCTTCGACAGCTTGGTCGTCGGCACCACCCTGATGACGGTGCTGAGCTGGGTCTATCTCTATGCCCACGCGCATGGCCGTACGATCACCATTCCCCACTGGATCGAGGCCTTGCTCGTTCGACTGTATGTCGTGTGCACGAACCGGCTCTACCTTGATCAGGCCTACCTACATATCGGCCGCCTCGTGACTCGCGTCGCCCATCGCCTGGAGAAACGCCTGTCGTGATCCCTCACCTGTCAAACACGCCCGGACAGGGTGTGAGGGGAGTCGTCGGAGGCCCGTTGTGATGCGAGCCTGGATGGCACCGTGGCTGCTGCTCGCTCTGCCGATCCTTGGCGCGGGGCTCTCCGTTTTCTTGAAGGCCTCTCTTCCACGGATGAAAACGGTTGCCCTGGTGACCACTGTGGCGAGCCTCTGCTCCGTGATCGGCTCGGCTCTGGTTCTGGGCGAACCCGCCTCGGGCGTGCCCTTTCTCTGCCTGCTGCCGCTGGCGGCCTGCCTGTCGCTGCTCGGCCAGCCCCTGCACCGCGACACAAGTGCAGCCTGGCCCATGACCCTCATTCTGCTGGGCCTGGGGCTGGGCACCCTGACCACTCAGGGGCTCGCCCATGCCATCCTGCTGCTCCTGTTGCTCATCCTCCTGTCCGCTTTGTTATACCGGCATCAACCCGATCCGGCACCGGACGCCTGGCGGGGACTCTCGTCATTCTCGTTGGGCCTCATCGCGACGCTCCTGGCCCTGACGCTTCCCACTCCGGCCTCGAACATTGCCACGCTGGTGGCTTGCGCCACGCTCTTCCCGCTGCTGCCGGTCCACAGCGGCTTCGTCGCCACGGTGGGCGGCTTGCCGGGCAATCTCCCCGCGTTCCTGGCCATGCTGTTACCCATGGTCGGGTTTCACGATCTCCAGGTCATTCTCCCGACCCTCTCCGGCACGGTGCTCCGCACCCTGGGGATTTTGGCCCTCGCGAGTGCCCTCTACGGGTCGCTGCGGGCATTGATTCAGTCGCGACCGTTGCCGCGCCTGGCCTATGCCGCGCTGGCCTTCTTCGGCATGCTCTGGTGGTATGTCGCCGATACGGGAACCGCGCCGATTCCGGCCACGATCTATCTCAGCGCCGTGGGGCTCGCCACCAGCGGCCTGCTGCTGGCCTGGTTCGCGATCCGAGCCCGGTACGGCGACGTCGATCTTCGAGCACTCGGCGGCATGGCCTATCCCATGCCCCGTTTCAGCACGCTGCTCGCACTGCTCGCGCTCGCAGCCCTGGGCATGCCGCCGTTCGGCGTATTTTCCGGCTTCTTGAGCATGCTGCTCCTGCCGACCTTTACGCCGTCCGCCTCCTTCGCGATCATCATGCTCGTGTGGCTCACGGCCTCGTGGTACCAGATTGAACTGGTGCAACAACTCGTGTTCGGTCGAGCGCGCCTGGAAGTCCGTTACGAAGACCTCCGCCAGACCGAGTTCATGTCGCTTGTGCTGTTGCTCTTCTTGTTGTTAGTGCTCGGGACCGCGCCTTCCCGGTTGTTCGAATCGAACGCGCCGACGCCTCCCGTGTCGACTGCCTCACAGGGGAACACATGGATCCGCTGATCTCCTCACCAGACCAGACCGATCTTGAAGCCCGCCGCATGGAATTGCGGGGCACGATCAGATTGGCCAGCGAGGTCATCGCGCAGTACTGGCCCATGCGAACGTTCGTCCACCACAATCCGTTGCACAGCTTGGAGTATTTGCCCTTCACCGAGACGGTTCGCCGCGGCAAGCAGTTTTTGGGCGGGAACGGCTACCTCTCCGGCGACATGTACCGCCGGTACTTGAAGTCGGGACGCATTCTGGTCCGGCACGTCGACGACGCCCTGGTCGCTCAGGCCCGTCCTGAGGAAGTCGACCTCGGATCCTGCCGCATTGCTCATCGCGAAGTCCTGCGGGCCTGCCTGACCCACGGCCTCTCCCATCCGACCGACGAACCGCTCGACCGGCTCATGGAACGCGCGCCGGACGAAGAGCCCATCGACGCGCTGGCCGAACGCCTCGTCTCCTTCTCGACGCCGAACGTGCAGGACCTCATGGCCGCGACCATCCGTGAGGATGTGAGCACCCTCGGACGGGATCTGACACTGACGAGCTGGTGCGACCGGACGGTGGGGTCCACGATCGTCGCCCAAATCAACGGGGAACTCGTGAAATGGTGCGAGGCATTCCTGGACGAGGGCCACGCCACCTGGCCGATGCCCGAACGGCGCCAGGGCCTCTATGCCGCATGGAAACACGCCGCCGGGAAAGAATGGATGACCTGCGGCATCGACGATAGCCGCCGGAAAATTGCCGCCCTCCCGGAGCATCCGGAAGACACCGTGCTCGAGTGTCTCGAAGCGCTCGAGATCCCGCTGGAGTTCAGACAGGACTACCTGTCCCTCCAGCTCGCGGCCCTGCCCGGATGGGCCGGTTTCATCAAATGGCGGGCCGAAGAAAATGACTACGCCTGGCAGCAGGCCTATCCCGTTGGTCTGGTGAAGTTTCTGGCCGTGCGGCTGTGGTATGTGCGGGAACTGGTCCAGCAGGTCTGTCAGCGCGAGTTGGGCATCGATGGCACCTATCGCGCCATCCTGCGCTTCATGGACCAACAGCCCCGCGCGTATTACATGCGGAAGGAATGGGTCGCCGGCCGGCTGCCGGCGTCGTACGCCGCTCGGGTCGCCCGACTCCACGCCCAAACAGGGCCTCCGCAGAACTCGTCCCTGCTGGCGCGGGAATGGGAGCAGCTCACCCATCACTACCAGATCGAGTATGGCCCACGGCGTGAGCGAGCCGCGCAACGGGGGATGGCTCGGCGCCTGTTGACGCTCGCCCAGGCGCTGGAACTCGTGCCGACGCTCTTGATGGACGCCCCGCTGCCGGCCCTACGACAACTTCTGGACTGGATCGACGCGTTTCCGGAATCGGCACATGGCCCGGTCTGGCTGACGGCCTTCGAGGCCGGCTACCACGAGCATCTCTTCGGCATGCTGCAGCGCGCGCCGACCAAACCGCTGCCGGCTGCCCCTGACCACCGGCCACCAGTCCGGCCCCATTCGCAAACGGTTTTTTGCATCGACGTACGGTCCGAGCCGTTCCGCCGCCACCTCGAATCGACGGGCGCCAACGACACCTACGGTTTCGCCGGCTTCTTCGCCGTCTTTATCCGTTACCGGGCCTGGGGCAAGGAACATGAGACCGAGCAATTCCCGGTGATCATGCGCGCCAAGAACGAAGTGCGCGAGATTCCGCGGAGCTATCTGGATCATTACATCTCTAAACACCAGTCGCGTGCCAAACTCGTCCACGCCGGACACACCTTGTTGCACGATCTGAAAGAAAACGTGGTCACCCCCTACGTGATGGTGGAGTCGCTCGGCTGGTTCTATGCCCTTCCTATGATGGCCAAGACGCTGGTGCCCGCACTGTACAAACGCCTGACGACCTGGGTGCGACGATTGTTCGTCCCGCCGATCGCAACCATCCTGACCGTGGATAAACTGGCCCCGGCCGAAACCGAGGAAATGGTGGTCTCCGAGCAGCGTGCCTTAATCTGGAAAGCCTTGCGCGACCAACTCGGGCTGCATGGCTCCCGGGTCGAGGCCGAGTTCGTGGAGGCCCTGCGGCGACGGGCGCTGGATGACGACGCCCCGGTGGACCCATACCTGACCGATGCCGCCAAGGCAGTCGAGCTGTCCTCCGAGCAGCTGGCTGCGTTCCTCAATGATTTACGCAAGCACTACCGCATTAACCGCCGCGCGGCTTCGCGTCAGAAGGAGCGGATCACCCGTACCGGCTTCACGCTCGAAGAGCAGGTGCTGACCGTCGAGACCGCCTTGCGCATGATGGGACTGGTGCGGAATTTTGCGCGATTGGTGCTCTTCTGCGCCCACGGCAGCACGACGGAGAACAATCCCTTCGAATCAGCGCTGGATTGCGGCGCCTGCGGCGGGAACGAGGGGAAGCCGAACGCGCGCGCCTTGGCCGCCATGGCCAATCGGCCACCGGTGCGCGAGCGGCTGGCGAAACGCGGCATCGATATTCCCTCCGACACGCACTTCCTTGCCGGGCAGGTCGACACCACGACCGACGAGGTGCAGCTCTTCGATCTCGAAGACGCCCCCCCGACTCACCGCAAAGATGTCGCGCGCCTGTACGACGATTTGCGCGAAGCCGCACAACTCACCAGTCAGGAGCGCTGCACACGCTTCCCCGACGTCGGTGTGGTGCTGGCCCTCAACGAAGCCTCGGCGCATGTGGCGGGTCGCAGTGCGGATTGGAGCCAGGTACGACCGGAATGGGGCCTCTCCGGCAACACGACCTTTATCATCGGCCGCCGCGAATTGACGAAGGGGCTGAATCTCGGCGGGCGTGTCTTCTTGCAATCCTACGACTATCGGGAGGATCCGACCGACCGGTGGCTGGAAGTGCTCCTGACTGCGCCGCAAGTGGTGGCGCAGTGGATCAACATGGAACATTATTTCTCGGCCGTCGACAACGAGGTCTATGGAAGCGGGAGTAAGATCTATCACAACGTCGTCGGACGCATCGGCATCATGGCCGGTCCTTGGAGCGACCTCCGGCTCGGTCTGGCCTGGCAGACCGTCATGAACGATGAGGTCCCCTACCATGAACCCATGCGTCTCCTGACGCTGGTAGAGGCCTCGCGGGCCCGCATAGAAAAACTCATCGCCCGGCATGAAATTTTGCAGCATTTCTACCACAACGAATGGGTCCATCTGGCCGCGCTGGACCCTGAAGATGGAAGTTGGTACCGCTACATGCCGTCGGGAGTCTGGCGTCGGGTCAGGCATCCGGGCGACGCCTAGCGCACAGATGGCATCAGCACGAACTCGCAGGATCTTTTTCAAAGGAGTGGAGAGATGGCCGCACTCACGTTGCATCCCATGAAAGAAATTCGCGTCATTGTATCCGGGGAGCATCGGCCGTTTGTCACGGAGTTGCTGGACAAGGTGGAAGCGACCGGCTACACCATCATCGGCAACATCTCGGGTAAGGGCCATCACGGCGTGCGCGAGGCCCATTTCATGTTCAGCGAGCAGGAGAGTCTGATCATGATCATGGCCGTGGTACCGGAGGAGAAAGTGGAGCCGGTGCTGGCCGGACTCCGGCCGTTGTTCGACCGCCATTCAGGCGTGATGTTCGTGTCGGATGTGGCCGTCAGCCGGCGTGACTACTTCGGCAAAAAAAGCGCGAAGTCCTGAGTCCGACGGTGCGAAACGGAGCCCCGGCATGCCTTCCCATGGGGACGCCGACCTTGTCTTCTCCCCGATGATTGTCTACAATGTGCCCCCGTTGGCTTGTAAGAGGAAGGACGGCACGTGAAGGGATTACGGTTCGAACGGCTCGGGCGGGATCGCCACTACAACATCATTTTCCACATCGGCAGCAGCTATGTGCCGGTGAGCGACGAGACCATCGACGAACTGAAGGCGCAAAGCCTGTTGTCCTCCGAACGTTTCCTCGACCTGCTCATCGACAAAATCGGGTACACCAACTACCTCAAAGAACAGATCCGCGCGGAGCTCCAAGCCTCCGGCGATCCCATGACTCAGATGACCGTTCTGCAGGGCGCCATCCGGGAACTCTAGACCTCCTCCTCATCGTTGCACATCGTTCCATTCACTCGCGCTCGACGCGTGCGTGAGCCTTGTTCGTCGCATCCTTCCTCACGCTCTCCGACCGGTCAGCATCATCTCACGGAGCGCGGACCCTGTACGGGATTCGATACGCCGAACACCTGCCTGTATCCACTGAGATACACCTAGGTAGAAATGAGGTAACAATGCCACCATTGTCAACCACCTGAAATCTCGAAACTCACCTCAGCGCACGTCCAGCGTGGATTCGCTCTTCGAGAGGGTACGGCACTTGCCTTTTCTTCTTGGGAGGGAAAGGAGGTGAGTCGTATGTCCACGACGTCATCCAGCGGACGAACCAGCCAGCTCACACACAAAAAGTCGCCCCCACATCGAGTCGGTGCTCAGGATCGAGAGGCCAGCGCGGCCGCCATCGACTCAGAAAGGACAAGGGTACGAGCCATGCTTCAGGAGATCATCGAAGGTCCGACGGCTACCATGAGACCGACCACCGACCAAGCGGGCAGCCCTTCGGCCAGCATGACGGTTCCCATCGGGTATATTCCCACCCCGACACGTGAATACCGGCAGCATCGCAAATTGTTGCGTGCGACCACCGGCGTCGCCAGCCGTCCGGCCATTCGCATCATCCCCGAGCGCGAAGCCGGCCGAGTGGTGATCCCGATCCCCATTCCTATTCCTCGGATCATCGGCTCCCGCGTCCTGATGTGGAAGCAGGATCCCTCGGTCAGTGAAATCGGGATTCGCAAAGCCTTTCTTCCCGGCTTGATGCTGGCGGGGCCGAAAGACAGTCGTATCTCCATTCAGGGCCTGCCCCTCGTCTCACCAAACGCCATGGCGGATTATATTGAGACGCCCGGAACGCAGGAGTTCGATGCGGTCCATACGTTTGCCGTCGTGCGGCAGATGCTGACCCTTGCCCAACGGGCCCGCGGCGGGGCCGTGGCGCCATGGCAATGGAACAGCGCCTCCAACACGGATGCGATCAGCGTCTTCCCCCGCGCCGGCGTCACCCCAAACGCCTTCTACAGTCGCAATCTCAAGGCGTTGAAATTCTTCTTCTTCACCAAACCAGGGAGTCCTCCAGGAACCCCGCAGGTGTTCACCTGCCGCTCGTTCGATATCGTCGCGCACGAAACCGGGCATGCCATCCTGGATGGCTTGAAACCGGGCTGGCTCGACCCCAGCAACCAGCCGCAAACCGGCGGATTGCATGAATCGTTCGGTGACCTCTGCGCGATCTTTCTGACGCTCTCACAGCTCGACCAGGTTGAGGCGGTGATTGCGCAGACCAAGGCCAACTTGCATGACAAGACCTTCCTGGCCGACATGGCGGAAGAGTTCGGCCTTGCACTGGGCCGCCCCAACGGCCTGCGCAATGCGGACAACGATCTCAAGCTCAGCGAGGTCACGAACGAGGTGCACGATCTGTCACAGGTGTTTACCGGAGGAATCTACGATGTCCTCGCCGATATGTTTGCATTCGAGCGAAAACCCGGGCTGCGGGACGACGCCAGGGTGCTGCTCGAGGTCGGAGAGTATCTGTTTGGCCTGATCGTGCGAGCCATCGCCGCCGCCCCGGCCGCGAATGCGACGTTCGCAGACATCGCCAATCAGATGCTGACCATTGCGCACACGGACGGCAAGCCGGTACAGTACCGAAACTTCATTCGGAACCGATTCACGGTGCGGGAGGTGGTCGTCTCGCCGACTCCGCTCACGGCTGACCACAAGGTCGGTATGAAGCTCCTGCCCGCGTTTGCGGAAGAACTCGGAGTCGCCCAAGACCGGCGCGGCTGTTGCGGAACCATGCAGCTGCCTGAATACAATCAGGGTGACCGTGTGTTCGAGGATGATCTGGAGGACCTTCGAAGCCTGTTCAGCGACAATGGTCGGGTGAAGCCCTCCCATCGGTAACTGCAGCAGCGTCCTGGCGGCTCGGGCAGTCACATCGCATCCCGAGCCGCCGTCGCGCCCCTGCCGAGGATAAGAGATGAAGATCGCGATTCAGCGAACCGGCGGGTTCGCGGGGCTTCAAGAAGAACTGGCCTCGGTCGATACGGCGCAGCTGCCGCCTGCGGAAGCGCGGCGCATCGAGGAGCTGGTGGGGAACGCAGGGTTCTTTGGTCTCCCGACGGCGCTTGGCGGCGAGATCACGGGCGCAGACCTCTTTCAGCTTCGAATCACCGTCACCGACGGCGCACGCCGTCACACCGTCGAGTTTCCAGATCACGAGTCGCCCGAGTTGGCGCCCCTGAGAGCGTTGGTCCGGTCACTGGCTCCCTAACGAACTACCCGTCAATCTCCAACCTGGCCGCTGGAGAGCAGGGCATTCATGATGGCGTTT
>WBZN01000946.1_pt2 | contig 12658 bp, 10 predicted proteins | sample 5204281 | NCBI WGS metagenome assembly WBZN01 (sample SAMN12344347, study PRJNA552823) | activated sludge metagenome | biome: Activated sludge suspended growth; feature: Nitrification reactor; material: Wastewater; isolation source: activated sludge from nitrification reactor of wastewater... | reverse complement strand
GGGATGTCCGCCACACCCGCGGGCCCGGCGAGCGCGAAGCGCACGATGCGCTGATTGCTGCGCGGGAACGGGTCGCCGACCCACTGCTGTCCGACCGCCAGTCGGAAGCTGATCGGCTCCCCCACGGCCGGCGCGAAATTCGACGGCAGGATCCAAAAGTCATGCGCCTGCGCGGTTGCGAGCGACGCCAGCGCGGCGAGTACGAGCACCAGCGCGTTCCGCACCGGTCCGCTCGGGACATTGAATTTCCTGCGGTTCATGTACGCCCCCACGAGAAAGCGCGGGCGGAGCTCGAAAGCTCCGCCCGCTGGCTGTTGCACGAGTGCTGCGGGCTCAGAGCCCGTTCGGGCCGTTCGGCGAGCCCGGGATCGGAGTCTTGAAGTACGGGAAGGCGTTGTCGAACTGACTCACGTCCTGCAGCGTGCCGTCGGTGAAGGGCAGAGTGCCCGACGGCGCATCGGCCGGATTGCAGGCGAACGCGCCCGGGAACGCGTGACAGAGCACGCCCATCGCGACGCGCAGCTCGGCGTCGACGACGTCGTCGCCGGGACGGCGGCCGTTGGGGAATCCGGCGTTGTCGCCACCCAGCACGCCGAGGTTGTTCTGCGACGCCGCGCCGGTCGGGGCGATCGCGGTGTTCAGGCGTGCCATCTCGCCGATGCCGAACTTGTTGAGTCCCTGAATGCCGGTGACGAACGCCGCCACCAGATCCTGGCGCGGGAAGTTGTTCGGCGCGCGCACGCCAGCGGAGCCGAACAGGATCTCCAGCAACTCGGGCAACGTCGGGTTGGTGACGTAGGTCGCGAAATTCGCGAGATCGTCCTTCGGCTGGCTGGCGTTGAACTTGTCCTTGTCCTTGAGGCCGATCACGACCTCGTTCACCAACGGCATGCCGAGGCGGGAGACCTGGTTGTAGTGCCCCGCGGCGTCACGCGTCGCGGCCGTGGTCCAGGCGCCGATCGTCGGGCTGGCGCCGTTCTTCGTCAGGCAGGAAATCGGAATCTCCAGCGCCAGCGTCGTCACGTTCTTGTCGTCGAGCGTATTCGGCTCGGCGTCGCGCGCTCCGATGGGATTGGCGATGTTGACCAGGTCGAACACCTCGCCGAGATTGACCGCGAACGGATCCTTGCGCTGACCAACGAACACCCGGCCGGCGCCGGAGCAGCCCGGAATGTCGACCTCGAAGGTGAACTGCCGCGCGTAGTCGGCGTAGTTGGGAATCGACTTCTGGCCGATGTTGTCGAGCGGCTTGGCGAAGCGGGCGATGGTCGTGCCGTGCTTGGTGAGGAAGCTGCCCGCGCCCTGCCCCGAGCCGTCGACAGCGCCGCTGATCAGCGACACCGTGTAGCTCTCGGCAACGTTCTGGTTGGCGTCGTTCGGAAACGCGACCGCGCCCACGTTCACCAGCGGCACCGACACCTGCTGGTCACCCACCGGAATCTTGATGTCCTTGTTCAGGCGCGCGAAGCGGAACTGGAACGTCATGTCCTCGACGCCGTCACCGCTGTTGTCGATCAGGATGCGGTACACCGCGTCGGGGTCCAGGTTGAAGAAGTTCGGACCACCGTAAGCGTCCTGCAGTGGCAGATAGTTGGCGAGCAGGGTCACGTAGTTCTCGCGGCCCGGCTCGTAGCTGCGGAAGATGTAGAAATCGGTGCCGTCCACCTTCGGTGTCTTGGTGATTCCGGGCGCCTCGCGATGGCTCGAGGCCAACGCGGGCAGGGCGAGCAACGGCAGGGCCGCCAGTGCGAGTGCAACGGAACGACGCATGGTCATACCTCCTGACAAGTCATGGCGGCGCGTCTCGCGCCGTCGTTTCAATGTCGGGGGTACGCCACTGTGTGGGCCGCGGATGAACCGCGGCCCACGGACCGACGATGGTCAGGGGCCGACCCTGACTTTCGTCGGGGTCTACTTGCGCTTCGGCAGGTAGAGATCCGTGATGGTGCCTTCGAAGACCTCGGCGGCGAGGCCGACGGTCTCCGAGAGCGTGGGGTGCGGATGGATCGTGAGCGCCAGATCCCCGGCTGCACAGCCCATCTCGATGGCCAGCGCGGCCTCGGCGATGAGCTCGCCGGCCCCCGGACCGGCGATGCCGGCGCCGAGCACCCGTCGCGTGGCGGGATCGAAGATCAGTTTGGTGGTGCCCTCGGCGCGGCCGAGCGCCAGTGCGCGACCGCTCGCCGACCACGGGAAGGAGCCCTTCTCGACGGCGATGCCGCGAGCTTTGGCCTCGGTCTCCGTGAGACCGGCCCACGCGATCTCGGGATCGGTGTAAGCGACCGAAGGAATCACGCGCGCGTCGAACGCCGCGCGGTGGCCGCTCGCGACCTCCGCCGCGACCTTGGCTTCGTGCATCGCCTTGTGGGCGAGCATCGGCTGCCCGACGATGTCGCCGATCGCGAAGATGTGCGGCACGTTGGTGCGCATCTGTCCATCGACCACGAGGAAGCCGCGCGCGTCGACGGCGAGGCCGGCCGCCGCGGCTCCGATGCGATCGCCGTTCGGACGGCGGCCGACCGCCACCAGCACGCGGTCGAACAACGCCGACTCGGGGGCCTTCTTGCCTTCGAAAAAGGCGCGCAAGCCTTCCTTCCCCGGCTCGACGCGCAGCACCTTGGTGCCGGTGTAGATCGCCTCGTACTGCTTCGCGATCCGGCGCTCGAGCACCCGTACGAGGTCGCGATCGGCGCCCGGCATCAGGCCGTCCAGCAGCTCGACCACGGTGACCGCAGAGCCGAGGGCGCGGTAGAAGGTCGCCATCTCGAGACCGATGATGCCGCCGCCCACCACCAGCAGGCGCTTGGGAACGTCGGCGAGCGCCAAGGCCGAGGTCGAGTCGAGCACCCGCGGATCGTCGTACGGCACGCCCGGGATCTGCACGACGCGCGAGCCGGCCGCGACGATCGCGCTGCGAAACGCCACCGACGTCGTGTGTCCGTCGCTCGCCACCACGCGCACGCGGTGCGGGTCGTCGAACTCTCCGACACCCGTCAGCACCTGCACCTTGCGCTGCTTCGCCATGGTCGCGAGGCCGCCCGTGAGGCGCGCCACCACGCCGTCCTTCCAGGCACGCACGGCCGCCAGGTCGATCTTGGGCTTGCCGAACGAGACGCCGTGCTCCGCCATGTCGGCCGCCTCGTCGATCACCTTCGCAACGTGCAGCAGCGCCTTGGAAGGAATGCACCCGACGTTCAGGCAGACACCGCCGAGGATCGGGAAGCGCTCGACCAGCACCACCTTCTGCCCGAGATCGGCGGCGCGATAAGCCGCGCTATAGCCGCCGGGGCCGGCGCCGAGAACCAGGACGTCACACTGGAGGTCGGCGGGAGGGAGGGACTGGTCCGCTCCCCTCTCCTGCTCGCGGGAGAGGGGCTGGGGGGTGAGGGCGTGAGCGGGTGCTTGTTCCGCGGGGCCGGAGTCCCTGGGCGGGTTGGAGACTGCACCCTCACCCCTGGTCCCCTCTCCGGCGCGCGGGAGAGGGGCACTTGGCTGCGGCGATCTTGCCTCCGTCCCCGCACTCTCCACCACGACCAGAACATCCCCTTCATTCACCTTCCCGCCAGCCTGCACGCGGACTTCGCGCACGAGGCCCGCGACGGTCGAGGGCACGTCCATCGCGGCCTTGTCGCTCGACAGCGTCACCAGGGCTTCGTCGATCGCGATCGTGGCGCCAGGCTTCACCAGCACTTCGATGACGTCGACGCCCTTGTAGCCGCCGAGGTCGGGGACTCGCACTTCCACCAGGTTCGCCATCGCCGCCTCGCCTCAGAGCGCCAGCAGACGCACGTCGCCTAGGATGCCGGCGAGGAAGGTGGTGAACCGCGCCGCCTGGGCGCCGTCGATCACGCGATGGTCGTAAGAGAGCGACAAGGGCAGCATGAGGCGCGCCTGGAACAAACCGCTCTTCCACACCGGCTGCATCGCCGCGCGGGAGACGCCGAGGATCGCGACCTCCGGCGCGTTCACGATCGGCGTGAACGCGGTGCCGCCGATGCCGCCCAGACTCGAGATGGTGAAACAGCCGCCCTGCATCTCGTCGAGCTTGAGCTTCTTGTCGCGCGCCCGCTGACTCACGGAACCGAGCTCCTCGGCGAGGGCGAGGATGCCCTTGCGATCGACGTCGCGCAGTACCGGCACGACCAGGCCCTCTGGGGTGTCGACGGCGACGCCGATGTGGCAGTACTGCTTGAGGATCAACGCCTCGCCGCCCGGTTCGAGAGACGCACAGAAGTCCGGATGCTCACGCAGCGCGTACGCGCAGGCCTTGAGCAGGAAGGCGAGCAGCGTGAGCTTCACGCCCTTGGCCTGGGCCGCGGGCGACTGCGCCTGGCGGAATGCGTCGAGATCGGTGATGTCCGCCTGGTCGAACTGCGTGACGTGGGGAATCGTGATCCACGCCCGCTGCGTGTTGACGCCGGTGAGCCGCTTGATGCGTCCGAGCTCGCGGCGCGCCGTGGGGCCGAATCTCGCGAAATCGACCGCCGGCATCTCGGGCAGCGAGAAACCGCCGCTCGCCGCAGGCGCCGGGCGTCGCAGCGCCTCCTTGACGTACTCCTGCACGTCTTCCTGCGTGATGCGCCCGCCGCGTCCGGAGCCCTTGACCCGGTTGAGATCGGCTCCGAGCTCACGCGCGAACCGGCGGACGGCGGGAGAGGCGTAGGCGGTGTCGAAGCGACCTTCGAAGACGGCGCGCCCGTCGTCACCGCCCGGTTCCCCTCTCCCGCTTGCGGGAGAGGGGCCAGGGGTGAGGGCCGAAACGGCGGGCCGCGGAGCAGATGGTGGCGCAGCAGGCACCCGCTCACCCTCACCCCTTGTCCCCTCTCCCGCCTGCGGGAGAGGGAGACTAGGCTGCGGCGGCCTTGCCTCCGATGACACCGCCACCTCTATCCGCACCAACAACGCCTCCTGCTTCACCTTGTCCCCCGCCTTCACCAGAACTTCCTTCACGGTCCCCGCGAACGGGGCCGGCACGTCCATCGAGGCCTTGTCGCTCTCGAGCGTCACCAGCGGATCGTCGACCTTGACGACCGTGCCCGGGGCGACGAGCACGTCGATGACCGCCACTTCCTTGAAGTTGCCGATATCGGGGATGCGGACTTCGCGAACCTCTGCCATCGCGCTCTCTCCGCTCCCTTAGACCGTCACCGGTTCGGGCTTTTCGGGGTCGATGCCGAAGCGCGCGATCGCCTCGGCCACCGTCTTCGCCGGCAACGAGCCCTCGTCCGCGAGCGCCTTGAGCGCGGCCACCACCACCCAGCGGCGGTCGACCTCGAAGAAGTTACGCAGCGCCTCGCGCGTGTCGCTGCGCCCGAAACCGTCGGTGCCGAGCACGGTGTAGGCGCGCTTGACGAACGGCCGAATCTGATCGGCCACCGTCTTCATGTAGTCCGTGGCCGCGATCACCGGGCCGTCGTGGCCGGCGAGCGAACGCTCCACCCAGCCCTGACGGGCCGCCGCCGTGGGATGCAGCCGATTCCAGCGCTCGACGGACAGGCCGTCGCGGCGCAGCTCGGTGAAGCTGGTGGCGCTCCAAACGTCCGACGCGACGCCGAAGTCCTGCGCCAGGATCTCGGCCGCGGCCTCGACCTCGCGCAGGATCGAGCCGCTGCCGAGCAGTTGTACCCGCAGCGCCGCCGCCTTGGTCTTCGCGCCCTTGCCGGTAGCCGCCTTGGCCTCGTTCGAACGCAGGCGATAGAGGCCTTTGAGGATGCCCTCCGCGGCGCCCTCGGGGAGCGCGCCGTGGTGGTAGTTCTCGTTGAGCGCGGTCACGTAATAGAAGACGTTCTCTTGCTCCTGGTACATGCGACGCAAGCCATCGTGCAGGATCACCGCCAGCTCGTAGGCGTACGTCGGGTCGTAGGACACGCAGTTCGGCACCGTCGAAGACAGCAGGTGGCTGTGCCCGTCCTGGTGCTGCAGGCCTTCGCCGTTGAGCGTCGTGCGCCCGGAGGTGGCGCCGATCAGGAAGCCGCGCGCCTGCATGTCGCCCGCCGCCCAGATGAGGTCGCCGACGCGCTGGAAGCCGAACATCGAATAGAAGATGAAGAACGGCACCATGGCCATGCCGTGCACGCTGTAGGCGGTGCCGGCGGCCATCCACGAAGCGAGCGCGCCGGCCTCGTTGATGCCCTCCTGCAGGATCTGTCCGTTCTTCTCCTCGCGGTAGTACATGAGCTGGCTGCGGTCCATCGGCGAGTAGAGCTGCCCCTGCGGCGCGTAGATCGCGAGCTGGCGGAACATGCCCTCCATGCCGAACGTGCGCGCTTCGTCGGCGACGATCGGCACCACGTGCGGCCCGAACTCCTTGTCCTTGGTGAGCGCGGTGAGCGCGCGCACGAACGCCATGGTGGTCGACAGGTCGCGCTCGCCGCTGTCTTCGAGCAGCGGTTGGAACACCGACAGCTCGGGCACCGGCAGCGCCGGCGCCACGGTGCTGCGGGCCGGGAACGGTCCGCCGAGCGCAGTGCGCCGCGCCTTGAGGTAGCGGATCTCCGGGCTGTGCTCCGGCGGGCGGTAGAACGGGATCTCGTGCAGGCGCTCGTCGCTGATCGGGATGTTGAAGCGATCGCGGAAGGCGCGCAGCGACTCCTCACCCATCTTCTTCTGCTGGTGCGTGATGTTCTGCCCTTCGCCGGCGGTGCCCATGCCGTAGCCCTTCACGGTCTTGGCGAGAATCACCGTCGGCTGGCCGGTGTGCTTCACCGCCGACGCGTACGCGGCGTACACCTTCTGCGGGTCGTGCCCGCCGCGCTTCAGGCGCCAGAGGTCCTGGTCCGAGAGATCACCCACCATCGCCGCCAGCTCCGGGTAGCGGCCGAAGAAGTGTTCGCGCACCAGCTTGCCGGTCGCATCCGCTACGTACGCCTGATAGTCGCCGTCCACGGCTTCCTGCATACGGCGGCGCAGCAGGCCGCCGCGGTCCTTGGCGAGCAGCGGATCCCAGTTGCCGCCCCACACCACCTTGATCACGTTCCAGCCCGAGCCGCGGAAGTCGGCTTCGAGCTCCTGGATGATCTTGCCGTTGCCGCGCACCGGTCCGTCCAAGCGCTGCAGGTTGCAGTTGACGACGAAGATCAGATTGTCGAGGTGCTCGCGCGACGCGAGGGCGATGGCGCCGAGGGACTCGGGCTCGTCCATCTCGCCGTCGCCGAGGAACGCCCACACCTTGCGGCCCTCGGTCTTCACCAGGCCGCGCGCCTCGAGGTACTTCATGAAGCGCGCCTGGTAGATCGCCATCAGGGGCGAAAGGCCCATCGACACCGTCGGGAACTGCCAGAAGTTCGGCATCAGCCAGGGATGTGGATAGGACGACACGCCGCGCGGCTCCGAGGCTTCGCGCCGGAACTGCTTCAGCTGCTCCTCGCTGATGCGCCCTTCGAGAAAGGCGCGGGCGTAGATGCCCGGCGAAGAGTGCCCCTGCATGAACACCAGGTCGCCGCCGTGCTCCGTCCCGGCCTCGCTGTTCTTGGCGTGGAAGAAGTGGTTCATGCCGACTTCATAGAGCGTCGCGGAGGAGGCGTAGCTCGCGATGTGCCCACCGAGGCCCAGATCGTCGCGGTTGGCGTGCACCACCATGGCCATGGCGTTCCAGCGCAGGATGCTCTTGATGCGCCGCTCGAGGTCGTGGTCGCCCGGCCGCTGCTCTTCTTCCTCGATGCCGATCGTGTTGACGTACGGCGTGTTGGCGGAGAACGGAATCTTGGCGCCGGACTGGCGGGCGCGCTCCATGAGGGCTTCGAGCAGGTAGTGGGCGCGGCCGGCGCCGTCGCGCTCGAGGATGTCGCTGAAGGCTTCGATCCATTCCCGGGTTTCGATGGGATCGATGTCGGAAGGACTGGGATTGAAGATCGGGTTGCTCGCCATCGGACCTCTCGTAGGGGGTGAATTCGTGAAGGACTGAAGTATGTCAGATCGAATCCGGCCGGCCCGGTGGGACACGGCCGCAGCGCCCTGAAGCCCCTTCTCCCGGCCGCTGTGGGCCCAGCGGCAGCGGTCGAGCGAGGCGGGCGCTCGGGTACGCCGCCCGCCTCCTCACGCCAGCTCCTCCGCCGAAGCAGGAGCCGGACTACTGGCCGGCGCTGACCACTCCGCAAGCGACGCGCCCGCCGGCGTCACCGGTGGGTTGCGTCTTCAGGTCGTCGGCCTTCTCGTGCACGATGACCGCCCTGCCGATGACCGAGTTCGGGCCCGGCGCGACGGTGAGCATCGCGGTCGAGATCTCGAGCATGCCGTGTCCGTTGGCGTCGATCTCGATGTTGCCGAGGTCGCCGGCGTGGTGCTGAGCGTCCATCGGTCCGGCGTGCGGAGCGCCCGTCGGATTGAAGTGCCCGCCGGCATTCTTGAAGTCGGCGTCGCCGCAGTCGCCCTTCTCGTGAACGTGAAAACCGTGCTTCCCGGCCGCGAGCCCCATCACGTGCGCTTCGATGGTGACCTTGCCGCCCTGCTCGGTGAACGTCACCGATCCCGTGAGATCGGTCCCGGCCTTGCCGGCGAGCTTGGCTTTGGCGACCAACGGCGCATCGGCAGCGTGGATCACGTGCGCGGTCGCGGCGAGAAGAAGACCCAGGACGGCGACGGTGACTCGAGAATGACGCATGGTGGTTCCTCCTTGCATGCGGAGGTTTGGCCTCCGCGGCATGCGGCGGTCTGGCCTCCGCGGCATGCGGAAGTCTGGCCTCCGCGGTTCAGCCGGCGTCGGCGGGATCGGCGTCGTCGCCCGCGAGAACGGTGTCGACCAGCCGCAGGCGCAGCGAGGCGAGGCTGACACGGATCACGATCTCGATCGGCGCGTGCGTGCCGCCCTCGGCCAGGGCGAGCTCGAGGCGCCCCTTCCAGAAACGCGCCCCCACCTCTTCGACACCCTCGATCGAGTAGCGGCGCACGAGCACTTCTTCACCGGTCGTCCGGTGGATGCGTTCGAGAATCCCCGGCACGACGCGCACCGGGTACAGGTGCCCTTCACTCCAGATCTGCAACGGCATCGCCGCGCGCGGCGGCGCCTGGCGCAACATGTAAATGGCGGCCGAAATGTCGACCAGACCGGGGCTCGCGACGGGCAGGTCCTTGCTCTTCGACTTGCCGCGAAAACGGTACGACGACCAGGCGCGCAGGGTGGCGTGGCTCGCGGCGTCGATCTCGGCCCCGTAGCGCCAGAACTCTCCTTCGTCACTGTCCGGCGAGGTGATGAGCAGCTCGCTGTGCACCTTCCCATCGGGCTCGAGGCCGGTGGTGAGCGTGCCGTTCCCCTTGCCCGGCAGGAAGATGGCCGCCAGGCGTCCCCCGAAGCCCTCGAGCCGCCACCGGTACTGCAGGACCTCGGGGGCCGGCGGCTGTTCTGATGGCGCCACGACGCTCGGGCCGTCCGCCGCCCCGACCGCCGCGGAAACGAGCATCCACCCGGCGACAGCCAGGCTTCGAGTGAACACGCTGTGAAGGAGCCGCGTCGCCATCACGACAAGCCTACCAGGACCCACCTGGACACGCTGTCCGCAGCCCCGCGCCGGCCGGTACGCCGCTGGCCGGCTCCACGATGGATGCGGTCCGTGGCGCGCTGTACACTCGCGCCACCGAGCTCAGCCATGCCCGCTCTCGTCGAAATCCCCGCCGGTACGTACTGTCGCGCGGCCCAAGGCCATCCGTTCCATGGGCCGTACCATGACCGGGAATACGGCTTCCCAACCCACGACGAGCACGCCTTGTTCGAGCGCCTGGTGCTCGAGATCAATCAAGCGGGCCTGTCGTGGCTCACCATCCTGCGCAAGCGCGAGGCTTTTCAGGACGCCTACCGTGGATTCGAGGTCGATCGCGTGGCCCGCTTCGGCGCGCGGGACGTCGCCCGCCTGCTCGCCGACGACGGCATCATCCGGAACCGCCTGAAAATCGACGCGGCCATCGAGAACGCGAAACGCGTGCGCGCGCTACGCAAGAGCCACGGCTCGTTCGCCGCGTGGCTCGACGCGCAGCATCCATTGAGCAAGGCGGAATGGGTCAAGCTCTTCCGCGGCACGTTCCGTTTCACCGGCGGCGAGATCACCGGCGAGTTCCTCATCAGCCTCGGCTACCTGCCGGGCGCGCACGTCCCAGAGTGCCCGATCTATCGGCGCCTGGAACGGCTGCGACCGCCACCGCCCTGGCTGCGCTCGGCGCGCTCGGCGCGCTCGGCGCGCTCGGGGTGATCGGCGCGCTCGCCGCGGGCGACGCCTCGTTCGGCGCCTACAACCCGGTGACCCGCAGCCGGCGCGATACGCGCGCATAAGCGATCCACAGTCCGATCCCCGCGGCGAGCGACAAGCTCGCCACGGCCGGGGCGTTCTCGAGCAACAGGAAGTGGAGTCCCGCGGCGTCGAACTCGAACGACAGCGGCATGAGCGTGGCGGTGAGGGCCAGGCCCAGCAGCCAGGACCGCAAGCGCAGCAAGCGGCGGGTCTCGGAGAAGGCGCGGCGCTCGGTGCCGGCGCTCGGCGCTGCCGCCTCGGCGCCCGCGCCGATCCGGCCGTCGAGCGCGCTCGCCTCGGCAGCCAGCCGAGCCAGCGCCGGATCGGCCGCCAGGCGCTCCTCGACGAGTGCACGCGTCGCCGCGCTCGCCTCGCCCGCGACGTAGAGGGGCAGCAGGTCGCGAATCACATCCGGATGTACGGTCATGAGGGGACATCTCCCTGAGCAGCGCGCACCTCGGCCAGGCGGAGGCGCGCGCGATGGATCTTCACCTTCACCGCGGCGAGCGAGATTCCGAGCACGCGCGCGATCTCGTCGTACGGCATCTGATCTTCGACGCGCAGCACCAAGGCGGCGCGATCGACCTCCGGCAGGCGCTGAAGCTCGGCCAACACGCCCGCGAGGTCGTCGCGCGCGATCGCCCGGCGCTCCGGCGACGGCGCGGGAGCGGGCAGGTCGGGCGGCAGGTCGACCGTGCGGCGCGCCGGCCGCCGAACCTCGTGGAGGAAGAGGTTGCGGACGATCGCCAGCAGGTAGCTCTTGACGCTCGCCAGATCCAGCCGCTCGCGCGCGCTCCACGCACGCACGAAGGTCTCGGCGGCGAGGTCGTCGGCCTGCGCCGGGTCGCCGCACAGGAAGAGCGCGAACCGGTACACGTCGCGGCCGTAGGTACCGTAGAGCGAGGCGAAATCGAGGATCGGGGCCCGCATGAGCTCGGTTCGCACGCGATCCTCACACAGAGTCGTTCCGTGGACCTCAGACGAAGTCGCGCTTGCGTTCCTGCAGCCAGAACGTGAGCGCCACGATCGCGGTCACTAAGGCGAGCTCGGCCACCAGGGTCGCGGGCAGCGTCGGCCCACCGCGCGCTAGGTCCCGCGCGTAGGAGACCAGGAATCGCAGGCGCGGCGCGAGCATCACGGTGCCGTTGCCGAGCACGAAGATCAGGCTGCTCGAGACCGCGATGGTCCAGCCGAGGGACTCCGAGACGATGGCGGTGCCGAGCACCGCCGCGAACGGCACCAGGAAGCCGCCCAACACCAGCGCGAAGTAGGCCGACCACCCGAGCGCGTGCGAGAGCGCGCCCCGCCCGTCATGCGCCGCGGCCGCGAACACGTCGACCGGCGCCAGGAAGACGATCGCGACGGCAGCGAACAGGCCGCAGAGGACATAGCAGAGCAGCGACGCCAGCAGCTTGCCGGCGGTCACGTCGCGCGGCGACACCGGCTGTGCCAGCGTGAAGGCCAGAGTCTTGCGCTCGCGCTCGCCGAGGACGTTGCCCATGACGAGCTGGAAGCAGGCGGCGATGAACACGTTCACCGCCAGCGTGATGCCGAGGCCGCGGGCGGCGGAGTCGTGGACGGCCGAGAGCGCGACCGCCAGCACGCCGCCGGCGACGTATACGCCGAGCGCCCGCCGGTTGAGATGGAGGTCCTTGCGGGTCAGGCACCAGATCGTGTGCGCGTTCACCGGCTTGCCTCCCGGCGCGGCATCGCTTGGCTGGCCGCGCTGCCGGCGGTGGCGCCGATCGCCCGCAGGAAGACGCGGTCGAGCGGTCCCTCGGCGAGCAGCTCCGCGATGCCGGCCCGCCGGACGACCCGTCCGCCGTCGAGCATCACCACTTCTTCGGCCAGGGCTTCGACGTCCTCGGTGAGGTGCGACGAAAATACGATCGTCGTGCTGGTGTCCCGCGCCAGCCGGGCGAGCTCGCCGCGCACCTCCTCGCGCACGCGCGGGTCGAGCCCGGTGGTCGGCTCGTCGAGCAGCAGCAGGCGCGGACGGCGCACCAGCGCGAGCAGGAGCAGCAGGCGCACGGTTTGCCCGCGCGACAGGCCGCGCACGCGTTGTTCCGGCCGCAGCGCGAAGCGACCGAGCAGATCGCGGGCGTAGGCCTCGTCCCAGGAGGGCGCCAGCGAGCGCACGAACGAGAGGTGCCAGGCGATCGAGGCCGCGCCGTACGGGGCCATGTCCTCGGACACCAGGGCCACGCTCTGCTTGATCGTCGCCTCTTCGGCCGGCGGCGACTGCTCGGCGAAGCGCACCGCCTCCTGGACCTGCGCCTTGATGTGCGCCTCCAGCGAGACGACCTCAGAGGTGGGCATCGACGACCTCGACGAACGATTCGTAGTGGTCGTCGGTGTAGAACACCTCGCCGTCGGCGCCGACCACGAACCGCCGAGCGCCCCGGTCACCCTCTCCCGGGGTGATGACCGTGTACTCGCGG
>WBZN01001754.1_pt1 | contig 12663 bp, 11 predicted proteins | sample 5204281 | NCBI WGS metagenome assembly WBZN01 (sample SAMN12344347, study PRJNA552823) | activated sludge metagenome | biome: Activated sludge suspended growth; feature: Nitrification reactor; material: Wastewater; isolation source: activated sludge from nitrification reactor of wastewater... | reverse complement strand
CGCGGTGCAGGCGCCGCGCTCGCCGCCCGGCTTGCGGTCGCGGAAGGTCTCGACGAAATGCCCGCCTTCCGGATGCGGCTGCAGGCCGAGCGCGGCGATGACCTCCTCCGCGGTGGCGGTGGCCAGGGTGGCAAGGGTCGTGTGTTCGTCCATGGCGGCCCGTCGTCGTTGCTGCCAAGCCAGGATAGACAGGCCCGTCCCCGGTGCCAGTGACAGGCCGCACGGAGACGTTCAGCATCTTGCCAATTGTTCTTGCCATAGACACAGATGTGGGGCGGCGGCTCTTAACCGCGTTCCGATGGACCTCCATTTTGGCGCCGCGCAATCTCCGATATCCGGGCGAAATGCGCGGAGGGCACGACAGATCAAACCAATGACGATCGGGCGGCGCCCGTCAGTTCAACGGCGGGCTGTGGCCGGCGATTTTGCGGGCGCGGTGCAGCTCGCTCTCTGCCTTTCTCACCCAGAGTCGCAGGTACACACCACCCGTCATCCCGGCCTTGCGCCGGGATCCGTCAAGCCGCCGCACGAGCGGATGTTGCCTGTCGCCGTCCATGCCGTGGTGGAATGGACCCCGGCGCAAGGCCGGGGTGACGACCGAGTGTTTGAGTGACATCCAGAAAGCGAAAGGCCCGCCATTCCTGGCGGGCCCTTGCATCTCACAGCATCGATTCGATGACGCGATCGGGCGGCTTGTGGCCGTCGGCGAAGGTCTTGATGTTGATGATGACCTTCTCGCCCATGTCGACGCGGCCCTCGATGGTGGCCGAGCCCATATGCGGCAGCAGCACCACGTTGTCGAGGCGCAGCAGCTTCGGGTTCACCGCGGGCTCGTGCTCGAAGACGTCGAGGCCGGCGCCGGCGATCTCCTTTTTCTCCAGCATGCGGGTCAGCGCATTCTCGTCGATCACCTCGCCGCGCGCGGTGTTGACGACGAAGGCGCGTGGCTGCAGCAGCTTCAGCCGCCGCGCCGAGAGCAAATGGAAGGTGGCCGGCGTGTGCGGGCAGTTGATCGAGATGATGTCCATGCGCGAGAGCATCTGGTCGAGGCTCTCCCAATAGGTCGCCTCCAGCGCCTGCTCGACCTGCGCGTTGACCCGGCGGCGGTTGTGGTAGTGCACCGAGAGGCCGAAGCCCTTGGCCCGGCGGGCGACCGCCGAACCGATACGGCCCATGCCGACGATGCCCAGGCGCTTGCCGTGGATGCGGTGGCCGAGCATGCCCATGGGCGACCAGCCCTGCCATTTGCCGGAGCGGATCAGCCGCTCGCCCTCGCTCACCCGCCTGGCGACGGCGAGGATGAGGGCCATGGTCATGTCGGCGGTGTCCTCGGTCAGCACGCCCGGGGTGTTGGTGACGGTGATGCCGCGCTGCCGGGCGCTGGCGAGGTCGATATGGTCGACGCCGGTGCCGAAGGAGGCGATCAGCCGCAGCCTTTCGCCGGCCTGGGACAGCACCGCGGCGTCGATCCGGTCGGTCACCGTCGGCACCAGCACGTCGGCCGCCTTGGCCGCCTCCACCAGCTGCGCCTGGGTCATCGGCGTGTCGTCGAGGTTGAGGCGGACATTGAACAGCTCCGCCATGCGAGTCTCGATCGCGTCCGGCAGTTTCCGGGTGACGATGACCAGCGGCTTGGCGGACGTCAAAGCTCTACCCCCCAATTTGGCGCGGCGGTGTCGCCGCCAGTTTCGCCGATGCCATACCAGGAATGCCGCGGACCTGTCTAGCAACGCGCCGCGACATTGGCGTGGCCGGCCGTCCGGGCGGCGCTGGCCCCCCGGATATCGGGCATCCGCCGACGTTTCATGCCCCAAAGCGGCGATTTTCGGAGCCTTGGCCGCGACGCGCCTTGACCCGGCGGCGACGCCTGGACTATCAGGCATTTCAAGGCCTTTTCACCGGGTGGCTCAGCATGCGCCGAAGGGCGTCCGTACCGACATTCCGCGCGCGTTTCGCGCCCTGGCTGCTGGCGGTGGGATTGACGGTCTCGGGCCTGTTTGGCCTCCCGGTCCTGGCCGGCGCCCAGGAACGCCTGCCCCTGCCCCGCTTCGCCTCGCTCGACAGCAGCGAGGCCAATCTGCGCGCCGGGCCGGGCAAGGACTACCCCATCCTCTGGGTCTACCAGCGCAAGGGCCTGCCGGTGGAGATCATCCAGGAATTCGACACCTGGCGGCGCATCCGCGACCGCGACGGCACCGTGGGCTGGGTGCAGCAGAACCTGCTGTCCGGGAAACGCACCGGTCTCATCATCGACACCCAGCGCAAGCTGCGGGCCGAGCCCGGCTCCGGCGATGCCGTCGCCATCCTGCAGCCCGGCGTGGTCGCCCGGGTGCTGGAGTGCCGCGACGACGATTGGTGCCGGCTCGAGGTGCAGGGCTACAAGGGCTGGCTGACCCGCGACGAGTTCTGGGGCGCCTATGCCGACGAAGCCTTCGAGAACGATTGAGGCCGGAGCCATGCGCCGCGTCGTCCTGATCCGCCACGCCGACGAGCCCGACGACGACCGCGTCGTCGCCTTTTTCCGCGCCCGCGGCATCGAGCCGGAGATCAAGAAGCCGTTCAAGGGCGAGGCGCTGGGCCCGGTCGATTCCGCGGTTGCCGCCAGCGTCGTCTATGGCGGGCCCTTCAATGTCTTCGACGAGGACAAGCACCCCTTCCTGCATGAGGAGAACCGCTGGATCGCGGATTGCATGAAGCAAGGCGTGCCGCTGCTCGGCATCTGCCAGGGCGCGCAATCCATCGCCCGCGTGCTGGGCGCCGAGGTCGGCCCCAAGCCGGGCGAGCCGCACGAGTTCGGCTATTACGAGATCACGCCGACGGAGGCCGGCCGCGCCTTCTTCCCTGAGCGCCTGGTGGTGTGCGAGGCGCATTTCCACGAGTTCCAGGTTCCCGCCGGCGCCGAGCGCCTGGCGGGCAGCGCGCTGTTCCCCAACCAGGCCTTCCGCTATGGCCCTTCCACCTTCGGCTTCCAGTTCCATGCCGAGGTGACGCCGCAAGGGTTCCGCCGCTGGCAGGACAGCGCCTGGGCCGGCTTCGGCAAGCCTGGCGTGCAGCCGCGCGCCGAGCAGGACGCGGCGATGGCGCGCCACGACCGGCTCCAGCACGACTGGTTCATGGGTTTCCTGGACCGGCTGTTCGGCGCCGCCGCCAAGGCGGCCTAGAACAAGACCGCGCCGCTCAGTCTAAATCGTTCAGGCGAAATCGCTCAGTCGAAATCGCTCAGTCGAAATCCTGGGCCAGTTCCGCGCGCATGGCTTCGGGCATCACCGACATGTGGCCGTAATTCGGATGCTCCATGCCGATCACGATCATCTGCCCGGAACTCTTGAACTTCGCGATCTGGGCGGCGGTGAAAGGGAAATGGACGAACTGCACCGAGGACGCCTTGCCTTCCTCGTTGGTGCGCTCCTGGTCGGCCTCGGGCACGCCCAGGACCTTGTCGTCGCCGAGCTTGATGAACATGGTCTGCTCGACCCCGCCAAGGCGCGCCAGCACATTGGCGCGGCGCACCGGATCGTCGATCTCGAACATGACCGTCGCCACCAGCTCGGCGCCCTTGGGGATCAGCGGATTATAGGCCGAGAGCTCGTCGGCCACCTGTTCGGCGCCACCCTTCTCGATGTAGAGCATCTCCTGCACCTGCTGCAGCATGGTCTCGTAGCATTCGAAATAGAAGGTGGCGCACGGACCAACCTCGATCCGCCGGTTCTTCTTCTTGCGCACGATCTCCTGGCGCAGGGCGGCGCGCTGCGTCGCATAGGACGCCAGCGGCAGGATGTCGGCGGGCGTGATCTCTTTCTTGGCCATGATGATGCTCATTGTCTCACCTGAACTCTCTACGAAGCCGGCGGCGGGTCAGACCAAGCCGTAGGCCTTGGCGAAAAGCTGGATCGGATGCTCCGCCTCCGCCGGATGCGCCGCGCCATTGGCGAGGCGCTCCATGCCCTGCACGATGTGGTCGCCGGCCAGCGGGCATTCGGAGGCGACATGCGCCTTGCCCGCGCCCAGCGCCTGGCGCGCCACCGGCTTGCCGACCTTCAGCGCGATGTCGAAATTGCCCTGCATCACGCCCCAGGCGCCGCCATGGCCGGAGCAGCGCTCGATCACCTGCAGGTCCGGATCGGGAATCAGGCGCAGCATCTCCGCCGCCTTCTGGCCCATGTTCTGCGCCCGCGCATGGCAGGCGATGTGCAGCGCGACGCCGCCCTCGAGCTTGCGCAGGCCCTTCGCCAGGCCGTGCTTGGCGGCGATCTCGACCACGTATTCGGAGATGTCGTAGGTGGCGCCGGAAAGCCGCTTCACCTTCGCATCCCCGGGCAGGATCAGCGGCCATTCGAATTTCAGCATCAGCGCGCAGGACGGCACCAGGGCGATGACGTCGTAGCCGTCCTCGATATAGGGGATCAGCGCCTCGCTCACCGTCTTCGCATGCTCGGCCACGCGCGCCAGGTCGCCGCGCTCGAGCTGCGGCATGCCGCAGCAGCGCGGATAGACTACCTCGGTGGAGACGCCGTTATGCGCCAGCACCTTGCGCGCGGCGACGCCGATCTCCGGATTGTTGTAGTTGGAGAAGCAGGTGGCGTAGAGCACCGCCTTGCGGCCATAGGCCGGCGCGCTCTGGTTCACCTGCAGCGGCTCCTCCGCCGCGCGCATCACCAGGGTGCGGCCGCAGAATTTCGGCAGCTTCGCCTCGGCATCGATGCCGGCCGCGGCCTGCATCAGCGCCCGGACCGGCTTCGCCGCGTTGGCCCAGTTCACCACCGGCGCCATCAGCCCGGCGGCCTTGCCGTTGCGGTCGGTCTCGGTCAACTGGCCATAGACCTTGTCGGCCTTGCCGTGGCGCAGTTCCGCCGCGCGGTAGCGCAGCATGAGATGCGGGAAATCGAGCGCCCATTCATGCGGCGGCACATAGGGGCACTTGGTCATGAAGCAGAGGTCGCAGAGGGTGCAGGCGTCGACCACCTGCTTGTAGTCCTCGACCTTCACGCCATCCATCTCGCCGGTCGCCGAATTGTCGACCAGGTCGAACAGCCGCGGGAAGGAATCGCACAGGTTGAAGCAGCGCCGGCAGCCGTGGCAGGCGTCGAAGACGCGGTGCATCTCGGCATGGATCTTGTCCATGTCGTAGAAATCGGGGTTCTGCCAGTCCAGGACGTGGCGGATCGGTGCTTCCAGGCTGCCTTCGCGCATCGGTTCTTCCCTCAGCGTCTGCGGCTGGCGCTCACCATCCACATATTGTCATCGCCGGGCTTGCCCCGGTGATCCATGCGGCATCCTTGCAAGTGGCGCTGTTGCATGGATTGCCGGGACAAGCCCGGCAATGACGGCGGAAAATGCGACCAAGCCGGATCATACTTCGCCATCGCATGTGCGGCGGGCGGCGCGAGAAGCGCCGCCCGATCACAATCGCGGCTCAGCCCAGCGTGTCGAGCGCCTTCTGGAAGCGCCCGGCGTGGGACTTCTCGGCCTTCGCCAGGGTCTCGAACCAATCGGCGATCTCGTCGAAGCCTTCCTCGCGCGCGGTGCGGGCCATGCCCGGATACATGTCGGTGTATTCGTGGGTCTCGCCCGCGATCGCCGCCTTGAGGTTGTTGGAGGTCGAGCCGATCGGCAGGCCGGTGGCCGGGTCGCCGACGACTTCGAGGAACTCCAGATGGCCATGGGCGTGGCCGGTCTCGCCTTCCGCGGTCGAGCGGAACACGGCGGAGACGTCGTTGTAGCCTTCGACGTCGGCCTTCTGGGCGAAATAGAGGTAGCGGCGGTTGGCCTGGCTTTCGCCGGCGAACGCGGCCTTCAGGTTTTCCTGGGTCTTGGAGTTCTTCAGATTGGCCATGACATTCTCCCTGATGCAGATGCCGTGCGGATGATGCCCGCCCCCTGCCACGCTTGTGATCCGGGACCACTGGCAAGGCCCGGAGCGCGACGGTGGAACGCGGGACTCGAGGCGGCGGAGAGCCGCCGTCGCAAAAACTATGGGCCGCGCAACGCGCCCCGTCAAGATGTTTAGAATAATTACAAACTAACGTCTGAGCGTTTGAAAAACGCGACTTATTGGCGCAGGGATCAGCCCTTGCGGGTGACCCGGACGACCACGTCGACGCGGCTGACCTTGAGGCCCGCGGGGGGCGCCGGCAATTGCGCCAGGGCGATATGCTCGCCCGGAATGTCCATCAGCGCGCCATCCTCCTCGAGGAAGAAGTGATGGTGATTGCTGACATTGGTGTCGAAATAGGAGCGCCCGGGCTCGATCACCACCTCGCGCAGCAACCCGGCCGCGGTGAACTGGTGCAGGGTGTTGTAGATGGTGGCGAGGGAAACCTCGACCCGTGCCGCATTGGCCTGGGAATGCAGCTGCTCCGCCGTCACGTGGCGGTCGCCCGGTTCGAACAGCAGCCGGGCGAGGCACAGACGCTGCCGCGTGGGCCGCAGCCCGGCTTGGCGCAGGCGCTGCACGATCGGCGCGAAAGGCCGCGCCTGGGTACCATGCTGGCTTGGACTCGGTTTGCTCATGCTCGGGATTTTAGCAAACGGGCCGGGGATTTGAAGGGCGAAATTAGAGTTATTCAAAATCCAAACTGGCCGCGCCCGATAAAACCATAAATTATTTGTGGATTAGGGCGCGGGCTGCGCCGCGAGCCAGCACAAGGACCACCGCGCGCCCGATTGCCGGACGGCCGCCAGATCGTCGATGGCGAGGCCGGCGACGCAGGCGGCGCGCATTTTCCCGGCCGGCGTCGTCTGGCTCGGCCGCGGCGCGACGTGGTCGCTGCGGGCGCCGAGGTGGCGGGCGATCGCCAGCACCTCCGCGTCCTCCGGGGCAAAATCGGCGGCGGCCTGGGCCGCCTTTTCGGCATCGCCGCCGGACCCGAGACTGAGCGCCAGCAAGGTCTGGGCATGGGCATCGCCGGGCTTCAGCGCCACGGCGCGGCGCGCCAGGTCCTCCGCCGCGTCGGCGCGGCCACGAAGCAGCGCCACCTGCCCGGCCAGGATCACGTTGGCGGTCTCGTTCGCCACCACGGCCAGGGCCTGCTGCGCCGTGGCGTCGGCGGCCGCGTCGTCGCCCGCCGCCAGTTGCGCCAGCGCCAGTTCGCGCAGGATCCGGGTGTCCCGCGACGCCTTTTCGGCCGCCTGCTGCAGGTCGGCGATGGCGCCGGAGAAATCGGCCAGCGCGAATTTCCCCTGCGCCCGCAGCCGCCACCATTCGGCATTGCTGGTGCTGTCGGCCAGCGCCCGGTCCATTTCCGCCACCGCGTCTTGCGGCCGCTCGAGACGCAACAGCACCTTGGCCTGGCGCACCCGCGCCTTGTCGAGATCGGGCCGCAGCGCCAGCGCGCGGTCATAGGCGGCCAACGCGCCTGCCGCGTCGCCGGAAGCGGCCAGCACGTCGCCCTGGCCGACATAGATCCAGGCGTCGTCGGGATTGCGCTCGAGGGCGCGCTGATAGTCGGCCAGCGCCTCGGCCCCGCGGCCGAGGTCGGTGAGCGCCACCGCGCGATCGAAATAGGGCAGATGCCAGTCCGGCTTCAGCTTGATCGCCTGGTCGTAGTCGGGCAGCGCCGCCGCCGGCTTGCCGCCGCGCACCTTGGCGACGCCGCGGTTGAGATAGAGATACGGATCACGGGGCGTCAGCACGATCGCCGCGTCGTAATCCTGGATCGCCTTGCCGTAGTCGCCGACCTCGTCGAACGCCATGGCGCGCTGCGACAGCAGGCCGACCTGCACCTTGGCCGACAGGCTCGGCGCCTTCAGCGCGCGGGAACAGGCCTCGATCCGCAGCGGCGGCTCCAGATTGAGGTCGCGGCACAGGAAGGCGTCGGTATCCCAGCCGCCCGGCTGCCCGGTCTCCTGCGCGAGGGCCGTCCAGGGCAGCGATGCCACGAACAGAAGCGGGAGCAGGCCGGTGAAGGTCGGTCGACGCAATTCGGGCTTTCGCATGAGTACCATCTGCAACCTGTCTTTCGTCAATCATAGGGCCACTCGGCGCCGCTGGGGAGCATCCTCGGCGCATTGTAACACATTTCACATTGATCCCTGATTAGTTGTGGCCGTAGCATCGACCATGGCGGGGTCATGGAGGACCAAGATGACCGACTTCCAGAACAGGAAAGAGAGCAACGGATTTGCGGCGAAGCTGTGGCGCGGCGAGCGCATGTGTCTGCTGGGCTTCGACCTGGCGAATCCGGAGCCTGACTTCGTGGGATTTGCGGTGGAATGCAAGAGTCCGGGATCCAACGAATTCTTCCCGCTGCGCAATCGGCTGAACTTCGCCGATGCCAATGCCGAGATAACCGGAGACCGCCAGTTCCCCTCGATCGCCGCGCCGTTCCAGAAGTTCCGCTGGATCCATTTTCCCAAGGACCCGCGCGCTGGCACCTATGCCTATCGCGTGACCAAGATGCACATGCCGCGGGACAATCAGCTCAGGAAGGGGGCGAGCCATACGCTCGACATTTCCCTCGATCCCGTGACCTACGACGATTTCCTGGACATCGGATTCACCCGCAATTTCGCCTCGTCGCAGGCCTATGCGGAGCGTTTCCACAATCGGGACGATGTTCTGCCGGCGTTGGCCGATGACGGTCTGGACTTTGACAAGGCCGCAGTCGGAAATGACGTGTATTCCTGGCTGGGCTTCGAAGCGCATGCACTGTTGTTCGGCTTCCTGCGGGAAGCCATGGACAATCCGCGAATATCCCTGGACGTGCTCGCCTATGACCTGAACGAGCCGGACATTGTCGACTGCCTGGAGCGCATGGGGTCACGACTGCGCATCGTCATAGACAATTCGAAGTCGGTGAAAAATGGCCAGACGACCGGCCATGTCCTGCCAAGCAGCGCCGAATCCCAGGCGGCAAAGCGTCTGCGCAAGAGCGCCGGCAGGAACAATGTGACCCGCACCTGCTTCCAGAATCTGCAGCACCACAAGGTCTTTATCGCCAAGCTCGACGGAAAGCCATTCAAGGTCCTGGCAGGTTCGACCAATTTCAGTTTCCGGGGTCTGTATATCCAGGCCAACAACGTGCTGGTGTTCCACGACGGCGACATAGCGTCCCTCTACGAGATGATGTTTGATCTCGCCTTCCACGACCCCGAGAACTTCAAGAAGGCGCCGCTGGCGCGGAAGTGGCACCTGATCGAGAAGCCCGGCAAACCAATCATCCACGTTTGCTTCTCGCCGCACACGGCCCCCGATCTTTCGCTGAACCCGGTGCGCGGTGCGATCGACCAGGCGACATCCTCGGTCTTCTATTCGATCGCCTTCCTCAACCAGATCAAATCCGGCCCGACGAAGGAGGCGTTGGATCGCCTGATGACGCGCCCCCTGTTCAGCTATGGCGTCGTCGACACCGCTGGCAGCCTCGAGGTGCGCAAGCCCGACGGCTCCATCGGCCTCGTCGATTTTGCCTATCTGTCGGACAAGGCGCCGCAACCCTTCAAAAGCGAGTGGAGCGCCGGACGCGGCATCAACATCCATCACAAGTTCGTCGTCACCGATTTCAACCTGGAGAATGCCAAGGTCTTCACCGGCTCGTCGAACCTGGCGCCCAGCGGCGAGTCGAAGAATGGCGACCATCTCGTCATGATCGAGGATTGCAAGATCGCCACCTCCTATGCGATCGAGGCCATTCGCATGTTCGATCATCTGCATTTCCGCACCCGGATGAAGGCCGCAGAGAAAAAGAAGCAAGGAGCGCGCACGCTCCATCTACGGAAGCCGACCGCGATCTCCGGCCAGCCCGCATGGTTCGAGCCGTATTACCAGGTGGATTCGCAACGCGAGCGCGACCGGCTCATCTTCTCGCGCTGAATCGATCCGGCGGCAAAAGCTGCGGGTGGACGACCTCGCCGACCACGGCGACGGGGCGATTCACCTTCGCGACGTTTCGTGGCAGATTCCCCCGGCGCGGCGCATTCCGGAGCGAATAGATGTGTTTTTCCCCTGCATTCCAGCGGCTCGGCTTGGCATCCACACGGGCATGCCTCGCCCTTTTCCTGGCCCTGGCCCTGGCGCTGACGGCCCAGAGCGCGCCGGCCGAAGAGACCGCGGCCACAATCGGCGGCGTCGCGGTCAAGGTCCTGCGCGACGTCGCCTATGGCCCGGCCAAGGACCAGCGCATGGACATCTACCTGCCAGTGAAGTCCGGGGCGCAACCCGGCACGCAGCCGGCGCCGGTGATCCTGATGGTGCATGGCGGCGCCTGGGCCTATGGCGACAAGGGCATCGACCGGGTGGTCGACAACAAGGTGTCGCGCTGGCTGCCCAAGGGCCTGATCTTCATCTCGGTCAACTACCCGATGATCCCGGACAGCGATCCGGTCGGGCAGGCCGACGACATCGCCCGCGCGCTTGCCGCCGCGCAAGGTGCTGCACCCGGCTGGGGCGGCGATCCCGACCGCTTCATCCTGATGGGCCATTCCGCCGGCGCGCATCTGGTGAGCCTGCTCAACGCCGATCCGGCGCGGGCGGCCAAACAGGGCGCCAGGCCCTGGCTCGGCACCGTCTCGCTCGACAGCGGCGCCCTCGACGTGCCGCAGATCATGAACCACAAGCACGCCAAGCTCTATGACGAGGCCTTCGGCGCCGATCCCGCCTTCTGGGAAGCCTCCTCGCCGGCGCATCACCTGACCAGCGGCATGAAGCCGTGGCTCGGCGTGTGTTCGCGCCTGCGCAGCGATTCCTGCGCCACCAACACCGCCTATGCGCTGAAATCCAAGGCGCTGGGCGGCCGCGCCGAGGTGCTGGGCGAAAGGCTGCGCCACGGCGCCATCAACGAGGAGCTGGGCAAGCCCGGCGCCTACACCGACGCGGTGGAAGCCTTCCTCGCCTCGCTCGATCCCAAGGTGAAGGCGCTGCTGGGGAAGTAGGGCACCGGCAGCGCGATCATCCCACGCAGCGGGTGAAGCGCCCTTCATCCGTCATTGCCACTCCCATCGTCATTGCCGGGCTCGACCCGGCAATCCAAGTGCCGAGGTCGCGTATTCGCTGCGGACTTGGATCACCGGGTCAAGCCCGGCGATGACGCTTGAAAGGGCGCGCCCTAGGTCTCCGCCCGGCGATACCACAGCACGACGGCGCCGTCGGGATAGGTCTGGCAGCCGGTGAGCGTCAGCTTCTCCAGCGCGCCGTGCGGCGCCAGCAGCGGGATGCCGCCGCCGAGGATCACCGGCACGATGCCGATGCCGTAGGCGTGGATCAGCCCGCGCTCGCGGAAGCTGGAGGCGAGCTTGCCGCCGCCGACGATCCAGGCGCGCTTGACCCGGCGCAGCGCCAGCTCGTCCAGCACCTCCTCCGGCCGGTCAGCGGTGAACTCGATGCGCGGCTCGCCCGCTTCGCCTCCCGCATCACCGCCGGGCGGCCGGGGCAGCGGCCGGCGGGTGAACACCCAGCAGGGCTTCTCCATATAGGGCCAGTCGGTGTGGCGCAGGATCTTTTCGTAGGTACGGCTGCCCATCAGCAGCGCGTCGACCGAGGCGTAGAAATCGGCATAGCCGTAGTCGAAGCCGCCCGAGCCACCAGGTCCCGTGTCACTGCCGGCCGGCTCGATCGGCGGCAGCCAGTCGATGCCGCCGTCGCGGGTGGCGATCTGTCCGTCCAGGCTCATCGCCGCGTAATAGACGATCTCGACCATGTGGCACTCCCGCGTGATCCGCGGCAGCGACGATAGTCCCGGCCGGCGCGGAAATCCATCGCGCCGGGTGTCGCGGCGACGCGCCTAGGGCTCGCCGAACTCGACCGGGATATAGCCCACCAGCTGCTTCAGCGTGCTGACGCCGATATTGGCGATGCCGTCGAGCTCGACATTGCCGCCGCCGGCGAAATTGACCACCAGGTCGCCATCGCCCGAGACGCTGGTCCATACCCGGTCGTCGTCGGAATCGACCACGTCGGCGAGGCGCAGCACGTCCTCCTCCGGGTTGAAGTCGAGGATCACGTCGCGGCCGTCGTCATTGCCGGCGAAATACACGAAGTCGTCGAAGCCGGAGCCGCCGCGCAGCTCGTCGCGGGTGCCGGCGAGCTTGCTGAGCGACGTGAAGTCGCCATAGAGCACGTCGTCGTCATAGGAGCCGTTGAGGTAGTCGCCGCCCAGCCCGCCGACCAGCACGTCGTTGCCGTGGCCGCCGAGCACGTCGTCGTGACCGGCGCCGCCGTCAAGCTCATCGTCGCCGTCATCGCCGGCGCAGGAATCGTTGCCGGCGCCACCCAGGATCACGTCGTTGCCGTCGAAGCCGGCCAGGCTGTCATTGCCGAGGCCGCCTTCGATGTAATCGTCGCCTTCCTGCGACAGGATCAGGTCGTCGCCGTCGCCGCCGTAGCAGAGATCGCTGCCCGGCGCGCCGACGATGAAGTCGTCGCCGCCCTCGCCATGGAAGGTGCCGCTGCCGCCGATGGCATCGTCGCCGTCGCCGCCATAGATCAAATTGTTGCCGGGATAGCCGCCGGCGGTGTCGTCGCCGGCGCCGCAATGGATGACGTTGTCGCCGGCCCCGCCGCTGATGGTGTCGTCGCCATCGCCGCCGTCGATGGTGTCGTCGCCGTCGCCGCCGTCGAGATGGTCGTTGCCGCCGCCGCCGTCGATGGTGTCGGCCCCGCCGCCGCCCTCGGCCCAGTCGTTGCCGGCGCCGCCGGAGAGGTTGTCGTCGCCGGTTTCGCCGTAGAGCTCG
>WBZN01001753.1_pt1 | contig 12663 bp, 17 predicted proteins | sample 5204281 | NCBI WGS metagenome assembly WBZN01 (sample SAMN12344347, study PRJNA552823) | activated sludge metagenome | biome: Activated sludge suspended growth; feature: Nitrification reactor; material: Wastewater; isolation source: activated sludge from nitrification reactor of wastewater... | reverse complement strand
GGTCTTCCCGCCTGGGAGCGTTAAGACGATTCCCTTCCGCTCCAATTCCTCAATGTGCTTCTGCAAAATTTCTAAAATGTAGTCCTTCATCGACGATCGATGGAGAGTCGCGGCAACCTTCACCTTATCGGCCAGGTGTATCGGCAGATCGCGAAGCAGAATGTCGCGGGTGTCCTCTTTTGCTCGTTTGGCAGGCATGACGGCGCGGAGGGTATCACAGCGTACTCTTGACATCAAATAGTATCAATGATATCTTGATATCACTCAGTATCAACATGGAGGCTCTGCTTTATGGCTATGACTCGCATCCTTATTCAGATTCCTAAGTCGATCAAGGCCAAGCTTGATGCTTTGAGGACGCAAGGGACCACGGCTTCTGGATTCATCCGGAGCCTGCTGGTGCGGGAGTTCAAGAAAAAGAAAGTCTAACTACCGTTCAGGAACAAAGGAGTCATTCAAATGGGAACCATGGGAGCGTTGCGGAACATCAGCGGCGCGGTCGAGGCCCCCTCACTCACAAACCTGAAAACAGCGCAGGAGGTCGCCGAGCAGGTTCGGCTCTCGGCCAGTCGCATTCTTGAACTGGCTGAAGCCATGGTGCTTCCTCATTTCCGTATCGACGGAGGCGAGCCGCTCTTCAGCGTTCAAAACCTCAAGCGCTATGTCCGACAATATCTGACCACCACCTGCGCCGGCGCTCCTCTCCCTCTGAATCTCCGCCCTGTCGTCTTAACGCCCATCACTCGCGAAATCCCGCTTGCGCTGGCCGCAGTCCAGGATCGTCTGTTTGAATGCCCTGCGATGGACATCCCTCCTTGTCTGTACTTCCTGGTTCAATCCGATATGGTGGTTTATGTCGGCCAAAGCCGAGGTCTGACCGCCCGAATGGTCCAGCATAGCCAAACTGGCAAGCAGTGGGACCGCGCCTTTTTCATGCCCGTGCCGGAATCTGAACTCTTCCGTGTCGAAGCCCAGTGGATTGCGGCATTGCAACCACCCTTGAATCGAACGATCGTGTCCAAATCCAAACAGAATGGAGGAGGTAGCCGTGATAACCGCCAAGAGATGTAAGGAAAGGGATGTTCGAAAGTTAGCGACTCGACTGGGGTACCGCGTCAAGAAATCGAAGCAAGCCGTTTATCTGAACAACCCGGGCGTGTATCAACTCGTCGACCGAAACAACGTGATGATACTCGGGTCGAGATATGACGCCTCATTGGAGCAGATCAATACACTTCTGGTAGATGTGGCCTGCACCATTTATTTGTAGGAGTGTCAGGCGCGAAAGACCAATGCGAAGGCGGTCAGTCGTTCCTAAACCCAAATAGGAAGGGTGGTGAAAATGTCAAAGACAGAACTTTTATCAGGCGATAACGACAAGTTGCGCATGATCAAGGAAAATGCAGACGATATGGCGCACCTTCTGAGGGGCTTAGAGTCAACGGCTCGCGTCGTTCACATTCTCGGCACAGCCGAAAACCTGCTGCAAATTGAGAATGAGGATGTCGCCCACATGATGGCATCTTTCAGAGAACAACTATCCACGATTCGCGACAGCGTTGAAGGCATCTCAGATCTAGCGAATGAAGCTCTGATCGAACAGAGGAAAAAGGGAAAGGCCGTGAATAGCCTAAAAGACCTGTCTATCAGGCGCTGAAGCAACATTCTACTCACTTTATCTGCACATCACATAGGAGGCGACGTTATGACGACATCCCTCAAGGTCGTGACCACCGAAGAAACTCAGAAACAATCGCGTGAGCAGATTCAAATGCTCGAAATGCACCCGCAAGATGATTGGTTTGTCCCTGCCATCACGGGACGAGGCAGACACGTGTGGTATCTCCGACTTTCCATTACCGGCCTGTTTCCACGTCTACATGGACCGTTTTCCTCAAAACGAAAGGCGACTCTGTTTCTAGACGGAGCAATCGGTAAGATTATGGAATTGGCGCAAGAGTTCAGTGACGTTGAGGCCGAATATTCAACGACAAGAGAGTTTGAGCGCATTAACTGGGGGCCCCTCATTGAGCACCCATCTTTCAATCACCTCAGGCTAGGGCTAAAGCGCTAAAACAATCTGCGCTGACCGATCAACAGCCAGTCAGAAACAGTGCGGGCGATAAGTGCCAATGGAGACATGGTCCTTCAATAAAGGGAAATGATGGTCAACGATGAGCTCACGATCGAATAACAACCAAGCAGTGGAACAATTCCTCAGCGAAATACGCGATGCTGAACTTGGGAATTCCCTTAAAACGTATCACCGAGGCCTGTCCATCGTTGAGCCTCGTGCCATAATGTCTTCTCGGAAGGGCTAGGCGTCGGCTGATCCCCGGCGTGACGCGGTTTCCTCGAACCGTGGCCCTTCCTTCCCCGATCGAGGCCCCCCGAGGAGGGGAACATGGGAAAATCAACTCAGCCTTTTCAGCGCGCCATTGAGCGCCGTTACCATCTCGTTACTGACACAACCCTTGAAGGGTGGGCCAACGAAGGAGACGACGAAGCACGGTTTGTACTCCTAAAGCGTAATCGTGTGCGAACCATGATCAAAAATAATAAAGGTGGCACCGAGTACTGCAATGTTTGCCTCTCCCCGAATGTTAGTTTGCTTTTTCAAAAAGGCAACAGCGTTCACGGCTGGGTGACGATGTCGATCATGGTGTCGGACGACCTCAGCATCAATGACTTCCGTGGCAACAACAAAAACATTTGGGCGGCAATCACGCAATGGCGCCAGTTTCTGTCCGAGTGGCAAGGGCCGGGGACGACCGGGGGAGAAGGGAATCTCCTTCTGAGGCTATGCATACTAATGGAAACCCTGAAAAATAAAGATGTCTCCATCGCTCGCCGACTCGATCAAGTGATTGCTAAAGACCTGAAGGAGTATGTAGAAGACTGTAAATCATTCGAGAAGAATTGCGAATCCTTCAAGACCCACCTCGACGCCTTCCTCTGGGAGGGCGACGAGAGTCGAAAGGGGTCCTATTGTTTCCGCCGAGGAAAAAGAGCCGCTCATAGCCTCATGGTAACCATGGGCCTAACCCCAGATTCAGCGGAAGAGTGGTGCGCTGAGGCAATAGACCTATTCAGCAAAGGGGAAAGGGTCATATGGAAAAAGGTCGGCCCAATTACATCCGGAAACCGTCCTGGCGATCGCGTGCACAGCAAAATTCGGGAATTCAAGAATAGACACCGTGCATGGCTGCAAAGCAAAAACCTCAAATAGTTTCAGCCAATACAATTCCAGGCTGACCCTCTCAACTTTTCGCCTTCCACAAGCTCGAATAACGCTCAACTCAGATCAATTCTTCCCTGATCTTCTCTTCTCATCTTCAATCTGAGCTTCCGCCTTCTGAATCAGAAGGTTGCGCGGTCGGAGCGCACAAGGATTGCCTGCCTCGACAATTCAGGAAGTCCCAACACCTACTAACCGCACGACTTTTCTTTCAAAGTGCAAATGCCCCGACTCCAAGCGTGCGGCATGAAAATGCACAATCCTGCCGCATGTATCTATTCACTCTTTGTTATGGTCGCATTGGGCACAGTGAGGCCGAAACATACCGAATTGGAGCAAGGCCATGAGTCAAAAAATAGTGTCCGCACGAGAATTAGACCGCCTCGGAATTCTGAAACGGAGAACCGCCTTGCGCATGGCAAAGGTGGGGATCATTCCCCACTACAAGTTCGGGGAACGCAGTCATCGGGTGGGCTTCATTCCTGATGAGGTTTTGAAATCCCTCAAGCGAGGTGCCTCTCATGCATGAAACCGAAATTGCCGGACGCATGCTTCATGAGGCTGACCTCGTTGCCGACTTTGATGACCTCGCCATTTCTACCACTCAACAGATTTTTGTCACGAGTTGGGCGCAATGGCTTGCGCGCGCCCGACCGGATGAGGGCCGCCGATCTCGCCGAGGTGGCAATGCGGCGGCCTTCATTTCGGTGCTACAGGCCGGCGAACGATTCACCCGCGAGCTGATCGCTCGGTTTGAACAAGATCCGCCAGACCGTCATGGAACGGCCGAGTCGGCGACCGTGGGCAGACCTGTGGAGGAACTATGAGCCAACCGACCGACCGCAAACTGGTTTCCATTCCATCCGGCGATGCCATCTTACGGCAACGCTGGCTCAGCCTCCCGGCACAGCCACTGTACTCCGGCGCAGTCGAGAAACTGCGTGCGGTAGAGGCACGGATCGGCGAGGCCCAACGGGCAGGACAGCAGGCCGAGGTGGATCAACTTCAGGCCGATCGCCTGGAGGCCGAAACTCACCTCCTCTGCCTTACCGAACGCCTCCACGTTGAACTGCATGAGCTCCTGAATCCAACCATGACGGCCTTCGTGCGATACACCCTAAACGCCCTGGAAGCGTTCATACGATGGCAAGCAATCCTTGCCTCCAGCCGACAGCTCATTCAATCCACAGGGTTCAATCCGTCTGCGCTCCCTCAGCGGCTGACCATCGAAGCGCTTCTCGCCTGCGAGCTACGGTCAGCGTTCGCCATGCTGCTGGCTGAGGCACAGGCCAGTGGCGCGATCACGAGTGCTGAAGCGAATCAATTGTTATCCGGCAAGCAGCTGACCGTGGACTTCTTGACCACCACCACATGAGCCAATCGACAGCCAAATAGGAGGGACCAGTTCACATGAAGTTACTCAATCGCACAGTCAAATCACCGCCAGCCATCATGCCGATTGAAGAATATCCAGAATATCGAAGCGTCCAGGAGGTTGTTGACCGTTTGAAGCGCGAGCGCGACGCAATTGCAGCTGAGAAAACCGACCTCATCAATCGAGCCAACCAGTATCGGCGACCTCCGGTGGAGATTCTTTCTGCGGCCTATCTGCGCGGCCCACGCCCAGCGTTAGAGGAAGATGGAATCAACAGCAACAAGAGAATCGGTGAACTCAGTCTGAGATTCAACGCGCTCACGTTGGCCATTGAAAAAGCTGAGCGGAACGTGACTGAAGTTCGTTGGCGATTGTCTGGCGACACCGCTAAGGAGCAGGCATCCAGCTATCGATCGTACGCCCGAGAAGTCCTGCTTGGCATGCTGAAAATTCAGCAAGGCAATTCTCAAATCACGGACATGATGGAGAGTCGAAAGGAGCTCGGCTACAGCGAGATCTTTACTCCCGTTGGTCTTTCACCGTGGCCTCTATGGGGCGATCCCAAAGAAGAATCCTCGGTTTGGCAGATGATCTTGAAGGAGCTTCTGGAGGCCGGTCATATTTCGCAGGCAGAGCACAATCGAATTATCAACGGACTGCTGATGGATTTCGAGCCGTAGGAAGTTCGGAATCCCAGAAGACTCACGATTGGAGACGACGTATGGATCTTGAGAGACGCATCATTGGCTCACGTTTCACACTGCGCAATGCTGGAGGAACTCCAACTCTTGTTGGGCATGCGGCCGTATTCGATCGAGATAGTGAGTTGATCGCGGGCAGCTTTATCGAGCGCATCGCTCCCGGGGCCTTTCGCGAGAGTCTCGCCAATGGAGACGATGTGAGGGCCTTAATAAACCACGATGCTAGTTTGATCTTGGCGAGGAATACCAGCGGAACACTTTTGTTGCGAGAGGATCAATACGGGCTGTATGTCGAGATTAATCCACCCAAGACCAGCTATGCCCAAGATCTCTTGGAAAGTGCCAGACGCGGGGACGTTTCGCAGATGAGTTTTGGTTTTACTGTGCCACCTGGCGGAGAGAAATGGGAGCGTGGGCAGAACGGCAGGCCGGACATCCGCACTTTACTCAAAGTGAACCTCTTCGACGTATCGGTCGTCACCTTCCCGGCATACCCTGATACCGATGTCGCCGTGCGAAGCCATAGCCAATTCGTTGGCCATACCAGCCTCCCATCTAGTTCCTCAGACGTTCAACTGCGTCGGCGTCGCATGAAGTTGGAGATGCTGACCCAAGACATCCCTGAACCGTCTGAGGACATCACTCTCCGACGGCATCGCCTGCGGTTAGAGGCTCTGTCTGTAGGAAGCACGGTTGATTCGAACCTGGAAGAATACCTTGACCATCGGGAGCGGGCGCGTCGAGTTCAATTGAATCGAGACGCAGCATGGGATCAACTGTGATGCAGCCTCTGTGCAACGCGAGTCGCGCCCATGATGATGACAGGGGGGGAGGCCCACGTACCGGTAGGCCATGTAAATCTCTGGAATCGGCGAGCGTTGACCGACCGTCTTCCCTCAGCGTATGCCGCCGCGAAATTGGAAAACTTTTTCCCCCTGCGCAGGAGAGGACATGAAGGGCAGAACACCACCGTCGGATACTTCGATGAAGGGGCTGATAACTGCCAGAACCTCTCCCTTTGTTGGTGGGATTCCGCCTCAACCGAGCGGGCTCGATAGGGATGGTCACTGCGAATGGAAACGCCTCGTCAAGCAACTCTCTGACAAGGGAGTGTTGTCGGTTGCTGATGGTCCAATTCTGCAAATCACGTGTGAGGCCTATTCCCATCTCATGCAATCGATTCGAGCGGCGGGTAACGGCGGCAGAACCTCACAAGATGGGGCAAAGATCCGGATGAATCTTGAGGGCCAGATTATGGCAGACAATCTCAACGTGTATAGGCGCTGTATCGAGGAATGTGGTGTCCCACCGGCAAAACACCTTCAGCTCCGATGCCTGACAAGCCGTGACCATAAACGCAATACCATGAGGCCGCTCTCGATGGGAGGTGAACAATGAGGGGCAGGAAGCCAAAGCCGCAGGATCTCCGGCTATTGCAAGGGAATTCTGGCAAGCGTCCGCTGTTTCCCCGGACGGCGGTTTTTGTCGCAGGCGCGCCAGAAAAACCGGAATGGCTGGATAAGGATGGATCAGCAGAATGGGACAGGCTCATCGCGCTGCTGTCGGACGAAAGCGGGGTGCTGTCACCGGCAAATGGCGGCATCTTGATTTGCGCCTGCGAACACTATTCCTCGTTCCGAAAGGCCAGCCGATTTCTTGTCAAACATGGGGAAACCTACGAAACGAAGGGAGAATCCGGGACGATGGTCCGCGTCTACCCGCAAGTGCGGATGCGGCAGGACGCGTTACGGAATTACCAACGCGCTCTCACTGAACTCGGCTGCACACCCACGCAACATGCGCGCGTCTGCCGTCTTCCGAATGGGCAACCTGAACCGGATGGAATAGCGAGATTCTTTACCTAAGAGGACCTCATGGCAAACAGACTGGCACTTGAATTGATCGCCGATGCGAATCCACTGCTCAAATCCTTGGAGCAATCCCAACGGCAGCTCAACAACTTCATCAAAAGTTCGGAGTCCGCCGGACAGTCTCTCGGTGGCGGCGTCAATCGGGCGCTCGATAATTTCATGGGCCTGGCAAAAGGTGGGGCGGTGGCGGCCGGGATTTTCACCGGTGGCATTATCGCCGCTGCCGGAGCGGCGACAGCCTTAGTGCAGAGTGCCGGGAGACAGGCCGAAGCACTAGACCAAACCAGCCAAAAAACCGGCATCGCGATCAGCACCATTCAGGGGTGGACTGTCGCCATGGCGCAGAGCGGGCTCGGTACGGATGCGCTCACACGCGGCGTCAAAACCCTCTCTGAGCAGATCGTGCTATCGAGGAATCCCAATAGTCAGGCCGCTGAGAAATTCAGTGAACTCGGCATCACGGCCAGATCTGTTGACGGCGTTTTGGAGCAGCTTGCCGATCGATTCGACATGATGCCTGACGGCGCGGACAAAACGCGCATCGCCGTCGAGATGTTCGGCAAGGCCGGGCAAGACCTCATTCCCATTCTCAACAGAGGCTCAGCCGGGCTGCGCGAGAGCATGGAGGCCTCGAAGCGACTCGGCGCGGTCCTCTCCGACGATACCGTCAAGTCACTCTCGGCAGCTGATGACGCGTTCGACACATTGGGCGTCGCCACCAAAGCCGCGTCGAACCAGCTTGCAGGGTTGCTCGCGCCAGCCGTCATGACCGTGACCGAATCGCTCACCAAAGGGGTCGGCGTCGTCGCGACATTCTTCGGGGCGCTCAATGAGGGCAGCAAGGGCGGCGAGAACACGATTCAGTTCCTCAAGACGCTCAACCCGTTGATCCGTGGGCTCGGGGGGCCAGGGTTCAACGTGGAGGCGATGGAGCAGCAGGCCAAGGACATGGCGGCCTTCGGGCAGGCGACCAAGGACCTGCGCGATGAGCAGATCGCCAAGCTGCAGGCAGAGGGGGCGATCCAAGAGGACATGGGGAAACGCATCCTCGTCGATCTGCTGTCGAAGTGGAGGCTGATCACAGCCGAACAGCGGGCACAGGAAGCCCTCGGGCGCAGTGTCAACGCCATTGCCGAGCGCGAACGCAAGGACCGAAACGCCGCCTTTGCCCTACAGCTCCAGCAGCAGGAGGATTTGAACAACCAACAATTCGGCTCGGCGTCACTAAGCCCGGCGATGGCTGCGCATGAAGCCGCCGTCGAAAACCTGATCCGGCTCATGCCGGAGCTGAATCACCAGGAAGCGGCGCTGCAAGTGATGCTGAATCAGCAGGTCGCGCACGATGCCATTGTCTCGGCTACCGACGCTTACCGCGATCGAAATAAAGAGCTCGAACTGAGCGTTGAACTGGCCCGCGCAGATTTCCAGCAACAGCAGTCGTGGTACCAGCAGGCTCCTGGCCTGATCGGCCAAGCAGATCTCGCACGGCAGAAAGGATTCGAACTCCTGCAGGCTGAGAACGATCTGCGACGACAGATGATCGACGAGACGATTTTCGACGAGGAACGCAAAGACGCGGCGATTCTCGCGCTCGATGTCGATCTGAACGCCAAGCGACGGCAGCTCATCAGCCAGTTCCCCACCTTCTGGGAGCAGCAGCTACAAGCCATCGTCGCGAGCAATGCCTTTTCGATTTCGGCCATTACCTCCAGCTTCAACAACGCCACGGCGCTGTGGATTCAGGGCAAGGGCACGTTCGACGACTTTCTCATCCAGTCACAAACCACGCTGTTGACCAGTGCGCTCCAGGTCACCGAGCAATGGCTCGCGCAGCTCGCACTCAGTCAACTGCGTGAGCTGGGGATGCAGGAGGCGCTGGAAGCTGCAAAAACCGCAGTCACGCTCAGTGCTACCTCGACACGAGGGGCAGTTATCGTTGCCGAAGAGCAGGTGTCGGCCAAGGCTGCGCTCGCTACGGCGGGGGCGGGTCTCGCCGGCGTGAATGCCGTCGGGCAAGCTGGGCTGGCATCAGGGTTGGCTGTGGCCACGGCCATTGCCGCGCAGTTTACCGCTATCGGCACAGGCTTGGCTGCCTCTATCGTTGGAGCTGTTTTTGCGCCTCCCTTCTTTGCGGCGGCTGCCATCGTCGAGGCTTCCGGGGTGGCATCAATGGCTATTGGACAGGGCATCTTGTCCACGTCAATGGCGTCCGCCTCTGGTGTTCTTTCAAGTGCCCTTGCCTTCGAGAAGGGCGGCATTGCGATGGGTCCGACCATGGGATTGATCGCCGAAGCTGGCTCACCGGAAGCGGCGATTCCACTCAATGACCGTGGCGCGGCCTTCATGCAGAAAACCATGGGATTGGGGGGCGGCGGACAACAGACCATTATTGTCCAGCTCGATGGCCGAACCATCGCGCTGAACACCATGCAACACATGCCCGGCATATATCGCCTGAAAAGGGGGAATCGGTAACACGGAACAGGTGTGACGGCACATAAAAAAACAACGCCGCGCCCTGAGGTGCGAACTCAAAGCGCGGCAGAACCGACCAGGAAGGACACTGTGATGGGAAACCTTACCACTATCGACACAGGTATTCAATTACCCAGCGACTGCCGCCTCACATCCCACGGAGTGGGGTTGAAAATATGAAGGCTCGACCGAGCTTTCAATTTTACCCCGCAGATTGGCTTCGAGATCCTGGGCTTCGTTCCTGTTCACTCGGGGCTCGCGGCCTCTGGATCGACATACTGAGTTTCATGCACGAGGCTGAACCCTACGGCCATCTCACGCTGAATGGTCATGACATCGACCCTGAAACACTGGCTCGCATGGTGGGGGCCCCGCTTCGAGGGGTTCGCCAATCCCTGGCCGAGCTAGAAACGGCCGGCGTCTTCAGCCGCACTGAGGAGGGGACGATATTTAGCCGTCGGATGGTACGGGATGAAGCACTCCGGAAGAAGCGGGCTGAGGGGGGCCCTCTCTCCTTGAACCATCCTGACGTGCCAAGAAAGAAAGAGAAGGATGGGAGCAAGGATACCTTCAAGGATACCTTGCCACCGTCCTTAGACGGTTCCTTCGGGGGGTCCCCTTCTTCTTCTTCTTCATCTTCCTCTTCTTCTTCAAAAGAAAAAGAGAAGAGAGCTGGTTGCGACGAAGTCGAACCAGCCGTCAGTTCCCCCAGTAAGCGAAAGGTGGAACTCACGGATGAAGAGTTCTTGGCCGAACTCCGTCAAAACCCTGCATACAAGCACCTTGATATCGACATGGAGTCAGGAAAGCTCGACGCGTGGCTGAAGACCCCGCGAGGCAAAGGCAAAGTGAAAACCCGGCAGCGGTTCGTCACGTGGCTGAATCGTGCCGCTGATGATCAGAGACCGTTAGCCTCACCTGCGTCCCTCTCGACTGCCCCGCTCTGCACCGAACGCGTTCATGATGGCGACGGCCGGCATTTCCAGCCGTGCGGGAAACCAATCGCGCCGGACCAGACACCACCAGTCAGCCCGTTCTGCCCAGAACATATCCAGCACAGGCAACGGATCGCGGCGCGCCTCGCCAATGGACACGCCTCATGACCATGGTGACCCTCGAACAGCCAACCATGCCGCCGCACGATCTTGAAGCCGAACGGGCCATTCTTGGGGCCATCCTGCTCTGTCCTGAGGCCTTGGCGACCGTGGGCGAACTCGTGACTGAACGAGACTTCTATGATTCTCACAACCAAGCCATCTTTGCCGCCATGTGCCGGTTGCTGGATGCTGGCCGGGCCATCGACCACATCACGGTCAGTGAAGAACTGAAACGAACGGGACTGCTGGAGAAGGTCGGCGGAAGCGCGGCGATCGCAGAGTTGATCGACTCGGTTGGGTCAGCCGCGAACGTCATCACGCATTGTCTCGTCGTCCGAGAGAAAGCTCGTCGGCGGGAATTGCGCCGGATCGGGTTCGACCTGTACTCCAAATCCAGTGACGAGCGAAATCCACTGGATGCTGTAGTCGAACATGCCGAACAAGCCATCTTGGCGATCGACCAGACTCAGAACGCCCAATCCCTTCCCTCGATCACGCAACTCGTCAATGATCGAGTGACCCATCTGGAAACACTGTACAAACGAAAAACCACCATCACCGGCATACCAACAGGCTTCACATCCCTGGACAAGCTCACCGCCGGGCTTCAGCCTGGAACACTGAACGTTCTTGCTGGCCGACCAAGCATGGGAAAAACGGCGCTCGCCCTGACCATCGCGGCCCATGTCGCGTTACAGGAGCATCAGCCTGTTCAGATTTTCAGTCTCGAAATGTCGAAGGAAGAACTGACGGATCGCTTCCTCTCCCTCACTGCGCTTGTTGATCTCCATGCCATACGAACAGGCCAAGTCAGCCCGGCCGGTTGGACCCGCATCGCGATGGCAGCGGAGCAACTGTCCAACGCCCCGCTTCACATCGATGACGCCGGCACCGTCACGATGGCGCAGCTTCGGCGGCGAGCGCGTCGAGCGAAAGCGAAAACAGGCATGTCGTTGATGATCGTGGACTATCTCCAGTTGATGACTCCCAGTCTGCGAGGAGAGTCTCGCCAGCAGGAAATCAGCGACATGTCTCGTGCTTTGAAGCTGCTCGCTAAAGAGCTGGCCATTCCGATCATGGCCCTCTCCCAACTCAACCGAAAGGTCGAAGACCGGAACGACAAACGCCCGATGTTGTCCGATCTTCGGGACAGCGGCGCCATTGAGCAGGACGCCGACTTGGTGGCGTTCATCTATCGTGATGAAGTCTACAACCCGGATTCCCTCGACAAAGGCATTGCAGAGGTTCTGGTCCGGAAGCATCGAAGTGGACCGATCGGAGAGCAAAAACTGTTGTTCCGTGAGCAATACGCCAAGTTTGAGGAGCTGCCGGGAGACTGATGTTGGGAGAACTTCAGACCACCACCGCACAGTCAGACTCCCTAATGGCCCTTGAGGTGATGACACCCGAGGAAGCGGCGGTCTTTCTGCGTGTATCCCGTTCGACCATCTACCAACGGCCGGACATTCCACGGCATCGCATGCCGGGATCGCGGCAGATACGGTTCTTGAGATCCGAGTTGCTGGCGTGGCTGAAAGGCGAGTTCATCGGCCAACCGGAACCAGATGACGCGGGGGACGCCACGCGGCCCATCCTGACGCTTGCGACATCGCCCAAGGCCGTATACCATCGCTCAGCACGGTACCGGTAGCCCATGGCCTATACGATCACCAAACGACGGACGCAAAAAGGCACGGCCTTTGATCTGTATTACCGATGGAAAGGTCAACGGTGCCGGCCACTGTTGGGATATGACCTGACTTCGGAGGAAGCCGAGCGCTGCGCGATCGCGATGATCGCCAAGATTCACAGCGGGGCCCATGCTCTTCCGGTCAAACCGTCATCGCCGACACTGCGGGAATTCCTGCCCACCTACTGGCAGGCGCTCCGGGTGAAACATCGCGTG
>WBZN01001750.1_pt1 | contig 12677 bp, 16 predicted proteins | sample 5204281 | NCBI WGS metagenome assembly WBZN01 (sample SAMN12344347, study PRJNA552823) | activated sludge metagenome | biome: Activated sludge suspended growth; feature: Nitrification reactor; material: Wastewater; isolation source: activated sludge from nitrification reactor of wastewater... | reverse complement strand
GGTAAGCAAAGCCGCGATTGTGCGTTAGTGGCTGGGCTTAAATTGAGGTTGCCTTAGCAGTCAGGGTGCCTACGTAGATGGGGAAGCGGCCGGGATATTTAAAGAAGTACGCGATTCATGCTGGTATTTCTCGCCAGGCGGCTGCGGATCAGTTGGAGCGGGTCGGGATTGATTATCTGGTACCGTTTGATTTTGCAGATGCCGACAAACGGAGAGAAGCTGCGCGCCATGCCGATCGGGCGGCGTTCGCTACGCCGATCTACGCTCCCAACGGCGATGAAGAGCCGGTCGATCCTGAAACAAAAAAGCATCCCAAGTTCATCGAGAGTCAGGCACGCCGGGAGATGTTCAAGGCGAACCTCACGGAGCTGGAATATCTCGAGCAAGTCGGCAAGCTCATCCCGGCGGAGGAAGTCGATCGCGAGTGGTTCGAGCTGGCGCGGCTGGTGCGCGACACCATGCTGAACATTCCGGCGCGGCTCGCGGATCAATTGGCGCACGAGACCGATCAGCGCAAAGTGCAAGACATGCTCGAGGCGGAAATCTACCAGGCCCTCGAATCCATTTCGACCAAAGAAGCGCAGGCAGCCTAACGGATGATTGCTGAAGCCACCTATGCATCCATTGCGGCGCGCCGCCTGGCGTTCCTCAGTGGGCTGCGTCCTGATCCGTTGCAGACCGTGGCCGAGTGGGCCGATGAACGGTTGCACCTGCCGTCGTTTGCGCCGGTGCCGGGGCAGTGGCGCACCAGCCGCACGCCGTTCTTGAGAGAGATCATGGAGTGTTTGAGTCCGCGGCATCGCTGCCGAAAAGTTGTGTTTATGAAACCCGTGCAAATCGGCGGCACACAGGTGGCCGTGAATTGGGTGAGCTATACCATGGACCGCTCACCAACCGCCATGCTGTTCTATGAGCCGACAATTGATATGGCCAAGCGGCTCACAAAAGAAAAGCTCGATCCCGTCATCTCGTCGACGCCGACACTGCGGCAGAAGGTGAGGGAGGCGCGCTCGCGCGATAGTAGCAATACGACCTACCGTAAAGAGTTCCTCGGCGGATTCCTGAATATTCTCTGGGCCAATAGTTCCGCCGGCTCGCGGTCCACCAGTGCGCCGAGGATCGTCGTCGACGAGGTGGACGAATACGAGCAGGACGTTGGCGACCAGGGGCATCCGTGTGATTTGATCGAAAAGCGCGCCGCGGCCTATGCCCGCTACAAAATCTTTGAACTCTCCACGCCCACACTCGAAGCCACCAGCCGCATCGAGAAGGATTATCTGCTCGGCAGCCAGGGCCGCTACCATGTGCCCTGTCCATTCTGTGGGCATTACCAGCATTTAGTCTGGGAGCGGCTCGTCTATACGTTCGACGGGGTCAAGCGTCCGGACGCCGCCGCCTATCAGTGCGAGGCCTGTGAGCAGCTCATCGCCGAAAGCTACAAAACGTGGATGATGGACAGCTCCCGCGCCAAGTGGGTGCACGCCTATCCCGAGCGCGTCGAGACCGTCGCGTCGTTTCATCTCAATCTGCTCTACCAGCCATCCGGCTGGGCCTATCCCTGGTCACGGCTCGCGCAGGAATACATCGAGGCCTACGACAAGATGAAGGCCGGCGACGTGCGCGGCATGAAGACCTTCAGGAACACCATCTTGGCGCAGACCTGGCAGGAGAAGATCGAGAAACTCAAGCACCAGAGCCTCTATGAGCGGCGCGAGATCTACACGGCGGATGTGCCGCAGGGCGGGCTCTTTCTCACGGCGGCGGTGGATGTGCAGGACAATCGGCTGGAGGCCACGATCAAGGCCTGGGGAGTTGGCGAGGAATCCTGGAGCGTCGCCTATCGCATCTTCTCAGGGTCGCCGTCCTTGCCGGCCGTCTGGATGCAGCTCACGGAGTGGTTGCAGGAGACCTATCGGCATGAGTCCGGCATGGAGATGCGCGTTGAAGCCGTCGGCGTCGACACCGGCGGCCACCACACCAAAGAGGCCTATCTGTTCGTCGAGAAATATCGCGGAGAAATCTTCGCGCTGAAGGGCAGCAGCGAACCAGGCGCGCCGCCGATCCCGAAGCGCGAGCCAAAGAAGCATCGCAGCTACCGGTTGCGGCTGTACCTGCTGGGGACCATCGCGCTGAAAGATACCATCTTCAGCCGGTTGCAGCTCACCGAGCCAGGGCCGGGATTCCTGCACTTTCCCCGGCGCGACGGGTACGACCAGGAGTATTTCGAGGGACTCACCAGCGAAGTGAAAAAGCCGAAGTACAAACCGCGCAGCCATGTGCAGATCGGCTATACGTATGAAAAAACCCGCGACCGCAACGAGCCGCTTGATCTGGAGGTGTACAACCTCGCCGTGTTTATGATGTTCAACCCGGATCTCAAAAAGCGCGCGGCCAAGCTCGCCGCCTATGTGCCGGAGCTGCCGATTCACGTCGAGGCACCAGCCAGCACGCCTCAGCAGGCAGAGGCCGAGATGCCGCAAGACGTGCCGGTCGAGCCGCAAGACAAGCCGAGTTTCGTCACCAAACATCAACCGAATCCGCGCCGCCGAGGCGGCTTTGTGAAGGGCTGGAGGTAGATTGCCGAAATTCTACACCGTCAAGGTGCTGGCCGAGATGTTCGGGAAGGATGAGGAGACTATCCGCCGGTGGATCAATGATGGGGATACCTTCCCGCATGCGTTCAAGGTGAAGGACGGCTGGTATGTGCCGTCGAGCGATGTCAAGCGGCTCATGAAGCCGGAGCCGGCAGTAGACAAAGCGGCATCCGGTAGGCGATCATCAAAGGGATTCGTGAGGGGGTGGTGAAACAATGATTGATCTGTCAATTCCAGATCCGGGCGATGATCAGATCGCTTTTATAGCGGTCAGGCGAGTCAATGGGAAAATCCACGTGTGTCGAACTGAGGCGGCCAAGGTGCTAATGGAACGTGAAAAGCTAGACAGTGTTGCTGGAGTCATCTTCTCGGATCTTTGGGAATTAATGAGGTTGGAGCCGCCGCGATGAATGATGAGCGACACCCGATAAATTTTGCATGTCGGTGTGGGAAAGTGTTCAGTGTGCCGGATGGCTATGATGAGAAAGAAGTCTGGGCGTGCTGTGAGTGCTATAGGCATATCAACGAATTCATAGATGAGGGCCGAGCGCGATATATAGCCAGGATAAATGCTGGGTACAGGGTAGGAAGGTTTGGATGTTTGGAGCCGCCACAATGAGTGACTGTGAAACCGCGCCTGATGAGTCCTGAATGGACGAAACCATAGGGTCGCGCGGAGTAGCCCCAGGCGGGGAATAACCGGCTACCAGGAGGGCCACTCACTGATGGCAGAAGGAGATTCTGCTATGAGTGCGTGGGTTGCCAAAGGCCCTCTATGCAGGCAACATCTGGCCCGCCTCTTCATCAAAAGTCATACCACAACGTACGACATCAGCCGACATCGTGCCGTAGACCACCGTTCGGCGATCCGGTACACCGTTGCCTACTATGGCGACGGTTCCCACGACAGAGCCGGCTACCATTCGCGCCGGGGATTTCATCACCTGGGTTAAAACGCTAACCGACTACCCGGCTTCGGCTGGGTGGGCGCTCTCGTACACGCTCATCAACGCGGCTGTAAAAATCACGATCAACGCCTCTGCCAGCGGGGCCGACCATCTCGTGTCGGTCGCCGCTGCCACCACCGGCAGCTATGCAGCTGGTAGCTATACCTGGATGGCGAGGGTCACCAAAGGCACGGAGATCTACACCGTCGAGACCGGCTCGATGCAGATTCTACCGAATCTCGCGGCGCTCTCCACGTATGACGGCCGCTCTCACGCGAAGGTGATGGTCGAGGCGATCGAAGCCGCCATCCAGGGCCGGGCCTCGTCCGTGCAGCTGCGCATGGCGATCAACAATCGCAGTATCGAATATTTGTCTCCGACCGAGCTGATCAAGTGGCTGAGCTTCTATCGCGCCGAAGTGGCGAAGGAAGCGCAGGCCGAGACTCTCCGCAAGACCGGCATCAATCCACGCAACATCGGGGTGAGGTTCCACCGTGTTTGACGGACTGCGCAGGACCATCACGACGGGCGCACTGCCAATCTGGTCCACCATGGTCGCGCGTGGGCGCGCGGTTGTGCAGTCGATGCGCTATTCCATCAGCCGATGGGGAGCGTCTGGGCTGTCCGTGACGTCGAAAGCCAGGGCGGTGGGCAGGCGGATGTATGCCATGGGCCGTCCAGGCCGCACAACGGCGGGATGGGGCACCTCAACGACCAGTGAAGATACAGAGCTGTCGAGCTCGCTGCGCACGGCACGCAACCGTGGGCGAGAGCTCACGCGAGATGCAGCCTATGCCAAGCGGGCCAAGCGCATCATTCAGAATAACGTGGTCGGTTCAGGCATCGGTCTGCAGGCGAAGGTGGAAACCTCGCGCGGGCGGCTCAGCGATCGAATCAACGACGACATTGAGGAGGTCTGGGAGGAGTGGTGCCAGGCGTCCCATTGCCACACGGGGCAGTCGCTCCATTTTGCTGATCTTGAGCGGCAAATCATGGGGCAAGTGTTTGAAGCGGGCGAGGTGTTTGTGCGGTTGCATCGATTCAAACGTGGCGAGTCGCGCGTGCCGCTGGCACTGGAAGTCATCGAGGCGGAGCGGATCGCCGACGAGTTTCAGCCTGGGCCACATGCGCCCGGTGCGCATATCAGGATGGGAGTCGAGGTCGACCAGTTCGGCGCGCCGCTCGCCTACTGGATCAGAGCACGCCATCCAGGAGAGTTGCATCTGCAGACGCACGAGGTGGACCAGATTGAGCGTGTGCCGGCGGAGGATATCATTCATCTGCGCCATATTGATCGGTGGCCGCAGACGCGGGGCATCCCGTGGATGCACACCGTCGGACGCAAATTGAACGATATGGACGGCCTCACCGAGGCCGAAGTGACGGCGGCGCGCGGCTCTGCCTGCTACATGGGCTTCATTGAGCCGCCGGCGGACAATAGCTCATCGTTTGAAGGTGAGCCAGAGGCCGATGGGTCGATGCAGGAGGAATTGGAGCCGGCGGTCATTCACAAGTTGAATCCCGGCGAGAAGTTCAACGGCTACGCACCGACCAGGCCGAATACGCAGCTGGATCCGTTTATGCGGATGATGCTGCGCGAAGTCGCCAGCGGGACAGACGTGAGCTATGAAAGCCTGTCGCGCGATTATTCGCAGAGCAACTATTCCAGCTCGCGGCTGGCGCTCCTCGACGATCGCGACACCTGGCGCATGTTGCAGCAGTGGTTCATCCGGTCGTTTCGAAAGAGGGTGCACAAGCTCTGGCTACAGCAGGCCGTGCTGGCGCGAGCGCTCGCGAGCATCAACATCGAAGAATATGCGCTGAACCCGCGCAAGTTTGAGGCGGTCTGTTTCAAGCCGCGCGGGTGGAGTTGGATCGATCCCACCAAGGAAGTCGAGGCGTATGAACAGGCGATCGACAACGGCTTTACCACCGTATCGGCAGTCATCGCGCAGACGGGCGACGGGCGGGATCTTGAAGATGTGTTGAAAGAGCGGAAGCGCGAGCTCGATCTCATGCAGCAGCTCGGCTTGCAGTTCAAGACGGATCCCGCTCTGAAGCAGGCGGAGCTGACCGCCAAACAGGCGGCGACCACAGTGGATCCGGTGGACGAGAAACCTGGCGAGGAAACAGACGACGATCCAGCCGTCAAGAAGGCTGAAAAAATGTTGCGCATTGCAGGGAGGTCTCATGCCTGAGGAACGAGAAGAGACAGTGCAGAAGCAAAAAGGCTTATTTGTGCGCGGTGTGGCCGCGGAAGAGATTCGGCTGCAGCGCGCAGAGAAGGCGACCACCATCACGTTTCCGGCGTCCAGTGAGGAGCCGGTCGAGCGGTACTGGGGTGAGGAAGTGCTCTCGCATGAAAAGGGCGCGGTGCGGATGGACCGGGCCACGCGCGGGGCGATGCCGCTGCTCTTCAATCATGACGTCGACGATCCCATCGGCATGATCACCGGGGCGCGGCTGGAGAAGAATCGGCTGATGGTCGATGCGCAGCTATTCAGCACGGCCCGTGCGCAGGAAGTACTCACGATGATCGACGGAGGCCTGCGGAATGTGTCGCTGGCCTACCGGATCAACAAAATCGAAGAAGACAAGAACGAAGAGCGGTTCACCGTCACCGATTGGGAGCCGTATGAAGTGTCGATTGTTACCGTGCCGGCCGATCCCACTGTGGGCATTGGTCGCGGGGCGGAGATGGAATACGAAGTCCGCATGGTGCGGACTTCTCACCAGGCGCAGACACCATCAGCTAATCAGCTGACTGACGCCGCAACCAGGAGGGCTGCTATGCCGGATGGAAAAGACAAGGAGGCCGCAGGGGTTGCGGTCGAAGACAAGCCGAATGCCGCAGTGATTGAAGCGGCGCGCGGCGAGGTGGTCAAGCGCATGGAGCAGGATCGCATTCAGGCGATCCGCAACATGTGCCAGATCAACCAGATCGACGACAAGTACCAGGAGCACTGGATTCGCTCCGGCATGTCCATGAAGGACGTGTCCGAAGATATGCTGGCAATCATGGAGGAGCGTGGAAAGCACAACCCGAAATCCTCCGCGAAGCTCGGGCTCTCTGAGCGTGAAGTCAAGCAATTCAGCCTGGTGCGGGCCATCAACGCCACGCTCGACGGCTGGAACAATGCCCCCTTTGAGCTGGAGTGCAGTCGCGAGATCGCCAAGCGGCTCAATAAGCCATCGGATCCGCACAAGTTCTTTGTGCCGTTCGAGGTGCAGGAACGGCCGAACCAGACGCCGATCGAGGCGCTTGCCCGGATGATGATGGCCCGCGATCTCAACGTCGCATCGGCTGGTGCCGGCGGCTACCTCGTGCAGACGAGCAATGTCGGCTTCATCGAAATTCTTCGCAACACGGCGGTCATGTTCCGTATGGGGGCGCGGCGGTTGTCTGGGTTGCGGGATAATATCACGATCCCGAAGCAGACGGTCGCGGCCACCACGACATGGCTGGCCAACGAAACCGCAACGATCAGCGAGAGCACGCCCACCTTTGTGCAAATCGCGATGTCGCCGAAGACCGTCGGCGGCTACTGTGAGATCAGCCGGCAGCTGTTGCTGCAGTCCAATCCGGCCGCAGAAGGGCTGGTCTCTGCGGACCTCGCGCAAGTCGTGGCCTTGGATATTGACGCCAAGGGCTTGAACGGATCGGGAGCCGCAGGGCAGCCGACCGGGATTCTGAACACGTCCGGCGTCGGATCCGTTACGGGAACATCGCTGGATTATGCCGACATCATCGAATTTCAGACCGATGTCTATGGCGGCAACGCCCTCACGGCCAATTGCGGTTATGTGACGACAGGCGCGGTCGCGGGGCTGCTCAAGGCGCGGGTGAAGTTCAGCAGTACGGCCTCTCCCTTGTGGGAAGGGCGACTCGATGAAGCCATGATGGACGGCTATCGGGCGATGTCTTCGAATCAAATGCCATCCGCGACCATGCTCTTCGGAGATTTCGGGCAGGTGGTGGTGGCGGAATGGGGCGTCCTCGAGGTCGAGGTCAACCCCTATGCAGATTTCAAGGCCGGGATTATCGGCGTGCGGGCGATCGCCTCGATCGACATCGCAGTCCGATACCCGACCGCATTCTCGGCAGCCAGCTCGATCACCTAAACGGAGACGAGCCGATGCTCACGGCGGCGGGCGCTGCGGCGCTCGTCGCCGGTCACCCACTCTCAAACAGACCGCCCGATGGGCGGAGAAGGCAGGACGCAATGGAGAAAACAGAAATTCCGGATCGCGTGCGGGTACGGGCGTTGAAAGGGTTTCGGGCGCATGTCAACGGGCAGTTTAGTGTCGTCAATCCAGGCGATGTGGTGACCGTCGATAAAGCCACAGCGATCGATCTCCGGCAATCGAACAAGGCCGTGATGACCGCCGAGGCGGAGAAAATTCAAAAGGACTATCTGCCGGAGCGCAAGCGCATCCAGAAGGCAGCCAGCAAAGAAACGAAGGGCGCGGCCGTCGCGGCATAGCCTGGAGCTGATAGGCTGACAGAACTATTTCACGACCGTCAACGAAGGGAGTGGGGCCATGTTGGGAAATGAGGGACAAGCGGCACAGGTGACGCAATTGCTCACCCCTGGCGCGAAGGCCAACACGGCCGCCGCGACCAGCTCATGGATCGATGTGCGTGGATTTGAGGGGGATCTCGTCTTTGTCTCGCAGGTGGGTATAGTGACGGCTGGGTCGCTGACGCCGACGATCGAAGATGCGACCGACGGATCAGGGACGGGAGGGGCGGCGGTGGCGACGAATGAAGGCGCCTTCACGGCGGTCACGACGTCCAATGATCCGTTGACCGAGAAGCGGACGATTAATGCGAGTGCAGTGCGTGGATGGGTGCGGTATGTCGGCACGATTGTCACGGGTCCTGCTGATGCGGCCGTGACTTTGCTCGCGAGGCCGAAGAACTTCTGATGAATGACGCGGTCGCCATGGTCGCCGATCTCGGCGGCGAGCTGATCACCTACCGGCCCTATGGGGGGACGGCCAAGACGTTCAAGGCCATCATCGAGCGCGAGCCGTCGCGCGTGTCGGCGTTCAGCGGAGTGGCCTATCCGGAGCAAGCGATGCTGGTGACCTTTCCGAACGATGCGACAGACGGCGTGGAGAGTATCCGGAAGGGCATGGACCGGGTTTCATTCAAGCGGCATCTGAGCGATGCGCAGGAGACGGACTATACCGTGGCGATGGTGCAAGACGAAGACGCGGGCCTGGTGCCGGGGGACGGCGGAATGTGGACGGTGCTGGTGAAATAATGCCGACAGCCATCGTGACCGATGTCATCAACGTGCGGGAGTTGCAGCAGGCGCTGGAGCAGGCGCCGCGGCTGGTCCAGCGGAACGTGAAGGGCGAGCTGCTGCGGTTTGCGCGGCGGGTCCGGCGGAAAGTGATTCGCGAGCGCATGAACGGCGCGCCAGGGATCAACGGTGGACAATTCAAAAAGGGCAAGCATGTGCAGGCCTTCGTCACCGGCAGCGATCTCGTGAACCTGAAGGCCGTCAACAAGATCAGCCGTATTCTGCGGGTGCACGAAGACGGCGGGACAATCACGGCCAGGGGAGGCGGCTATCTCTACCTGAGCAAAAAGAATCGCATCAAAGGCAAGGGCAAGATCTTCGCGCGAGTCAAGCAAGTGGTGATCCCGGCGCGGTTAGGTTTCGAGATGCTCTGGCGGCGTGAGCTGCCGGATGGTCTGAAGCGGGTGGCCGACGGGGTCGAACGGGCCATGCGAGAAGCGATGGACCAGCAGATGAAGGCGGTGGCCTCGCTCATTCAACGGATCGCCGCATAGCGTTATGGATTCAATCGTCGAGCGCATCATGAAGCAGCTGCAGACCACGATCGAGGGGATCACGGTGGCCAACGGGTACGCGAATACGATTCATAGCGTACAGCGGCTGCAGGCCGACGGACAGCCGCCCATACAGGGGAACGGCGTGCTGGTGATCGACGGAGATGATGTGGTGGTCGGCACGACGCTGGCCGGGGCCTACAGTCTCACCGAGCGGCGGCGGCATGTGGATCTCGTGATCATTGCGCAACAGGACGTTGACACCGACAGCCGTTCGGCTGCCGAGCTGATGAACAGCCTCGAGTCGGATGTGCGCAAGGCGGTCAATGCCGATTGGACGCGCGGCGGGCTGGCGCTCGATACCGAAGAGACGCAGGCCGGTGAAATCGATGTGCAAGTGGGGATGCCGGAACTCCGGCGCGTGCTGGGCTATGACATCCGTTTCCGCCATCGGCGGACGGATCCAACGATCGTCGTATAGGCAGGAGCGATAGAAATGCCGGCAGTGGCCGATAATACCTTCCTTCTCACCACGCTGGATCAACGGCAACTGGTGTTTCTCGAAAAAACCAGTAGCGTGATCCGTGGCCTCCTGACCGATGAATCCGGGACGCCCATTCAGGCGAGCCAGCTCTCCTCGCTGAAGCTCTGGCTGCATCTCCGCGATGACACCACGCTGCCGCTCGGCGGCATCAACAGCGTGAGCGATACGGATATTTTAAACGACGGCACGCGCGGGACCATCGGCAATGCGAAGGCCATCACGGCGGCGATCGTCAATGGGGATGGCGATGATTTTCAGGGCCGGATCCGGCTCACGATCGCGGGGCACGGCTACAGCGATGGCGATCTGATCGCGGTGCGCAACGTGCGCGGGATCAAAGGGGTGAATGGCGACTGGTTCGTGCGGGTCGTGGACGCCAATACGATCGAGCTCGTGGGCTCGTCCGGTACCGGATCCTATGTGTCTGGCGGGACGGCCACCAAGGGGCTGCATCTACAGCTGCAACCGGACGACAACCCCATCGTCGGGGCGTCCATCGCGGTGGGGGCGATGGAGTGGCATGAGGCCTACATCCGCGCCACGTTCAGCGGCAAGCAGGCGGCGTTTCTGGTTCACTTTCAAGTGAGGAATCTCGGCAAGGTCACCTAGGAGGGGTCTATGACGCAGCAGGAGCAGGTTCTCGCGTTCAACATTGAGGATGAGCTGGTCGCGACCGGCACGATGGATGAGGCCACGGCGCGGAAGTATGCGGGGGTGTGCGTCGAGCGCGCGCGCGCGTATCAAGAGAAGATTGCCACCATGTCGATTCCGCTCTATCTGACCGTCTGGGCCAAAGAGATGGCAGCCAAGACTGGCAAGTCGGTCATCAAGGCGCATCATAACTATCTGCCCTGGCTGGCGGCGTTTCTCGTCTCGCGCTACGGCGAGGCCGTCGAGCATTGGCCGGCGGAGCTGAGTGAGCGGGATATTCAGCGCGCGCGCGAGTGGAAGCTGAAGGGGTTGCCGGCGTCGTTTGTCGCCTAACCGTTCCGGGGTGAGGTTGTAGAGGGAGGACCAGCTATGTCGCAGATGAGCGATTACCTTGAAGGTGAAATTCGCAAGCATATTTTCAGGACGGGCAGCTTTACCAAGCCGACCGGGTTGACCGTGCATCTTTATACGGCGGCACCAGGAGAAACCGGCGGGGGCACAGAGGTCAGTGGCGGATCCTATGCCTCGCAGGCATTGAATCCGTTGGATGCCAACTGGACGGCGGCCAGTGCCACCGACGGCTTGACCGACAACGCCTCGGCGATCACGTTTCCTTCTCCGACGGCCAACTGGGGCGTGGTGACGCATGTGGCCATCAAGGACCAGTCGGCGAACTTTCTATTGTACGGTAGCTTGACGCAATCTAAAACGGTGAACAACGGCGACGCAGCACCGAATTTCCCCATCGGGGCGCTCGACGTGACGTTTGCATGATGGGGCGCTGACGCGTGAGCGGGCGGATGAAGAGAAAGGGCTGAACGGCTATGGCCGATAATACACGACTGAATCCTGGGTCTCTCGGCGATTTGGTGCGCAATATCGACCGCAGCGGATCCGGTCCGAAAACCTCGGTGGTGCAGCTGGATGTGGGTGGAGCCGGTGCGACGGAATCGCTGATCAGCTCGTCGAATCCTTTGCCGGTGGCGTTTGCCTTTGCGACGCGCTCGGATACCTACACGACGGGGGCGAACGGGACGACGGTGGATGTCTCCACCAGGCCCTGCCGGCGGTTTGCCCTGCAAGTCAAAGGCACGGGCGCGGCAGCCACGGCCTGGAATGTGGTGATCGAGGGCAGTCTCAATAACTCGCAATTTACCACCATTCTGGAGCATAGCAACGCCGGAGAGTTTCGGAACGCAGCGGATGGCGAGACGGTGTATTTCGACACGAACGCGCCGTGGCTCTATTTCCGCTCGCGTCTGGTCTCCATCACATTAGGATCGGCAACAAATGTGGTCGTAACAATTGTGGGGCAAGCATGACAAACAAGATGATGGTTTGGATGGTAGGGATGATTGCGCTGCTCGTATTCAGCGCGCAGTCCGTTCATGCTCAGCAAAAGCCGTCGAATGTGCTCATCTGGTGCAAGAATGCGGATGGCACCTCCAGCCCATGCACGGCTGGCAATTCGCTCGACTACGACACGGGCGGCGGCACGGTCAATCAAGGGACTATCGGGTTTGTGGTGCCTGGTGCTGGTGGACCGGTCGCCGCCGGGACGGCGTCTGCTCCGATGAGAGTGGATCCAACTGGAACCACCACGCAGCCGGTCTCGGCATCGTCGCTTCCGCTACCGACTGGGGCGGCCACGGCGGCCAATCAAGACGGCATCATCAAGGACGGGACGGGCGACGCCGGTCAGGCAAATGTCACGAACGGCAATGTGCATCAGAATATTTCGCGCATCAATGACGTCGTGCCGCTCATGGGGGCTGGCAACACCGGCACGGGCTCGCCTCGCGTCACGGAAGCGACGGATAGCCAGCTATCGACCGGCGTTGGGGCGACCGGCGACGCCGCCGCCACAGCTGGCGGCACGGGCTCCATCAATGCGAAGCTGCGGCTTTTGACCGATCTGGTCAATCAAGTATTGACGGAGCTGGGGCAGAAGACGGAGCCGGCCAATACGCAAGCGATCTCAGCCGCTTCTCTCCCGTTGCCGACCGGTGCGGCCACGGCGGCCAATCAAGACGGCATCATCAAGGACGGGACGGGCGACGCCGGTCAGGCAAATGTCACGAACGGCAATGTGCATCAGAATATTTCGCGCATCAATGACGTCGTGCCGCTCATGG
>WBZN01001748.1_pt1 | contig 12680 bp, 13 predicted proteins | sample 5204281 | NCBI WGS metagenome assembly WBZN01 (sample SAMN12344347, study PRJNA552823) | activated sludge metagenome | biome: Activated sludge suspended growth; feature: Nitrification reactor; material: Wastewater; isolation source: activated sludge from nitrification reactor of wastewater... | reverse complement strand
GGTCGCTTGCTCCGCCCGCCCGTACCAGACCGCCGCCTCGGCGAACCTGCCGAGCCGAAAGCAGCAGAGGCCCGCGCCGGCAAACGCCTGCTCGCCGAAGATCCGGCGATCGTGTCCGAGCGTGCCGCCCACGCGTTCGGGGTCCGTCGCGGCAAGACGCGCGAAGACCGCCAGCGCGTCGGCGAATCGCTCGGCGGCGAGCCACGCCCGGCCCTGGAGCCAGACCAGAGTGTAGTTGTCCGGAAACCAGCGCAGCGCCTCGTCGAGCAGCTCGGACACGTCCTCGCCGCGCGCCAACCGGCAACGCACGAGCTCCGTGTGCGGCAAGCTGTCGGCGAGGGTGCGGGTACGTCGCGCGCGCACGACCTCGACGCCGCGGCGCCACGCTTCCTCCGCGGCGGCTTCGTCCCCCGCCCCGGCCAGCGTGGCGCCGAGATGCCAGTGGCTGTACACGTGGCCCGGGTCGCGCGCGAGGCGAGCCCGCAGCAGCGGCAGGTTGCGCCGGTGCTTGTGGGCGAGGTCACCCTCGTAGCCGAGATGCTCGATCGAGAGCGGGCTGTGTTCGAGGCGCAGACCCTCGCGGTCGCAGACCGCGAAGAGATCGGGCAGGTGGGTCTCGTGGATCAGTCCGCGAAACCGCACATCCGGCCGGCGGCGGAACAGGCGATGCTCGCGATACGGTGTCACCGCGAGCTGCGCGCGGAAGCGCACGGTGAGCGCCGCAACCGCGGGATCGTCGAGCAACGGGGCCAGTGTCGAGCGGTCACCGTCGACCACCCGCTCGTCGGCATCGATGTACAGGATCCAATCGCCGCTCGCGCGCTCGAGCGCGGCGTTGCGCGCCGCGGAAAAGTCGTCGCACCACGCAAACTCGCTCACCTGGGCGCCGTGTGACCTGGCGATCGCGAGCGTGGCATCGCTCGATCCGGTGTCGACGACGACGATCTCGTCGACCAGGTCGCGCAGCGAACGGAGACAGCCGTCGAGGAAGCGCTCCTCGTCGCGGACGATCATCGCCGCGGAGAGGCGAGCGCCCGGCATCAGATCGTGCGCCGTGGGCGAGCCCGCGCTACGAGCGCGCGGTGCGCCGGCGCGAGATCACGAACGCGCCGGCGCCGAGCAGCACCGCCAACGCCGCCAGGCCGTATCCGGAAACGGTGGGCACGCTCACCACCGGCGCCTGGATGGCGGTTACGGCCGTTGAGGAGTTGTTGGAACCTGCCGGGTCGTTGTTGGCCGCCGTCACGCTGGCCGTGTTGGTGACCACCGGCACGGCTGCCGCGAGCGGAGCGACGCAGGGCCAGAGCAGCGCCAGAACCAGAACAGCGCCGGGGGTCGCGAAACGGCTGCCGGGTGCACGCTTCAGGCTCATGGCGCGGCCTCGCTCAGGGAGTGACATGAAGGACGATCTGGAACGCGGCGGAGTTGCCGGCGGCGAGCGCGGCGATCGTCGCGGTCACGGTGCCCGTGCCGCCCACGGGCGGCGTGCTCAGGACGAAGATGGGGCCGTTGAGCTGCGCGGCCGAGACGAAGGTCGTTCCCGCCGGAACCGGATCGGTCATGCTGACGTTGATGGCCGGCGCGGGGCCGCAGTTCTGCACGATGATGGTGTAGGTGATATCGCTGCCCGCGAGCACCGGGCCCGCCGGCGCGGACTTGGAGATGACCAGATCGGAGTCGGTGTTGCTGGCGCTCACGTTGGCGCAGACCAGATTGCCCTGCGCCACCGCCTCGCGGATCGTCAGACCATCCATGGAGAACGAGGCGATCAGCGGCACCGCGTAGGCGGAGCCGAGAAGGATCTTCTTCAGGAACTCGCGACGCTCGGGATCGAAGCGGTCGAGAATGCGGCCTACCTCTTCCGGTGCCATGTCGGTCTCCCCTGTGGATTCGCTCGGCCGACAATACCGACCTACGTCGGTTCAATCAAGCGTTCGTCCAAGAATTTGCGCAGGCAATCCTCGATGTCCGCGCGCGGCACCGGCTGGCGGAACGCCGCGGTGAGGACCTCGGCGAGATCCGCCCCCCGGAGAGAGCCGTCGCACATCTGCAGCACCGCGGCCGCCGTCGGGTTCAAGTAGTGCAACCGGTCGCGGGCAGCCTGGTAGACGAGGAAGCCATCCAGCACTTCACTGAGCTCGAGATCGGGCGTTTGCCGGAAGGAGCTGTTCCAGTCGATCGCGGAGTCGGCGCTCATGTCGGCGCATGCTCTACCGTGGGCTACGATTCGTCAAGGAACCCAGCCCGCCGCATGCTCATCCTGTTGTGGAATCCACCGCCCTGGGGTCCTGTCCCCGGTCCTATCGCGGAAGGCCCCGTACCGGCGGTCCTCACCCGAGACCGCGCGCTCCTGCCCGCGGCCGACGCGGTGGTCTTTCACCTGCCGACCCTGGGTCCGGTACTGCGTCTTCCCAGGCCCGCAGGGCAGCGCTGGGTGGCGTGGTCGATGGAAAGTGAAGCGATGTATCCGCAGCTCGCCGACGCCGCCTTCATGGCCGCCTTCGACGTCACCATGACGTATCGCCTCGACGCGGACGTGCCGGTGCTGTATGCGGGCACACGGGTCCTGGAAAGCCTGCTCACTCCGCCCCGGGAGAAGACCGAAGCCGCGCCGGCGGTCTTCTTCGCCTCGAATGCCAACGAGCGCAGCGGCCGCACCGAGTACGTGCGCGAGCTCATGCGACACCTGCCGGTCGACTCGTACGGTCGCTGTCTGCGCAATCGAGTCCTGGAGAACGATCGCGGCGCCGCGAGCAAGCGTGAGATGGTGGCGCGCTACCGTTTCACGCTGGCCTTCGAGAACTCGTGCACGCGCGACTACGTGACCGAGAAGTTCTTCGCACCGCTCGTGCTGGGCTCGGTGCCGGTGGTGCTCGGCGCCCCGAACGTGGGCGATTTCGCGCCGGGCGAGAACTGCTATCTGGACGTGCGCGACTACGCTTCCCCCGCGGCGCTCGCCGATCACCTGCTCGCGTTGGCCGCCAGCCCGAAAGCGTACGATGAGTTGCTAGCGTGGAAGTCTGGCGGGCTGCGCCCCGCCTTCGAACGCCGGATTCGCGCGTATCTGTCGCCGCCGTTCGTTCGCTTGGCGACGCATCTCGCGGCAAGCGACCCAGCGCGGCTCAGGGAGCCGCGCTAGTCGAACGCTCTCGGCACGCGGCTCCAGATCGCGGCGGTCGCCTTGGCGACGAAGTCGCGCTCGGGCGTGCCGAGATCCACCGACAGGTGCGCCGTGTCGGGGGTGTCGACCACCTTGCGCTGGCGCGAGGGCCGCTGGGGCGAGCCGTGCGGCCGTCGCAGACGTTCGCCGAGCCGCGCCACCGAGGCCTCGAACCGGGTATCCAGCTCGTCGTAGCGCACCACGGTGATCGCGCCCTGGACGGCGGCGCCGGCGTCCAGCCACGCGGCGGTGTGCGCGGCCCAGCGCGCGGCGACGGACTCGGCGGGAGCGGCCTGATAGCGGGTCATGCGACCCTGCGGCCGCGCGCGCACGAACTCGCCAACGCTCGCCGCGGCCGGACCTTCCTCCGGGCCGCGGCTCCGCACGTAACGATAGAAGCTCTGCAACACCGGCACCGGCTCACGCACGACGTGCAAGACGTCGAAGCGCCGCACGAGCTGCTCCAGGAAGGGAAAGTACCGCGGCTCGTAATGACACTTGAGCACCGTCTGCCAGGGCCATGGCGAGGCGAACAGAAAGCGCAGGAACTCGGCCGTCGCCCGGACCGGAGTCCCCAGGAGCTCGTCCACATCGGTCCACGGCAGGTAGCCGAAGTTGAGCTCCAGTGTATTCATCAGGAAGTGGGTGCCCGAGCGCTCGTGGCTGACCACGAGCGCGGGCTTCGCGCCGTACCCTTGGCCGGGCAGCGTGCGCGACAGGACGGGGGACCGGCCTTCGCGCGTCAGGCGGACGTGGCGGGCGCGCCCGAGGTGGCGGCAACCGGCCGGATCGGGTTGTACAGGGTGTCGCGCTCGACCGGCACAAAGCCGGCCTCCCGCACGACGCGCTCGAGCTCCTGTCGCGACAGGCTCTGCTCGGTGTGCGCGCCGGCCATGTGGTAGATCGTCTCCTCCACCACCGTGCCGTCGAGATCGTCGGCGCCGAACTTGAGCGCCACCTGCGCCAGCTTCGGCGTCACCATCACCCAATAGGCCTTGATGTGCGGGATGTTGTCCAGGATCAATCGCGACGCCGCGATGTGGCGCAGATCGTCGAGACCCGTGGTGTGGTACTTCAGGCCGAGATAGTTGTTCTCGGGATGGTAGGCAAGGGGAATGAAAGCGTTGAAACCCGGCGCTTCGTCTTCGAGAGCGCGCAGCCGCAGCAGGTGATCGACCTTGTGCTCGACGCGCTCGACGTGGCCGTAGAGCATGGTGCAGTTGGTCTTGATGCCCATGGTATGGGCCACGCGGTGCACTTCGATCCATTCGTCGGCGTCGAGCTTGCCGTCGCAGATGATCTCGCGCACCTCCGGATGGAAGATTTCGGCGCCGCCGCCGGGGAGCGAGCCGAGTCCGGCTTCCTGCATGCGGCGCAGGGTCTCCTCGATCGTCAGCTTCTCGCGCTTCGCGAACCAGCCGATCTCGATCGCCGTGAAGGCCTTGAGGTGCGCGTCCGGGAAGCGCTGTTTGAGGCCGCGCAGCATCTCTAGATACCAGTCGAGCGAAAGATCGGGGTGCAAACCGCCCACGATGTGGAACTCGGTGACCTTGTTGCCGCCCTGCTCGGCCGCCTTGGCGTAGATCTGCTCGTGGGTCATGGCCCAGGCGTGCGGTTCGTCCTTGAGCGCCGCGAAGCTGCAGAACTTGCAGTTGTATGTGTAGACGCAGACGTTGGTCGGATTGATGTGCCGGTTGATGTTGAAGTACGTCACGTCGCCGTGCCACTGGCGGCGCACGGCGTCGGCCAGGCGACCGAGGTGCAGGACCTCGGGCGTCGTGAAGCAGAGCATCGCGTCCGCCTCGTCCAGGCGCACACCGTCGCGCACCTTCGTTGCGATGCCTTGCAAAGAGGCAGGGAAGGACGTGGGATCGATCGTGCGGACGGGCTGGGGCATTGAGAGACTCGCTTTGCTGGCAGGCGTGAGGTGCCTGCCTTTTCTGCACTTTAGCAGACCGTTGGCGGAGGCTTGCGCGGCGTCGGAGCCGTGCCGGAGGCCCGGAGCCGAGGCGTCAGCGCGCGCGGAAGACGTCGGTCGCGATAGCGGCGAACAGCCAGATCGACAACAGGCCGTTCGTGGTGAAGAACGCCGCATTCAGGCGCGACAGGTCGCTGGGCCGCACGATCGCGTGCTGGTACGCGAGCAGCAGCACGCACCCGGCGTAGCCGACCCAGAAGCCGGTGCCGAGGCCGGGATAGAACCGTGGCAACAGCGCCAACAGGACGAGCATCGCGGCGTGCAGGGCTCCGGAGGTCCACAGCGAGCCCACCGTGCCGAGCCGCGCCGGAATCGAGTGCAGGCCGTTCTGGCGGTCGAAGTCCTGATCCTGCAGCGCGTAGAGCACGTCGAAGCCCGCCACCCAAAGCAGCACGACGCCCGCCAGGAGCAGCGGCGGCGCGGCGATGTCGCCGCGCACCGCGATCCACGCGCCGAGCGGCGCGCCGGCCAGCGCCAGCCCGAGAACCAGGTGCGCCAGGGCCGTGAAGCGTTTGGTGTACGAGTAGCCGAGGACGATCAGGAGCGCGACCGGCGCAAGCGCGAGCGCCAATGGGTTGAGTCGCCAGGCGGCGAGCACCAGCAAGGCGGCGCTCGCGATCACGAAACCGGTGACGAAACCCGGCGTGACCAATCCGGCGGGCAGCGCACGCGTCGCGGTGCGTGGGTTCGCGGCGTCGATCTGGCGATCGGCGAGGCGGTTGAACCCCATCGCTGCGCTGCGCGCCCCCACCATCGCCACCACGATCCAGCCGACCGCGCGCCACGACGGCCAACCCGCTGCCGCGAGCACCATCCCGAGCAGCGCGAACGGCAGCGCGAACAGCGTGTGCTCGATCTTGATCATTTCGAGCACGACTTTGAGCTGGCCGGCCGCCGAGCGCCGCACGGGTGCCGTCGCGGTGGCGGTCATGGAGCGCACGTCTCCGTTTGGCGAGCGGCGACGGACCGTCGGCGCTGCGATGGTGACGTTCTCGGCACGGCCGGATTCTACGAGATCGAGCGCGCGCTGCTTCGCGCCTCGTCCTGCTCGCCCATGAGCGCGCGTGGGAGAGCGTTCCGCTGAGCGACGGCGCCCACCGCACGCCGCCCGTGGCTGCGGGGCAAGACCACCCTCCAGGGTGGTCCATGCGTCCGATGCCCGGCCGCACAATCGGAATCGGAAGTCCGATACCTATTCGACGGTCCTTCAACACCAGGCTCGAGATCGCGTCGGAGAGCTGGCACCCATGCGCATTGCGGGATGGATGGTCACGGCGGCGGGCGGCCCGATGATCTGGGAAGCACGCGACGATCAGCCGGGGCCGCGCGAAGTGATCATCGAGGTCGCCGGCTGCGGTGTCTGCCACACCGACCTCGGCTTCTACTACGACGGCGTCCCCACCAAGCACCCGTTTCCGCTCATCCTCGGACACGAGATCGCCGGAGTGGTCGTCGAGACCGGCCCCGGTGCCGAGGATTGGAAAGGCCGAAGGGTGGTCGTGCCCGCGGTGATTCCCTGCGGCGAATGCGCCGCCTGTCGCGCCGGACGCGGCACGGTCTGTCCGCAGCAGATCTTCCCCGGCAACGACGTGCACGGCGGATTCGCGACGCACGTGCGCGTGCCGGCCCGTGGACTGTGCCCGGTGCCCGAGTTCTCCACGGTCGACCTCTGGCAGCTCGCCGTGATCGCCGATGCGGTGTCGACGCCCTATCAGGCCATCCAACGCAGCGGACTGGCGGCAGGCGATCTCGCCGTGTTCGTCGGCGCCGGGGGCGTGGGCGGCTTCGGTATCCAGGTCGCGGCGGCGCTCGGCGCCGCGGTCGTGGCGATCGACGTCAGCGCCGAACGACTGGCTCTCGTCGCCGCGCACGGCGCCAAGCTGACGCTGCGCGCCGACGAGCTGTCGTTCAAGGAGCTCCGCAAGGCCGTGCTCGGCTTCGCGACGGAGCGCGCGATTCCCACCTGGCGGCACCGGATCTTCGAGACCTCCGGCACGACCGCGGGGCAGTCGACCGCTTTCGGCCTGCTCGGCTCGGGCGGCTATCTCGGCGTCATCGGCTTCACGCCGGCGAAGCTCGAGCTCCGCCTCTCGAACCTCATGGCGTTCGACGCCGTGGCACAGGGCAACTGGGGCTGCCTGCCCGAGCACTACCCCGCGATCGTCGACCTCGTTCTGCGCGGCGCGATCGTCCTCGAACCCTTCGTCGAGCGCCGGTCTCTGCGGTCGATCGCCGAGACCTTCGCCGATCTACACGCGCATCGCGTCACCCGTCGCGTCGTGCTCGTGCCGGAGGCTTGAGCGAAGCCGGTACCCAGCCAGGAGACAGCCGAAATGGACTTCAAGAACCACGATCTGACGCCGCCGGGCGAGCACGCCGGAGTGCGCTTCGAGGAGCAGCCGTTCCGCGACCAGGCCGGAAATTGGGTGCCCGGCCTGCACACCGTGCGCATCGCGCTCGACAACCCGCGCCAACACAACTCCTACACCACCGACATGGTGAAGGGCGTGATCGCCGGCATGCGCCGCGCCTCGAACGACCGCGCCTGCGTCGCCGTGGTCTTCACGGGCACGGGCGAGAAGGCTTTCTGCACCGGCGGCAACACGGCCGAGTATGCCGAGTACTACGCCGGCAGGCCCGAGGAGTACCGCCAGTACATGCGGCTCTTCAACGACATGGTGAGTGCCATCCTGCATTGCGACAAACCGGTGATCTGCCGCGTCAACGGCATGCGCATCGGCGGCGGCCAGGAGATCGGCATGGCCTGCGACTTCTCGGTGGCGCAGGACCTCGCGGCGTTCGGCCAGGCCGGGCCGCGGCACGGCTCCGCGCCCGACGGCGGCAGCACCGACTTCCTGCCGCTCTTCGTCGGCGTCGAGGCGGCGATGGAGAGCAACGCCCTCTGCGAGCACTGGACCGCTCACAAGGCCTATCGGCTGGGCGTCCTGAGCCGCGTCGTGCCGGCTCTCAAAGTGGACGGCGCGTGGATCGCGAACCCGCTGGTCGTCACCGACCGCTACCTCGACGACTACGGCCGCATCGTGCACGGCGAGCGCCGCACCGGCGAGGATCTGGCCCGCGGCAAGGCTCTGCTCGCGCGCGGCACCGTCGACCTGACGCTGCTCGACGAGGCCGTCGACGCCCTGGTCACCGCGCTCGCCATGACCATGCCCGGGTGCTTGACGAAGACCATCGAGAGCGTGCGCAAACACAAGCTCGAGCACTGGGACAGGAACCGCGAGAGCAACCGCGCCTGGCTGGCGCTCAACATGATGACCGAGGGCCGCACCGGCTTCCGCGCCTTCCACGAGGGCAGCCGCGAATGCCGCGAAGCCGACTTCCTGCTCCTGCGCCGGCGCCTCGCGGAAGGCGCCACCTGGGGGCCCGAGCTCATCGAAGAGGCACTCTGGCGAGTGCACGGCGGCCAAGAAGCGGTGCGTCGATGACCGGTCCGGCGGCGGTCGCCGCGGTGCGCGTGCGCGACCTCGGCCCGGGGGATCTCGACGAGGTCGCGCGGCTCGACGGCCTGCACACGGGAGCGCCCAAAGCGGAGTACTGGCGGGCCCGCTTCGCTCAGCTGCTGGCCCCGGCCGATGCCCTGTGTGATGCGCTGCGCGTGGGCCTCGGAGCAGCGAGCGGCGAGCGCCCCGGCCACTTGGACGGCTACCTGCTCGGCGACGTGCGCGCGGTCGAGTTCGGATCCGAGGCCTGCGGCTGGGTATTCGCCGTCGGCGTCGAGCCGCGGGCTCAGCGAGAGCGCATCGCCTCGATGCTGCTCGCCGAGGCCTGTCGGCGTTTTCGCGAGGCCGGCGTCCTTCGCGTACGCACCATGGTGCGTCGCAACGACATCCCGGTGCTCTCGTTCTTCCGTGCCAGCGGCTTCGTCGGCGGACCGTTCGTCCAGCTGGAGCTCGACCTCGAGGAGACGCGATGAGCGCCGTGACCGTGCAACCACTCGATGACGGCGCCCTCTGGCACGTTCGCCTGGCGACGCCGAAGGCCAACATCCTGGACCGGGAAAAGCTCGGCCTGCTGTCGCAGTGCTTCGCCCGCGCCGCCGCCGCACCGGACCTCAAGGCCATCGTGCTCGACAGCGAGGGCCCGCACTTCTCCTTCGGCGCCAGCGTCGTCGAACACCTGCCGGCGCACTACGACTCGATGCTGCGGGCGTTTCACGGCCTGTTCGACCGCATGCTCGAGTCCGCGGTGGTCACCCTGGCCGTGGTGCGAGGTCAGTGCCTGGGCGGCGGTCTCGAGCTCGCGACCTTCGCGCACCGGGTCTTCGCCGATCCCGGGGCGATGCTCGGCCAACCCGAGATCGTGCTCGGCGTGTTCGCGCCGGTCGCCTCGGTGGCACTCGTCGAGCGCGTCGGCCGCGGCCGGGCCGAGGATCTCTGCCTGAGCGGCCGCTCGATCGACGCCGGCGAGGCTTGGCGCATCGGACTCGTCGACGTCATCGATCACGATCCCCTGGCGGCGGCGCTCGCCTACGCCCGTGAGCATCTCGTCCCACGCTCGGCTTCGAGCCTGCGTCTCGCGGCCCGCGCGCTGCGCTTCGGCATGGCGGAGCGCCTGGACCACGAGCTCGCCGCGGTGGAGCGGATGTATCGCACGGAGCTCATGGCCACGTACGACGCCAACGAAGGGCTCACCGCCTTTCTCGAGAAGCGGCCACCCGTCTGGAGGAACCGATGAGCGACGACGCACTCTCCACCCTCGTGGCGCGCGCCGAGGCGCTCGCGCGCGACAACTCCTTCGCGGCAGTGCGGCAGTGGAAGGCGCGCACCGGCGGCCTGGCGATCGGCTACATGCCGATCTACGTCCCCTGCGAGCTCCTGCACGCCCAGGGCGTGCTGCCGGTGGGCGTCATGGGCGGCGGCGAGGATCTCGAGATCATCCGCGGCGATGCCTACTATCAGTCGTACATCTGCCACATCCCGCGCAGCACCATCGAGCTGGGCCTGAACGGCAGCCTCGACTGCCTCGACGGCATGCTGTTTCCGGCGATCTGCGACGTGATCCGTAACCTGTCCGGCATGTGGAAGCTGCAGTTTCCGGACAAGCTGTCGCGATATCTCGACGTGCCCCAGAATTTCGATCCCGCGCTCGGCGGCCGCTTCTACCGGCTCGAGCTCGAGGAGCTGTCGCGCGACCTCGCCGGGCGCGGCGCCCGGCCCTACGACGCCGAAGCTCTGCGGCGCTCCCTCGCCGCGTACAACGAGCAGCGCAGGCTGGTGCGGGAGGCGTACGAGCTGCGGCGGCTCGCGCCCTGGAAAGTGCCGAGCGCCGAGCTCTACGTGGTGATGCGGGCCGGCGTCGTCCTGCCGGTCGAGGAGTTCTCGGACCTGCTCCGCGCCTATCTCGCCGGCGTACGCGCCGACGAGACCCGGCGGCCCATGGATCAGGCGCGCGTGCTGCTCACCGGCTCGTTCTGCGAGCAGCCGCCGCTCGGCCTGATCAAGACGCTCGAGCGCTCGGGTTGCTACATCGTGGACGACGACTTCGTGCAGGTGCATCGCACGATCCAACACGACATTCCGCTCGACGGCGATCCGCTCGAAAACCTGGTACGTGCCTTCCTCGGCGACGCCATCGAGGGCCCGACGCGCTATATCGGTGAGAACGAGAAGGGGCGCAGCCTGGTGGAGCGGGTGAAGGCGAGTGGCGCGGAGGGCGTCCTGTTCTGCGCGCCGAGTTTCTGCGACCCGGCGCTGCTCGATCAGCCGATGACGACGCGCGCCATGGACCGCGCGCACATCCCGTGGACTTCTTTCAAATACGCCGAGAACGCCGGCCAGTTCCAGGTGATTCGCGAACAAGCCGGCACGTTCGCCGATTCCATCAAGCTGTGGAGCGAGGTGCCCGTATGAACGCCCAGGCCGCAGCGGCCGCCGTGCACAAGGACGACAGTCAACTGCGTCAGAAGCGCATGATCGCGGACCACTTCACGCGGCTGGCGCACAGTCCCGAGACCGGGCAGAAGAACGTCTACACCTTCGTGCCCGGCAACCTGACCGAGCTGCTGTTGAGCTTCGACCTCCTGCCGGTGCTGCCCGAGATCAACGCCCTGCAGTCCGGCATGCGCGGCAAGTCGAAGGAGTACATCGCGGTCGCCGAGAAGCTGGGGCACTCCGAGGACGTCTGCACCTACGTCAAATGCGATCTCGGGATGATGAAGTCGGGCAACACCGGGCCGACCGGGGAGCATCTGCCGAACCCCGATCTTCTGCTGCTTTCCTACACCGGCTGCTTCACGTTCCTCAAATGGTTCGAGATCCTGAAGCAGGAGTACGACTGCCCGGTGGCGATGCTGCACGTGCCCTACCAGGGCGACGGCCAGATCACCGACTCGATGCGCGCCTACGTCGTCGGTCAGCTGCGCGAGAAGGTCATCCCGGCGCTCGAGAAGCTCTCCGGCAAGTCCTACGACGAGGACCGGCTCAAGGAGCTGCTGGCGCGCTCGGCGCGCGCCGAGGACGACCTGGTCTGGGTGCTGCAGTCGGCCAAGCACCGGCCGTCGCCGATCGACGCCTATTTCGGCGGCGTGTACTACATCGGTCCGATCTTCACCGCCTTTCGCGGCACCGAGGATGCGGTCGAGTACTACCGCGAGCTGCGAGCCGAGGTCGAGGAGCGCATGGCCGCCGGACTCTGCGCGCTCACCCCGGAAGGCGACATGGCGGGCGAACGGTTCCGCATCGTGGTCGAAGGCCCGCCCAATTGGACGAGCTTCCGCGCCTTCTGGAAGATGTTCTCGGACGAAGGTGCGGTCGTCGTGGCGTCGACCTACACCAAGGTGGGCGGCGTGTACGACTCCGGCTTCCGCCACGACCCCGACCGGCCGCTCGAGTCGCTGGCCGAGTACTGCATGGGCTGCTACACCAACCTCAACCTGCCTTCGCGCGTCGACATGCTGACGCGCTACATGCGCGAGTACTCGGCCGACGGCCTGCTCATCAACTCGGTGAAGAGCTGCAACTCCTTCAGCGCCGGACAGCTGATGATCCTGCGCGAGGTCGAGAACCGCACCGGCAAACCCGGCGGCTTCGTCGAGAGCGATCTCGTCGACCCGCGCTACTTCTCGGCCGCCAACATCAAGAATCGCCTGGAGTCGTACTTCCAGATGATCGAGCAAAAACGCCAGGGGAGCGCCGCATGACACAACGCCTCCAGTACTGCGTAGGCATCGACCTCGGCTCGACCACCACCAAGGCGGTGGTCCTCGGCGAAGATGCCGAACCGCTCGGGCGCGGCATCACCAACAGCCGCAGCAACTACAAAGTGGCCTGCCAGGTAGCGCTCGGCGAGGCACTGATCAACACCCGCTTCAACATGGTGGCGGCCGAGCTCGACGGCCTCGGTGTGGCGCGCGGCACGGGCGAGACGTGGCTCGCGAGTCTGGCGCTGCGTTTTCGCGAACAGCAGTATCGCGCCCAGCTCGTTTCCCTGGGGACGGTGATCCACTCCTATCTCGCGGGCCGCGGGCCGGCCGGCGCCATCGGCGAAGCCGTCGACTGGATCCTCGAGCAGATGGACGCCGAG